>Ga0335085_10012040_pt1 | contig 12770 bp, 7 predicted proteins | sample Lox_Sample_45_FD_206712 | JGI IMG/M metagenome (GOLD analysis project Ga0335085, IMG submission 206712) | Soil microbial communities from Loxahatchee National Wildlife Refuge, Florida, United States - Lox_Sample_4.5 | ecosystem: Environmental > Terrestrial > Soil > Wetlands | place: USA: Florida...
CGTGAGCCCGTTCGATTTTGAAGACGTGCCGGTGATCGATGGGGTCAACCATCCGACCGATCAGGGAGCCAAGCCTGGGACGGGCTACCAGGTCGTCGGCCACTTGCATTTCGTTCGCACGCAGAACCGGGCTTCCGCTGGTTAGAGTGCGGGCCAAATTGGCGGATACGACCCTGTAGCCGATTAAGACTTGGCAAATGCCGAGGAAGCGGCTAGATAGACGCCTATGGGCGTGCCGGCCCGCTTTGTCGGCGCGCCTTTGCGCGTTCCTCGAAAACCGCCAAGCGAGAAGTCCTCTTAGACCCGATCCGCGTTGGATTTTCTAAGAGGCGGAGAAGCTTACGGAATTCCCGGGACGCGGTCCTGTCCGAGACTGCCGGCGCCGGCGACGGCTTAATCCGAAAGGGCCAGCATAGACGGGTGAAGACTAAAGGGCAGTGCATTGCCCTTCGGTTCGAACCTCGATGGCCCGGTCTGGCGCAAGCTTGGCCGGAGGGCAGGGTGTTCCCAACCCGGCGGCTCGTAACTGGACCGCCAACCGGAGAGAGCTGGTGGATCGCGCGGCGAAAAGCGAACTGATCACGAGTCTTGGCGGGATCTTCAAGGCCACCAAGGTCGTTGTGGTTGCTCATTATTCGGGCCTTACGGTCGCTCAAATGCAGACTCTGCGTCGGCAGATGAAGCAGGCGGGCGCGAGCGTGAAGGTCGCGAAAAATCGCCTCGCCAAAATCGCTCTCGAAGGCACCGATGTCGCCTCGATCGCGCCTCTGCTCAAGGGGCCGGCCCTGATCGCCTTCTCGGGCGATCCGGTAGCGGCACCCAAGGTCGCCGTCGACTTCGCCAAGACGAACGAACGGTTCGTCATTATCGGCGGGGCGATGGGTAAGACCTCGCTCGATCCGAACGGGGTCAAGGCGCTGGCCGCCTTGCCGTCGCTCGACGAGCTCAGGGCGAAGATCGTCGGTCTCATCCAGGCGCCGGCAACCAAGATCGCGCAGGTGGTCAATGCCCCTGCCGCCAAGGTCGCCCGCGTGGTGCAGGCCTATGCCGCGAAAAGCGGTGAAGGCGCGGCCGCCGCCTGACGTCTGCGTATTTCGAAGATTCGAACCAAAGGACAAGAGTTATGGCTGACCTGCAAAAGATCGTTGACGACCTTTCCGGCCTCACCGTGCTTGAGGCGGCGGAACTCGCCAAGTTGCTGGAAGAGAAGTGGGGTGTTTCGGCTGCCGCCGCGGTGGCGGTCGCTGCGGCGCCCGCGGCCGGCGGCGGTGCAGCCGCCGCGGCCGAGGAAAAGACCGAATTCACGGTCGTCCTGGCGGCCGCCGGCGAAAAGAAGATCGAAGTCATCAAAGAGGTCCGCGCCATTACCGGGCTCGGACTGAAAGAGGCCAAGGACCTGGTCGAGGGCGCGCCCAAGCCGGTCAAGGAAGGCGTCAACAAGGACGACGCCGCCAAGATCAAGGCGACCCTGGAAAAGGTCGGGGCCAAGGTTGAGCTTAAGTAAGTAATGCTTACTTAGGGGAAATCTCCGGGTGAGCGCAGCGAGACCCGGAGGATCCTATGAAGTTCAAGAGGTCGATGGCCGGGCGGAGCCCGGCCACGACGGACGGGTTGAAGATGCGGCGCTGATTCGGAACTTCGGCCGAATCACCCGAAGATAGGGCGTCCGACGCCTGTCCCGACGGTCGCGATGGATTGCGGCCATCTGGAGAGTCGCCTTGATCGCCTCGTTACCTCGAACCTGAGGGCGCTAGCCCGCGGGATCGAGCGTGTTGGTTTGAGCCGGGACGGTTCGAGCCCGATGGTTCGATTGAGCGAGAGGACATGATGGCGCAGACGTTTATCGGTCGGAAGCGCGTAAGGAAGTTTTTCGGAAAAATCGAAGAAGTCGCGGAGATGCCGAACCTCATCGAGGTTCAGAAGGCGTCCTACGACCAATTCCTATTGGTGCAAGAGCCGCAAGGCGGCCGGCCCAACGAAGGCCTGCAGGCGGTCTTCAAATCGGTGTTTCCGATTTCGGATTTTTCCTCGACTTCGATGCTCGAATTCGTGAAGTACGAATTCGAGCCGCCCAAATACGACGTCGACGAGTGCCGCCAGCGCGGCATGACTTACGCTGCGCCGCTCAAGGTGACGCTGCGCCTCATCGTGTTCGATATCGATGAAGAGACCGGCGCCAAGTCGGTGAAGGACATCAAGGAACAGGATGTCTACATGGGCGACATTCCGCTCATGACCAACAACGGCACCTTTGTCGTCAACGGCACCGAGCGCGTCATCGTTTCGCAGATGCACCGTTCGCCCGGCGTGTTCTTCGATCACGACAAGGGCAAGACGCATTCTTCGGGCAAGCTTTTGTTTGCGGCCCGCATCATTCCGTATCGCGGTTCGTGGCTCGACATCGAGTTCGACGCCAAGGACATCGTCTACGCCCGCATCGACCGGCGGCGGAAGATTCCAGTCACGTCGCTGCTTTACGCGCTCGGCATGAGCGGCGAAGAAATCCTGAACACGTTCTACAAGCAGGTGCCCTACAAGCGCACCAAGGACGGCTGGCGCGTACCGTTCGATGCCAACCGGCTGCGCGGCTACAAGGCAGTCAACGATCTCGTCGATGCCGACTCCGGTAAAGTCGTGCTCGAGGCCGGCAAGAAGCTCACCGTGCGCCAGGCCCGTCAGCTCGCCGAGAAGGGCCTCAAGGCGCTGCGGCTGAGCGATGAAGAGTTGATCGGCCACTACATTGCCGAGGATCTCGTCAATGCCAAGACCGGTGAAATCTACGCCGAAGCCGGCGAAGAGATCACCGAGAAGAACCTCAAGCTGCTTAACGAGCAGGGCTACAAGGAGCTTCCGCTCCTCAACATCGATCATGTCAATGTCGGCGCCTATATCCGCAATACGCTGGCGATCGACAAGAACATGACGCGCGAAGACGCGCTGTTCGACATCTATCGCGTCATGCGTCCCGGCGAGCCGCCGACGCTCGACACCGCGCAGACCATGTTCCAGACGCTGTTCTTCGATCCGGAGCGCTATGACCTCTCCGCGGTCGGTCGCGTCAAGATGAACATGCGGCTTGATCTTACCGCGGAAGACACCGTGCGCATCCTGCGCAAGGACGACATCATCGCGGTGATCCGCACGCTGGTCGACCTGCGCGACGGCAAGGGCGAGATCGACGACATCGATCATCTCGGCAACCGCCGGGTGCGCTCGGTCGGCGAGTTGATGGAAAATCAGTACCGCATCGGCCTGTTGCGCATGGAGCGCGCCATCCGCGAGCGCATGTCGTCGGTCGATATCGACACGGTGATGCCGCAGGACCTGATCAACGCCAAGCCGGCGGCGGCGGCGGTGCGCGAGTTCTTCGGCTCCTCGCAGCTCTCGCAGTTCATGGACCAGACCAATCCGCTGTCGGAGATCACCCACAAGCGCCGGCTCTCCGCGCTCGGACCGGGCGGACTAACGCGTGAAAGGGCGGGCTTCGAGGTGCGCGACGTGCACCCGACGCATTACGGCCGCATCTGCCCGATCGAGACGCCGGAAGGGCCGAATATCGGCCTCATCAATTCGCTCGCGACTTATGCGCGGGTGAACAAGTACGGCTTCGTCGAGACGCCTTATCGTAAGGTGAAGGACGGCCGCGTCACCGACGAGGTCATCTATCTCTCGGCGATGGAAGAGGGCCGTTACACGGTCGCTCAGGCCAACTCCGCCATCGACGCCAAGGGCCGGTTCACCGACGATCTCGTGGTCGTGCGGCATGCCGGCGACGTCCAGCTCATTCCGCCGGACAAGGTGGATTTCATGGACGTGTCGCCGAAGCAGCTCGTCTCGGTCGCGGCAGCTCTCATTCCGTTCCTTGAGAACGACGATGCCAACCGCGCGCTGATGGGCTCGAACATGCAGCGCCAGGCGGTGCCGCTGGTTCGCGCCGAGGCGCCGTTCGTGGGCACCGGCATGGAAGGCGTGGTCGCGCGCGACTCCGGCGCCGCCATCGCGGCGCGCCGCACCGGCGTGGTCGATCAGGTCGATGCCACCCGTATCGTCATCCGGGCAACCGATGAGTCCGATCCGACCAAGCCCGGCGTGGATATTTATCGGCTGATGAAGTTCCAACGCTCCAACCAGAACACGTGCATCAACCAGCGGCCGCTGGTGAAAGTGGGCGATCAGGTCAAGAAGGGCGATATCATCGCCGACGGTCCCTCGACCGATCTCGGCGAGCTCGCGCTCGGACGCAACGCGCTCGTCGCCTTCATGCCGTGGAACGGCTACAACTTCGAGGACTCGATCCTGCTCTCAGAGCGGATCGTCAAGGACGACGTCTTCACCTCGATCCATATCGAGGAATTCGAGGTGATGGCGCGCGATACCAAGCTCGGCCCCGAGGAAATCACCCGCGACATTCCGAACGTTTCGGAAGAGACGCTGAAAAACCTCGACGAAGCCGGCATCGTCTATATCGGTGCGGAGGTGCGTGCCGGCGACATCCTGGTCGGCAAGATCACGCCGAAGGGCGAGAGTCCGATGACGCCGGAGGAAAAGCTCCTGCGCGCCATCTTCGGCGAGAAGGCGTCCGATGTGCGCGACACGTCGCTGCGCGTTCCGCCGGGCGTGCAAGGCACCATCGTTGAGGTGCGCGTGTTCAATCGGCACGGCGTCGAGAAGGACGAGCGTGCGCTCGCGATCGAGCGGGAAGAGATCGAGCGTCTCGCCAAGGACCGCGACGACGAGCAGGCGATCCTCGACCGCAACGTCTATGGCCGTCTCGCCGAACTGCTGGAGGGACGCCAGGGCATCGCCGGGCCGAAGGGCTTCAAGAAGGACACCAAGATCACCCGCGCGATCCTGGACGAATATCCTCGATCGCAATGGTGGATGTTCGCTTCGCCCAACGACAAGGTCATGGCGGAGATCGAGGCGATCCGAAAGCAATACGACGAGTCGAAGAAGCGGCTCGAGCAGCGCTTCCTCGACAAGGTCGAAAAGCTCCAGCGCGGCGACGAGCTCCCTCCCGGCGTGATGAAGATGGTCAAGGTCTTCGTCGCCGTGAAGCGCAAGATCCAGCCCGGCGACAAGATGGCCGGCCGCCACGGCAACAAGGGCGTGGTGTCGAAGATCGTGCCGGTCGAGGACATGCCGTTCCTCGCCGACGGCACCTCGGTCGACATCGTGCTCAATCCGCTCGGCGTGCCGAGCCGCATGAATGTCGGTCAGATTCTGGAGACGCACCTTGGCTGGGCCTGCGCCGGCCTCGGCATCAAGATCGGCAATGCCGTCGATACCTATCACGGCAAGCGCGATCCCAAGCCGCTCAAGGAGCTGCTGCGAAAAATCTACGGCGAGGAGGAGACCATCAAGTCGCTGGACGACAAGGGTCTCATGGAGCTCGGCACCAACCTGCGCCACGGCGTGCCGATCGCCACGCCGGTGTTCGACGGCGCCAAGGAAGCCGATATCGAGCACATGCTTGATCTGGCCGGCCTCGATCATTCCGGACAGGTGACGCTCTTCGACGGGCGCACCGGCGACACGTTCGATCGCAAGGTCACCGTCGGCCACATCTATATGCTGAAGCTGCACCACCTGGTCGACGACAAGATCCACGCGCGTTCGATCGGTCCGTACAGCCTGGTCACCCAGCAGCCGTTGGGCGGCAAGGCGCAGTTCGGCGGTCAGCGTTTCGGCGAAATGGAGGTTTGGGCGCTCGAAGCCTATGGCGCCGCCTACACGCTGCAGGAAATGCTGACGGTGAAGTCCGACGACGTCGCCGGCCGCACCAAGGTCTATGAATCGATCGTGCGCGGCGACGACGCGTTCGAGTCGGGCATTCCCGAAAGCTTCAACGTGCTGGTGAAGGAGATGCGCTCGCTCGGCCTCAACGTCGACCTGCACAATTCCAAGCAACAGCGCGGCGGCGACGGCGGAATAGCCGAGGCGGCCGAGTAATCAGAGAACGGATGCCGGAGGGCGGAGGACGGAAAAGCGAGGCGGCGATCTGTCGTCTGTTATCCGTCGTCTGTCGTCCGAAACGGAGAATGTCATGAACCAAGAACTGATGAATCTTTTCAGCCCGCAGGTGCCGGCTCAGGTCTTCGACCAGATCCGTATTTCCATCGCGAGCCCGGAAAAGATTCTGTCGTGGTCCTACGGCGAGATTAAAAAGCCCGAGACCATCAACTACCGCACCTTCAAGCCTGAGCGCGACGGGTTGTTCTGCGCGCGCATCTTCGGCCCGATCAAGGATTACGAGTGCTTGTGCGGCAAATACAAGCGCATGAAGTACAAGGGCATCATCTGCGAGAAGTGCTCGGTCGAGGTGACGTTGTCGCGAGTGCGGCGCGAGCGCATGGGCCACATCGAGCTCGCCGCGCCGGTCGCGCACATCTGGTTCCTGAAGTCGCTGCCGAGCCGGATCGGCCTCCTGCTCGACATGACGCTCAAGGACCTCGAGCGTATCCTCTACTTTGAATATTACGTCGTGCTGGAGCCGGGCCTCACCCCGCTCAAGGACCGCCAGCTTCTCAGCGAGGACGACTACGTCAAGGCGCAGGACCAGTTCGGTGCCGACAGCTTCACCGCCATGATCGGCGCCGAAGCGATCCGTGAGATGCTGAAAGCGCTCGATCTCGAGAAGATGGCCGCCGATCTGCGCCAGGAGATCATCGAGTCGACCTCAGAGCTCAAGCCGAAAAAGCTCGCCAAGCGGCTCAAGCTGATCGAGGCTTTCGTCCAGTCGAACAACAAGCCCGAATGGATGATTCTGACGCACGTGCCGGTCATCCCCCCGGACCTGCGCCCGCTGGTGCCGCTCGACGGCGGCCGGTTCGCCACGTCCGATCTGAACGACCTCTATCGCCGTGTCATCAACCGCAACAACCGCTTGAAGCGGCTTATCGAGTTGCGCGCTCCTGACATCATCATCCGCAACGAAAAGCGGATGCTGCAGGAGGCCGTGGACGCGCTGTTCGACAACGGCCGGCGCGGCCGCGTCATCACCGGCGCCAACAAGCGCCCGCTGAAGTCGCTTGCCGACATGCTCAAGGGCAAGCAGGGCCGCTTCCGGCAGAACTTGCTCGGCAAGCGCGTCGACTATTCGGGCCGTTCGGTGATCGTGGTCGGTCCCGAGCTCAAGCTGCATCAGTGCGGCTTGCCGAAGAAGATGGCGCTCGAACTGTTCAAGCCTTTCATCTATTCGCGGCTGGACGCCAAGGGCCTGTCGACGACCGTGAAGCAGGCGAAGAAGCTTGTCGAGAAGGAGAAGCCCGAGGTTTGGGACATTCTCGACGAGGTCATTCGCGAGCACCCGGTGCTGCTCAACCGCGCGCCGACGTTGCATCGTCTCGGCATCCAGGCGTTCGAGCCGGTGTTGATCGAGGGCAAGGCGATCCAGCTTCATCCGCTGGTTTGCGCGGCGTTCAATGCCGACTTCGACGGCGACCAGATGGCGGTCCACGTGCCGCTGTCGCTGGAAGCCCAGCTCGAAGCGCGCGTTCTGATGATGTCGACCAACAACATCCTGCATCCCGCGAACGGCGCGCCGATCATCGTGCCGTCGCAGGATATCGTGCTCGGCCTCTACTACCTGTCGCTGGTGCGAGAAGGTGGCTCGGAGAAGCTCAAGCTGTTCGGCGACCTCGCCGAGATCGATCTTGCGCTGCACGAAAAGGTCATCACGCTGCACAGCAAGATCAAATACCGCTGGGAGGGCGTCGGCGAAGACGGCAAGCCGGTATCGCGCTGGTACGACACGACGCCGGGCCGCGTCATTCTCGGCTCGGTGCTGCCGAAGCTCGCCAAGACCCCGTTCGACCTCGTCAACAAGCTGATGACGAAGCGCGAAATCTCCTCGATGATCGACACGGTGTATCGCCACTGCGGTCAGAAGGAGACCGTGATCTTCTGCGATCGCGTCATGGCGCTCGGCTTCTATCACGCCTTCAAGGCCGGCATCTCGTTCGGCAAAGACGACATGGTGGTGCCGCACACCAAGCGCGCGATCGTCGACAAGACGCGCGAGTTGGTGAAGGAGTTCGAGCAGCAGTACAACGACGGCCTCATCACCCAGGGCGAGAAATACAACAAAGTCGTCGACGCCTGGTCGAAGTGCACCGAAACCATCGCCGAGGCGATGATGAAGGAAATCTCCACTTCGAAGCCGGCGGCGGAGAAGGGCGCCGAGGAGCAAGTCAACTCGATCTACATGATGGCGCATTCCGGCGCGCGCGGTTCGCCCGCCCAGATGCGTCAGCTTGCCGGCATGCGCGGCCTGATGGCAAAGCCCTCCGGCGAAATCATCGAGAGCCCGATCATCTCGAACTTCAAGGAAGGCCTCTCGGTGCTCGAGTATTTCAACTCGACGCATGGCGCCCGCAAGGGCCTCGCCGACACCGCGCTCAAGACCGCAAACTCCGGTTATCTGACGCGGCGCCTGGTCGACGTGGCGCAGGACTGCATCATCACCGATGTGGATTGCGGCACGACCCGCGGCATCAAGGTTCGGGCTATCATCGACGCTGGCACCGTGGTCGCGTCGCTGGCGAGCCGGATCCTGGGCCGCACCACGGCCGAGGATGTACGCGATCCGTCGGGCACCGAAGTGCTGGTGCCGAATGGCACGTTGCTCGAAGAGCAGCAGGTCGACAAGATCGTCACCGCCGGCGTTCAGGAACTGAAGATCCGCTCGGTGCTGACCTGCGAGACGGGAACCGGCGTCTGTGGCATGTGCTACGGGCGCGATCTGGCCCGTGGCACGCCGGTCAACATGGGCGAGGCGGTGGGTGTCATCGCGGCGCAGTCGATCGGCGAGCCGGGCACCCAGCTCACCATGCGCACGTTCCACATCGGCGGCGCGGCGCAGATCTCGGAGCAGTCGTTCATCGAGTCGAACTTCGAAGGCACGGTGAGGATCAAGAACCTCAACGTCGCGCGCAATTCGGAGGGCGACCTGATCGCGATGGGCCGCAATCTCATTGTTGCCGTCGTCGATCCGGACGGCACCGAGCGCGCCGTTCATCGCATCCAGTACGGCGCCCGCCTGAAGGTCGAAGACGGCCAGCACATCAAGCGCGGCGAGCGCATCGCCGAATGGGATCCGTACACCCGGCCGATCCTCACTGAGGTCGAGGGTACGGTCGGCTTCGAGGATCTGGTCGAAGGCCAGTCGATGACGGAGTCGCTCGACGAGTCGACCGGCATTGCCAAGCGCGTGGTGATCGACTGGCGCTCGGGCTCCGCCCGCGGCCAGCAGGACCTGCGTCCGGCCCTCGTCATCAAGGGCAAGGACGGCAAGATCCTCAAGCTTAGCCGCGGCGGTGACGCGCGCTACATGCTCGCGGTCGACGCCATCATCTCGGTCGATCCCAATGCCACGGTGAGGGCGGCGGACGTCATCGCGCGTATTCCGACGGAAAGCGCGAAGACCCGCGACATCACTGGCGGCCTGCCGCGCGTCGCCGAGCTATTCGAGGCTCGCCGGCCCAAGGAATCTGCGGTCATTGCCGAGATTTCCGGGACGGTCCGCTTCGGGCGCGACTACAAGAACAAGCGCCGCATCACCATCGAGCCGACCGACAAGGGTGAGGAGCCCAGGGAGTATCTCGTCGCCAAGGGCAAGCACATCCACTTGCAGGACGGCGACGTGATCGAGAAGGGCGACTTCATCGTCGAAGGCAACCCGGCGCCGCACGACATTCTGGCGATCAAGGGCGTCGAGGAGCTTGCCGGCTACCTCGTCAACGAGATCCAGGACGTCTATCGGCTCCAGGGCGTGGCGATCAACGACAAGCACATCGAGGTGATCGTCCGCCAGATGCTGCAGAAGGTGGAAATCACCGACTCGGGCGAAACCGACCTGATCCAGGGCGAGCAGGTCGACAAGCTCGAATTCGACGAGGTCAATGCCCGCTTCGCGGCCGAAGGCAAGAAGCCGGCGACCGCGCATCCGGTTCTGCTCGGCATCACCAAAGCCTCGCTGCAAACGCGTTCGTTCATCTCCGCGGCTTCGTTCCAGGAGACGACGCGCGTCCTCACCGAGGCGGCGGTCAACGGCAAGGCCGATACGCTCGACGGCCTCAAGGAGAACGTCATCGTCGGTCGCCTGATCCCCGCCGGGACGGGCGCGATGATGAACAAGCTCCGCGAGGTCGCGGTGAAGCGCGATCAGCTCATTCTCGCCGAGCGCGAGAAGGAAGCCGCGCTGAAGGCGGAGGCGGCCGCAGAGCCCGCGGCGTTGCCGGCGGCGGAGTAAGGCCGCTCGCCTGCTTGCGAAACGAAGGGCCGCCCGGTGGGCGGCCCTTTTGCTGTCGATGGAGCGCTTCGGATGACGTCGAACCTCAAAATCCTCTCCGGCGGTGCCATGCAGGGTCTCTTGACCGAGGTCGCTCCGCTGTTCGAGCACGGCAACGCGGCCAAGGTCGAACTGCGATTCGGCCTGACATCGGCCTTGAAAAAGGAGATCGAGCAGGGCGCGGTGTTTGATATTGCGCTGCTGCCGCGACCCGACATAGACGCTTTGACGAAAGCGGGCCGAATTGCGCCTGATTCCACAGCGGATATCGCGCGCTCTTCCATCGGCGTCGCCGTGCGCGCCGGCGCCGCCAAGCCCGATATCGCGACGGCGGACGCCTTCAAACGCACGCTGCTCCAGGCGCGGTCGATCACCTACAGCGACGGCCCGAGCGGTATTTATATCGGTGCCCTCATCGACCGCCTCGGCATCGGCCAGCAGATCAAGCCAAAGACGCGGCTGACGACCGGCCCGGTGGCCGAACTGGTCGCAGCCGGCGAGGCCGAGATCGGCATCCAGCAGATCGTTGCGATCCTGCCGATCAAGGGCGCCGAACTTGTCGGGCCGCTCCCCGCCGACCTCCAAAACGTCATCATCTATGCTGCGGGCCTGGCCGCTGGGATCGAAGATGGTGCTGCGGCCCGGGCCTTTCTCGCCTTCATGGCGACACCTGATGCCGTGCGCATCATTCGCGCCAAGGGGCTCGAACCAGGCTGAGCGGATGTCGCCGCAAGCGAAGAAGTGCCCGCGCCATCGCGCTTTTCGGCCCGTGTCGTCTTGACTTCGCCGTGATGCGTCGATATGTACGCCCCACTTTTCGGCAGGCGGTGAGCTTCGCCCGTCGGAACGGCATGCCGGGTTCCGTACAAGCTATTGAAAGTTATTGCTTTCTTGGCTCCCGCATTCGGGTAACGGGACGCGGCGCGACGCCTCGACGAAGGAAGCTCAAACGCTGCCTCTGGCTTCGAAAGTCAGATAATCGGTGCATGACCGCGCTCCTCGGATCGCGGTCCTCTGCGAAGGCCAAGCGCCCTTCCGCAACGGGAGCGGATGGCGCGATTTGGTTTTGCGCGAACGGATTCGTGTGTCGTGCCGCGGCGAGGGCCGCGGCCAAACGGGAAGCGGAAGAATGCCGACGATCAACCAGCTCATTCGCAGTCCGCGGGTGACGCAGCACGCGAAGAAGAAAGTGCCGGCGCTCCAGCAGAGCCCGCAAAAGCGCGGTGTCTGCACGCGCGTCTATACGACGACGCCGAAGAAGCCGAACTCGGCGCTGCGCAAAGTCGCCAAGGTGCGTCTGACCAACGGCTTCGAAGTCATCGGCTACATTCCCGGCGAGGGTCATAACCTCCAGGAACATTCGGTGGTGATGATCCGTGGCGGCCGCGTAAAAGACCTGCCGGGCGTGCGCTACCACATCCTCCGCGGTGTGCTCGACACGCAAGGTGTGAAAAACCGCAAGCAGCGGCGATCGAAATACGGAGCGAAGAGGCCGAAGTAGTCGGCCTCTTTCGCGTTACGAAGGAAGAGAAAACAGATGTCCCGCCGTCACAGGGCAGACAAGCGCGAGATCCTGCCGGACCCGAAATTCGGGAACGTCGTGGTCACGAAATTCATGAACTCCGTCATGCACGCCGGCAAGAAGTCGGTAGCGGAGAATATCGTGTACGGCGCGCTTGACATGATCGAGGGCAAGACTCGCGGCAATCCGGTCGCTGTGTTTCAACAGGCCCTCGACAACGTCATGCCCTCGATCGAGGTCCGCTCCCGCCGCGTTGGCGGCGCGACCTATCAGGTGCCGGTTGAAGTGCGTACATCGCGGCGTCAGGCGCTCGGCATCCGCTGGATCATTTCGGCGGCGCGGGAACGCAACGAAAAGACAATGACCGAGCGGCTGTCCGCGGAACTGCTCGACGCATCGAATAACAGGGGAAACGCCGTCAAGAAGCGCGAAGACACGCACCGGATGGCGGAAGCCAACCGCGCGTTCTCGCACTATCGCTGGTAACGCCGGCGACGACGAAGGAACCCGAGAACAATGCCCCGTACCCATCCCATCGAGGACTACCGCAACTTCGGTATCATGGCGCACATTGATGCCGGCAAGACGACGACGACCGAGCGCGTCCTCTACTACACCGGCAAGAGCCACAAGATAGGCGAGGTGCACGAAGGCGCCGCGACTATGGACTGGATGGAGCAGGAGCAGGAGCGCGGCATCACCATCACGTCGGCCGCGACGACTGCATTCTGGAACGGCAAGCGGCTCAATATCATTGACACGCCCGGACACGTCGATTTCACCATCGAGGTGGAGCGCTCGCTGCGCGTCCTCGACGGCGCGGTGTGCGTGCTCGATTCCAACCAGGGCGTCGAGCCGCAGACCGAGACGGTGTGGCGCCAGGGCGACCGCTACAAGGTCCCGCGCATCGTGTTCTGCAACAAGATGGACAAGATCGGCGCGGACTATTTCCAGTGC
>Ga0335085_10012041_pt1 | contig 12770 bp, 6 predicted proteins | sample Lox_Sample_45_FD_206712 | JGI IMG/M metagenome (GOLD analysis project Ga0335085, IMG submission 206712) | Soil microbial communities from Loxahatchee National Wildlife Refuge, Florida, United States - Lox_Sample_4.5 | ecosystem: Environmental > Terrestrial > Soil > Wetlands | place: USA: Florida...
CACCCACCTTTTCAAATGGGCTGACCGGCTCTTAGAGGATTTTCTTTTACAGAGTGAAACAGGTCGTGCTAGAATTTCACCCTCTGGTCGTTGCATAATTTAACGATCCGGTTTTGCCGCAGGATTTTGAGTTCCTTTGTAAGCAACATATATAAAGGTTCCGTCAGGGCAGGCCGGTTAGTTTGGTGCACAGGAGCGGACTAAGTGCCGAAGATGTCCTTCAAACCTTTCGCTTTGGTAATAGCGGCACTCAGCCCCTGCCTGGGAACCGCTGCGATTGCTCCTGTTGGTTCTTCTCTGGCTTCAGTCCCCGCGGGCGTGGCGACGCCTGTAACGTTCACCGCAACCATCAGCGACGCGACCGTCATCGCCGGATCGGTTAACTTGCTCCGAATCGACTCCGCCGGGCGCGCCACTATCGTCGGCACCATGCACGATGACGGCGTAAATGGTGATTCAGCGGCCGGGGATCAGGTGTATTCTTTCCTGCTTAACGTATTCGAGCAGAATTCCGGCACCGTCAACTATCGGGTCTCCGCGGCCTTCCCGGGCAGTCTTCTGCGCGAGCAGTCGGGCCTGATTCCGCTGACGATCAGCGGCGTGAGTACCAGTATCTCCATCAGTACTCCCGGCGATTCCGCTTATCTGAATATCAGCCCGACGACTGTAAGCGGCACGGTCGGCGATCCGGCCGCCACCGTGACAGTCAACGGGATTGCGGCTCAGGTTAGCGGGAACGCTTTCACTGCTTCCGTACCTCTTCAGGAAGGCCTCAATACCCTGACCGCGGTCGCGCAGAATTCCAACAATACAGTCAGCACAGCCAGCAAGACGGCTACTTTGGATACGACACCTCCGCACGTCTCCATCGACACCCCCTTAGACAACGCCGTCACTACGGCGTCCACGATTAACGTCACCGGCATAGTGAACGACATCGTTGTGGGTACCGTTAACAACCTGCAGGCGACCGTAACCGTAAACGGAATAGCTGCACAGGTCGCCAACCGAACTTATTCCGCGGTCAATGTGCCGCTTAGTCTCGGATCAAATACCATTCAGGCGACAGGCCGGGACCGCGCGGGCAACTTCGGAACCGCCAGCGTGACGGTGGTTCGCCAGCCAGCCACCCAGCCGGGTATCACAATCGTCTCAGGAAACAATCTCATCGGCACCATCGGCACGCTGCTTTCAGCGCCTCTTGTGGTTCAGTTGCTCGACGGTTCCGGCCATCCAATCACCGGTACGCCGGTAGTCTTCGCAGTCACCGGCGGGAACGGCACGGTCTCGGCCACTGCGACAGCGGGAATTTCGTCGATCGCGGTCAATACGAATGGTCAGGGCCAGGCGCAGGTTTACTTTACTCTGGGCTCCCGCGCCGGCTCCGGCAACAACGTGGTCACGGCATCATCAGCCGGCATCGCAAGTACCGCCATATTCACCGAAACCGCAAATTCCAACGCCGTCTCCGCGATTGTGGTCGATTCGGGAAACAATCAGTCCGGAGTTGTGGGTCAGGCGCTTCCGCTGCCATTTATTGTCATTACCACAGACGCGGGGCACAATCGGCTGGGCAACGTTACGGTCACCTTCACGGTGACGCAGGGCGGAGGCAACTTCGGAGGCCCGGCCGCCATCACAACCACTTCGGACAGCGACGGCCGGGCTGAGGCCATCCTCACTCTGGGCGCCGCCGCCGGACCCAACGTCGTCACGGCTGACTTCGCCGGAGACACCGGGCTGCCCGCCACATTCACTGCCAATGGCCGCATTCCCGGACCCCCGGCCAACACCACCATCAGCGGCGTGGTGCTCGACAACAGCAACAACCCGATTGCCGGCGTCACCATGCGCCTCTACCAAACCAACTCGGGTTCCAATAACAACGTCCCGCAGCAGGTAGGAACGCCGGTGCAGACCAATGCGCAGGGGCTTTTCCAGATCGCGCCCGCGCCGGTCGGAGTCTTCAAGCTCATGGCGGACGGCACCACCGCCATCGGCGGCGGCACTTTCCCTACCCTCGAGTACGATCTGGTGACGGTGGCGGGCCAGAACAATACAGTCGGCTCCCCCATTTATCTGCCTCAGATCAGCTCCGCATCCCAGTTGTGCGTCAGCGCAACGACCGGCGGAACACTCACCGTACCCCAGGCGCCTGGTTTTGCCCTGACCATCGCAGCCGGCTCGGCAACCTTCCCCGGCGGAACCCAGAGCGGCTGTGTTTCCGTGACGCCGGTGAACCCCGACAAGATTCCCATGGTGCCCGGTTTCGGCCAGCAGCCGCGGTTTATCGTTACCATCCAGCCCGTCGGTACGACTTTCAATCCCCCGGCCGCAATCACAATTCCTAATGTCGATGGTCTGGCCCCGCGCACGGTCACCGAGATGTACTCCTACGATCACGACCTTGCGACGTTCACCGCCATTGGCACCGGCACTGTAAGCGCCGATGGATCGGTCATCGCCTCCGATCCGGGAGTCGGCGTGCTGAAGGCGGGATGGCACTGCGGCGGAGATCCGAATACTACTGGCGGGGCTGAGACCGTCGCGGTCTCGGTTTCAAAAACAACGGTCACGCTTGCCGTCGGCGGAACTTTCAATGTGACAGCCATCGGCGGGCCGATTCCCATCGGCAATCCCGCGTACAGCTGGGCGAGCGCCGACAGCACGATTGCATCCGTTGCGTACGCCACGGGTAACGACAGCCAGTCGAGCCCGAACACCGCCACGTTTACCGGCATGGCGGCTGGACAAACGACAATCACAGTCACCTATAAGTGCCAGTCCGGTGCATCCGCGACCGCGCAGGTGACCGTCAAAGTGGTACAGGTGGATTCGATTCAGGTGTCGGTCTTGTCGACCAAGGATGCGGTTACGGCTGCCCGGCCCGCTGCCGGGACCTTCACTACTGTCAACAAATCGACCGATTACGTCCCGCCGATAGACGATCTGCTTGTCATCGCGAAAAACGCGGCTGACCTTTCCACCACGGCAGTGAACCCCCAACCGGCCGGCGCCGCGGGCGATCTGAAGTGGCAAATCGACAAAAACCCCGGCGATATTGTCGTCAGTGGAGTTCCGCCCCTGAGTTCTCTGACGGGCGCAACAACTACCGTGGCGCCGAATAATCCCGGCAATTTCCGGTTGATCGTCTATGTCGATACGAACTCCAACGGCCATTGGGACGCCGGAGAAGAGCTGCGGGTGCTCCGCATGTCCATCTTCCGCATCACACCGCAGGCCGGAGGATTCCTGCGCACGCCAGGAGCAATCACGAGCGCCCTCAACGGTGCAGCCGATATCCGGATTTCGGCCGGCAGTGCGGATACACCCGCCATGCAGCTGCAGAACGATTATCTGCTCGAAGGCGGAAGCGGCGATGGTCAGCTGGGAATCGGCAAGATGCAGCTGGGAAATATCGGCAACCTGTTGAACGACACCTATCAGGTAAATTACCCGGTGCCCAACCCCGCGCCCCCGGCCCCCGGCAACGTCGCCGGTACCGTCAATGAGACCCCGGGCGGCACCCCGCCCATGGTGGACAGTGTTCATGTAACACCGAGGGGGGCCACGGCGAGCGGTGGCGCGAATCCGTTCCGCGGGAATTCGCTGGCAACGAACCAGGGTGCAGGACCCGGCGGATCCGGCGCGATCATCCACGTCACCAGCCTCGACGCTCCCCAATTCGATATTGACCAGTTCACTCATCCGGTCACAGGCAATCCCTGGGCATCGAACCAGGGCGTCAACGCTTTCCGCGAATGGGCCGTGGTCTTCTCTACCGATTTCCCGCGCAACTATATGGCTCTCGGGACGGGAGACTGGACTGTAACGATTACCGGCACCAACAACGCCGGCGCATGGCAGGACGGCGGCTCGACAATCACGAGCCCGACCGCCTGGACCACCGCCGGATACCCGCTGACCGGCGATACCGCGGGAGTCCAGGTTCTGGGGCTCTCGTTTGTCACCGAAGCCAGCGAGACGCATACGCCATAGCATTGATGAGAGAGGAAAAATCGATGCGAACGACGTTGTCAACAATTTGCGGAACGACGGCACTTTGGGCGGTAGGCCCGGCTGTGATCATGTTCTCTGGTATCGCATTGGCCCAATCGACTGTGCAGACCGGTTATCACAAAGGCGAGCTTCTGGCGCGCGCGCTCGAACACACTGCGGCGGTATTCACCGGCGTAGTGAGCGAAGTCAGGGCTGTGACACCGCCCGCCGGCGCAGACCCTTCTCAGATTTCCCGCGAGCGTACCATCAGGCTGAACTCGGTTGATTGGCTCCTCGCCCCGCCGAACACGCCCCGGCCCCCGGAGCTGACCGTTCGCGCCTTCGATCCGCCGACGCGTTCGAAAACGCTCGATGGCCCTTGGGCAGTGTGGCAGGGAATCGATCTGAAGCCCGGAACGAAGCTGCTGTTAGTCCGGACACCCGGTGCGCAGCCTCCTTCCGGCGATTCCGACCAGCCGTGGGTGGTCGCCTCGCAGCCCGCTCAGCTCACGGAAATCGCCGGCATCGTGCGGACGTTCACTGCGCTGGAATCCGACTTCTCTCAGGCCGCAGGTCTGATGGAGCAGGTCCGTCAGCCAAATGACGGCATTATCGCCGGCTTCGGGATCACATATCTTCTGGACTGCGGCGCGCGGCGGAACCTCGCACAGACCGCCGGTCTCCTGACATCCGCAATCGGCAGCGCCGGCGCTACCGAGAAAGGCTGGAGGGAAAGCCTCGCCTGGCTGACGTCGTCGTGGTCTCGTCTGCCGGAGGCCAACCGCAACCAGGCCAGGGACTCGATCGTCGCCGCTGCCGCCGCGCCCAATGCATCGCTGTACCGCCCGGCCTTTGAAGCGCTGATGGATATCTACTCGCTGGACCCCGGGGCCCTCGCGGCCGTATCGCCGGCATCGAAGACGGGCCTGCAGCAAAACTATCGGTCTCTGCGGAACAGCGGAGCGATTCCACAACGTAACGCCGGATTCGAAAAGGCGCTCGGGCTGGAGGGCCAATGAAGCTGTCGGGGAAGGCCGGAGGACTCGTTCGGCTCGCAGGTGCGGTAACGCTGTTGTCGTTGGCGCTGCCCGCTCTGGCGCAGCTGGATCAGAACTGCACAGTCAGCATTCTCAATCGCACCACGCAGGTGAACGCGGACGGAACCTGGCAGATCAACAACATTCCCGCCGGTTTCGGACTGGTGCGCGCCCGCGCCACCTGCGTCGAGAATGGCCAGACGCTTTCCGGCCAGTCCGGATTGTTTTCGGTCGACCCCAATTTAGTCACAGGCGTGGACGCTCACATCGTCCTCGGCAACACCACGCCCATTCCAACATCGTTGACGCTCTCCGCCGCTTCAACCAGCCTCACGCAGCTCGGCGCTACGGTGCAGCTCACCGTCACAGCCACCTATGCCTCCGGGCCGAGTCAGAACGTCACCGCCGCCAGCGCGGGCACCGTATATACAACCAGCAACGCCGCCATCGCTACCGTATCCGCCGACGGATTAATTACCGCGGTCAGCGCCGGCACCGCCATCATTCAGGGCTCCAATGAAGGCCGCCAGGGGATCATCAGCATCCAGGTTGCTCCCGCCGGCTCGACGCATAACGGCATTCCCGACTCGTGGGCCATAGCCAACCACCTCGACCCGAACGATCCCACACTCGCGGTCGAAGATCCGGACCATGACGGGCTGACAAACCTCCAGGAATTCACGGCCGGCACAGATCCGCACAACGCCGATACCGATGGAGATGGCATCAGCGACGGCGATGAAGTTAACGGAACCGGCCGTGCATGCACTACCGTCGCGCCAATAGTCTGCTACCACACCAATCCCCTGCTGGCCGACACTGACGGCGACGGGCTGAACGATTACGTGGAAATCCAGACCGGAAGCGATCCCACCAATCCGAACAGCGTTAATCTCTCGCGCGCGCTCACCAGCGTGACAGTATCGCCTTCATCTTTCACGCTCATCGTGAATTCGCTCAGTGCGACGGCGTCGGTGCAGCTCACCGTTACCGGTCATCTGGTCGACAATTCGACGATCGACCTGACCAGCACGGCACGAGGCACAAATTACTCGTCCAATCATGTCGATATCTGCAACTTCGGTTCACCTGATGGACGCGTGTTCGCCGGAGGTCCCGGTGGCTGCACCATCACAATCACAACGAACGGCTACACAAAGACCGTTAACGGCACGGTTACCAATTTCACTCCGACGCCGCTTTCTTACGTGACCATTCCGGGCTTCGCCAATGGCGTCGCGGTATCGGGAGATTTCGCATACGTGGCCGCCGGGCAATCCGGATTGCAGGTGGTCAGTCTGTCGAGCGACCGCACGACTCCCTCTGTGGTCGGCTCGCTCGCGCTACCCAGCAATGCCAGTGCTTACTATGTCTATCTCGTCGGCACCACAGCCTATATTGCGAGCAGCGCGGGGCTCCACGTTGTCGACATTACGACTCCCGCCAGCCCGGTGCTGCGCGGCTCGTTCAGCGCCAGCTCTTCCCTCGCCGTGGTGGTTCAGGGAACGACTGCCTATCTCGGCAGCAGTTCCAATCTCCTCCTGGTCAACGTCTCCAATCCTGCCGCGATGATTCAGATCAGTTCCCTTTCGGTCGGCGGGACAATCTGGGGTCTGCGCGTCGATCCCCAGCGCAACCTCGCAGCCGTCGCCGCCGGAACCGCCGGGCTGAAGCTGATCGATATCACGAATCCCGCAACGCCCGTGCTGAAAGGAACTGCACCGACCGGCGATGCGCGCGATGTGGCGCTGAGCGGCAATTATGCCTTCGTCGCCGACTATACGACCAGCACCAACTCGGTCGATACCACGTCGCTTACATCGCCGCATGTTCTTTCGAATATCACCGATCCGAACCTGGGCGGCTACCTGCAGGGCATCCAGCTCTCCGGAAACTTCGCCCTCGCCGCCGACGTGAAATTCGTGAACGGTGTTCCGATCACCGATATCTCCGTGCCGAGCGCGCTTCAGGCGCGGGCGATCCTGAATTTCCCCGAGGCCCCCTCCGGCCCCTTCCGCGACGACAACGGCATGGGTATAGCAATCGACTCCAGCTTTGTTTACGTCGCAACGGAGCACAGCAATCTGAACCGCGGCGGTTCGAACGGCGACAGCAGACTCTATATCGGCCAATTTCTTCCCCGGCAGGATTTGGCCGGCGTCGCGCCATCCATCAGCCTGACGGCGCCGGTAAACGGGTCGACCGTTTACCAGGGCCAGCAATTGACCGTGGTCGCCGATGCCACCGATGACGTCGCTGTCGCCAGCGTGACCTTCCTGGTCAACGGGCAGGTGGCGTTTACCACCACCAGCGCTCCCTATCAGTACACATTCAGCATTCCGGTGGGCACAAGCAGTCTGACGCTTGGCGCCCGCGCCACCGATCTCGGATCGAACGTCGGAACGGCTGCCAACGTGACTGTCAACGTAGTTCCCGATCCCCTGACACTCGTGACCGGCCTGGTCACGGACGCCGCATCGCCGCCCAACCCGGTCGCCGGCGCCACCATCACTGCGCCCGGCGGGCTCACAGGTGTGACGGGGGCAGATGGACGCTTCTCCATTCCCAACGTACCGACCGTTCTGGGAAACATCTTCGTCACCGCCAATGCTACGGTCGGAAACAACGCCCTCACCGGGTCTTCCCTGGCCGTGCCGCCCAACCGCGGCGGGGTCACCGATGTCGGCACGATTTCGTTGATTCCGGCTCAGTTCATTACCGACTACGGAACGAACATCTCGCGCTGCGACGATTGCTATTACTCTGAATCGTTCGGGTTCACCTTCCCGTTTTATGGCGTGAACGAGACCAGCGGCTTCGTCGGAACGAACGGATACATCACGTTCGGTTCCGGCGACACCACCTATACGGAAAGCTTACCGGCATTTAACACCCTTCCCCGGATTTCCACATTCTTCGACGACCTCTATGCAGCCTGCGCCGAACCGACCGCGGGTCTGTATGTCAACAATCAGCTGCCGGGAGTTTTTGTCGTCACGTGGTTCCATACGCCACACTATTCGTCGTGCACCGGTCCGAACACCATACAGGCGCAGTTGTATCCCGACGGCAGAATCGTGTTCGCGTACAACGGAATCACTTCCCTCAACACCGGCAATGTGATCGGCCTGACTCCCGGTCCCAACCTGCCATCGCAGGCTGTGAGTTACAGCCAGCAGCCGAACGTAACCGTTCCCGCGCAAACGGCGGTGTACGAATATTTCAACTCGCAGAACCTGTTCGATCTCGACGGCGGATTCATCATTTTTACGCCTCACGCAGGTGGCGGATATGACGTTCGCACGCTGCTGCATACACAGAGCGGCGGTATTACGATAAGTGGCTCAGGCAGTGAGATCCAGTCTCAGCAACCGCAGCAGCGCGTTCGCCCTCGCGCCGCTGCCGCCACATCGCCCTTCGCGAATGCGGAGATTATCGTGCATTCGTCGGGGAACACCGGATATGTCGGGATGACCAACACCAATGCGCAGGGGGATTTCACGCTGAACGGCGTGCCTGCCGGCGGAATCATGGTCCAGGTGCAAAAAGAGGGAGCTACCATCGGGCAGGGCGCAGGCGTCTTCGCCGGTGGCGCGCTCACCAACAGCCAGGTCCTGAACATCGGACTTCAGCCCATCCCGACGGGTTCGAAGACCGCTCCCCAACAGTGATGCGGACCTGCAGTTCACCGGGAGCCCCTTTGTGAAACGACCCCTTTGGGCCGTGGCGATTTTCAGCGCCGCTGTCGTGCTCACCTCCGGCTTCGCGGAAGCCGGATCTCCTGACTCCGGTCCCAGGATCGGCCGCGAGCGGGCCATCGAAAAACATCTCAAGGACGACGACGAGTTCCGCATGCCCGTCACCGATCTCATTGCGTTCGGCAGAAAGCTTTTTCTGGCGAGCTGGACCGAGCAGGATGGCGGAGGACGCCCGTTGTCCAAGGGAACGGGCAAGGCGCTCTCCGATCCCTCTTCGCCTCTTAGCGGCGCCCGCGCGTTTAATCGTATTTCCGGGCCCGACGCGAATTCGTGCTGGGGATGTCACAACCAGCCCTACGGTATCCCCGGAGGCAGCGGCGACTTTGTGACCAACGTTTTCGTCCTGGCCCAGCGATTCGATTTTGCGACTTTCGATCCCGCCGATCACCGCGCCACCCGCGGCGCAGTCGACGAACAGCTTCGGCCGGTAACGTTTCAGGGCATCGGGAACATGCGCAAGACCACCGGGATGTTCGGATCCGGCTACATCGAAATGCTGGCCCGCGAAATCACTGCCGATCTGCAGCGCGAGCGCGACTCAGTCAAACTCGGCGAGCGAAAGGAACTGTCGAGCAAGGGCATCTCGTTCGGCTGGATCGCGCGGCGCAAAGACGGATTATGGGACCTGAGCGAAGTAACCGGCTTACCCCGCGAGAGTCTGGTGAGCGGCACTCCCATCAATCCTCCTTCCCTGGTGATTCGGCCATGGCATCAGTCCGGCAACGTGGTTTCACTGCGCGAGTTCACGAATAATGCATTGAACCAGCACCACGGCATCCAGACGACGGAACGATTCGGCATTGACACCGACCCCGACGGCGACGGAGTGATGAACGAAATGACTCGCGCCGACGTGACGGCGCTGACGCTCTATCAGGCCGTTATGGCGCCGCCCGGTCAGGTGATCCCCGACGACCCCGAGATCGAGAAGGCCATAACGGACGGCGCCAAAACGTTCTCACGCATCGGATGCGCCTCCTGCCACGTACCTTCGCTGCCGCTGAGCCGCCAGAATTGGACGTTTCGTGAGCCGGGTCCGTTTAACCCGCCCACCAATCTCCGCCGCGGCGATGCGAAGGAAATCGCCATCGACCTCACCTCCGGTGAATTGCCCCAGCCGCGGCTCCGGCCCATCCGCGATCCCGATGTAATCGACGTCCCCGCCTTCACGGACTTCCGGCTTCACGACATCACCGATCCCAACGATCCCTCCGCGGCTGAGCCGGTCGATCAGAATCAGACGGTGTGGTCGTCCAGGTTCAGGCAGGGTAATCGCCGGTTCCTGACCCGGCGTCTGTGGGGCGTTGCAAATGAGCCTCCCTATTTTCACAACGGAATGTTTACCACGCTGCGCCAGGCTGTGCTGGCTCATTCCGGTGAAGCTCTCGATTCGCGGCGCGCTTTCCAAAAGGCAACGGCTTACGAACAGGACTCGCTGATTGAGTTTCTGAAGTCCCTTCAGGTGCTCCCTCCAGGGACTCCCGCTCTCACCGTCGACGAAAACTTTCACCCCAAAATATCAGGCCGCGACTCCCGCGTACTTTCGAAGCGTTAACTCGGGTCAGGCCGCCCGGCCATGAAGGAACCGAGCCGACCCATTCTTTTCTCTGTGTCGGCCTACGTAAACTGGAACAGACACAGCGCAGCGGTCACCATTCAACGGTGAACTGCCAACTGTAAATTGCCAATGCCTTCTCTCGTCACTGGCGCATCCGGATTCCTCGGCTGGCACGTCGCACGCCTCCTCCGCGAACGCGGCCACCACGTTCGCGCACTCGTCCGGTCCGGCAGCATTGTTCCCGAACTCGATGTCGAAAGTGTTACTGGTGACCTGCGCGATCCCGATTCGCTTGCCCGCGCCGTGCAGGGCTGCGAGCTGGTTTTCCATGTCGCCGCCGATTATCGCCTCTGGTCAAAGCATCCGGAAGAAATGTTCGGTTCGAATGTCGAGGGCACTCGCAACCTCCTCTCCGCCGCGCGGTCAGCGGGAGTCGGGCGCGTGGTCTACACCAGCACCGTGGGCTGTATCGGCGTTCCTGAAAACGGCATTGGCGACGAAAATCAGCCTGTCTCGCTCAGCGACATGACCGGCGCTTACAAGCGTTCGAAATTCATGGCCGAGCAGGTGGCGCGCGATTTCGCCCGCGGCGGCTTCCCTGTCGTGATTGTCAATCCGACCGCCCCCATGGGCGATCACGATTTCAAACCCACGCCCACCGGTCAGATCGTCGTCGATTTCCTCCGCGGCGCCATGCCGGCTTATATCGATACCGGCCTGAACGTGGTCAACGTGCGTGATGTCGCCCTCGGCCACCTGCTCGCCTGCGAGAAAGGACGGCCCGGAGAGCGTTATATCCTCGGCTCCGAAAACATGACTCTCGGCCAGATCCTCAGAGAACTCGCCGCGATCACCGGCCGTAAGGCTCCGACCATCGAGTTGCCCTACTTTGTGGCCTGGACCGCCGGTGCTGTCACCACCGCCCTCGCACATCTGACCGGCATCCCGCCGCGCGCGCCGCTTGAAGCGGTTCGAATGGCGAAAAAGAAAATGTGGGTCTCGCACGAAAAAGCCGCGCGTGAGCTTGGCTACTCGCCCTGCCCTGCCCGCGGCGCTCTCGCGGATGCCGTCCGGTGGTTCTCGGCTCGCCCCCATGTCTGACTCCCTGCTCTTCATCGCGGCCGACCAGCGCGAGTTCACCGGCTTCCTCACGCATTGGCGGCACGTCGAGCCTCTTCCCCTCCCGGTTCACTGGGCCCGCTCCGGCCAGTGGAAAGGACGCGAGGTCTATGCTGTCGCCAACGGCGCCGGCGCCGACCGCGCCTTCGCCGCTATTCTTCTGGCGCCAAAATCCGCCGCCATCTGTAATATCGGATTCTGCGGCGCGCTCGATGACAAACTGGCCGTGGGCGACATTGTCATCGGCACTCGAATCGACAGCAACGGCCGCACCTGGTTCCCCGCCGTGCCCGCTGGCGCGGAGGCCGCCCGGGGCTTTGTCGCGTCCATCGACCATGTGGCTCAGACCGCGGCCGAAAAAAGGAACCTTCAGGCTGCCGGCGCATCCATAGTGGAAATGGAGGCCGCCGGAGTTGCCCGCGCCGCCGAAGATCTCAATGTGCCTTTCTACTGCATCCGCGCCGTCAGCGATCTCGCCGGCGAAACCTTCGCCACCGATTTCAATGCCGCCCTCCGGCCCGACGGCCGCTTCAGCACCGCCCGCCTGGTGATGCAACTAAACTTAAAGGAGCTACTCCGCCTCAGGCAGCGGACTGAAATAGCCTCGAAAAAACTGGGAGACTTTCTTGCAGCAACGGATTTTTGATTTGTTGGTTATCTGTGTTCATCTGTGTCCATCTGTGGCTCAAGGGTTTTCCGGATGAGCATCCCTTCCAATATGCAGGCCGCCGTTTACCGCGGCAACTCCGTCGTATCGGTCGATACCGTGGAAACCCCGGCCATCGGCCCGGGCGAGATTCTGATTCGCGTCGAAGCCTGCGGTGTTTGCCACACTGACCTCAAGAAGATCGAATACAATCTGCTCCCCCCGCCGCGTATCTTCGGCCACGAGACCGCCGGCGTCGTCGCCCATGTCGGGGCAAACGTCACGAAATTCAAGCCGGGCGACCGCGTCATCGTTTTTCACCACATTCCCTGCGGCACGTGCTTTTACTGCCAGCGCGAACTCTACGCGCAGTGTCCCGTATATAAAAAGGTGGGCGTGACCGCCGGATTCGAGCCCGCGGGTGGCGGATTTTCGCAGTACGTTCGCGTCATGGACTGGATCGTCGAGCGCGGCGTCGAAAAAATTCCCGCCGATGTGCCATTCGAAGTGGCCGCATTTGTTGAGCCGCTGAACACCTGCCTGAAAGCCGTGGAGCAGTGCGATCCCCGGCCCGACGATGTTGTGCTCATTCAGGGCCAGGGTCCGATCGGCCTTCTCTTCACCATGCTTCTGAAACTGCGCGGCTGCACCAT
>Ga0335085_10012042_pt1 | contig 12769 bp, 5 predicted proteins | sample Lox_Sample_45_FD_206712 | JGI IMG/M metagenome (GOLD analysis project Ga0335085, IMG submission 206712) | Soil microbial communities from Loxahatchee National Wildlife Refuge, Florida, United States - Lox_Sample_4.5 | ecosystem: Environmental > Terrestrial > Soil > Wetlands | place: USA: Florida...
TGATGCCGTCGCACACGCGACGACATTCCGCTTCCAATCTCACACCCACCTGGCGCCGCTGCTCTGCCAATGAATTGCCATGCGTCAAAGACGGCGCAATTCTATGACGCGAGTTGACAGCGTCAACTACATTCTGTCGGGCACCTGAGCTAGTCGCAGTGGGCAGGCCGCTGCCACCCCGCCGCCCCTTTCCTATCGTGGGGCGGGGCCTGCCGACTGCGGGCTGCCGACTGCCGACTGGAAGTAGTGCTCCCGGTAGAAGCGCAGCTCGGCGATCGACTCGCGGATGTCATCGAGGGCCAAATGGGTATGGGCCTTCTCCGGCGGTTGGGGGCCGGTGGGGTACCAGCGCCGGACGAGCTCCTTGACCGTGCTGACGTCGATGTTGCGGTAGTGCAAGTACGCCTCCAGGTGGGGCATGTAGCGCACCAAGAAGCGGCGGTCCTGATGGATCGAGTTGCCACAGAGCGGTGATGTGCGCTCTGGGCAGAACGAGGCGACGAAGGCGAGGGTTTGAGCCTCTGCCGCGGAGATGGACAGCGCGGAGGCACGCACGCGGTCGAGCAGACCGGACGCCGTGTGGTGCTCGCGGTTCCAGTCGTCCAGGGTTGCCAGCGTCCCTTCCGGCTGATGAACGGCCAAGACTGGCCCCTCGGCGACGAGCTCGAGTTGCTCGTCAGTGACGAGCGTGGCGATCTCGAGGATCGTGTCACGCTCCGGATCGAGCCCGGTCATTTCGAGATCCATCCAGAGGAGGTGGTTGGCGCTCTTCATGGGATCCGAAACTCAGCTCGTCTTCATCACTTCCATTTCCTCAGCTCCCGGCGGGCGATGGTCATCTTGTGCACTTCGTCCGGCCCGTCGGCGATCCGCATCGAGCGGCCATCTCGCCACATGCGCGCGATCGGGATGTCATCTGACATGCCCATTGCGCCGAACACCTGGATGGCCCGGTCGAGCACGGCCATCATCATCTGCGGCACGAGGACCTTGATCATGGCGATCTCCTGGCGCGCTTCCTTCTTGCCGATCGTGTCCATCTTCCAGGCCGCGTGCAGTACCATCAGCCGCGCCGCGTCGATCTCGATGCGCGAATCGGCGATGTAGGTCTGGATCGCCCCCTTTTCCGCTAACAACCCGCCATGCGCGTACCGGGTGTTGGCGCGCTGGCACATCAGCTCGAGCGCGCGCTCTGCGGCGCCCACCGAGCGCATGCAGTGATGGATGCGCCCCGGTCCGAGCCGGGCCTGGGCGATGGCGAAGCCCATGTGCTCCGGGCCGAGCAGGTAGGTCGCCGGTACGCGACAGTCTTCATAGCGCACCTCCGCGTGGCCGCCGCCGCCGGTATGGCCCATGACCGAGACGGCGCGGATGAGCTTGAAGCCCGGGGTGTCGGTCGGAACGATGATCATGCTGGCGCGCCGATGCGGAGGAGCGTCCGGATCGGTTACGGCCATGACGATGGCAAACGCCGCCCCGTAGGCCCCGGAGGTGAACCACTTGTGCCCATTGATGACGTAGTCGTCGCCGACCCGGGCGGCTCGCGTCTGGATGAGCGTCGGGTCGGATCCCGCCACCTCCGGCTCGGTCATCGAGAAGCAACTGCGCATCTCGCCAGCGAGCATGGGCTCGAGCCAGCGCTTCTTCTGCTCCGCGCTGCCGAACTCCGCCAGGATCTCCATGTTGCCGGTATCAGGCGCGGCGCAGTTGAAGACCCGCGGCGCGATGAAGCTCCGCCCCATCACCTCGCATAGGACTCCGTACTCCCAGTTCTTCAGGCCGGCACCGTACTCCTCGTCGGGGAGGAACAGATTCCACAGGCCGGCGCCTTTCGCGCGCTTCTGCAGATCCTTGATGACCTGCGGCATGTGATGCGGGTCGCCCGAGGCGTGCACCTGCTCGGCGGCGACCGCCTCCGCCGCATAGACGTGGGTGTCCATGAAGGCAATCAGGCGGCCGCGGAGGTCTTCGAGCTTGGGGCTGAGTGAGAAGTCCATGATGGGCCTCCTGTTTTGGAGGTTCAAGGGTTCAAGGTGTCGAGTACCGAGGTCAGCTCTGCGGCGAGGCGGCGGCAGGCGGCGGCATCGATGGCAAGCTGCTCGAGAGCCTGGGCCACGGTTTCGCGCGTCTCGTCGGTGGCGCGAGGGCGGAGAAAGGCGTGGACCTCTGCTGCCAGCGGTTCATCGGTCAATTGGGCCAGGGCGCGCACGAGGTTCTGCTGGAGCATCGGATCCATCGAGCCGGTCAGGTGCTCCCAGCGCTCCCGCACGAAGACCCAGCCGGTGCGCCGCGATGCGCGCTGACCGAGAAGTCGCGCGAGGACATGGGCACGATCCTGCGGGCGCACCTCATCGGTCAGCGACAGCTCCAGCGTGCGAGCGATGAGGGACGGCTCTTCGAAGGCGGCCAGGCCGCCGAGGAACCGTTGCTCCTCTTCCGGATCGGCCGCCGCGGCGCGCTTGACCTCGAGATAGCGATCGTAGAGCGCCGTATCGCCCGCCCGAGCGGCGATCGTGACGATCGCCGAGGCGAGATTGGGATCGAGGCTCGACCGATCTTGAAGGTAGCGCTGGAGCCGGCGGCGCGCCTCCGCGACAACCGCGGCGACGCGGGCGAGATCGCCGAGCGCGGCGATGACGGTGGCGCGCTTCTGGCGATCATCGGTGCTCTCATCCGGTCGGGGCTCCCAGCCGAGCTCGTCGAGGAACGGCCCGTAGAAACGCGAAACCGCCGCCTCGAACGCCGGCCGCAACGACTCGTCCACCACGTGACTGCCGATCCAGTACAGGCACTCGGTGATGGCGGAGAGGACCGCGCGGTCGGGCTCCCGGCGAAACCCGGCGAGCAGCGCGAAGAACTGCGCAATCGATACCTGACCCGCCTTCACCAGCGCCCACTGGTTGCCGACGAGCCCCAGACGCTCCTGCGGTTCGAGCGCCGACTGGATGACCTCGACCAGCGCCGCCAGTGACTCGTCATCGACGGCGAAGCGATAGAACCCGCTACCGTTTCCGTTCAGATAGTACCAGCGCGCCGGGCCGAGCGTCACGGTCGCCTCGACCTCATCCATGAGCACACGCTGTTCGCGCACGCCGGCGTCGGTTCCACATTTGATCACCAGAGGGATCGGCCAGCGCGCCCCCGCCGCCACGTGCGCCGCGCTCGGATCGGCATGGAAGCGCTGTTGCCGCAACGCCAGCGTCAGCGCGCTCCCCTGCCGCCGCGCCGATGCCGTCACCAACGGATGGCCGGGCTGCTTGATCCAGGCGTCGGCAATGCTGCCGACGTCCCGGCCGGAGGACAGGCTCAGCTCGCGCCAGAAATCGTCGGCGGTGGCGTTGCGCTCGCGGTAGCGATTCAGATACGTCCGTACGCCATCGCGGAACGCGGTCGCGCCGAGGAAATGCTCGATCATCCGCACCACGCCGGCGCCCTTCCAGTAGGTGATCACGTCGAAGCGCTCGGTCGCCTGCTTGGCGTTCTTCACTTCGAAGGAGATCGGGTGAGTGGATTCGAGCGCATCCATGCTGAATGGCCGGGCCAGCGTGGCGACGAAGTCGCGCCACATGCCCCAGTCGGGCACCAGGTCGGCGACGACCTTGTACCCGATGAAGGTGGCGAAGGATTCGTTGAGCCAGAGATCGTCCCACCACGCCATCGTGACGAGGTCGCCCCACCACATGTGCGTCAGCTCGTGCGCCGCGGTATAGAAGATACCCTTCAGTGCCGGTACCGCGGCGCGCTCCGGGTCGGCGGCGATCGCCGTCAGGCGATACGTGATGGCGCCGGGATTCTCCATCGCGCCGGCTTCGAAATCGGGCACGCCGATGGCGTCCACCTTCCCGTAGGCGTACGCGATCGCGGTGTAGTCTTCCAGGTACGACAGGGAACGGACGTGGGCATCGCGGGCATAGACGCCCTTGTCCGCCATTCCCTTCGGCAGCCACACACGGACAGGCACTCGGCTCGGTGTACTGGTGGTGGGCGTCGCCTCGTACGGTCCGACGGTGTAGGCGACGAGATAAGACGAGATCACCGGCGTTTCCGTGAAGCGGACCTCCTTGCGACCGTCGCCAAGGGGCGTTTCACGTTCGATCGCGCCATTGGCGATGGCGACAAGGTTCACCGGTAGTACCAGCGTCAGCGCGAAGCGCGCCTTGAACTCAGGCTCGTCGAAACAAGGGAAAGCGCGGCGGGCATCCGCCGCCTCGAACTGCGTGGCCGCGTAGCGGGCACCGTCCTTCTCCGAGCGATAGAAGCCGCGCAGGCGGGCGCGAATCTCGCCGCCGAACTTCAGGAGCAGGCGGACAGCGCCCGCGGGCAGCGGCCGCGGGAAACGAAACGTAGCGGTCTCGGCGTCGGTGTTGACGCTCGTCGTCGCTGCGATCTCGGCGCCGTCGGGGAGCACGGCGCGCGGTGCGGTGAGATCCAGGTCGACCGAATGGAGAGTGATCGAGTCGGTTGCCCGTGTCAGCGCGAGGTCGATGTCCTCCGTGCCGTGAAAGCGCCACGCGTCGAGATCGACCTCGATGCGGAGGGCGTATCGGCTGGGGCGGACGTCCTTCGACAACCGGAAGTCGCGATCTTGCATGGCGTGATTGATATCGTGACCGCGCCCCGGCGGCAATCGGGCGGGGAGACGGGGGAGAGTCGACGGCGGCACTGGACCGTCGACAGTTGGCGTGCCCGCCCAAACCGTTCAGCGGCGCGGGGCGCGCCGTTCTCCAGCGCCGCCCGGCACGAGACCTGGGCGTGTCCGATCTAATGCGTCAAAGCGGCGAACGTCGGCGTCCGAGTCGGAGTGCGCGTCCAGGTTGGAGTCCGCGTGCGCGTGGGCGTGAAGGTGTGCGTCGGGGTCCGGGTGCGTGTCGGCGTTCGCGTGGCGGTTGCCGTCGGGGTGGAGGTCTTCGTCGGCGTGTTCGTCCGAGTGAACGTCGGCGTGCGTGTGCGGGTCGGGGTGCGCGTCCACGTCGGCGTGCGCGTTTTCGTCGGGGTCGGGGTGAAGGTCTTCGTTGGTGTCGGGGTCCTGGTTGGCGTGTTCGTCCGCGTATGAGTCGGGGTGCGCGTCTTTGTCGGCGTCCAGGTCCACGTCGGCGTCCGAGTCTTGGTTGCCGTCCAGGTGGGCGTCTTCGTTCGCGTCGCCGTCGCGGTCGGTGTGTTCGTCCGCGTCCACGTCGGCGTGCGCGTCTTCGTCGCCGTGAACGTCAGCGTCGCCGTGAAGGTCGGGGACGCCGTGTGCGTGAACGTCGGCGTGTGTGTCGGCGTCACCGTCGGGGTATCGGTCGCCGTCGGTGTCGGCGTCCGCGTGTTGGTCGGCACCGGCGTATTGGTGGCCGTGGAGGTGAACGTCGGCGTCCGCGTGTCCGTCGGCACCGGCGTGTTCGTCGGGATCGGGGTGTTCGTGGGCACCGGCGTGTTCGTGGCCGTAGCCGTGCTCGTCGGTGTGCGAGTGGCGGTGCGCGTCGCCGTCGGTGCGGGCTGTGTCGCGGTTGGAGGCGGAGGCGTGGCCGTCGGCGGCGGAGGCGGTGTAGCGGTGCGCGTGAACGTCGGCGTCGGCGAGGACACGCCCGAGCCGCCGCCGACTTCCAGTTCGACCAGACGCACGCGTCCCGAGGTGCAGTCGGCGATGTACAGCCAGGCCGTGTCATCACTGAGCAGCAGCGAGTGGGGCGAGGTCAGCCGGGCCAGGGTCGCGGGGCCGCCATCGCCGGTGGAGCCGATGATGCCGGTTCCCGCCACGGTGACGAGCTGCCGTGTCGTCAGATCGATGGCGCGCACCCGTGGCGCATAGAGCTCACCGACGTATAGCGTCCCGCCGGGGTGCACCGCCACCGAGCCGGGACCGTTCAGCGAGAGCAGGGTCGCGTCCGGTCCATCACCGCGGTAGAGGCACTCTCCGGTCCCGGCGATGGTGCTGATCTTCTTGCTCACCGCGTCCACGCGGCGGATGCGGCAGTTGCTGTTGTCGGCGATGTACATATTTCCGAACGCGTCGACATCGACGTCGAGCGGGTTGGACAGCAGGGCCGACGTGGCCAGACCGCCGTCGCCGCCGAAGCCCGACTGCCCGGTGCCAGCCACCGAAACTGCGCCGCCCTGCGGCGTCCATTTCAGCACGCGATTGTTGCCGTTGTCGGCGATCAGCACGCCGCCATCCGGCGCGATTCTCAGTCCGGCCGGATAGGAGACGCCGGCCTGGCCCGCGATACCGTTGCCGACGATGGTGCTGATCTGCTTGCTGACCGCGTCGACACGCCGAACGCGCTGATTGAACTGGTCCGCGATGTAGAGGTTGCCGGCGCCGTCGACGGCCACGCCGAGCGGAGAGTTCAGATTCGCCTGCTTGGCGAGAATGTTGTCGCCGTTGTAGCCGGCGACACCGGTCCCGGCGACGGTGTCGACGACGCCGTTGGTCCCCATCCGCCGCACGCGGTGGTTGTTCGTGTCGGCGATGTACAGATTGCCGTTGTTGTCCCAGGCCAGCCCCTCCGGCACCACGTGCGCCAGCTCCGCGGTGTAGCCGTCGCCGTTGTTGCCTCCGACGACGGTCGAGATGCGATCCGACGTGTCGATATAGCGCACGTTCCCGGCCCCATAGTCGGCGACGTACAGCGACAGGCCGTCGGTATCGATCAGCAGTCCGCGCAGGGCCGTCATGCGCGCCGCGCTCGCCGCTCCGCCGTCGCCGGAACTCCCTTGCACGCCGGTGCCAGCCACGGTGGTCAGTGCCAGTGTGGTGAGGTCGATGGCGCGCACGCGTGGCGCAGAGAGCTCGGCAACGTAGAGGATGCCGTTGCGATCGAGCGCCACGGCTCCCGGACCGTTGAGCGTCAACGTCCGCGCGTCGGGCCCGTCGCCCCGATAGAGGCACTCTCCGGTGCCGGCGATCGTGCTGATCAGCTTGCTCAGCGCGTCGATACGCCGGATGCGGCAGTTGCTGTTGTCGGCGATGTAGAGATTGCCGGCCGCGTCGGCGGTCACGTCGAGCGGATTCGAGAGTTGCGCCGAGGTGGCCAGGATGTTGTCGCCATTGAACCCTGCGAGACCGGTGCCGGCGAGCGTCGTCACCAAACCGGAGGGCTGCCAGCTCCGGAGCCGGCTGTTACCGCTGTCGGCGACCACCACCGTGCCGTTGCCGAGCACCGTGAGACCCGCCGGATACGACAGTCCGGCCGCACCGGCCACGCCGTTTCCCAGGATCGTGGTGATGATCTGCGTCTGGACGTCGACGCGGCGTACGCGTTGATTGAGCTGGTCGGAAATGAACAGGTTGCCGTTGGCATCGAGATCGACGCTATACGGAGAATTAAGAGTCGCGTCGGTGGCGCGGAGGTTATCGCCGTTGTAGCCGGGCGTACCGTTGCCGGCGACCGTGTCGATGATGCCGGTCTGTGCATCGATGCGGCGAACCCGATTGCCATCGCTGTCGGCAATGTAGACGTTCCCCGCGTGGTCAAAGGCCATGCCCTTTGGCTTCACCTTGGCCACCGCAGCGGGGAAGCCGTCACCGTTCTCACCGCCCACGGCCGTGTCGATCGTGCCGGTGGCCACGAGGGCGTGCACGGCTGCGGCGTCGCACAGCAACGGTAGCATCAGGAGCCAGGCGCATGCGGAAACCAGATGGCGCCTGGTTGGGCACGCGATCGGCCCGTCCCCTCGCATCTCTACACCGCTCATCATCACCCCGGCTAGTTGAGCATCCTGTGTGCCAGCTAGCCGCCGATCTACCGCCTTGTGATCACTCCTTTGTGGTCTGTTCCGACGTTAATTTTGTACCGAGGATTGACACTCTGATCGTCCCGATGCGCTACGCCTGCCGGAGCACTTCCGTCGCGTCCCATCAAATACCTTGCGGAATGGCCGTTCGAGCTCGATCCCGCAATGGCCCGCGAGATACGATTCAACCGCTAGACGATCCGCCGTTCCCAAGGCCCGGTCGAATACCACGACTTGCGAGATGTCGCCGCTGAAGCTCCAGCCCGGCCCGGCGTAGTTGCCGATGTAGACATGACGGTTGTCATCTTTGATCGGGCCGCTCTGCGGCGCTGGCGACCCAACCGGCACACCGTTCGCGAAGATCCGCAGCGTCTGGCCATCGTAGCGTGCGGTCCACACGCCCAGATCGTCCACCACGCGTGCGGGAACGACGTCGTCGACACGGACGTTCTGATCGTTGATGATCATGTAACGCAGACCCTGCGGCGTGTCGGCGAAATACCAGCTGCCGTTGAGGGAGCCCGCGTGTTGAGCGACGAGGACTTGATTCTGCGCGCCAGCGCTGCGGGCCACCACGAACACCGTCTGCCCCTCCGTGTAGAGACTGAGCTCGCCCGCGTCGAGGATGTCGTCGACACCATCGAAACGTACCACCGGCCGGCCGCCGGCCCCATTCGTATGATAGGTCGGCTGCCGCGTCGGATCGCTCTGTGTGCTGTTGTTGCCGAGACCACTCTGATCCGGCCACAGGGCGACGGCGGCGCCCTCGCCGAGGCCGCTGATCTGGCTGGCATCGAGCCACATGCGGAGGCCGCGGACCGAGCGCGGTGTGCGCGCCAGGCGCAGCCCGTATTTCGTCCCGAGGTACTTTTCGACGCTGGTGCGCTCGCTGAGCGAAAGCGCGCGATCATAGACAATCATCTCCGCGATGTCGCCGCGGAGCTTCCAACCGACGCTGCCGTAGCTGCCGACGATGACGTGTTGGTTGGCGTCCTGGATTGCACCGGACTGCGGGGCGCTGCCCGGTAGGGTATCGCCGTTCGCCTCGACGTCCATCTGCGTCCCGTCGTAGCGCGCCGTCCACAGGCCAAAATTCTTCGTGCTGCTGGCGTTGGCGTTGTAATCGATGCGGTGATCGTTGCCGGTGATGACTACGTACTTCACGCCGGTGGGTGTGCCGCCGAAGAACCAGCTCCCGTTGTTCGAGCCGGCATGCTGGCTGACGAACATCTGGTTCTGCGCCACATTGACTCGCGCGACGACGAAGATCGTCTGCCCATCCTGGTAGAGATCGATCTCGCCGGCATCGAGGGCGTCATCGACGCCGTCGAAATGGACTGCTGGCCGATTGTTCACGGCCTGCTGGCGGAAGGACGGCTGCTGGCTGGGGTTGGACTGCACGGCGTTGTGCCCGTTGCCGCTGCGATCGTTCCAGGTCGCGACTGCGGCACCGTCGGACAGACCAGTGAGCCGGCTCGCGTCGAGCCACAGAGCGAGTCCGCGGATCCGTGCCGGTGGGTCCGTTATCGCGGAGGTGTTGGTTGGGGTCGGCGCCGCCGTGGGCGGGAGCGTGGCCGTCGGTGGTGGGAACGTCGGAGCCTTGGACGGCGGCGTGGTGCGGGTCGGCGTGAAGCGTGCTTCGCTGGGAGCCGTCTGGGTCGCGGTCGGCCGCGGCGTCGAGGTCGCGGGAACATTCGTCGCCGTGGGTATCCGCGTCAGCGTCCGTGTCGCGCTCGGTGTCGCCGGCGCGCGCGTCGCCGTCCGCGTCGCGAAGACGAGCCGTGTCGGTGTTCGGGTCGGGGTGCGCGTTCCAGAGGGGGTCGGCGTTCGCGTCGCCGCCGGTGCGCGGGTAAAGGTCCGCGTCGGGATGCTCGTCGCCACGCGCGTCGCGGTGGGCGAATTGGACGGCGTCCGAGTAGCGGTCGGAGTTGGGCTTGCCGTCGCTGTCCGGGTTGGCGATGGCGGCACGGTCGTCGGCAACCGAGTGGAGGTGCTCGTCCGCGTTGGTGTCGGAGCGATGGGGGACCGGGTCGGGGTGGGTGACGGCGGTCGCGTGCTGGTCGGCAATGGCGTGTTCGTTGGCCTCGGTGTGCTGGTACGGGTGGGAGGCGGTACGGGCGTATTCGTCGCTGTGGGTGTGCTCGTCCAGGTTGCCGTCCGCACGCGGGTGTTCGTTGCCGTGAGGGTCGGCGTGGCGGTGCGCGTGGGGGTCGCCGTTGGCGGCCGGAGAGTGAATGTGGCCGTCTGGGTTGCCGTGGCCGTGAACGTGGGGGTCGGCGGGACCGGCGTCGCCGTGCGAGTGAAGCTCGGCGTCGCCGTCGGCGGGAAGCCGCCGTTGACCAGCTCGACGGCGCGGATGTTGCCGGCATCGGGGTCGGCGACGAAGAGTTGGGGTGGATTGGCACGCAGCAGCAGGCCCGCGGGTGAGATGAAACGCGCCAGGACCGCCGCCCCGCCGTCGCCAGTGGAACCCGCGACGCCCGTACCGGCCACGGTCAACAGCTGTCCCGTCGTCAGGTCGATGGCCCGCACTCGCGGGGCGAACAGCTCGCCGACATAGAGCGTCCCGCTCGGATGTATCGCCAGTGATCCCGGACCGTTGATCGTCAACATCGTCGCGTCCGGCCCGTCGCCGCGGAAGAGGCACTCACCGTTACCGGCGACGGTCGTGATCACGCCGCGCGCGTCCACCCGGCGTACGCGGCAGTTGTTGTTGTCGGCGATGTAGATGTTGCCGTTGCCATCGGCCGCGACGGCAAGCGGGTTGGAGAGTTGTGCCGAGGTGGCCTGGCCGTTGTCGCCGCCGAAGCCCGACAAGCCGGTGCCGGCGAGCCTCACGACCCCGCCTTGGGGCGTCCATTTCAGGACCCGGTTGTTGCCGTTGTCGGCGATCAGCACCCCGCCGTCGGGCGCGATGCCGAGTCCCGCCGGATACGATAGGCCCGCTGCGGTGGGGCTGCCGTTCCCGGCGATGGTGCTGATCTGCTTGCTCTGGGCGTCGATGCGTCGCACTCGGTGATTGAACTGGTCGGCGATGTACACGTTTCCGCCGCCGTCGATGGCGATCCCGAGCGGCGAGGACAACTGCGCCTGCGTTGCCGCGATCCCGTCTCCGTTGTATCCGGGGCGGCCGGTGCCCGCGATCGTCTCGGTGATGCCGTCGGTCCTGACGCGCCGGACGCGGTTGGCGTCAGTGTCGCTCATGTACAGGTCGCCGGCCGCGTCCCACGCCATCCCCTGCGGCGCGACGTGCGCCAGCTGCGCCGGATAGCCGTCGCCGTTGTTTTCTCCAACCACCGTGTCGATCTGCTTCGCCGCATTGACGTGGCGTACGTTGCCGGCAGTGTAGTCGGCGATGAAGAGTGACACGCCATCGTCATCGATGAGCAAACCGCGCGGTCCTTCCAGTCGCGCCGCGCTGGCCGGCCCACCGTCGCCGTCCGTGCCGACCACGCCGGTGCCGACCGCGGTGGTGATGGCACCGGTGCTCACGTTGAGCGCACGGATGCGCGGCGCGTAAAGCTCGGCAATGTAGAGGACCCCGTTGCGATCGAGCGCCAGCGCTCCAGGGCCGTTGACTGTGACTGTGGCGGCATCGGGCCCGTCGCCTCGATAGAGACACTCGCCATTGCCGGCGATGGTGGTGATGACGGCGCTCTGCCCGTCGACGCGGCGGACACGGCAATTGCTGTTGTCGGCGATGTAGAGGGTGCCGGAGGCATCGGCGACGACGTCGAGCGGGTTCGCGAGCATGGCCGAGGTGGCGGGCCCGTTGTCGCCACTGAAGCCCGACGTACCGGTGCCGGCAACCGTGGTGACGGCGCCGGATGGGAACCATCGCCGAATGCGATGGTTCGAACTATCTACTACCAGGACGCTACCATCGCCGAGCACTTCGATTCCCGCTGGGTACGACAGCCCGGCTAGCCCCGGGGTGCCGGTGCCCAGCACGGTGGTGATGAAGCCGCTCTGGCCGTCGATGCGGCGCAGGCGGTGGTTGAACTGATCGGTGAAATAGACGTTGCCCGAGCCGTCGACGCCGACGGAGTTGGGGAAGTTGAGCAACGCATCGGTGGCCCTGCCCCCGTCTCCGGCGAAACCCGGTAGCCCGCGGCCGGCGATCGTGCTGATCACGCCGGTCCCGGCATCGATGCGGCGAATGCGGTGATAGTCGGTATCGGCAATGAAGATGTTGCCGTTGCGATCGGTCGCCATCCCGCGCGGCTTCGATTTGGCGACCGCGGCCGGATAGCCATCACCGTTGGCCCCGCCGACGATGGTGCCGACGTTGCCCGTACCGACGATTGCCCCTGCGGGCGACACGGTCGCGGCCGCCGCGCTGAGCATAATCGCACACAATGTGAAGTGGCGAGTTGCCTTCTCGAGCGAGGTCCTCAGACCGGGGGAGTTGTACCAGCCTCTCCTCATCACCATCCAATCGCGAGCACCCTGACCTTGGCTCGTCCGCACGGTCGCCTCGGCCGCGGCGCACACACTGCAACCCGATCTCTTGGCGCCGCTTCGGGCCCGCAACAGGAAATGTGTAGCCCGCGCAGGTTATAAATGTCCGTTTTACTTGTCAAATCTTTTGTGAGATGCGAGAGATGCCGTGCGGGGCAAATTTCTAGCTGTGATGCTGAAATGACACCCCTGACAACTATGCCCGCCAGCGAAGTAAGCAGAAGCTTTGCCAACCATGGGCAGGACCCAAAGACTCGGCATTGACCCCCGTAATGCGAGCCTCGGCTCGGGTCCCCGTTACCTTTTTGCACGGGTCCTGGTCATTTTGAAAGAGGAGACCACCACCCACCGGAGGACGCCACGACCCGCATCGCCGAACAACTTTGGTGCCGGTAATTTCCCCAGCGGTCGCGATCGCGACGAATGGCGGCCCCATTCGAGCAAGCCGAAATGCTGGGTGATGATCCAGCGTCTTCCGGCTCGAATTGATTGCCAATTTGCGCTCTCTGGCCGCTTCGTTGGCCCGGTGATCGCCGCGGCCGTGGCGATGGTGAAACAAGCCTCGGGAGGGGCCTTCCGAGAGGTGTCCTTT
>Ga0335085_10012043_pt1 | contig 12768 bp, 10 predicted proteins | sample Lox_Sample_45_FD_206712 | JGI IMG/M metagenome (GOLD analysis project Ga0335085, IMG submission 206712) | Soil microbial communities from Loxahatchee National Wildlife Refuge, Florida, United States - Lox_Sample_4.5 | ecosystem: Environmental > Terrestrial > Soil > Wetlands | place: USA...
TTCTCCGCCCGCTCGGCGACGGCGAGGGCGAACTTGTTGTTGCGCGACTCCACCACCTTCAGCCGGGACGGCCCCAGGGCCTGGCGGAGCCCGCTCAGGCGCGCCTGCTCCACCAAAAACCACTTGCGCTGCCCCGGGCCGGCCATGAAGTCCGCCAGGCTGGCGCTGGGCGCCCCGGGCCGGCCCACCTGGCGCACGGTGTTGCGCGAGTAGAACGTCTCGCCCCGCCAGTTCATCTGGTAGGCGGCGATGGGCTCGTCGGGCGTGCTCTGGTGGTAGTACTCCCAGAAGAGGTCGCGCTGCGTCCAGTGCGGCGAGAGCCTTCGCCAGAAGAACCAGCCGCAGTAGACGGCGAAGGCCAGCGACAGCGCCACCAGCGCCGCCACCGCCAGGTTGCGGTCCTGGGGCACCTCCGGCGTGGTCAGCGGCGCCCCCCGCAGGCGCTCGCGGCGGGCCGCGCGCTGGGCCGCGCGCGACTCCTTCGACCGCAGCCAGCGCAAGACCTGGCCCAGCCGATCGAAGAGCCAGGGCGAGAGCCCCACCGCCGCGGCCGCGTAGAAGAGAACGGCGAAGATCTGCCGCGGGTTCGTCTCCCGGTCCGGGTAGGGCCGGTCGTAGTTGTAGACGAACATGTCGGTGAGGTGCTTGGGCGTCATCGCCAGGTCGTGCGCCACCAGGCCGTAGAGCAGGCCGCCGGCGAAGAGCGTGCCCGCGTTGGCCCGCAGCCCCTCGGCCAGCACCTGCTCCACCCAGAGGGCGCAGAAGAAGAGGAGCGGCGCGAGCACGGGGAAGGCGTAGTGGTGGAACTTGGTGACCGAGAAGCCGAACACCGCGAAGCCGATCAGGAACCAGAAGAGAAGGAAGAGCAGCGCCCGGTCGCGCGGAGTCTGCGGGCGCAGCTTCAGGCGGGCGAGCACCGCGGCCGCGCCGGGGAAGGCGAACACCCAGGGAAAGCAGTCGTAGCCGATCTGCTCCACGAAGTAGGTGAACGTCCCGCCCGGCGTGGTGGTGTGGACGCCCAGCGCCAGGCGCTTGAAGTGGTCGTGGATGATGAAGCGCTCGAAGAAGGTCTTCCCTTCGTCGTCCCGGCCGTCGAAGGCGAACATCGTCCCGTACCAGGGGGCGCAGAGGGCGAGGACGATGAGCGATCCCGCCCGGAGGTGCAGGCGGCGGAGCCGGTGCCATTCGCCGGTGACCAGGCAGTAGAAGAAGGTCACCGCGCCGGGCAGGGCGAATCCCAGCAGCCCCTTGGAAAGGGTGGCGAACCCGACGAAGCAATAGAAGGCCGCCGCCCATCCCGGCCGGGGCTCCTCGTCCGCGAAGAGGACGATCATCAGGCAGGCCATCGCCCCTTCGAGAAGGCCGACGAACACCGGGTCGGGCACCGCCTGGCGGGCGAGGAAGAAGAAGAGCGGGCTGGTGAGGATGGCCAGGGTCCCCAGCACCGCGCTGCGCCGGGTGAGGAGCCGGTTCGCCATCACGAACAGGAGCAGCGCGCCCAGGGCGGTGATGGCGGCGTAAGGGAGCCGCACGCACCACTCGGTGTAGATGCCCGTCCAGCGCTCGGGGCCGTTGGTGTTCGCCACCAGCATGCCCGAGGCCATCAGCCAGAGATCGAGCGCGGGCTTGGAGAAGAACCAGGCGGACTCCCACCAGGGATGGATGTAGTCGCCGCGCGAGATCATCTCCCGCGCCACCTCGCCGTAGTGGGGCTCCCAGGGATCCCAGAGGCCGGTGGCGCCCAGCCAGGGAAGGAAGAGCAGGCCGGCGAGGAGCGCGAATCCGACCAGCAGGCGCCGCTCGCCGCTCAGCGGGAGCAGCCAGCGCAGCCAGGAGATCTCTCCCACGAAGCGCGGGAGCCTCTCGCCCCAGTCCTCGGGCGCGGGGGTGTCGAGCGCTGTGGGAAGGCGCGCCATCGGGTCGTGCGCCCGTAACACGCAGGCCGCAGAGCGGCAAGGGACCTCAGCGCTGCTTGCCCGGCCAGGACAGGGTGGGCGCCATCCTCTCGATCAGCGAGGCGCTCCCGCCCGGGGGCTGCAGGACGATCAGCGCCACCGGCGCGCTCTCCCGCTCCATGCAGGCGGAGCTCAGCCAGGTTTGGCCGGACTCCCCCTCCAGCACCCCGTCCACCCGCGAAGCGCCGGCGAGGCCGCGCACGGGGGCCGCCTTGCCCAGCTTGATCTGCTTGAGCGGGCCCATGTCGGCCAGCCGCCAGAGGTCCTCCTGCACCGCGGCGCGCACCACCCGATCGCAGTCGCAGGCGCGGCCCCGGCAGGGCGGGTCCTGGACCAGCGTCGCCGAGCTGCGGAAGCCGCCGGTGAGGCCGTTCGACCAGGAGACCGAGTCCAGCGAGGTGGCCGCGCGCCGCCAGCCGAGGGGGATCTTCACCTCCACCTCCGAAGGCCCCGCCCGCAGCGGCCCCAGGGCGGGCAAGGCCGGCGCCAGCACCATGCCGATGGCGATGGTCCCCAGAAGCGCCCCCGCCGCCGCCGCCAGCCGCCGTCCCGCCGCCTCGCCCGGCCAGTGGCGCGGGGTGAGGAAGAAGCCCAGGACGGCGCCGGTGCCCAGCCCGCCCGCGTGCCCCCAGTTGTCCACCCCCGCCGATCCCAGTCCGGCAGCGAACAGCGCCAGCAGCCAGGGCACGATGCGCAGCCCGAAGTAGGAGCGCAGGCTCCCGCGCACCCCCCGTCGCCAGCCGAAGGCCGCCGCGGCTCCGAGCATGCCGAAGGCGATGCCGGACGCTCCCAGCGAGATCGAGTCGGCGCCGATGGCGGACGTCAGGGTGGTGCCCAGGGCGGTGAAGATCAGGAGCGCCACGTAGTCTGCGGGCCGGACCGCCCGCTCCAGGGCCCCGCCCACGTTCCAGAGGGCGAAGGCGTTGAAGGCGAGGTGCAGGGGGTCCTTGTGCAACAGATTCGCGGCAAAGAGCCGCCAGGTCTCGCCCCGATCGAGGATCAGGGGGGTGGCCTTGGCCCCGTAGGTGAGAAGGGAGGGAAGCGCCACCCCGGCGTGCAGCCCGGAGGCGACCAGCAGGTCGATCAGGGCCAGGGCGAGGACGGTGATCGTCACCCAGGGAACACCCGCGATGGACAAGGTCTCGCCCGCGGCCGGGGCAAGAACCGCCGGATCGCTCGCAGGTTGCGGAGAACCGGCTTCTTCCGTCCACGCGGTCATTTGCAATAGGATGGTCACGGTGGGGCCGAGGCGGCAGGCCCCCGCCCGGTCCAAGGAGCGAAATGAAGCTCATCATCGAGGACGACGAGGGTCGCAAGACCGTCGTCCAGCTGCTTCGCGACGAGATCACCATCGGGCGCCAGGACGGCAACACCATCCGGCTGACGGAGCGCAACGTCTCCCGCCGGCACGCGCGCCTTCTCCGGCAGAACGGCAACGTCCTGATCGAGGACCTGGGCTCCTACAACGGCGTGCGGGTCAACGGGGAGAAGATCAGCGCGCCCACCCGGATCAAGGAAGGCGACCTGGTGGAGATCGGCGACTACGACCTGGGGATCCAGGGCAAGTTCGACGGCCCCATCACCACGCCCCCGATGGGCTCCCCGCGGCAGCAGGCGCCGGCCGCGCCTGCCATGGCGAAGACGGCTCCCAGCCACCGTCCCGGAGCGAGCAACCCCGACCTGTCGGCGGCGCCGGCGGAGGAGCCCGCCGCGAAGACGCTGCCGCCGGACAGCAAGCCCACCCCGGCCCTGGGGACCACGCCGAGCCCCTCGGCCGGCGGTCCGACCGCCATCATCCGCGTCTCGGACATCACCGCCGCGCCCTCCCCGGTGGAGGCGCGCGACCTGCAGCGCTCGGAGATGCCCCGCCTGGTGGGGCTGGCCGGCCCCTTCCGGGGAAAAGAGTTCTACTTGATGCGCAGCGAGGTGAAGTTCGGCCGGACCGACGAGAACGACATCGTCGCCGACCACCAGTCGGTCTCGCGCGCCCACGCCCGCTTCCTCCTCGAGGACGGGCAGTGGAAGGTGATCGACAACAAGAGCGCCAACGGGGTGCGGGTGAACGGAGACGAGTACGCCGTCTCCACCCTCAAGCCGGGCGACGTGCTGGAGCTGGGCCACCTCAAGTTCCGCTTCTGCGCCCCGGGGGAGAAGTTCTCGCCCCCGCCGGAGAAGAGCGAGGAAGGGGCGCCGAGGGGCGGGCTCAAGCCCACCACGGCGGAGCTGATCGCCGGCGCGCAGGGGCGGCAGGTGAGCGCCCCTCCTCCGCCCAGGGCGGGCGCGCCGGTGGGGAAGATCGCCCTGGTGGTGGTGGCGATCGCGATCATCGGCGGCGGGGCGGCCTTCTATCTCACCCGGGGGCACAAGCCGGCCAATCCCGACGAGGTGGGCGGAGAGGATGCGGTGAAAGCGGGGGACGTGCTCTTCAAGCAGCACAAGTACATCGCCGCCTCCGAGGTGTACGAGAAGGCGGGCAGCACCCCCGCGCCCAACAAGAAGAAGGCGGCGGAGGAAGCGAAGGGCGAGGAGGCCTACGGCTCGCTGAAGGCGGCCTTGGACTCCGGCGACGGCGACAAGGCCCGGCTCCTCTTCGAGCACTGCCCCGAGTCCACCTGGTGGTGCCAGAAGGCGCAGGAGCAGGGGGATGCGGTGCGAGCGTCCTACTCGAAGAAGCACCTGGCCCAGGCCAACGCCGCCAAGACGGCCGGGAAGCTGGAGGCCTGCCTCAGCGAGGCGAACAACGTCCTCGGCTTCGATCCCTCCAACGCCGAGGCCCAGGCGTTGCAGACCCAGTGCCGGCCGCACGAAGTGGCGCGGGCGGAGCCGCCCCCCCGGCAGGAAGGCCCCAGCCAGAAGGAGCGGGAGGCGAAGGCGGCGCGCCTCGCCCGCTCCTCCCACGACAAGCTGGTGGCCCGGGACTTCGCGGGGGCGGTGAAGGACGCGCACGCCGCCCTGGCGCTGTCGCCGGGAGAGAAGTCCACCCAGTCCACGGCCTTCCAGAGCCTGGGCTACGGGTACGCGTACCTGAACGACAAGGAGAACGCGGTCAAGTGGCTGGAGAAGTACCTGCCCTACTGCAGCAACGATTGCGACCAGGTCCACGCCTTCATCGGAAAGTGACCTTGGGCCGGGCCTTCCGGTTGCGGTAGATTCCCCGCTCCCGAGAGGTCGCCGCATGAAGCTGATCATCGAGGACGACGAGGGCCGCAAGACGGTGGTGCCCGTCGTCCGCGACGAAATCACCATCGGGCGCAACGACCGGAACCTGATCCGGCTGGTGGAGAAGAACGTCTCCCGCCGGCACGGGCGCCTGTTGCGGGAGGACGGCCACTACTTCATCGAGGACCTGGGCAGCTTCACGGGCATCCGGGTGAACGGGGAGAGGATCGCCGGCAAGCGGCAGGTCGAGGACGGCGACCTGATCCAGATCAGCGAGTACGACCTCATCCTCCAGGCCGCGCCGGAGGAGATGCCGGCGCTGCAGGTCCCGAAGCTGGAGCCCGTGGAGGCCAGGCCGGAGCCGCAGGTGGCGGCGCCCAAGCCGGAGGCCCAGGCGGCGGCGGAGGCGGCCGCCCAGGCGGAGGCCGACGCGCGGGCGCGGAGGATGGCGGAGACGGCCACCATCCGCCTGGCCGACCTGCGCGGGCCGGCCGGCGAGGTGCCGGCCCAGGACGTGCCCGTGGAGCAGCGGCCCAAGCTGGTGGGGATCTCGGGGAAGTACCGGGGCGAGGAGTTCGTGCTGGACCGCAGCCCCATCGGGCTGGGCCGCTCGGACGAGAACGACCTGCAAGTGGAGCACCCTTCCATCTCCCGCAAGCACCTGCGCCTCCATCTGGAGAACGGGAGCTGGAAGGTGATGGACGCCGAGTCGCGCAACGGGGTGCGGGTGAACGGCGAGTCGTACGCGCAGATCGGGCTGCGGCACGGCGACGTGCTGGAGATCGGCCACCTCCGCTTCGTCTTCGTCGAGCACGGGCGGGCCCTGCAGCTTCCGCCGGAGCACGCGCCCATCTCCTCCACTCCCCCGATGCCCGCCCAGCGCAGCCGCACCGCCCTCTGGGTGGGGGTGGGGATGGGAAGCGTGGCCCTGCTCTCCGCGGCCATCTTCCTGCTCTTGCGCTACCGGGCGGAGGCGGAGGTGGCCCGGCAAGCGGAGGCGGAGCGCGCTTCCGCCCTGGCCTCGGTGCGCGAGGCCGTGGCCGCGCACCGCTACTCCGACGCCCTGCCGTCGCTGGAGGTAGCGCGGCGGGCGGGGGCCAGCGCGGCGGAGCTGTCGCCCTTCGAGTCGGTGGAGCGGGAGGCGCGCAGCGAGGAGGCCTTTCGGGATCTGGAAGGGGCGGTGGCCGCCCACGACTGGGAGCGGGCGCGCAAGCTGCTCGCCGCCCTCGCTCCGGTGCAGACCTTCTACGCGGCCAGGGCGGCGGAGCGGGCCGAGGAGATCACCGCCGGTTACGTGAACCTGCACGTGGCCGCGGCGAGACAGATGCGGGGGAAGGACGACGCCGGATGCCTGACCGAGGCGCAGCTCGCCCTCTCCGCGAACCCCCAGCACGCCGAGGCGCGCTCCCTGGCGGGGGCCTGCAGCGCGCCCCCGGTGCGCAGCGCCTCCATCGGCGCCACCCGCAAGCCGGTGCGGACGGCGGCCGCCCGCCCCACGGTGCGCTCGGGCAACGACGCCGAGGCCCGGCGGCTGCTCGGGGAGGGCAACCAGAAGCTGGTGGCGCAGGACCTCTCGGGCGCGGTGGCGCTCTACCAGAAGGCGCTCACCCTGCAGCCGTCCAACCAGGTCCTCGGGGGGATCTACCGCAGCATGGGCATCGCCTTCACCCGCCAGGGGAACATCGAGGAAGGCGCGCATTACTATCGCCTTTACCTGCCTCTTTGCGCGAATCCGACGGAAAAGGCGCAACTGCAGAAAGTGCTGGACGACTATGACGCCCGCCGGCGCTGATGTAGGCGCCGCGCACACCGAAATGCATTGTGGACGTTCACTGCATTCCGGCTGTAGATTCTCACCGCCGAAAGGGGCACCTGGTGGATATCCGCACACTCGTCGTCGATGACGATCAGGACTCCTGCGACCTGATCGAGCGCATCCTGAAGAAGGAAGGCTATCGCGTCACCACCCTCACCGATCCGCGCAAGGTGGAGGACGAGCTGCGCAAGAGCGACGTGCACCTGGCCATCGTGGACCTGAAAATGCCCGACCTCTCCGGGCTGGACGTGGCCCAGATCATCAAGCGCTACGACTCGGACTGCTCGGTGGTCCTGATGACCGGCTACGCCACCCTGGACTCGGCAGTGGGCGCGCTGCGCTACGGCGTGGTCGACTACCTGAAGAAGCCGGTGCGCGAGGACGAGCTGATCGGGGCGGTGAACCGGGCGCTGGCGGCCAAGGGCCTCTCGCTGTTGCCGGAGGAGGAGCTGCACCGCAACATCGGCACGGCCATCCGCGACTTGCGCAAGAAGCGCGCGCTCACCCTCAAGCAGCTGGCCAAGCGCACCGGGCTGTCCGTCTCCCTGCTCTCCCAGATCGAGCGGGCGGAGAGCAGCGCCAGCGTCACCTCGTTGTACAAGATCGCGCACGCCCTGAAGATCCGCCTGCCGGAGCTGTTCGCCAGGGTTTAGGGGGCCTCCATGATCCGCGGCCTGCACGGGCTGTTCTATTCCTCCGAGCCGGAGGCGATGCGGCAGTTCCTTCGCGACAAGGTGCTGCTGCCGTACACCGACGTGGGCGAGGGCTGGCTGATCTTCGACCTGCCCGAAGGCGATCTGGGGGTGCACCCCACGGAAGAGTCGGGAGGCACGCCCTCCGGCACCCACGACGTCTCCTTCTACTGCGACGACATCGAGGAGACGGTGACCGGGATGAGGGCCCGCGGGGTGGAGTTCCGCGGGGAGATCGAGGACCGCGGCTACGGGAGGGTGATCTACTTCACCATGCCCGGCGGCGTGGAGGTCCAGCTCTACGAGCCTCGCTACCAGAAGCGCGCGCGGAAGGCGGCCGCTCCCGCAAAGAAGGCGAAGAGCGGGAAGAGGAAGAAGGCACCGCCCCGGGCCTCCGCCCGCAAGGCGAAGAAGCGCCGCTAGCGGTTACTTCAGCACCACCAGCACGTCCCCTTCGTTGACCGGCTGCGTCTCCTTGCAGCGGATCTCCGCCACCCTTCCGTCCTCCGGCGCCTCCACCGGCATCTCCATCTTCATGCTCTCCAGGATCACCAGCACGTCGCCGGCCTTCACCTCTTCGCCGACCTTCTTCTCGATCTTCCAGACCGTGCCGGTGATGTGGGCGGGGACCTCGGGCATGTCAGAGCCTTTCCAGGAAATGGGTGTCCAGCTCGCCGCGGGCGAAGGAATCGCTCGCCAGCGCCTTGAGATGGGTGGGGATGTTCGTCTTCACGCCTTCCACCGAAAAGCGCTCCAGGGCGGAGCGCAGGCGCGCGGTAGCCTGCGCCCGGGTCTCGCCGAAGGCGATGATCTTGGCCAGCAGCGAGTCGTAGTAGGGGGTGACCGTGTCGCCCGCGCGGTAGCCGGCGTCGATGCGGACGCCGTCGTGGAAGGCGCCGTCGGCGGGGACCGGGGTGTCGAAGCGTTTCACCGGCCCCGGCGAGGGGAAGAACTTCACCGGGTCCTCGGCGTTGATCCGGCACTCGATGGCGTGGCCGCGCGGCCTGACGTCGTCCTGGCCGATGGGGAGCTTCTCGCCCGCCGCGATGCGGAGCTGGAGCTGGACCAGGTCGAGCCCGGTGGTGGCCTCGGTCACCGGGTGCTCCACTTGCAGGCGCGCGTTCAGCTCGATGAAGTAGACCTCCTCGCCCACGAGGAGGAACTCGCAGGTGCCGGCGTTGGCGTACCCCACGGCGCGCGCCGCCCGCAGGCCCGCGTCGAGCAGGCGCTGCAAGAGGCGGGGGCGCGGCTGGGGCAGCTCGAAGGCCGCGGGAGGCGCCTCCTCGATCACCTTCTGGTGGCGGCGCTGGATGGAGCACTCCCGGGCGCCGACCGCCAGCGTGAGGTGGCCGTCGCCGAGGATCTGCACCTCCACGTGCCTGGGCTGCTCGAAGTACCGCTCCAGGTAGACCGCGCCCTTGCCGAAGGAGGCCTTGGCCCGGTCGGCGCAGGCGCGCAGGGCCTTGAGCAGCTCCGGCTCGTCGCGCGCCACCTGCATCCCGATCCCCCCGCCGCCCGCGGCCGCCTTCACCAGGAGCGGGTAGCCCAGCGAGGCCGCCGCCGCCTTCGCCCCCAGCTCCTCGCCCACGTGCCCCTCGGAGCCGGGGACCACCGGCACGCCGGCGGCGCGCATCACCGTCCGGGCCTGCGACTTGTCCTTGATGGCCCGCATGGCGGAAGGCGGCGGACCGACGAAGACGATGTCCGCGTCCGAGCAGGCCTGGGCGAACTCCGCCTGCTCGGAGAGGAAGCCATAGCCGGGGTGGATGGCCTGCGCGCCGGTCTGCTTGGCGGCGGCGATCACCTTCTGCCCGTCCAGGTAGCTCTCCCGCGCCGGCGGGGGGCCGATGCGCACCGACTCGTCGCAGGCCTGGACGTGCAGCCCGTTGGCGTCGGCGTCGGAGTAGACCGCCACCGTCTTCACGCCCAGCGCCCGCGCGGCGCGGGCCACGCGGCAGGCGATCTCGCCCCGGTTGGCGATGAGGATCTTTTCGAACAAGCAGTCAAGCCCTCCGGCGCGGGCGCGCAGTCTACTCCAGAAAAACCGGCGCGCGCTGCGTTGACCGCGCTCTCGCCCAAGGCTTAGTCTGCGACCCGACGCGAGGGACGATGCGCACCACCAAGGCCAGACACCAGCGCGCCAGGAGGATCCGCCGGGGACCGGCGATGGTGGTCGATCTCTCCTCCGTGCGCGCGCAGCGGCGCCGGGAGCTGGCCGAGCGCCGGGTGCGCGACGCCATCGACGACAACCGGGCCGCCCTCTCCCGCCTCTTCGCCACCGGGCTGATCTTCACCCAGAAGGGCGCCCGCGCCGGACGCGACCTGCTGCTCGCGCACCAGGCGCTCCTGCGCACGGCCGATCTCTTCGCCCGCCTGGTGGAGCCAGGCGCCCGCGACGACGCCGGGCTGAAGCACCGCGCGGAAGAGGTCTTTGCCCACCTCGACTCTCAGCTCACGCGGACTGCCCAGCTCACGGCCCGGACCGGGGAGTTCTTGTCGGGGCGGGGCAGAGACTAAGAAACGTCGGACCTCACCTCACGAACCGCGAGAACTTCGACCCGAGCATCTCCTCGTAGTGCACCGCCATTCCCTTGGGCACGTACGACTGGATCACCGCCCCCGCGAGCCCGCAGGCCATCACCGCGCCCAGCGAGCGGAGCAGGCGCCGGTTGAGCGCGCGATCCCCGGCCACCCGCACCACCAGCACCAGGTTGATCAGCGCGCTGGCCAGGGAGGCGAGGACCGAGGCGATGCCCGCCGCCGCCGGCGTCACGTGGCCCTGCGCGGCCAGCATGGCCGCCGAGGCCACCGCGGAGGCGCTGGAGACGAAGCCGCCGGCGATGCTCACCGCATAGAACCCGGCCGTCCCCAGCCCTTCCTGCGCCAGGGTGCCGAGGATCTGCAGGATGAGGAAGATGAGCCCGAACTTGAGGGCCGACTGGAGGGAGAAGGGCGAGCGCAGCGGGATCTCCGGGGGAGGCCCTGCGGGCGCCTCCCTGCGCCCGGGATCGCGCACCGCCAACAGAAGGCTGCTGACCAGGATCAAGGCGATGGGCAAGAGCGCGGCGAGCAGCGCCGCGGTGGCCACGATGCCGAGCAGCACCGCGTTGCGCACCGCCATGGCGCAGGTGGCGAGGAGCACGCCGCGGTAGGCCTCGTCCTGCAGGATCCCGCTGCTCTCCCTGGAGCGGACGGCCAGCTCGGTGACGGTGACCGTGCTGTTCACCAGCCCGCCGAGAAAGCCGGTGATCTGCACTCCCTTGGTGCCGAAGGCCTTGAGCAGCACGTAGTTGGCGAAGCCGATGGCGGCGATGAGGATGACGGTGACCCAGGCCGCGCGCGGCTGGATCAGCCCCCAGGGATCGAGCGCGGCCTGCGGGAGCAGGGGATAGACGACGAAAGCCAGGACCCCGAGGAGGATGGCGGCGCGCAGCTCGGCGGCTGTGAGCCCGATGCTGAACCCGGCGAGCTGCTCCTTCCAGGCCAAGAGGCCCGCCACCGCGATGGTCACCACCACCGGCGTGAAGGTGTGGCCCACTCCGCAGAGGACGCCCACGTACCCGGTGACCAGCAGCGCCGCCGAGGTGGTCAGTTCCGGCTTCTCTCCCCGGCGGATCACCTGCCAGTTCATCAGCGTGAGCAGCACGCCGAGCAGCACCAGGCTGACCAGCGCGTAGTTGTCGCCGCTCACCCCGCCCAGGGCGCCGAGCAGGGCGGCGAAGCCGAAAGTCCGCAGCCCGGCGTCCTTCTGCCGCCACTCCCGCTCCAGGCCGACGAAGAGACCCAGCCCCAGGGCCAGGCCGAGGCGGAAGATCGCCTGCAGGTGCGGGAAGGATTCCGCCGTGTAGAGACCGCCCATCGCCTCCGCGGTTCTCACGCATCGTCCCGGCCCGCGCAAGATCCTGGCGGCGCCAGCGCAGGGAATAAAACCGGTCGCTGCCCGCTCACCATCACATTGCGCCTGTCCCCAAAGCCCGCTCCTGGACCCTGTGCTAGCGTCCGCCGGATGGAGGTCCACCCGTCCGCCCTGGACCGCGCCCTGGGGCCCCTGCACCGCTGGGTGTGGAGGGATCCCCACCGGCGCGCGCGCAAGCTGTTGCGCTTCGCCGAGACCGAGGCGGAAGGCGGCCGCGACATCTCCCGGGCCGCGGAGCTGACGCCGGATCCGCTGCTCCGCCGCCTCTACCTGCGCCACGCCGGGGACGAGCTTCGCCATGCGGCGCTCTTCCGCACCCGCGCCCGCGCGCTCTTGCGCTCCCTTCCCCGGGCCGCCCGCGTGTTCGAGGCGAACTGGCTGGCCCCCGGCGAGCGCGGCCTCGACGAGGTGCGCATCGGCGCCGACGCTCCCTTGCTCGCCTTCCTCCACCTTTCGGAAAAGGCGGCCGCCCGGCGCTTCGCCCTCTACCGGCAGATGCTCGCGCACGACCCCGGGACCCGGGCCGTCTTCGACGAGGTGCTCCATGACGAGGCATTCCACATGAGCTACACCGGCGCCCAGCTCGCCCGCGTCGCTTCCCGGCGCACCGGGGCCCGCCTCTGGCAAGCGCGGCTGGGGCGACTGTGGAAGGGTTACCTGCGGGCGGCCGCCGCCCTCGCCTCCCTGCTCGGCGCGATCTTCCTCACCGTCCAGTACTTCCTGCTGCTGCCGCCTTTCGCGATCCTGGCCCGGCGCGCGCAGCGCAAGGAGCCGCAGGGGTTCTCGCCTTGTCGTCCGGCGGGGCGGCTGGAGAGCCAGTACTGATGCGCGTCCTGGGGATCTCCGCCCACTACCACGACTCCGCGGCCGCCCTGGTGGTGGACGGCGTCCCGGCCTGCTCGGTGCAGGAGGAGCGGCTCTCCCGCCACAAGAACGACGCCTCCTTCCCCTTGCGGGCCATCGAATGGTGCCTCGGGCAGGAGGGCATCGGCCCCGAGGACCTGGACGCGGTGGTCTTCTACGAGAAGCCGATGCTGAAGTTCGAGCGCATCCTCACCACCGCCCTGCGCGGCTTCCCCCGCACCTGGCGCAGCTTCCCCAAGTCCATGCGCAACGCGCTGGGGGAGAAGCTCTGGGTGAAGGGGATCATCCGTTCTCACCTGGGCGTGGGCGGCCGCAAGATCCTCTTCACCGAGCACCACCAGGCGCACGCCGCCGCCGCCTTCCTCA
>Ga0335085_10012044_pt1 | contig 12768 bp, 8 predicted proteins | sample Lox_Sample_45_FD_206712 | JGI IMG/M metagenome (GOLD analysis project Ga0335085, IMG submission 206712) | Soil microbial communities from Loxahatchee National Wildlife Refuge, Florida, United States - Lox_Sample_4.5 | ecosystem: Environmental > Terrestrial > Soil > Wetlands | place: USA: Florida...
CTCGGCCCAGGGGATGGGCTGGTCTTACGCATCTACAACCAGCCGCAGCTCTCCGGCGCGTACATTGTGGATGACAGCGGCAATATCAGCCTGCCTCTGCTCGGGCTCGTCCGCGCCCAGGGCCGCAGCACGGACGAACTGTCCGCCGCCATCACCGCCGCACTCCAAAGTGGCGGGCTGATTCTGCACCCGAGCGTGGCGGTGGAGGTTTCCACCTACCGGCCCTTCTACATACTGGGCGAGGTGAACACCCCCGGCCAGTACCCATTCCGGCCAGGAATGACAGCCCTGACCGCGATTTCCATCGCCGGAGGGTTCACCTACCGGGCATGCGACGACTATGTCGGGGTGACGCGTAATACGGGCAGCACCCCTGCCCAGTATCGCGCCCCACTTTTTGCATTGGCGCAGCCCGGCGATGTCATCACGGTTTTTGAGCGGCGGTTCTAGGCAGATTACCATTGCGGCGGCCGCCGCCGGGTTCCTCACCTTCAGCAATATGTGGTGCACCCAGGCGCTGCTGCCGGTGCTGGGGGCAGCACTGCACGCCACCCCGGCGCAGACAGGCCTTACCGTCACCGCACCGCTTGCCGCCACTGCCGCCGTGGCCCCGCTCATCGGCGCCATCTCGGACCGTTTCGGCCGCAAGCGCTTCATCGCCGGGGCGGCGTTGCTGCTGGTCATCCCCACGCTGCTGGCCGCCGCCTCGGTGAACCTGCCCATGCTCATCGCCTGCCGCTTCGCGCAGGGGCTGCTGCTGCCGTTCATCTTCATCGTCACCATCGCCTATATCGGCGACGAGCTGGCGGGACAGGCGGTCACGCGCCTCGCCGGCATCTACACGGCTGGCACCATTCTCGGCGGGTTTTCGGGCCGGTTCATCGCCGGGCTGGTGACCGAGGTTTTTGGCTGGCGCGCCGCCTTCGTCTGCATCGGTCTGCTTACCTTGGTGATGGCGCTGGTGGTGTGCGCGCTGCTGCCCAAGGAGCGCAACTTCAAGCCCGTCCGGGGCATTGCCGGGGCGCTGCGCTCCTTCCCCGACCATCTCAGCAACCCGCGTTTGCTCGCCACCTATGCGGTGGGGTTCGGCATGCTGTTCAGCCTGGTGACGGTGTTCACTTTCATCAATTTCCGCCTGGCCGAGGCACCCTACAATTTCGGCCCCGCGGCGCTGGGGAGCATTTTCGTCGTGTATCTCGGCGGCGTCGCCATCAGCCCCGCCGCCGGGCGGCTGGCCGCCAAGCATGGCCACCGCGCGGTGATGGCGGGCGCCCTTGCCCTGGTCTTCTCCGGCTTGGCGCTCACGCTGGCCCAGCCGCTCTGGGTCATCGGGCTCGGGCTGCTGCTCATCTGCTGCGGGCTGTTCACCGAGCAGGCGATCGCCACGGGCTACACCAGCCTCGCCGCCCGCGCCGCCAAATCCACCGCCGTGGGACTGTATGTCACCTGCTACTATGTCGGCGGCAGTATTGGCGGCACGCTGCCCGCGGGCGTCTGGCACAGCAGCGGCTGGCCGGGCTGCGCTGCGATCACCGCCGCCGTGCAGTTCGCGGCCTTTGCCCTGGCTATGGCCTTTTGGCGCCCGCTCGGGCCTCGCGGTTAGCCCATCGCTTCCAGCGCGCCGAGGGATTCGGGCAAGACCTGCCCGCCATCCACGGTGATGGTCTGACCAGTGATGTAGGCGGCTTCCTCGGAGGCCAGGAAAAGCGCGGCGTTGGCGATGTCCTCCGGCGTGCCGAGGCGCTTCAGCGGGATTGAGGCTTCCATCGCCGCGATGTAGTCCGGGCCGTTCCCCTCCAGCCCCTCGGTGAGGATATTGCCCGGCAGCACCGCGTTCACGGTGATGTTGCGCGGCGCCAGCTCGATGGCGGCGGTGCGCATGAAGCCGAGTTGCCCGGCTTTGGAGGCACCGTAATGCGCCCAGCCAGGATAGCCCGTGATAGGCCCGGTGATGGACGAGGTGAGGATGATCCGCCCCGCCCCCGCCTTGGTCATGGCCGGCAGCACGGCGGAGACGGAGAGGAAGGCGCTGCGCAGATTGGTGTTGATGACATGGTCGAACTCGGCCGGGGTCATCTCGGAGAGCTTGGCCGCGGGGAAGATGCCGGCATTGGCGCAAAGAATGTCGATGCCGCCAAACTTCTGCACCGCCGCCTCGGCCATCGCCGCACAGCCCTCGGGCGTGGACACATCTGCTGCCAACCCCGCCGCATGCGGGCCGATCTCCGCCGCCACCTTGTCCGCATCCGCCTGGCTGCGGGAGACGGCAAGCACGTTGATGCCCGCGCGCCCAAAACGCAGCGCGATGCCGCGCCCAATGCCCCGGCTGGCCCCGGTGACGATGACGGTTTTACCTTGCAACGATTTCAGCATAGGAACTCCTGAGGGTGTGCGGTCTGGATAAAATGTGGTAACTCCAACATCTAAATGATGCAGGTCCAACACCCACAATCAAGCGGAATTTGCGGAGCCCAAGACGCATGAGACCAGAAAAATCGGCGCGGCAGGTGAAGATCCTGGCGGCGCTGGAAACCGCGCCCAGCCTGCGCGTGGCGGAACTGGCGCAGAACCTCGGCGTCTCCACCGAGACAATCCGGCGCGACCTGGACGAGATGACCAGCGCCGGGCTGCTCAACCGCACCTATGGCGGCGCGGTGCGGCCGCTGCACGCCGAACCCGCTGTGGCCGAGCGGCACACCATGTTCGTGGCCGAGCGCCAGCGCATTGCCCGCGCCACCCTGCCCTTGCTGCGCGGCGCGCGGGTGCTGATCCTCGGCTCCGGCTCCACCGTGGTGCATGTGGCTCACGAGGTCGCGGCCAAGCTGAAGAACATCATGGTCATCACCCATTCCTTCGGCGTGGCGGCAGCGCTCTCCGTCAACCCGACCATCAAGACACTGATGCTGCCCGGCGAGTACCATGCCGGAGAGGGCACGCTGCTCGGCGGCCACACCATCGCGTTCCTGCAGGACCTCTACGCCGACTGCACGATCCTGGGCGCCAGCGGCCTCTCGGAGGAAGGGCCGACCGACGCCCTGCCCGAGACCGCCGCCGTGTACGCGACCATGGCGGCGCGCGCGGCCAAAACCCTGGTGGTGGCCGACCAATCCAAGTTCAACCGGCTGTTCACCGCGCGTTACGCGGATTGGCGGCGGATCGGCCATCTGGTGACGGATGCGGCGCCGGAGGACGCCCTCGGGGCGCAGCTGCAACGCAGCGGCACGGACATCGTTTTGGCCTGACCCGCCGGGCTTGAAAAACCCGCGCGCCCGGTTAGCGTAATGTTACGGGAGGGATTTCAGGCCGTTGTGCAACCAGGACACCAGGCCACGCTTCGTCTTCGCTGTCGCCGGGGCGGAGCATGCGGCCGGGCTCGCTCCGGCGCTGTCCTTCCTGCGCCGCGCCACCGGGCATGAGATCATCGTGGTGCAGCGTGCCGGAGACCCGCCCGCCCCGCACAGCCACCTCCTGCCCGTGGAGGTGCCGCCGCAATTCACCACGCACCAGGCCGCAATCTGGCTGAAGACCGGGCTGCACCGCATCCTCGGGCTGGAGCGCCCGTTCTGTTACCTCGACTCCGACGTGCTGGCGCTGAGCCCCGAGATCGACACCGTGTTCTCCGCCGTGGACGCGCCCATCGCCTTCGCGCCGGACCACGCCATGCTCGACCAGTTCAGCCGCTTCGCCCTGCATTGCGGCTGCGCCTCAGCTTGCGGGCATCTGCGCGAGGCCCTGTTCTGCGCGTTCGGCGCGGATCTGCCGGGCGAGTTCCGGCTCTGGAATGGCGGCGTGTTCGTGGCCCGCACGGGCGCCGAAGCGTTCCTGGATGACTGGCACCAGATGACGCAGGCGATCTTCAACCGCCCATACTGGCGCACGCGGGACCAGGCAGTGCTCGCCGCCGCCATCGCCCGCGCCGGGCTGCAAGGCGCCCCCACCCTGCCGGAACGGTTCAACACCATCCTCGACTGCTACGACGGCATTCCGCTCCGCCACCGCGCCGCGGCAAGGCCGGAGTCGCTCGCCGTGTTCCCCCGACACCTGCCGCTGCCCAATACAGTGGCGGCACATCTCATCAATGGCGGCATCGGCCGCACCGGCTGGCCGCATTGGGACAATCTGGCAAAACTCCTGGAGACCACAGCGTGAAAATCCTGGCGCCCGTGCATGCCATGTGGCTTGGCCCCGAACTCTCAGGGCTGGAGCTGCTCACCCTCGCCTCCTTCCGCGCCCAGGGACATGCGGTCACGCTCTGGGCCTATGACGAGATAAAAACCCCGATCCCGCCCGGCGTGGCACTACGCGACGCCGAGACCATCCTGCCGCGCGCGCGCATCACGCCGAAGCGCGAGGCTGACCCCATCGCCGGCATCGGCAAGGGCAGCGTCGGTGGGGTGTTCTCCGATTTGTTCCGCTATCGTGTGCTGTACGAGCATGGCGGCATCTGGACAGACATGGACGTGACGGCGCTGAAGCCGCTGGACTTCCCCGGCGAGTACGCCTTCCGCCCGCACCGGCTGGGCATGGTCGGCAGCATCATGCAATGCCCCAAGGGCAGCCGGTTGATGCAGGAGGCGTACGAAGCGACCGAGGCCGTGGCCGATGCCGACACGCCCTGGCTTCTGCCGATCCAGATCCTCAATGCGCTGGTGCGCAAGGCAGAGCTGGAGGGCAGCATCATCCCTGGCATGACCAACCTGGACAGCTGGAGCGAGATCCGCCCCTTCATCGAGGACCGCCGCGCCTTCCCCCAATCCTGGCACGCCGTGCATTGGATGAACGAGCTGTGGCGGACGCTGCACGAACAGAACGGCTATGTGAACGGCGCGAAGATGACCGAGCGCGTGCCGGACAAGAACGCCCCGCCGCGCGGCTCCATGCTGCACGAACTGTACCGCGCCTACGGGCTGAACGACATGTTCGAGCCCTACAGCATCGCAGCACCCGGCCGGGCCAGCCTGCCCACGGCCAAAGACCTGCCCCAGACCGCCAGACGCATCGACATGCTGCTCCCCGCCATCGCCCCCGGCGGGGCGGAACGGATCGTGCTGGAAACGCTGGGCGCGCTGACAGCGGATACGCATTGCCGCCTGCATGTGCTGGGCAGCGCGCCGTCGGAACTGCCGGTGCCGAAGGGCGTCTCCCTGCACCGCCCCTCCGGCAGCCGGGCGGAAAAGCTGCGCGCCATCGCCTACGACCTGCTGGCCGCCAGCGCCGCCACGCTGCACACGCATCTCATCCGCGCCGAGGACCTGGAGACGCTCTGGGGCTTTGGCATCGCCACCATCCCGGTGCTGCACAATGCCCGCCCCGGCTGGCAGGATTCGCCGACGCGCTACAACGTGCCGCATGTGCCGCTGGTGGTGGCCTGCGCGGAGAGTGTGGCCGCCCAGGCGCGGGAGAGCGGCCTCACCCGCCCGCTCACCGTGCTGCGGCACGAGTTGCAAGCCCACCCCACGGCCTCGGCACTGGCGCGGGACCGCGCCGCCATACGCCGCCGCCACGGCATAACCGACGACACGGTGCTGATCGGCATGGTCGGCCAGTTCAAGCTGCAGAAAGCCTACCATCGCGCCGCCGCCGTGCTGGCAGCGTTCAAGGCCATGGGCGGCAAGGCGCGGCTGATGATCCTGGGCGGCTGGGACCATGAATGGGGCTCTGGCCGCACGGCCTATGAGACCTTCATGCGCGCGGCGTTGGAGTCAGGCGTCGTGGCGGACATCATCTGCCCCGGCGTGGCCGAGCCCGCCGCGCCGTATTACGCCGCGTTCGACGTGGTCCTGAACACCTCGGCCTATGAGGGCTACAGCGTGGCGATGCTGGAGGCGCTGGCCGCGGGCTGCCCGGTGGTGGCCGCGGATGTCGGCGGTGCGCGGGAGCTGCCGCAGGAGAATGTGACGCTCATCGCCACGCCGGATGAACCGGAACCCTATGCCGAGGCGATCCTCGACGCGCTGGGCCGCAGCGCCCGCATAGTGCCCGCCGCGCCGCTGGAACCGGCGCTGATCCCGCGCCTCTGGCAACTGCTCGGCGCAGTGCCCCGCGAGATCGACGCCAGCTGGACCGGCGCGCTGGTGCTGATCCAGGCGCTGGAACGCGGCGGCCCCGCAAGCTCGCTAATACGCCTGGCCGAGGCGCTGCCGCCCGAACGCAAGCTGCTCGTGGGCGTCGCCGGGCCGGTGCTGGCCACGCACGAGGCCAGGCTGAAGGCCGCCGGAGCCAAGCTGCTCTCCGCCGCCGGGCTGAGCCTGACCGAACAGGCGCGAACCATCCTCGGCTGGGTGGCGCGCTACAGGCCGCGAACGCTCTGCGTCTGGTATCTGCGCCCCGAGCTCAAACTGCTGCTGGCCAAGCTGCTGGAGGCCTCCCCCCTGCGGCTGGTCGATGTCAGCCCCGGGCCGATGCTGTTCGACGAGATGGAGGCGGCCACCGATTTCGCCCGGCGCATCGCCTTCACGCCGGAAGCGTATTTCGCCCGGCTGGATTGCTTCGTCAGCCTGTACAAGGGCGGCGAGGCCCCCGCCCCCGCGCGCAATGTCACCGCCCCGCTCGGCGTGCCGGAGCCTCCCAGCTTCGTGCCGCTGCCCCCGCCCTGGGCGCTCCCCTCCCCCGGCTTCGACCCGAAGCTGGTGGTGGGCACCATCTGCCGCCTGGTGCCGGACAAGAACGTGGAGATGCTGCTCGGCGTCGCCCGGCGGCTGCGCGAGCGCGTGCCCGGCGCGGTGCTGATGGTGGTGGGCGGGCCGGATGCGGGCTCGGTGCCCTACGCCCAGGCGCTAATGGCCGAGGCCGCGCAGGAGCCGGGAATCATCTTCACCGGGCCGTGCGACAACCCGTTCCCCTTCCTGCGCCTGTTCCGCGTGTTCCTGCTCGCAGGCCAGCGCCAGGGCTGCCCGAACGCCTCGCTGGAGGCGATGGCCATGGGCCTGCCCGTGGTGGCGCAGCCCGATGGCGGCATCGCCGAGCAGGTGCGCCACGGCGTGACCGGGTATCTGGCGGAAACCGAGGCGGATATGGCGGAACATACAGCCACCCTGCTTCAGGATGAGGCGCTACGCACACGCCTGGGCGAGGCAGGCCGGGCGCTCTGGCACACGAGTTTTTGCGTTGACGCAATGAAAATCCGGTACGATAAAGTTTTGTTCAAAGACTGAACCGAACGGTCGGGAGCGGACATGAACGAAGACAAGCACGGGCTTTCTCGTCGCGCGCTGCTGGGCGCGGGGTTTATTCTGCCAGTCGGCTTTGTGCAGGGCGCCGAGGCCCAGCCGATGGCGCAGCTCGCCTATAACGACGAGTCGTACCAGGAACAGCCGGAACCTCAGCCACAACAGCCTGAGCCCGAGCAACCGCCGCAGCAAGGCGCGACACCCGCCGGGTCCGCCTACGAACAACTCCAGAACATGACCAACGGCTCGGAGTCGCTGAACCAGGGCTTTTTCGGCGGTGGCGGCGGACCGGACGACGTAACCGTGATCGCGAACCCGCAAGTACCGGAGGTGCCCGAGCCGAATCCAACCGAACCGCCCCCGCCCGAACCAGAACCGGCGCCAGAGCCCGAAACCGAATCGGAGCCCCCGCCTACGCCGACGGACGTTGAGAACGACGAGGAGTATCAGCAACTCTCCAGCCAGTACGACGATGCGGTGGCGGAAGCGGCCGCCGCCGCCGCAGTGGCCGCCGCGGCATTCGCCGCCTGGGAGGCGGTTCGGAGCAACCCCAGCACCCCGCCCGAGCAGTACAACCAGACCTACCAGGAGTATCAGCAGGCGCAGTCCGCCCAGACCTGGCAGGACTACAAGGTACAGCGGGTAAAAGCCGCCATGGAGTCACGCAAGCGCGTGATCTACGTGCTCGACGCCACCCCCAGCGGCGTGAGCAGATGATGCGCCTCACCCTTACCGCCCTGCTGACATTTGGCGGCGCTGGCGTCGCACACGCCCAGGATGCCACCGGCTGCCCCGCGCGCGCCGAAGCCTACAAGATCGAGGACACACCTGCCGCGACCATCATCCATTGCCGCTGCACCTCGGGCTACCATGCCGAGAATGGCGAGTGCGTGGCGCCGCCGCCGCCCTCCAAGTCGCGCCTCTCCTGTTTGGTGGCGCAGGCGCGGATCGATGCCGACCTGCGGCAGATCGAGACGCAGCGCCAACTCGCGGCGGAAAACCAGCTCCAGTTCGCCGAATGGGACAAGATGAGCGACGATGGCCATAAGGACCTGCTGAAAGCCGGGGTGGAACTGGCCGTCGGCAGCTATGCCGCCCAGGAAGTCACCGCCGGCAAGGATATCGACGCACTGGAGAAGCAGGCGAACGCCCTGGCCAAAAGCGCTTACAGCGTCAACAAGCTGAAACAGATCAAGGCCGAGCTTGAGGCTTCCGGAATTCCGTTCAACTCTTTCGTGGCCAAGCTCACGGCCAAGGCCGGGCTGGACGCGAAGGATAGCTGGGAGCTGGCGAAAGGCTCGATGCATGACGGCTTCCGCGCCGCCGCCGGCACGGACGCGAAGCTCGCCTCGGAGCTGAACGACCCCGAGTTCCGCGAGGCACTGCTCGGCCCGCCGGAAGAGACCACGGCGTATGAGCACACCGCCAACATGGCGAACGCCGCCGCGGGGCAGTTGGCGGGCATGAAGGACTTCCTCGGCGATTACGTAGCCATCACCGCGCCCACGGTGCGCATCACCAGCTTCGTCATCGACGCTGGCTACGCTGATCTGGAAATCTGGTTCGCCGCCAACGGCCGCGCCCAGGCCGACCAGACCGCCGGTCAACTCGCCCGCGCGGCCGACCTGATCGTGCCGAAATACTGGCACGACATGGACGCCAAGGAAAACTGCGTGCCGTGAGCACGGCCTTCGCCAGCTACGACGCGACACGGAATTTCTCCAACAAGGCGGTGCGCGCGCTGTGCTACGCGCCGCATACCAATCTGTTCTTCGACCGGCTGGGCAGCGCCCGCGTCTGCTGCTGGAACTGGAGCCAGCCGGCGGGCAATGTCACCACCCACAGCCTGGACGAGATCTGGGCCAGCGCCCAGGCGGCGATGCTGCGCGATGAGATGAACGCCTACCGCTTCGCGGAGGGCTGCGGGTTCTGCAAATTCCAGGCGGCGGAGGGCTGGTTCGGCGGCGCGAAGATGCGCAATTTCGACCGTTTTACCGTCGAATCAGAGTCGCCACACTGGCCGAAGCAGATGGAATTCTCCATCAGCAATGCCTGCAATCTGGAATGCGTGATGTGCGATGGCGAACATTCCTCCGCCATCCGCGCCCAGCGCGAGCGGCGCCCGGCCATGGCCCGGCTGTACACGGATGAGATCCTCGAAGCCTTCCGCAAATACCTGCCGCATCTGCAACAGGCAAAGTTTCTCGGCGGCGAGCCGTTCCTGGCCGTGGAGCATTACAAGCTGTGGGAGATGATGATCGAGGACGGGTTGCAAACACCCTGCCACGCCACCACCAACGGCACGCAATACAATGCGCGCATCGAGCACATGCTGGAGCGCCTGCCGTTCGGCTTCGCCATTTCCCTTGACGGCGCCACGAAGAACACCATCGAGCGGGTGCGGCTGAACACCGATTACGACGAGCTGATGCGCAATGTCGCGCGGTTCCGCGCTTACGCAAAGGCGCGCAAAACACCGTTCTCCCTCACCTATTGCCTGATGCGCCCGAACTGGGAGGAATTCGGCGCGTTCTGCCTGATGGCCGATGCCTGGGACTGCCCGGTCGGCGTAAACACGGTGCTGCATCCGGCGGGGCTGTCCATCTACACATTGCCGCCCGAGGAAATGCGCAAGATCCTTGAAACCATGGAGCGCCAGGCTGCAGGTTTGCAATCACAGCTAAGTCGCAACAAAGCCGTGTGGTTCGATGAGTTCGAGCGCATCCGCCGCAAATGCGTGGCCGAGCCAGCCGCACCGCCACCTGTACACAAGGCGAAAAGCGAAAACACCTTCGTCCTCACCGTGCATGGCGATGCCGAGATCGACCAGGCCAGCCCGGCTTTGCACTTCCTTAAGAAATTTTCGAAGGCCGGGATCATCGTGGCGCAAGGCGGGGCACAGCGGCACACGGCGCACGACCAGCTGCTCGATCTGGAGGTTCCCGCCACGGTTCCACCGCGGGTGGCGAAGAATTTCATCAAGACCCAGGCGCTCGCAAAACTTGTCGGCAAATACACGGAATTTATCTTTCTCGACGCCAGCGCCATCACATTGCGCAACAGCATCGACGATATTTTTCTTACCCCCGCCACACCGGTCAGCTTCGCCAGCACGGGGCTCGGTATCGATGCCGCCAGCCGTTCCCTGGTGAATTGCCGCTGCCAAGAGCCGCGCTGCCACCATGCGCGGGAGGCGATCCTCTGCGCCTTCGGCATCGACATCCCAAGCTGCGACTGGGAGGTTTTCGACGAGCGGCTGTTCCGCTGCAACGCGCAGGCGGGCGAGTTCGTAACCGCCTGGCACGAGGCCACAATGCGTCTCGCGCTCGATCCGTACTGGGTGGCGCCGGAACGGGCGGCTCTCGCCGCCATGGCGTGGAAATACGGTCTCGCTACAAATGCGCCCCTGCCGGAAGGCTTTGTCCGGCTCATGCCGCCGCCGGAAACGCAAAGCGGCCGGAACGCGCTGCGCCCGGCCGCCTGAGTTCGCTTAAAAGCGTTACCGCTTACTTGTCGCGGAAATGAGTTTCCTTCGCCTCGATCGCGGCCTGCGCCGCAGCCAGGCGCGCCACCGGCACGCGGTACGGCGAGCAGGAGACGTAGTCCAGCCCAACGGATTCGCAGAAAGCGATGGAGGCCGGGTCGCCGCCATGCTCACCGCAGATGCCGAGCTTCAGCTTGTCCTTCTTCGCACGCCCCTTCTCGGCGGCGATGCGCACCAGCGCGCCGACGCCATCAACGTCGATGGAGACGAACGGATCCTTCGGCAGGATACCCTGCTCAACATAAGCGGGCAGGAACTTGCCGGCGTCGTCACGCGAGAGGCCGAACACCGTCTGCGTCAGGTCGTTGGTGCCGAAGGAGAAGAAGTCCGCCGATTCCGCGATCTGGTCGGCGGTGAGCGCCGCGCGCGGCAGCTCGATCATGGTGCCGACCGAGTATTCCACGGTCTTGCCGGTTTCCTCGAACACGGCCTTGGCCATGCGTTCGACCTGGGCGCGGGTGATGTCCAGCTCGCGCTTGGTGCCGACGAGCGGGATCATGATCTCCGGAACCGGGGCCTTCGCGGTCTTCGAGACCTCGACCGCCGCCTCGAAGATGGCGCGGGCCTGCATCTCGTAGATTTCCGGGTAGGTCACGCCGAGGCGGCAGCCGCGATGGCCGAGCATCGGGTTGGCTTCGGAGAGCTCTTCCGCACGTCCCTTGATCGTCGCTGCGTCCATGCCCAGCGCGTCGGCCACTTCCTTCAGCTCGGCTTCGCCATGCGGCAGGAACTCATGCAGCGGCGGGTCGAGCAGGCGGATGGTGACCGGCAGGCCTTCCATGATCTGGAACAGCGAGATGAAGTCCTCGCGCTGGAACGGCAGCAGCTTGGCAAGGGCAGCGCGGCGGCCGGCCTCGTCCTTGGCCATGATCATCTGGCGCACGGCGCCGATACGCGCCGGATCGAAGAACATGTGCTCGGTGCGGCACAGGCCGATGCCCTCGGCGCCGAATTTGCGCGCGGTCTCGGCATCCAGCGGGGTTTCCGCGTTGGTACGCACCTTCAGGCGGCGGATCTCGTCGGCCCAGCCCATCAGTGTGCCGAAATCGCCAGAGAGCTGCGGCTCGATCATCTTCACCGAACCCGCGAACACCTCGCCAGTGGCGCCATCGATGGTGAGGATCTCGCCCGCGCGGATGGTGACACCGCCAGCGGAGAGCGTTTGCGCGCCGTAGTCGACCGAAATGCTGCCTGCACCGGCCACGCAGGGACGGCCCATGCCGCGGGCCACCACGGCGGCGTGGCTCGTCATGCCGCCACGGGTGGTGAGGATGCCGCGAGCGGCGTGCATGCCGTGAATGTCCTCGGGGCTGGTCTCGATGCGGACCAGAACCACGGACTCGCCCTTCTGCGCGCGGAACTCGGCCTCGTCGGCCGAGAACACCACGGCACCGGAGGCGGCACCCGGGGAGGCGGGCAGGCCCTTGGCAAACTGCTTCTTCGCGGCCTTCGGGTCGAGGGTCGGGTGCAGCAGCTGGTCAAGTGCCGCCGGATTCACGCGCATCACCGCGGTGTTGCGGTCGATCAGCCCTTCCTCGGCCATCTCCACCGCGATGCGGAGCGAGGCGGCGGCGGAGCGCTTACCGGAGCGGGTCTGCAGCATGTACAGCTTGTTCTGCTGCACGGTAAACTCGATGTCCTGCATGTCCTTGTAGTGCGTCTCAAGGATCGAGCGGACATTCTTCAGCTCGGCATAGGCCTCGGGCAGCGCCACTTCCATGCTGACTTCACCGGGCTTCGCATAGGCCTGGCTCAGCGGACGCGGGGTGCGGATGCCGGCCACCACGTCCTCGCCCTGGGCGTTGACGAGGTACTCGCCGTAGAACTCGTTCAGGCCGGTGGAGGGGTCGCGGGTGAAGCACACGCCGGTGGCGCAGTCATCGCCCATGTTGCCGAACACCATGGCCTGCACGTTCACCGCCGTGCCCCAGTTGGCCGGAATGTCATGCAGGCGGCGGTACACGTTGGCGCGGGGGTTCATCCAGGAGCCGAACACGGCGCCGATCGCGCCCCAGAGCTGGTCCTGCGGGTCCTGCGGGAAGGGCTTGCCGATCT
>Ga0335085_10012045_pt1 | contig 12765 bp, 15 predicted proteins | sample Lox_Sample_45_FD_206712 | JGI IMG/M metagenome (GOLD analysis project Ga0335085, IMG submission 206712) | Soil microbial communities from Loxahatchee National Wildlife Refuge, Florida, United States - Lox_Sample_4.5 | ecosystem: Environmental > Terrestrial > Soil > Wetlands | place: USA...
CTTCACCAGCGGGGTCACCGTCGAGCAGGAGCTGGAGGGCAACCTGTGGTGGGCGAGAGCAGCAACCTCACCTTGATCGTGGACGTCGCCACCTGGTTCACCTCGGGCGGCTCGCGCCTCGATCCGCGCGAGGAAGCCAACCGCTCCCGGATCGAGAACAACATCCAGGGCTCCTTCAAGGCCTTCGGCGACGACGACCACGACGGACACGAGGATCGCTGAGGGAACCCGTCGACGTCCACGCCCACGTCAACGCTCACGTCAACGTCAACCGTTCGCGTCACCGCTCGACGTCGACGTCCTCGCCCGCGATGCGCCGCTTGATCACCCGGAACTCGACGCGGCGGTTCTTCTCCCGGCCAGCCCTGGTGTCGTTGGCGGCCACGGGCCGCGAGGGCCCGTAGCCGCGGGCCGTCAGGCGGCGGGGATCGATGCCCCGGCGCACCAGGGCCGCCACCACCGCCTTCGCCCGGGCCTGGGAGAGCGAGTCGTTCATCTGCCGGGACCCGCGGCTGTCCGTGTGGCCCTGCACCTCCAGCAGGACGATCTCGGGGTGCGACTTCAGCACCCCGGCGATCTGCGAGATCAGCCGGGACGAGCGCTGCGCGATGGCGCTGCGCTCCGACTGGAAGTAGACCTTCTCCAGGATCTGGATCCGCTCCTCCTGCACCGCCACCACCTGCTTGTCGGCCCGCGGGCAGCCGTGGTTGTCCGCCGGCCCCTTCTCCCGCGGGCAGTTGTCCAGCCGGTCCGGGACGCCGTCCCCGTCGCTGTCGCGGTTGTCCTCCTCCACGTAGGTCCCCGCCCGCTCCTTCCCCTTCTTCTCCGAGGGCGGGAGCAGCTCCCGCGCCTCCGAGCGCACCAGCTCCTCGCGGGCGCTCTGCTCGCTGGGGGTGACGAGCCCCTGCACCCGGCCCTCCGCCTCCGCCTTCTCCCGCGCGGCGCGCTGCCGGGCGAGCTCGGCCAGGAGCTCCTGCATCCCCGGCTCAGGCCCGCCCTTGGGCGCCGGCGGATTGCAGAAGGAGGGCGCGTAGCGCAGGGCGACGGCCCCGCGCAGCGAGGGCGCCCCCAGGCCGTCGTCCAGCCTGGTGCCGCCCGCCAGGTCCACGGCGATGACCGAGGTGGGGCAGAGGGTGCCGCCGACGCGCCACTCGGCGGGAATGGCCTGCTGGGAGAACTGGCGCAGCGACGCCTGCACCTCCAGCTCGCCGTACAGGCGCGAGCGGGTGGAGAGCCACCAGGCGGCGCCTCCCCGCAGGCCGATCTCGTTGCCCACCTTCACCGGGCCCACGTCCCGGGGCGCGCGCAGGCGCAGGTAGAGGTTGCCCAGGAGCTCGAGCTGGCCCCGCCGCCGCCCCGCGGAGATCAGGGCCTCGCCGGCGATCCGCCCGTCGCCGGTGAGCGACTGGCTGGCCGCGGTGTCGACCTCCAGGGCCAGGAGGCCTGCCAGGTCGAGGTCCCCGGAGAGAAACCCGTGGCGGGCGCCGATCCGCACGTCGCCCACGGTGAAGCCGAAGGCCGGCGCGGTGGCGCCCAGGGCGGAGATGTCGCCGCTCTGGCTCAGGCTCATGGGCAGCAGGGCGAAGAAGGAGAGCTGCCGGCTGAGCGGCGCCGCCAGCTGCACCCAGCCGCCCAGCCGCGAGTCCACCTTGGCCGCGGGCCCCAGGCGCACCGGCTTGTAGCCGCCGTCGAACCCGATCTGGAGCTGCAGCGCCTCGCCCAGGTCCCCGGGAGGGCGCGCGCCCTCCACGCCCAGAAGGCCGTCGCTCCCGCTGGCGGGCCGCAAGAGCGAGAGGTTCGCGTCCGGGGCGGCGGCGAGGAGAAGGGCGAGAAGCGCGATCAACCGTGGCCCTCCAGCACGGCGCCGCTGCGCCCGAAGAGCCGCCAGAGCGCGTGCAAAAGGAGCCCCAGGGCGAGGGTGCCCAAGGAGAAGATGGCGTCGTCCTTGCTGATCCCGTTGAGAAAGAGGATGCAGCCCAGGGTGGCGAGCACGGGGATCGCGGCGCCGAAGGGGAGGCGGAAGGCGCTGGGCCCGCGCATCCGCCGGAGCACGGGGATGGCCAGGCAGGTGGGCACGTACTGGGCGAACACCGCCGCGTTGTTCAGGTCGGAGAGCCGGTCGAAATCGGCGAACATCGCCAGCCCCGCGCAGATGGCGGCGGTGACCGCGATGGCGACGGTGGGCGTGCGGTATCTCTGGCTGGTGCGGGCGAAGATCGGGGGCAGCTCGCCGTTCTCGCCCAGGGCGGAGAGATAGCGCGGGGTGACCAGGGCGACGGCGGTGAGGTAGCCGAAGGAGGAGATCACCGAGCCCAGGGCGACGAAGCGGCCCGCCCAGGGCCCGGCGAAGGCGAAGGCCGCCTCCGCCAGCGGCTTGTCCGCGGTGGCCGGGTCGGGATGGGTGCCCATGAACACCACCTGCACCAGCGCGTAGAGCAGCACGGAGAAGAGCAGGGAGAAGAAGAGGGCGAGGGGGACGTTGCGCCGGGCGTTCTCCGTCTCCCCGGCGGTGACCGGCACGTACTCGAACCCGGTGCAGGCGAAGAGCGCCGCGAAGCCGCCCAGCTTGAGGGCCTCGAGCCTGGTCGCGCCCCCGGGCGGCGGCAGGGAAAGGCGGTGCCAGTCCACGAAGAAGAGGCCGAGGGCGACGAAGAGGAGGATGGGGACGAGCTTGGCCCCGCTGAAGAAGTCGCTGGCCAGGGCTCCGGGGCGCACGCCCATCCAGTTGAGGGCGGCGAGGCCGGCGATCACCAGGACCGCCAACGCGATCTGCGGCCCCTTGTCGTTCAGCGCGGGCAAGAGGAAGGAGAGGTTGCGGCCGAATCCCCTGGCTACCGCCCCGTAGGCGAAGAGGTTGGCGGCCAGCGCCATCCAGCCCACACCGACGCCGATCCAGCGGCCGAAAGCGTCCCGGGCGTAGAGGTAGGGTCCGCCGTTCCGGTCCGCCCGCCCCGAGGCCTCGCAGAAGCAGAGGCCCACCAGCAGGCAGACGCCGCCGATGGCCAGCCAGGCGGCCCAGGAGAATCCCCCGGCGTTGCGGAACACCTTGGCGGGAAGCAGGAAGATCCCGGTGCCGATGATGCCGTTGATGCCCAGCCCGACGCAGTCGAGCAAGGTCATGCGGTTTTTTTCGTGCACCACGTCCCAGCATGCCCGAGGGCGAGCAGGCAGCCAAGCAAAGCGCCCGGCCAGGACTGCGGCTTGACAGGGGGTCCTTCGTCAGTATGATGCGCCCCTCTTTTCGGGGACAAGACCCTGTTTTTCCTGCCGCCGCCGGGCAGCAATCGAGGCGGCGGTCGTGTTGAAAGGGAAGATGCCGACGATCAGCCAGCTCATCCGCAAGGGGCGGGAGAAGGTCATCTACAAGGGCAAGGCGCCCGCCATGACCCGCTGCCCGCAGAAGCGCGGCGTGTGCACCCGCGTCTACACCACCACACCGAAGAAGCCGAACTCCGCGCTGCGCAAGGTGGCCCGCGTCCGGCTGACCAACGGCATGGAGGTGACCAGCTACATCCCCGGCGTCGGCCACAACCTGCAGGAGCACTCGGTGGTGATGATCCGCGGCGGCCGCGTCAAGGACCTCCCCGGCGTGCGCTACCACATCATCCGCGGCACCCTCGACTCGGTGGGCGTCGCCGGCCGCAAGCAGGGCCGCTCCAAGTACGGCGCCAAGCGCCCGAGCTAAGGATCAGACGAAATGCCTCGCCGCCGTGAAGTCGCCAAGCGCCGCATCCTCCCCGACCCCAAGTTCCAGGACCGCCTGCTCGCCAAGTTCATCAACGACATGATGCGCAAGGGCGAGAAGGCCGTCGCCGAGCGCGTGGCCTACCGCGCCCTCGACCTGGTGCAGCAGCGCACCAACGACGATCCCTTGAAGACCTTCAAGAAGGCCCTGGACAACGTCAAGCCGGTGCTGGAGGTGAAGAGCCGCCGGGTGGGCGGGGCCACCTACCAGGTGCCGGTGGAAGTGCGCCAGGAGCGGCGCGTCGCCCTCGCCATGCGCTGGCTGATCGAGTACGCCAAGGAGCGGGGCGAGAAGACCATGGACCAGAAGCTCGCCGCCGAGCTGATGGACGCCGCCAACAACCGCGGCAACGCGGTGAAGAAGCGGGAAGACACGCACAAGATGGCCGAGGCGAACAAGGCGTTCGCGCACTACCGCTGGTAGACACCGGCTCGTGCGGAGGCACGAGCCGGAACGTTACTCCTCGGGAGCTGCCTTCGCGGCCTCCCACAGCTCGCGATATTTCTCCCGCACGGAACCGTCCAGCCGCTCCCCGAGGCCCGCGGGCAGCCGCGCAGCCCTGATCAACTCCAGCACGTCGGCCAGATCCTTCAGCCGGTGCGGCGCGGACAGCCCCGAAGCCAGCTTCAGCTCGACCAGCTTCTCCAAAGGCAGTAGCGCGACGCCGCCCGCTCGCACCGCGATCGCCGGGTCCGGAAAGGCGACCGGCTTCTTCTTCCCGTCGCCGGGAAACTCGCCCGCGATCAACACGTCGATGTTGACCCCGTTCTCCGTATCGCGCATGGCGCGGCCCTTGGGGGCCCTCTCCACGTATCCCCGCCCCAGGTGCCTCGCCTGGAACGACTTCAAGCCCTCCCGGGTGAGCAGCACGTCGACGTCGACGGTGACGCGCTGATAGCCGTACGCGTTGAGGGCCATCGCCCCGGCGATCGCGTACGGGATGCCCTCCTCATCGAGCAGGCGGGCGAGCTTGCGCAAGGCCTTCTGCACGTCGGCCTGACCCAGGAAGAACCTCCTCGCGTTCTCCAGCGCGGCATCGAGCCGCAGGGCCGGATCCATGGGGGAAACCTAGCACGGCCAGAGACTTGACGCGGCGTCCCGCGCTGTGTAAACACCCGCGTCCCGCTGAGAAAGACCGTTCTTTCCCAGGCAGTCGTTCATCCGGTCCCTGGGCGTGCAAGCGCCCGTCTTGACGAGGTTATTCGCCGTGGCCCGCACGTTTCCGCTCGAGCGCTGCCGGAACATCGGCATCATGGCGCACATCGATGCGGGCAAGACCACGACCACCGAGCGGATCCTCTTCTACACCGGGGTCAGCTACAAGATCGGCGAGGTCCACGAGGGCACCGCCGTCATGGACTGGATGGAGCAGGAGCAGGAGCGGGGCATCACCATCACCGCCGCCGCCACCACCTGCTTCTGGCCCCCGCCCGGCTTGCCGGGCGAGGATCGTCAAAGCCACCGCATCAACATCATCGACACGCCCGGGCATGTAGATTTCACGATCGAAGTTGAACGTTCTTTGAGAGTTCTCGACGGCGCCTGCGCCGTCTTCGACGCGGTGAACGGCGTCGAACCCCAGAGCGAGACGGTGTGGCGGCAGGCGGACAAGTACAAGGTCCCGCGCATCTGCTTCATCAACAAGATGGACCGGGTGGGGGCCGACTTCTTCATGTCGGTGCGCACCATCGTCGACCGCCTGGCGGCCAAGCCCGTCTGCATCCAGCTTCCCCTGGGGGCGGAGGAGAAGTTCGCCGGGATCGTCGACCTGGTGGAGATGCAGGCCGTGCGCTTCGAGGGCGAGAAGGGGGAGAAGGTGGTCCCCTTCGAGATCCCCTCGGACGTGCGCAATCAGGCGGAGGAGTACCACCACAAGCTGGTGGAGGAAGTCGCCGAGTACGACGACGACGCCCTGCACGCCTACGTGGAGAAGGGCGACGTCCCCGTCGACCTGCTCAAGCGCGCCATCCGCAAGGGGACGCTGGCGATGAAGTGCTTCCCGGCGCTCTGCGGGAGCGCCTTCAAGAACAAGGGCGTGCAGAAGATCCTCGACGCGGTGGTGGACTACCTGCCCAGCCCGCTCGACATCCCGCCCGTGCACGGCAAGCTGCCCAGGACGGGCGAGGACGCGGTGCGCGAGACCAGCGACAAGGCGCCCTTCGCCGCCCTGGCCTTCAAGATCATGGCCGACCCCTTCGTCGGCCAGCTCACCTACATCCGGGTCTACTCCGGGCACGTGAAGTCGGGCGACGCCGTCTACAACTCGGCCAAGGATCGCCGCGAGCGCATCGGGCGGCTGTTGCGCATGCACGCCAACAAGCGCGAGGAGATCGAGGAGATCTACGCCGGCGACATCGCCGCCGTGGTGGGGATGAAGAACGTCACCACCGGCGACACCCTGAGCGACGCGAACAAGCCCGTCATCCTGGAGAAGATCGAGTTCCCCGCCCCGGTGATGCACATCGCGGTGGAGCCGAAGAGCACCGCCGACCAGGAGAAGATGATCGTCGCCCTGCAGCGGCTGGCCATCGAGGACCCCAGCTTCCGCATGCGCACCGACGAGGAGACCGGGCAGACGGTGATCTCCGGCATGGGGGAGCTGCACCTGGACATCATCGTCGACCGCATGCGGCGCGAGTACAAGGTGGAGGCGAACGTCGGCAAGCCGCAGGTCGCCTACCGGGAGACCATCACCAAAGAGGTGGAGTCGGAGGGCAAGTACATCCGCCAGAGCGGCGGCCGGGGCCAGTACGGCCACGTCTGGCTGCGCCTGCGCCCCCGGGCACAGGGCGGCGGGTTCAAGTTCATCAACAAGATCCAGGGCGGGGCGATCCCCAAGGAGTACGTCCCGGCGGTGGGCAAGGGGGTGGAGGAGGCGGTGGAGGGGGGCGTGCTGGCGGGCTACCCCATGGTCGATCTGGAGGTGGAGCTGTTCGACGGCAGCTACCACGAGGTGGACTCGAACGAGATGGCCTTCAAGATCGCCGGCTCCATCGGCTTCAAGGAGGGGGCGAGGAAGGCGGCCGCCATCCTGCTCGAGCCCATCATGGCCACCGAAGTGATCACCCCCGAGCCCTTCATGGGGAACGTGATCGGCGACCTCTCCGCCCGGCGGGGGAAGATCCTCCACATGGAGCCGCGGGCGGGAATGCAGGTGGTCACCGCACATGTTCCGTTGGCGGAGATGTTCGGCTACTCCACGTCGCTGCGCTCGGCGACCGAGGGGCGCGCCATCTACTCCATGCAGTTCCACCACTACGCGCCGGTCCCCAGCCACATCTCGGAGACGCTGGTCCGGCGCTGATTGCAAATTTCCGGGGACTGGCGTAAAAGCCCGCCCCCTCCACCAGAGCGAAAACAGCAGGACTACACAAGCAGCAGGGAGAGCGAGGAGCACGACATGGCCAAGGAGAAGTTCGAGCGCAAGAAGCCGCACGTCAACGTCGGGACCATCGGCCACGTCGACCACGGCAAGACCACCCTGACCGCGGCGCTGACCAAGGTTTCGGCCGACAACGGCTGGTCGAAGTTCGTCTCCTACGACGAGGTGGCCAAGGCTTCCGCTTCCCAGGGCCGGCGCGACGCCACCAAGATCCTCACCATCGCCACCTCGCACGTGGAGTACGAGTCGGCCAAACGCCACTACGCGCACGTCGACTGCCCGGGCCACGCCGACTACGTGAAGAACATGATCACCGGGGCGGCGCAGATGGACGGCGCCATCCTGGTGGTCTCGGCGGTGGACGGGCCCATGCCCCAGACCCGCGAGCACGTGCTGCTGGCCTCGCAGGTGAACGTGCAGCGCATCGTCGTCTACCTGAACAAGGTGGACCTGGTGGACGACCCCGAGCTGCTCGACCTGGTGGAGATGGAGATCCGCGACCTCTTGAAGCAGTACAAGTTCCCTGGAGACGAGACGCCCATCGTCCGCGGCGCCGCCATCAAGGCCCTGCAGGGCGACAAGGGCGAGCAGGGGGCCGGCTCCATCCTCAAGCTGATGGAGGCGATGGACACCTACATCCCCGAGCCCGTGCGCGAGACCGACAAGCCCTTCCTCATGCCGGTGGAGGACGTGTTCTCCATCGCCGGCCGCGGCACGGTGGCCACGGGGCGCATCGAGCGGGGCAAGATCAAGGTGGGCGAGGAAGTGGAGATCGTCGGCCTGCGGCCCACCAACAAGACGGTGGTGACGGGCGTGGAGTCGTTCCGCAAGCTGCTGGACGAGGGCCTGGCGGGCGACAACGTCGGCTGCCTGCTCCGCGGCATCAAGCGGGAGGAGATCGAGCGCGGGCAGGTGCTCTCCAAGCCCGGGTCGGTGACTCCCCACACCAAGTTCAAGGCCAACGTCTACGTGCTCACCAAGGACGAGGGCGGGCGGCACACCCCCTTCCTCAACGGCTACAAGCCGCAGTTCTACTTCCGCACCACCGACGTGACCGGCACCGTCAAGCTCCCCCAGGGAGTGGAGATGGTGATGCCGGGCGACAACATCGAGATGGAGGTGGAGCTGATGATGCCCATCGCCATGGACAAGGAAGTGCGTTTCGCCATCCGCGAGGGCGGGCGCACGGTGGGCGCGGGCGTGGTCACGCAGGTGATCGCGTAAGGAGTGCGCAGGGGCCGGCCCTCCCGGCGGAAACCGGGCGGGCCGGCGGCTTTCTGGTCTTTGAGAAGAGGTATCGATGGCGACCCAGAAGATCCGGATCCGGCTGAAGGCGTATGACTACAAGCTGCTCGATCAGTCGGCCGGCGAGATCGTCGAGACGGCGAAGCGCACCGGCGCGAAGGTGGTGGGGCCCATCCCCCTGCCCACGCGGATCAACAAGTTCACCGTGCTGCGCTCCCCCCACGTGGACAAGAAGTCCCGGGAGCAGTTCGAGATCCGCACCCACAAGCGGCTCCTCGACATCCTCGAGCCCACCCAGCAGACGCTGGACGCCCTGATGAAGCTCGACCTGAGCGCGGGCGTCGACGTCGAGATCAAGAGCTAAGCCATGGCCACCCTGGACGTCATCAACCTCGAGAAGCAGAAGGTCGGGACCATCGACCTTCCCGACGAGATCGTCAACGCGCCGGTGGACGAGCACCTCTTCTACGAGGTGGTCAAGGCCCAGCTCGCCTCCCGGCGGGCGGGCACGGTGGGGGTGAAGAACCGCTCCCTGGTCTCCGGCGGGGGAAAGAAGCCCTACAAGCAGAAGGGCACCGGGCGCGCGCGCCAGGGCTCCATCCGCGCCAGCCAGTGGGTGGGCGGGGGCAAGGCCATGGCCCCGAAGATGCGCGACCACGAGTACCACGTGCCCAAGAAGGTGCGGAAGGCGGCGCTGCGCGCGGCCATCAGCAAGCGCAACCAGGACAAGGCGCTCCTGGTGGTGGACGCCTGGGCGCCCCAGAAGCCTTCCACCAAGGAGGCGGTGGGGGCGTTCGCGAAGCTGGGCATCGAGAGCGCGCTGGTCCTGGGGATGAAGGACAACCAGAACCTCTTCAAGTCGGTGCGCAACGCCCGCCACTACAAGTTCCTCCCGGTGGAGGGGGCCAACGTCTACGACATCCTCCGCCACCCGACCCTGCTCTTGACCAAGGACGCGGCCCAGGCGCTGCCGGGGGTGCTGGCGTGAACCGCTTCGAGATCATCAAGCGCCCGCTGGACACGGAGAAGCTGGACCGGATGCGGGACAAGGAGAACAAGTTCGCCTTCGAGATCGACATGAAGGCCAACAAGACCGAGGTGAAGCAGGCCATCGAGCAGCTCTTCAAGGTGAAGGTGCTCGACGTCAAGACCGCCATCGTGCGGGGCAAGTTCCGCCGCCTGGGGCGGACCGAGGGCCAGCGGCCCAACTGGAAGAAGGCGATCGTGACGCTCAAGGAAGGCGACGCGATCCAGCTCTTCGAGGGGAAGTAGGCGATGACGCTCAAATCCTACAAGCCGACCAGCCCCGGACGCCGCCTGACCACCTCGGCGGACTTCTCGGAGATCACCAAGGACTTCCCGGAGCGCTCGCTCACCGCGCCCCTCAAGTCGACGGGCGGGCGCAACGTCTACGGACGCATGACCACCCGGCACCGCGGGGGCGGGCACAAGCAGCGCCTGCGGATCATCGACTGGAAACGGGACAAGGACGGGGTGCCGGCCAAGGTGGCGGCCATCGAGTACGACCCCAACCGCTCCGCCCGCCTGGCCCTGCTCCACTACACCGACGGGGAGAAGCGCTACATCCTCTGGCCGGTGGGGGTGAGCGTGGGCGACGTGCTCAGCTCCGGCGAGGCGGTGGACATCCGCCCGGGCAACTCGCTGCCGCTGCACGCCATCCCCCTGGGCACGGTGATCCACAACGTGGAGCTGAAGAAGGGCCACGGGGCGCAGATGATCCGCTCCGCCGGCTCCTTCGGGCAGCTGATGGCCAAGGAGGGCAAGTACGCGCAGATCCGCATGCCCTCCACCGAGGTGCGCAAGGTGCTGCTGGAGTGCAAGGCCACGGTGGGGCAGCTGGGCAACACCGAGCACGAGATCGTGCGCATCGGCAAGGCGGGGCGGAACCGCTGGAAGGGCTGGCGGCCCACGGTGCGCGGCCTGGCCATGAACCCCGTCGACCACCCGCATGGCGGCGGCGAGGGCAAGAGCGGCCAGGGCAATCCCCACCCCGTCTCGCCCTGGGGCCAGCAGACCAAGGGCCTGAAGACGCGCGTCAACAAGCGCACCACCAAGTTCATCGTCAAGCGGCGCGACAAGGGCGTGCGGTGATGCAAATGCTGCGCATCGACTCCGCAACGGATGGTTCTTGGGGGGTCCAGGGGGGAGCGAGATCCCCCCTGGTGGAGGCGCCGAAGGCGCCGGATCGACCACCCTCTCATCAGGGCAGGAAAGGACGCACCTAATGGCTCGCTCCATCAAAAAGGGCCCGTTCATCGACCGCCACCTGATCAAGAAGGTGGAGGAGATGAACCGGCAGAACCAGAAGAAGGTGGTGAAGACCTGGTCCCGGCGGTCCACCATCCTCCCCGACCTGGTGGGGCACACCTTCGCGGTGCACAACGGGCGCAAGTTCATCCCCGTCTTCGTCACCGAGAACATGGTGGGCCACAAGCTGGGCGAGTTCGCCCCTACCCGCACCTTCCACGGCCACACCGGCGACAAGAAGGCGCTCAAGCCGGGCGCCCCCGGCGCTCCGGGCGCCCCCGGCGCCGCTCCGGGCGCGGCCCCCGGCGCCCCGGCCCCCGCCGCCGCACCCGCGGCGCCCAAGGCCTGAGGAGATGACGATGGAAGCCAAGGCATCGCTCCGCTATCTGCGCATCACCCCCCGCAAGGTGCGGGTGGTGGCGGACCTGATCCGGGGCAAGAACGTGAACGCGGCGCTGGCCCAGCTCGCCTATGTGGAGAAGCGGGCGGCGGAGCCGCTGGCCAAGCTCCTGCGCAGCGCGGTGGCCAACGCCGAGCAGGCGGCCAAGGAGCAGTCGCTGGACGTCGACCGGCTGACGGTGAAGGAGCTGATGGTCGACCAGGGCCCCTCGCTGCGCCGCTACATGCCCCGGGCCATGGGCCGGGCGTTCAAGGTGCTGAAGAAGACCAGCCACATCCAACTGACGCTCTCCGACGAGGCGCCGAAAAAGAAGAGGCGGAGCTAGATGGGCCAGAAAGTCAATCCGGTCGGGTTCCGCCTGGGCGTGATCCGCTCCTGGGACTCCAAGTGGTACGAGGAGAAGAACTACGCGCGCTGGCTGCACGAGGACATCCGCCTGCGCGAGTACGTGAAGAAGAAGCTGGGCCAGGCGGGCATCAGCAAGGTGGAGATCGAGCGCGCCGCCAGCAAGGTGAAGGTGAACGTGCACACCGCCCGTCCCGGCATCGTCATCGGCAAGCGGGGCGCCGGCATCGAGAGCATCAAGAAGGAGCTGCAGCAGTTCACCCAGAACGAGGTGTTCCTCAACATCGTCGAGGTGCGCAAGGCGGAGACCGACGCCCAGCTGGTGGCGGAGAACATCACCACCCAGCTGGAGCGGCGCATCGCCTTCCGCCGGGCGATGAAGAAGGCCATCCAGACGGCGCAGAAGTTCGGGGCCAAGGGCATCCGGGTGGCCTGCTCCGGCCGGCTGGGCGGGGCGGAGATGGCACGGTACGAGTGGTACCGCGAGGGGCGGGTGCCCCTGCACACCCTGCGGGCGGACATCGACTACGGCTTCGCCGAGGCCCGGACCACCTACGGGAAGATCGGCTGCAAGGTGTGGATCTTCCGCGGCGAGGTGCTCCCCGAGGGCGCGGGCACCGTCGAGGCGAAGAAGCCCCCGGTCCGCGCCGCCCCCACCCGCGCCGCCACCGCCACCCCCACCCCGGTGCAGTAAGCGGAGAGAACGCGTCATGATGCAGCCGGCACGAACCAAGTTCCGCAAGCAGCAGAAGGGCCGCCACAAGGGCAAGGCCTACCGGGGCGGCGATCTGGCCTTCGGCGACTACGGCCTCAAGGTGCTGGAGTCCGGCCGGCTCACCGCCCGGCAGATCGAGGCGGGCCGCATCGCCATGACCCGCTTCATCAAGCGCGGGGGCAAGGTCTGGATCCGGGTCTTCCCCGACAAGCCGGTGACCAAGAAGCCGGCCGAGACCCGCATGGGCCACGGCAAGGGCAACGTGGAGGAGTGGCACGCGGTGGTGAAGATGGGCCGCATCCTCTACGAGATGGAAGGGGTCACTCCGGAGATCGCCCAGGAGGCGATGTCGCTCGCCTCGCACAAGCTGCCCCTGCACACGCGGATGGTCAGCCGCAAGAACGAGCTGGGAGCGTGAGATGAAAGCCTCCGAGCTGAAGGACCTGAGCGTCGACGAGCTGACCCGCAAGGCGGGCGAGCTGCGCGAGAACCTCTTCAACCTCAAGATCCGCCGCCGGGCCGGCACCCTGGAGTCGGTCGCCGACGTGACCAAGAACAAGCGCGACCTGGCCCGGATCCTCACCCTGCTCACGCAGAAGAACGAGAGCAGCAAGGCGCAGCGGAAGGCCAAGGCCGCTCCCAAGAAGGAAGAGCAGCCCGCGGCG
>Ga0335085_10012046_pt1 | contig 12764 bp, 7 predicted proteins | sample Lox_Sample_45_FD_206712 | JGI IMG/M metagenome (GOLD analysis project Ga0335085, IMG submission 206712) | Soil microbial communities from Loxahatchee National Wildlife Refuge, Florida, United States - Lox_Sample_4.5 | ecosystem: Environmental > Terrestrial > Soil > Wetlands | place: USA: Florida...
GCGGTAGAGCCTTCCTTGATCTCCGAGTAGCGATCGAGTGCGCGATCCAACTCCATGGCAGCGGGCGGGATGGTCATGTCGCTGAGGAGTATGTCGCTGTTGGGAATCCTGCGACCGTAGATGTGCTCGTTTTCATCGATGTCGTTCCGCAGCGTAGATCCGGCCAAAGAGACACCCGCGAAGATGCCGCGCGCTCGCGACCAGGCGAGCATTTCGGCGTGCATCATCGCATCGGTCTGCGCGCTGGCAGTACGGCCGACGGGACCGGCGGCCACCGAAGCATCGGCACCCAGCTTGAATTTGTCGGTCATCAGCTTGCGCATGCCATCACGATTCATCACCAGCAGGACCACGTCGGTGGAAGAGGCACCGATCTGGAAGCCGACGCTGGCGCCTTCCAGGCGGACGGCTCCCGGAGGTCCCCAGCCGCGTCCGTTGTCTCTGCGGCAGACAGCGAAGCCGTGGCCGTATTCGCCACCGACGACGAAGGCAGCCTTCTTTTCACCGGGAACGATCACCACGCAGGAAGCCTTGGCCAACAGGTCCTGCGGGATGCCCCTATCCGGGGTGGCCATAATTTCATTGAATACCGCGGTTGCATCGTTCAAGCGTTCCTGCGCAGTGCGCGCCATCAGCCCGGCCGACGGCAGGAGCACTAAGCCGGCCAATACAAGAGCTTTCATAAGTTCGAACCCTCCAAATCCAAAAATTTCAAGATTGCGCCAGATGGCGCCACTCGCCATTGGTCTGCAGGTAGGGTTCCACACGGATAGCGGATTCCGCGCGAGGGGTGAAATTAGTGTGGGCCGAGACGGTTCAGGGATGGGTGCGGCGAGATGTGTGATCATGCGCTCCCGCACAGCCATTGAAAAAGCTGAGCGTCCCGATGAGGCGGGACGCGGCAGACACGAGTGTCTGCGCCCCCGGCGCTACTTGCGGCCTAAGAGGCGGAGGCGGACGTTGAAAGCACGGGCTTGTCCGTGGCCATAAGTGAGGAATTGGGGGGTGCCGGTGATGTTATTCACGGTGTTGGGATTGCCATTGTCGGATAGATTCATGACGCCGAGCCGCCAGGCCCATAAGTAATGAAGCGCACGAAACTGGCGTTCGAAAGCGAGGTTGATATTGAAGTAATAGGGCAGGCGGCGGGAGTCGGGCGGGCCGACCAGGAAGCCTTCCTCGTCGACCATGCTGAAGGGAAATCCGGTGCGGTATTCGACGAGGTATTGCGCGGAGGTATTGCGCATCAGAAATTGCAGGCGCTTGGGCAAGAAATGCACGGGGAGCGGGGTCCATCCCCAGGTATGGAAGCGATTGGTGGCGTCCCAGGGGTAGGGTCCGGGCGCCTGCGGGCCGAAGATAGGGTTCTGCAGGCTGTACTGCACGGCGGCATTGGAGTGCGCCGAGGAGCGCGTGTATCCGGCGAACCATTCGAAGCGCGCGGCGAAGGTGTGGCGAACGGAAATATCGGCGGCGTTGTAGGTATCGCGGCGGGCGTTGGACAACTGGAAGATGGCGCCCTGCTCGAATCCGCTGGCGACAGCCGAAGCGGGCGGCTCGAAGATCAGACCGTGGATGCCGGCGCGGTGGGTGAAACCGGAGCGCAGGTAGAAGCCGTGGGGCAATTTCTGCTCGACGCTGAAGCTGGAGGTGCGGACGAAAGGCGCGCGGATGCCGCTCTCGTTGACGGCGAAGGAGGTGGGTACAGGACCGATGGGGGCGCCGGGAGACGGATAGAACGTCGAGAGACTGACCTGGTCGGGCGGGTGGGTGATGAGGCCGAGGTTGATGGCGTCATAGTAGATGCCCCAGCCGGCGGAGAATTTAGTGCCGTGAAGAGCGCGCGGCGACCAGGCGATGGCGAGCCGCGGGGCGACCTCGAGGTCGCGGACGACTTCATTCCACTCGATGCGCAGGCCGGCCTCGATGGCCAACCCCTCGCGCGGCGACCAGGCGTCCTGAACATATTGAGCGCCTTCGAAGTTCTTATGTTCCTCAAAGGGACTGCCCGCGAAGGTCACATAGCGCGCCACGGAGTTATCATCGCGGACGACTTCGTAGTCGTGGAGTAAGTCGCGCTCGTGGAAGGCCTCGCGTTCAAAATCGATACCGAACTTCAACTGATGCGTACCAAGGAAGTGGCGCGGCTGGAGGAACAGAGTGGCGACCCACTGCTGCCGATAGAAGTGGCGGTCGAGATTGACGAAGTAATTGCCGAGATTACCAGAGGGAGTGATTTCGTATAACTGATCGCCTTGGGGAAGATACTTTACGATACCGCGAGTATCGGCGAAGCCAGTCTCGAATAACATGCCGCCGAGATAGGCCTGATCGTGGACGGTGCTCATGACCATGGTGTGACGGCGGTCGACGGTAGCTTCGGCGGGAGTAAGAAAGCTGAGGCCGGCGTGGGAGATGTCGTCCAGGTTGACAAGCAAACTGCCGGTGAGGATATTGGCGGGGGTCAGGTTGACCTGGAAACGGGTCAAATCGTTGCCGGTGATCCCGGTGGTGCGATTGGCGCCGTGCGGGAGTCCGGGGACGGTGTCGTTGCTGTAGAAGAGGTCGAGGCCGTTGTAGAACCAGGCGCGGCCTTTTTGAAGAGGTCCGGAAAATTCCAGGCGTGGAGTCCACTTGTTGATGTGCCAACCGCCATCGGAGGCGATGCCGGGGACGAAGTTGGTGCCGCCGAAGCGAAAGCGGTCGTCGCCCATTTTGGTGTGCAAGTCGAGCATTCCCGTGGAGCCGCGGCCGTTTTCGGCGGAGAAACGGCTGGTGGTGACGTCCATGGACTGAATGGAGTCGATGTTGAGGCGGGTCTCGAGCGTCCCGGTGACGGGGTCGGCGATGTTGAAGCCATCGAGCGCGTACCCGGTCTGGTTGGTGTCGCCGCCGTTGAAGTGGGCGCGGCCGAGGTTGTCCTGGACGACGCCATCGATCATGGGGAGCGCGTTGCGGTAATCCTGCGGGGCCGGGTAGGGAACGGACTGAATTTCGGTGTTGTCCAGTTCCTTGCGGTCGGCAGGCTGTTGCGGATCGATGGCGGCGGGCGAGGCGGTGACATCGATGCGGTCGGAGAATTCCTGGACGTGGTTGAGGGTGATGGCGAGTTCGGCGGCGCCTTCGGTGAAACGCTGGGCCGCGGAATAGAGGTAGAAGCCCTGTCGTTCGGCGCGGATGCGGTACTCGCCCGCGGCGGGGAGGTGCAGGAGAAAACTCCCGGCGCGATCGGAGGAGGCGGCCAGAGAGATGGTCGCATCGAGAAGGCGCATTTCGATGCGGGCGCCCGCGACCGCGGCGCCGGTTTCATCGACCACGCGGCCGGAGACTGCGACCTGAGCGAAGCTAGCCGTACCCGCCAGCAGCAGGACAAAAGCCACCCGTGCCAGAGGCGCGCCCCGAGACATTTCGGTCTTTAGGATACAACGATGAGGATCGATTTTCACCGCGGAGTAACGGAGAGCGCGAAGGAAACGCGGAGAAGAACACTGCGAAGAGACCCTGTTTTCACCACCGATTCGCGGAGAGCACGGAGGAAACGCTGAGAAAACAAGAGAGAGCAAAAGAAGGAGAAATACGCCGGGAGTGACCAAGTGCAGGAACGAACGCGGAGAAGACGGCGGCGTCTTCTCCGCGTAGGATTGAATTGGCGAATTAGAAGGTCAGGCGAGCGGCGATTTGGATGTCACGGCTGCCGGCGAAACTGCCGGTGATGGTGCCTTCGCCGCCGTAGATATAGGCCGAGCCGGTGTTGATGCCGAAGTTGGCGTGGTTGAAGGCATTGTAAGCTTCCAGGCGCAACTGCAGCGTGGCGCGCTCGGTGATGCGAGTGTTCTTATACATACCGAGATCGAGGTTCCAGCTTCCCGGGGAATGGAAGTAATTGCGGCCGGTGAAGTTGGCGGGCCAGGGACCGAAATCGGCGTCGCCGGTGATGGGATTGAGATAGCTTTCGTCTACGTTGATCTTGCTGAAGTCGAAGATGTTGAAGGTGTTGATACCGGCGGATACGCGGGGCACATTGCCGTTGACGGGAATGGCTTGATTGGCCGCCACGCGGGTGTAAATGAAGTTATCGTTAGTGATGTCGTAAATGGTATAGGGAGCGCCGGTGCGCGCGCTGAAGATAGGCGCGAATTCCCAGCCGTTGAGGACCTTGCCGGCGGCGCCGTGCAGGTGACGGGCGAACGGAACCTCCCAGATGGCGGCGATGGAGACGCGGTGGCGATTGTCGAAGTTCGCGGGACCGTAATCCACCTTGGGGTTAAACGGGTCGGTGTAGCCGAGGTTGAACTGGTTGCCGGAGCTGCTGAACGTATCGCTGAGCTCGTCGAGCGCGTGGCTCCAGGTGTAATTCATGCGCAGGGTGAGACCGGAATGACGGATATCCTGAATGTCATACCGGATGTTCATGGCACTGTAAGTGGAGTAGCCTCCGGAGCCGCGGCGATTGATCAAACCGTATTGCGTGTTGAGCACGGCGTTACATCCGTTGGGACCACCGGCAAGTGTATCGCTCGGGGTACACGGGATGCCCAGGTAGTAGTTGCCCTGGCCAGGGAAGTTCATGTAGGCGATGTCGTAGAGGTTCTCGCCGATGGAACCGGAGTAATCGACTTCCAGGTGCGTACTGCCGAACTGGTGCTCGATGGCGGCGCTGAACAGGTGTGCATAGGACTGGCCGATATTGGGCTGAATATAGCGCAGCGAGGAAGGCGGCAGGGCTACCGATCCGGTCGTGCCGCTGAGGGGGCCGAGATTCGACGGCGTTAGTCCGATGGAGGGAATGTTACTGCCGGAGATCAGGTTGACGACGGCGTAGTTCGGCGGGTTCTGGATGACGTTGAACGTGACGTTGCCGAAGTTACGTTCGTATCCGATGCCGTAGCCGGCGCGGAAGCTGGTCTTACCGTCGCCGAAGACGTCCCAGGCGAAGCCGACACGGGGGGCAAAGTTCTTCTTGCTGGGCTGCCACAATTCGCCGATCGGGCTGTTGGGAGTGGTGTAGACGGCGCCCTGCTGCATGGCGACGGCGACGTTGGAGTTATTCGATGGATAGAAGTTGGAATCGAGGTTGGGGTCGACGTTGTGCTGAACGCCGAAGTATTCCCAGCGAACGCCGAGGTTGACGGTCACGCGGAGGGCGACTTTCCAGGAGTCCTGGGCGTAGAGAGCGCCTTCGTGGTAGCGGTTGCTGCGTTCGAAGGTGGGCGGACCGAGCGGCAGGGTGACGGTGCAGGCAGCGGTCTGGACGTGGTTGACGCAAGGAAACTTGCCTTGCGGATAGACGGCGCCTTCAAACTCGTAGGCCTGGCCGGCGAGGAAGTTATCCACCCCTTGTCCGAAAGTGTGGCCGAGCACCTGTAAGCCCTCCTCGTAAGCGCCGAAAGTGCGGTTATCGCGGATATAGGTGGCCGATCCGCCGAAGCGCAGTTCATGCTTACCCTTGGTAAAGCTGAGATCCTGGTAAGCCTGGCCGAAATTCTGAGGGCCGCCGAAGGGGATGGCGTTGCCGGGACTGTAGGGGAGATAGCCCGGCAGGGCGACGTCATACGGTCCGATGGCGCTGGCCGAGTTGGCGCTGCCCAGATAGTAACTGGGAGTAATCCCAGTGGAAGACAGCGGCTGGTTGTTATTGAAGCGGTTGAAATCCAGCTTAGTCTGCGACACGAAACGCGCCGAGAAGGTGTGGGTGACGGAGAGAATCGCGCTGTTGTTGAAGGTGTTGGTTCCGGTATTGTAGCCGTTGTAGGGGCTGTTAGAGTTGGAACCATCGAAGTCGGCTTCGCTATAGAGAGCGTAGCGGCCGTAGATCTGGGTGCGGTCGCTGAGGTTGTAGTCTACGCGGCCGACGGTGGAGTAGGTATTCTGCGGCACGCCGGCGCCGGCGTCACTCGGCACGCTGTAGTTGACCAGGTCGAACATGGAAGCGGAGGCGCCGTAGGACTGGCAACCGCCCGTGCGCGAGGAACCGGAGCAGGGGTCAGCGCCCAAACCGACCAACTGCGTGCGGTTCAACCGCTGCAACACCTGGACGTTGGAGGCGAGTTTGCCGTAAGCGGAGAAGACGCTTTGGGTAGCGGCCGAGGAGGCGGCGATCAGGGCTGGATCGGGCACGAGGGCCTGGATATTGGCGCTGCTGCGCACGCGGGTCCACTCGGTGCTATTGAAGAAGAATAACTTGTTCTTTTTGATGGGACCGCCGAGTGAGTAACCAAACTGATTGCGCGTATAAGGCGACTTCGACAAGCCGTAGGCGTTGTTATTGAAGCCATCCGAACCAAGCGCGGCCACGCGGTTGAATTCCCACGCCGACCCATGGAAGGCATTGGTGCCGCTCTTGGTGGTGACGTTGATGACGCCGGCCTCGGCGCGGCCATACTCAGCGGTGAAGTTATTGGTGACGATGCCGATTTCCTGCACGGAATCGAGCGGGACGGTCTGGCCGACGGAGGCCACAAACTCGTCATTATTGGCCACGCCATCGAGCAGTACGTTGGTACCGGCGGAGCGTAGTCCGTTAATCGCCACGCCGACGCCGCGACCGGAGGGATCGTCCGGGCTGACGGTACCGGCGGTGGCCACCAGGTCGTAGGGATTGCGAGTGATGGTGGGAAGTTCGGTGAGGTTGGAGGTGGTGAGCACCTGGCTCAGAGTCTGAGTTTCGGTATTGACGGCGATGGCCGCGTTGGCGGACTCGTTGACTTCAACGGTAGTGGAGACGGCACCTACCTTGACCGTGAGATCGAGACCGAGTTTGCCGCCGACAGTGACGGTGACGCGCTGTTTCAAAGGCAGGAAGCCCTTGGCCGTGACGCTGACTTCATAGTCGTCCGGGCGCAGGTTGGCGAAGGTGAAGCCGCCGTTGGAATCGGTGGCCTGGCTGCGCTCCGCGCCGGTGGTCAGGCTTTTCACAAGGATGAGTGCATTGGGAACGGTGGCGCCGGAGGGATCTTTCAGAGTCCCTACGATCTGCCCGGTTTCCGCCTGGCCCCAAAGGAATAATGCCGTGGTAAGTAAGACGGCAATTGTTACCCAAATTCTATTTTTCACAGTGCCCTCCTAACTGAGTACAAAAAGTGGAATTTTCAGTTGGTTTTGCGGGGATCTCCGGAAAAGACAGAGCGGAACTGCTCCCAGGACCGAGAGATAGACCTCTAAGTGTCATGAAACCAACTAACTTTGCGACGCCGGAAGTAGCGGCTCGCCCCTTCAGCACAACTTATCCGTGATTTTATGACCTGATCCGCTGAACTGTCAAGCGGTTAGGCAGACGGTGGGGTTTCCTCCGCACTTAGCGGGAAGTTAGTTGAATGTTTGTATCGAGTTACAACCCACCCAAAGGGGGTGCGGCGCGGGACCTACGGCTGAGTGAAGGTGTCTTCTTTAAAATAGCTGGTGGTGTCGCTTTGGACCAGGGGCCAGATATGGGCGACTGCAACCTGGGATTATCGCTGGATTCAAACCGGGATTGGGCGGCCCTTTCTTAGGGGGAAGTGGCTCGCGGCCGATTCAATGGCATAGCCCTACCGAGCCATGCTTTGAAGCTCGATGCGGGCGATCCTAATCGACCTCAAAGCCCGGCATGCGGATGACATTTGTGAAATCCGCCTCACTCCGGCATTCATTGGCTAAGCCTTCAGAGCAGGCTTGGGCGACCGGGCGGAAGCGACGGGGTTAGTTCATGATGACGCCGTAGTAGCGGGCCATCCAGTACGGTAGGAGGTAGTCGATGCCGGCGGTTTCGATGGTACCGTCGCCGCCGCCGGAGAGGGCGAAGGGATCGCGTTGCCAGAGGAAGTCGGTGGTGACGCGGTCCTCGACCGGCAGCGGGTTGCAGGCTTCATTGGGGGCGCAAACGGCGAACTGGCCGCCGAAATTGCGGTAGACATCAGTCCGCGGACGCAGCAGCCACTCGTCGAGATACTGGGCGGTGTCCTGGTCGCGGCCCTTGTTGGCGCCGGTAAGAGCTCGATCGAACATGTTGAAGTGGGCGTTCTGGTGATCCTGCGTGGTGTGGCGCAGCGTGGAATACGCCAGGTTGTACCAAAGGGAAGAATAGCCGCTGCCCATGCGCTTGAGGGCATAGAAGGTGAGATAGTCGAGATTGAACTTGAAGTAAGAGCTGGTGACATCGGCGCAATCGACGGCGATGGGCACGAGCACACTGGGAGAGATTTCGTTCGAAAGCGAGGAGTACTTACCGCCGAAGGCGCCGCCATTCACGTGCTTGCCGATCAATAACAGAGCTAACTGCTGGTCGGGACGAACTCCAAAGGTGGTGCTGGTGGTGTTATCGGGCATCACGATGTTCCAGTCATTGGACAGCAGGTTATTCAGCATGCGGGTGATTTCATAAGAGCACCAATTCCGCACGGTCTGATCGGTCACCATGTCGTAAGTGACGTATAAGCCGAAGAACACGCCGAGATATTGGTCGCGTGAGGTGTTACCCACCCAAATCCACGGGACGCCATAAGCCGATCCGGTGTAGATGCCGTTGGCGGATTCCTGGCTGGAAATGCTGGCGGCATAGGGCGAATCGGCCGGCAGGGTGCAGCGGGCGAGCACATCCGCGCCGGTGACATTGAGCAGGTTATCAATCGCGGCTATGGCGTTTTGAATGTTCGTGAAAGCGTCGGACGAGCCGGTGACTTTATAACGGAAGGCTTCGGCGGCAAGGTAGTGGCCGGTCCAGATGGCCGAATCGCCGCAGCGGGTGTAGTCGGCAACCTGAGACAGGTCGGACTGGGACAAGACAGGATCGAGGATGGTTCCGTAGGGTAAGTGGCGCGCGAGAATGTTGGCCTCGATGGCGAGGGCGTCGGATTCAGCGCAGAAAGCGGGTAGAGACAGTACTACGGCTACAACGAAAATGCGGATGGACATGGAACACCTGGAGACGCGGTACCACCTATTATGCCGCAATTCGGCGTCCAGTGATGCGACTTTTACAGGTGCGCCGAAGCGGCCATTTTCCTTGCGGGCGATGCGCCCGCGGGCGGTCTGTTAGAGTAAGCGCATGGTGACCCGAAGGTCGGTGCTGGCCGGGATGGCGGCAGCCGGTTGGCGGCGGGCGGAAGCAGCGTCGCGGCCCAACCTGCTGTTTCTGATAGCCGACGATCATGCCGGATATGTGCTGGGTTGCGACGGCAATCGACAAGCCGAAACACCGAACCTGGACAAACTGGCATCGGATAGCGTGCGCTTCGCAGGGCATTATTGCAATTCGCCAATCTGCACGCCATCGCGGCAATCGATTCTGACGGGACAGTTGCCGCACGCCAGCGGGGTGACGCTGCTCAACACCAAGTTGGACGAGGATAAGCCAACATTGGCACGGAAGTTGCGCAAGGCCGGATACCACGCCGCCGTCTTCGGCAAGATGCATTTCAACCGGCCTCCGCAACCTGGGATGTTCGGCTTCGACCCGTGCATGACGGAGGAAGCCATCCAGGACGCGTGGAACCGGCAACCGCGCCAATCGCCGATCGCGCGGGATGTCCCCACCAAGCCGGTATGGCGGCCGTTTCTCGATCCGGCGCGCACCTGGCTGAATGCGGACAAGCTGCCGTACCCGCGCTACGACAGCGAGATGAAAGGGACCTTCCTCGCCCGGCAGGCGTCGCAGTACCTGGAGGATCGGCGGCGCGACGGGCAACCGTTCGCGCTGTGGGTGAGCTTCATGGAGCCGCACTCGCCGTTCGATTTTCCGGTGGATGATCGCGACCGTTACAATCCGGCCGATTTTCCGCCGCCGGCGCTGGGACCGGAGGATGCGGCGCAGGTGCCGGAAGTGTTTCGCGATTTGAGCGCCGCCGACAAGCGCGGGATCGCGGCGGCATATTACACCTCGGTGCGGTTCCTCGACCGCAACATCGGCGCGGTGCTGCGCAAGCTGGCGGACCTGGAATTGGATGGCAACACGCTGGTGGTGTACACGGCCGACCACGGCTATTGCCTGGGGCAACACGGGCGGTTCGAGAAGCATTGCGGTTACGATCCGGCGCTGCGCGTACCGCTGATGATACGCTGGCCGGGGCGCACCAGGCCGGCGGTGGTGCGCGATTTCACGGAGCACGTGGATCTGCCCGCCACGATCACGGACATGCTGGAGACCGAGCCTCTGCCGGTGCAGCATGGGCAATCGCTGCGGCCGTACTTAGAAGGTCGCGCGATGGCGCATCCGCGCGACCATATTTTCAGCGAGTACCTGCACACAGAGCAGGCTTATATTCGAACGGAGCGGTATAAGTTCGTGTATTGCACCGGCAGGCGGCTCGATTGGTATAAACCTGCGCAGCCGATCGAAGGACGTTGGCGGCGGCTGTACGATCTGAAGAACGACCCGCAGGAGTTCCACGACATTGCGGCTCGCGAACCGGAACTCGTGCGGCGGTTCGAGGGCTTGCTGCTGGAGCGGTTTCGGCAGACGCATCCCGAAGCGGGCGGCGAGCCGAGCGGGGTGGCGGCGGAAGAGGCGCTGGATTTTTATCTGCGGCCGCGGGACGCGTGAGCGCGGGCAACGTCCGGAACAGACTCCGGAAACCAGATCTCTAACCACGTGTGAGACGTTTCGGGGGCCCGTGCGTCACCAATGCCGGGGGTCACTCATGAGGATTTTGGTGTGCCTGCTTGCGGGCGCGATGACTTGCTCGGCCCAGGGCGCGCCAATGACAAAACTGGAGCGCGAGCGGCTGGTCGCGCATTTCGAGATGACAAACAAGTGGCTCGAGGACGAGGTGCAGCATCTCTCGCCCGCGCAGCTTGCCTATCATCCGGGCCCGGACCAGTGGAGCGTGATCGACGTGGTCGAGCACCTTCGTCTTTCCGAACCGATCTATTGGCAGGAGTTCCACGAAGCTTTGAAAGGGCCGCCTTCCGGTAAGAAACCGCCGGCGACGGACAATGACATCCTTTGGTACGGGGTGGATCGGACGGTGCGGCAGAAGACCACGCCGGATAAGGTTCCGAAAAATGAGCGGGATGATTTGGCGACGCGGCTGGCGGCATTGCGCAGGCTGCACGCGGAGATTCTCGAGTATGCGCGATCAACCAGTGACGATCTGCGGGGGCACGTGATCGAAAAAGAAGGCATCGACGCGTATCAGTGGCTACTGGGGATCTCGGCGCATGCTCAGCGTCATATTCTGCAAATCCGGGAGATCAAGGCAAGCGCGGGGTTCCCGAAGGCGTAGGAAATGACATTCCGGAAGTAGGCCGCAGCCTGTCGGTGATCTGCGGACGCCTCGCGTCTTGGATGTTACAGCGGCGGCTTGCTGGAGGCCAGTGAATCCTCGGCGGTGCGCAGTTTGGCGACGACCTCGTCGAACGATTGGGCGTTCAGAGCGCTGATGGTTTCGGCGATGCGCTCGCGGCCGGCCTGTTGATCGATGCTTTGTTGGGTGACCTGGCGCTGGCGGCCTTGGGGCGGGAGCGAATCGGACCACTGGCGCAGATCGGATTCCACGGCCACTTTGTTCCAGCCATCGGCCTTGGCTTTCTCGATGCGCCGGATGAGTTCGCGGGTGGTGTCGAGGAGGAAGCGGCGGCGGTCGAGGAGTTGGGCGATTCTTTCGGGAACGCCGGCCGTGGCGCCATCGGCGTAGATGGCGGCCTGCACCTTGACGTATTCGGGCGCGGCGCCGACAGTCATGTTGGTGACGCTCCCGTGGGCATTGCGGTAGATCACCTGGGGAGAATCTACTTCGCCGACGAGAATAACAACGTCGTGCGCATGCTGGCACCGGTAAGTTCGCTCGCGCCGCTCTCGCGGCGCCGCCTGCCGCATCCGTAAGGACCGGCGGCCTGGCCGCCGCTTGCGGAACTCGGCTTCACCATCGGCGACGATGACCTCGCCGGATCGCCATTGCCCGCACTCACCCGCACACAGTAGGCTCTCTATATGCCTTCCCACTCTTCCGACTCCGCCCCGTTCGTCGGCTCATGGACCCTGCTCTCTTACGAACTGCGCCTGCCGTCCGGAGTGATTGAGAAGCCGCTCGGCGATCGTCCGCTCGGCCGTATTCTCTATCTCGAAAATGGCCAGATGTCGGCGCAAGTGATGGCATCTGGGATCGAGCCGTTCGCGGATGCCGACTCGCGCGAAGCTACACCGGAAGAGGCCGTCCACACCTGGCGCAACTACGTCGGATACTGGGGGACCTTCACGGTCGATGCGGCAGCCGGTGTCGTGATCCACGCGGTCGAGGGCGCCTGGTTCCCCAACTGGATCGGCCAGAAGCAGACTCGGCAATACCACTTTTCCGGGGACACGCTCACGCTCGAAGCCGATTCGCCCGACTGGCACGCCAGGCTGGTGTGGAAGCGGATCTGATTCGTTGGCACTCTGTCGAAGATGCCCTTGCACTCCCGGCCGGTCCACGCTGGACTTCATCCACTTCGGTGGCCCGCCGCGTCCATGCATACTCCTCACGCTCGCGGGTGGGAAAGTCTTTGGAGCGGTAGCGTCCGGAAAGGCAATCACTCTTCGCGCAGCGCGACGATCGGCTCGACGCGCGTTGCCCGCCGCACGGGCAACAGGCTCGCCGCCAGCACGACCGCTGTCAAAACCGCCAGCACGCCGAGGAACGTCGCCGCATCGAATGCGCCCGCGCCGTAGGTCAGGTCCGGTACGTCGGGCGCGGCCAGCAACTTCGCCAGCAGCGTCGACAGGGCCAGCGCGCCGATCAGCCCCGCTGCCGCTCCCCACGCCACCGAGGTCAATCCTTCGCGCAGCACCATGCGCACCACATCGCCCGGCC
>Ga0335085_10012047_pt1 | contig 12763 bp, 12 predicted proteins | sample Lox_Sample_45_FD_206712 | JGI IMG/M metagenome (GOLD analysis project Ga0335085, IMG submission 206712) | Soil microbial communities from Loxahatchee National Wildlife Refuge, Florida, United States - Lox_Sample_4.5 | ecosystem: Environmental > Terrestrial > Soil > Wetlands | place: USA...
CGACGATCGAGATGACCCGGATGCGTGTGTTGGGGACCCAGGCGATGAGCGCGACGATCAGGAAGAGGAGCGCACCGGGGAGCGTCAGGAAGAAGCCGAGCGCCCGGTGGGCGTCGAGCGTCTTGGAGTTGCCGACGCAGTGCTCGGCGACGAGGTTCGCTCCCTTCTTGTCGCAGTCGTCCGAATGCTTGATCACGTTCAGCCCGAAGATGCCTTCGCCTGCGAGATACACCTGGATCACGATCAGCACCACGTAGAGGGCCGAGAACCACTTCAGAACCGAAGTCGCGCCGCGCCGCATGACATCTCCTTTGCCCTCGGTTGCTCCGAAGGCGGGAGGCTACTACTCCTGCGTCCCCGAATCGTTACGAGGCGCCGCGCACCCCTGACCGTGACATGGGCCGGGAACGTGCGCCACTCGAGCGCCTTCCGCTCCGGGATCCACACGGCGACCTCTCCTCTGCGGCGGCAGGGCCGAAGCTAGGCTCCCGGTATGCCAGACGCGATCGTCGTCGGCGCAGGGCCGAACGGGCTCGCCGCGGCGATCGAGCTGGCGCGTGCGGGGCTGTCGGTACGCGTCCTCGAAGCCGCCGACACGGTCGGAGGCGGCGCGCGCTCGGCCGAGCTGACGCTGCCGGGGTTTGTGCACGACGTCTGCTCGGCGATCCATCCGCTCGGAGTGTCGTCGCCGTTCCTCCGCACGCTGCCGCTCGCGGAGCACGGCGTCGAATGGATCGAGCCGCCCGCGGCGCTCGCGCACCCGTTCGACGACGGAACCGCAGTCCTGCTCGAACGATCGCCCGACGCGGCCGTGCCCACGCTGGGCGACGAGGACGCGCGCTGGCGGCGGCTCTTCGCCCCGCTTGTTCGGGACACCGACCCGCTGCTCGAGGACATCCTCGCCCCGCTGCACGTCCCCGCGCACCCGCTCGCGCTTGCCGGGTTCTCGGCCCGGTCTGCTCCTCCGGCCACGCTTCTGGCACGGCTCTGGTTTCGCGGAGCGAAGGCGCGCGGGGCCTTCGCCGGGCTGGCCGCCCACTCCATGCTCCCGCTCGAGCGCCCGCCCAGCGCCGCGTTCGGCCTCACGCTCGGCCTCCTGGCGCACGCCGTCGGCTGGCCGATGGCGCGCGGAGGCTCGCAGCAGCTCAGCAACGCCCTCGCCTCGTACCTGCGCGCGCTGGGCGGCGAGATCGAGACGGGCCGGCGGGTCGAGTCGCTCGCCGAGCTCGGCGAGGCGCGCGCCGTCCTGCTCGACGTGACGCCCCGCGGTCTGCTCGCACTGGCCGGTGACCGTCTGCCGACCCGGTACCGCCGCCGGCTCGAGCGCTACCGGTACGGGCCCGGCGTGTTCAAGCTCGACTGGGCGCTCGACGGCCCGATCCCGTGGCAGGCAGAGGAATGCGGACAAGCCGCGACCGTCCATCTCGGAGCAACGCTCGAGGAGATCGCGGCGTCGGAGGCTGCGCCCGGCCGCCGTGAGATCGCCGAGCGGCCGTACGTGCTCCTCGCGCAGCAGAGCCTCTTCGACGGCACGCGCGCGCCTGCCGGCCGGCACACGGCGTGGGGCTACTGCCACGTCCCGAACGGGTCGGACGTCGACATGACAGAACGGATCGAGCGCCAGGTGGAGCGCTTCGCGCCCGGCTTTCGGGAGAGGATCCTCGCGCGCTCGGCCCTCGGCCCGGCCGACCTCGAGTACCGCAACGCGAACTACGTCGGCGGCGACATCAACGGCGGCGCAGCAACTCTGACCCAGCTCTTCACCCGTCCGGTGGCGCGTGTGTCTCCGTACACGACGCCGCTGCCCGGCGTCTTCCTCTGCTCCTCGTCGACGCCTCCCGGCGGCGGCGTGCACGGAATGTGCGGGTTCCATGCCGCCCGCGCGGCGTTGCGGCACCTCGGCCTCTAGCCCGGTCACAGAACGGCCGAGCCGCGTAGAGTTGTGTCGTGAGCGTGACCGCCAGCGACAAGATCGTGCGGCTGCTGGGCGAGATCGACGCGTTGATCGCCGACGACGAGGCGGCCGACCGGCAGATCACCGGCGGCTGGCGGACGTTCGAGGACATCGTCGCCGCCTCGCACGTCCACACATGGGACGCCTACAGCGTCGACCTCTCGACCGACGCCGCGAGCTTCCAGCAGCTGTCGCGCAAGCAGCAGGAGGCCGTGAAGCGGGTCTTCGGCACGATCTACCGCGCCGAGTCGATCGTCGACGACTGGATGGGCAGGATCGTCGCCGCGCTCCCGCGAGAGCCGGACTACGACTCGATGCGCGCGGCGCTCATGACCCAGGAGCACGACGAGCGGATGCACCGAGGCAGCCTGCTCCGGGTCGCGTCCGAGGTACTCGACATCCCGATCGCCGACGCCGACCGCGTGGCGAAGAAGTACAACAACTTCGTCGCGGAGATCCTCTTCGACCAGTTCGAGGAGCAGATGCGGCACCTGCTGCGGCCGAACCGCCCCATCGAGGACGTCTACACGGCGATCTTCATCTACGGCGTGCTCAGCGAGGACGTCGTCGCGAACAGCGACGTCGTGATCCGCCGGGCCAAGGGCAACGCGCTGTACGACCTGTACGACCTGCCGGGGATGAAGGAGGGGCAGACGAAGGTCAGGCGTGACGAGGGCCGCCATGTCCGCATCGCCGTGCTCGCGTCGCATCGCTTCCTCGGGGAGTTCGACGGCGCCGCCGAGCGGCTGCTCAACATCGCGACCTTCTACATGGACCTCGCCGACAGGATGGTGCGGCGGGCCAAGGCGTCGCACGGCCTCATCGACGCCCACCTCGCCGAGTCGTACGGGCCCGACGTCGACTCGCTCTACTACTACGTGATGAACATGAAGCGCCTCGCGGTGCGGCTGGACGAGCTCGCGCTTCGCGAAGGTGTGCTCGAGGTGAAGCGCCGTGTCGACGCCGCGATCGCGGAGCTGAGCGGCGAGGACGGCGAGCCGATCGTCGAGACGCCGAACCGGCTGCTGCGGCTCGTCGGGCCGAGGATGCTGCGCATTGCCGGGCCTTCCCGGCTGGCCGGCTAGCCGGCCAGCACGCTCTCGTAGCAGTCCATCAGCCGGCGGGCGAGCAGGGGCCAGGCATACTCGCTCTCGGCACGCTCGCGCGCGGCGCGGCCTCGCTCGATGCGCGCCGGTTCGTCCGCGAGCAGCGCGGCGACCGACTCCGTGAGGGCCTCGGAATCGCCGGGCGGCACGAGAGCTCCCGTCTCCGGCGAGAGGACCTCCCGGTAGCCGGGGATGTCGGACGCCACCACAGGGGTGGCACAGGCGAGAGCCCGCGTGATCACCATTCCGAAGCTCTCGTTGCCGAGTGACGGGGCGACGAGGAGCTTCGCCGCCGCGAGCTCTTCGGTGAGCGTGTCGTCGTCGACGTAGCCCAGCACGTCGATTCCCTCGTCGGAGACTCGCAGCCGGGTCAGCAGCAGCCGGACGGCAAGTGGGTCGGCTCCGATCAGCCGGAGCCGGACGCCGGTGCCGCGCAGCCGCGGCCAGGCTCGCAGCAGCACAGGCAGCCCTTTGCGCGGGTCGTGGCGGCCCAGGAAGACGATGCGGTCGGCGCGGCCTGCGGGATCGATCGCCTCGGGAATCTCGACACCGTTCGGGATCACCTCGTAGTCGCCCGGCGCGTAGGCGGCGGCGGCGAGACGCGCCTGGTCGGAGACAGCGACGCGCAGATCGATCCGGCCGACGAGGAAGCCGAACAGCCATTCCGCGAACGGGCGCCAGGCCGAGTCGCCCGCCGCGTGGAACGTCCCGACCGTCGGCCCGTCCCAGAGCGCGAGCGCGGCCGGGCTGAGCATCGGCGCCAGCGGCTCGTGGACGTGCAGGAGGTCGAAGCGTTCGCGCGCCAGCGCACGGCGGAGCTGCGGCACCGCATGCGGGCTGAGGACGAGGTTCGAGAGTGCGCCGTTGCCCGGCACGATCACAGACCGGCCGAGCGGGATGACGCCCGGCGGCGGAGGGCCTGGGCGGCCCTGGCGCGGGTGAAGGATGCGGCTGAAGGAGCCCGGCGGGTCGTTCCCGATCAGCAACCGCGTCTCGATCCCGATCGCCCCGAGAGCGCGCGCCTGCGCGTCGGCATGGTCGACCACACCGCCGCCGAACGACCACGAATACGGAACGACGATCCCGACCTTCATCTTGGTCTTCCAAGGAGGGGGCACGTGGGGGAACCATGGGTTCCCCCACGTCTGACGATCCCAACCTTCACGACGCCCTCCTCACCGGCGCGAGGCTACAGACGCCTAGCAAGCAGCCAGCCGAGCGTCGCTCCGGCGAGCACGAGCTGCGCCTCGGCCGAGATGCCGAAGCCGTGCCGGCCGCCGCCGCGGTGGAAGAGCTTCTCGCCGGCCGGCCGGAGCCACGGCAGGATGTGCTCGAGGTCCGGCGCAGCTGCGGCTGCCCCGCCGAGCACGGCAGGGTCGAACGGGCCGCGCGTTGCCGCGAGCAGGGCCAGCGCGACGAGGCCGCTGCCGATCTCGAAGCTCTGGTCCGGAATGTCCTCGTGCGGCACCCGGTCACCGGCGACGTGGAGCGCCGGACCGAACAGGACCGCGAGCACCCGCGAGCGCACTAGCGCACCTGCCGCCGCGCCGGTCGCGACATGGAGCGAGACGATCATCGTCCGATCATCGCGTATGCTCCCCGGGGATGGGCTTCTTCGACGGTCTCAAGAAAATGCTCAGGGGTCCGGCGCACGTCCAGGGCGGCGATGACGAGGGGGCCGCGGCTCTTCACGAGGAGTACGGGATTGCCGATGAGGACGGTTCGGACTTTAGAATGGCGGCGGGAACCGGAGGCGTTGGCGGCCCGGTTGTCCCCAGTCTGGCCGGTTTAGACGGGAGCGATGCAGGCGGGGTCGCCGAGGATGACGAGTCGGCTCCCCCCGGCGTCGACCCGTAGGGCGGACTCGAAATCCTAAGCATGCTCCGCTAGCGTTCCACTCGGTGCGCCGGGAAGGCTGGTCGGCTTCAGCCCATGACGCCTGCCCTTGCCACCCCACTCTTCGTCGTCTCGATCGCGCTGATGCTCGGCGCGTCGGCGGTGTTCGCCCGGCGGCTCGACCACATCGGGCTCCGGCTCGGCCTGCCGGAGGCGCTGCTCGGCCTGCTCACCGCGCTGGCAGCCGACGCGCCCGAGATCTCGTCGGCCGTCGTGGCCCTCGTTCAGCACCAGCACACTCTCGCCGTCGGGGTCGTGGTCGGCTCGAACGCGTTCAACATCGCAGCGATGCTCGGTCTTAGCGCCGTCGTGACGGCGCGCGTCCGGGCCCGCCACGAGACACTCGAGCTCGAGGCGTTCGTCGGGCTCTGGCTGCTCGCCGTGATGCTCGCAGTCGTGGCCGGCGGGCTCGGCGCGACCGCGGGCGGGGTCCTCGTCGCCGTCGTCGTCGTGCCCTATGTCGCGCTGCTGGCGGCGGGCCCCCGCCTCGCGCGGAGGCTCCCTCTCGGCGCGGCAGAGGCCCGCTTCGTCCACAGGAGCTTCGGCGAGCCCCACCTGAGGGAGCGGTCGCTCGACTCGCGGCGGGAGGCGGCGCAGATTGCCCTCGTGCTTCTCGTCGCGCTCTGCCTGATCGTGTTGGGCAGCGTGGGCGCCGTGCGAGCGGCGACCGATCTCGCCGCAGCGTGGTCGGTGCCCAAAGCGCTCGTCGGCGTGCTCGTGCTCGCGATCCTCACGAGCCTTCCCAACGCATGGACGGGTGTGCGCTTCGGCCTCCAGCAGCGTGGCTCCGCGCTGATGAGCGAGACGCTCAACTCCAACTCGATCAACATCGCCATCGGCCTCGCCCTGCCGGCGGCGCTCGGCAGCCTGACCGTGTTCTCCCGCGTCGACGTCTTCAATCTCACGTGGCTATTGGCGATGACGGCTGTTGCGCTCGTCCTCTTCGGCAGGCGAGACGGCGCGGGCCGGCTCGCCGGCGCGTTCCTCATCGTCCTCTACGCGGTGTTCGTGGCCGTCCAGCTCGCGGCGTACGCGTAGCTAATCCCCCAGCTCAGCGGGATACTCGAGCGCGTGCTCCTCGGGGGCGACGGCGCGTCCGCCGCGCCACCAGGAAGCGAGCGCCGCCAGCAGACACGCCGCGATCGCGAAGGCGAACGCCTCGTGGAGCCCGTCGCGGAACGGGGCGGCAATCAGGTGCGGGAAGAAGCTGCGCCCCCGGATGGCGACGGCGTCGTGCCCGGGCAGCCGCGACAGCACGTGCGGGCCGAGAAGCTTCTGCGCCGGGTTGTAGCCGAGGAACGCGGCAAAGAGCACCGAGACCGGCGGCAGCTTGCTCACCCGCGTCGCGGTTGCGGCGGAGACGCCGTGGGCGCGCAAGCCGGTCGCGAGCGAGTGCGGCAACGTCGCGGAAAGCCCCACGATCATCAGCGTGAAGAAGATCCCGATGGAGAGCACCTGGGCGGAGTTCTGGAACGTCTGGTTCATGCCGCCGCCGGCTCCCCGGTGCTGCGCCGGCAGGCTGTTCATTACTCCCGCCCTGTTCGGCGAGGCGAAGGCACCCATCGACAGTCCCATCAGCAGGAGGATGGCGGCCAGCTCCGCATAGGTGAAGTTCACGGGGAGCATTGCGAGCAGGAAGAAGCTGAGCGCGGAGACGAGCATCCCGCCGGTGGCGAACGGCCGCGAGCCGTAGCGGTCGGAGAGAACTCCCGAGATCGGCCCCGCGATGAGGAACCCGATCGTGAGCGGCAGCATCCGGATCCCGGCCCACAACGGCGTCGAGGCGAACCCGACGCCGTGCTCGGGCAGCCAGATCCCCTGCAGCCAGATGATCAGCATGAACATCAGGCCGCCGCGCGAGATCGCCGAGAGGAAGCTCGAAAGGACGCCGAACGTGAACGCACGGATGCGGAAGAGGCCGAGTTGGAACATCGGTGCCTTCGAGCGCAGCTCCACGTAGACGAACAGCCCGAGCAGGGCCGCCCCCGCGGCGAGGCACGAGTCGACGACAGGAGAGGTCCAGCCCATCGGGTGATTCCCGTACGGCCGGATCCCGTAGGTGATCCCGATCATCACCAGCACGAGACCGGCGGCGAAGGTGAGATTGCCCGCCCAGTCGATCGGCTCCCTCGTACGCACGCCGATCTCGCGCAGGCTCCGGTACGACCAGATCGTCCCTATGACCCCGAAGGGAACGGACACGAGGAAGACGAGCCGCCACGAGATCGGCGCGAGCACGCCGCCGAGTACGAGGCCGATGAACATGCCGCTGATGCCGACGACGTTGTTGATCCCGAGTGCGAGCCCTCGCTGGTTCGACGGGAAGGCGTCAGTGAGGATCGCGACCGAGTTGGCGACGAGGAAGGCGGCGCCGACGCCCTGCACGATCCGGAAGCCGATCAGCCAGTCCGCGCCCGCTCGACCGTGGAGCCAGTCGATCGTGAGCAGCAGCGACGCGAGCGTGTAGACGACGAAGCCGACGTTGTACATCCGCACGCGCCCGAACTGGTCGCCGAGTCTGCCGAGGCTGACGACGAGCACGCTCGAGACGACGAGGAAGCCGAGGATCATCCAGAGGAGGTAGAAGCTGTTGCCGGGCTCGAGCGGGTCGAGCTGGATGCCGCGAAAGATGGCCGGCATCGCGATCAGCACGATCGAGCCGTCGATCGTTGCGAGCAGCACGCCGAGCGTCGTGTTCGAGAGCGCGACCCACTTGTAGTCCGGTGTGCTCAGCTTGACAGGCAACCTGCTCAGGTTACCTGTCTACAATCTCTCCTCATGGCGCACCCCTCGACACAGGTCGTCAAGGGCGCGAGCGAGCTCCGGCTCGTGCTCGGGCAGCTCGTCAGGAGGCTCCGCGCCGAGTACTCGTTCCCGGTCGCGCAGGCGAGCGTCCTCAGCAGGCTCGACCGTGACGGCGCGCAGACCGCGAGCGCGCTGGCGACGGCGGAGCGCGTGCGGCCGCAGTCGATGGCGCAGACGCTTGCCGAGCTCGAGGCGGCGGGACTGATCGCGCGTCGCCCCGACCCCGGCGATCGGCGCAGCACCCTGATCGAGCTCACAGAGCTGGGCCGTGGCCGCGTGCTCGAGGGCCGCGGACGGCGCGAGGACTGGCTCGCCGCGGCGATCGCGGCAGAGCTGAACCCGGAGGAGCAGCGGACGCTGCTCGCGGCGGTGCCCCTCCTGCAACGGCTCTCGGGACACTGAGTGAAGGAGGAAGCAATGCGCATCAAGTGGTACGGCCAGTCCGCGTTCCTGCTGACCGGCGAGGAGCACCGCGTGTTCATCGACCCGTTCGGCGACCTCGCGAACGCCTCGCCGGCGCGCAGCGGCTCGAGCTGGCCGTTTCCGCCGATCGAAGGCGTCGAGGCCGACCTGCTGCTCGTCACGCACGACCATCTCGACCACAACGGCGCGGAGTCGATCGGCGGCGATCCGCTCGTACTGGCCAAGGCCGGTACGCACGAGTCGCCGGTGGGCGAGGTCGTCGGCATCGCTTCGGAACACGACGCCGTCGCGGGAACCGAGCGCGGCCCGAACACCATCTTCCGCTTTGACCTCGACGGGACGACGTTCGCCCACCTCGGCGACTTCGGCCAGCCGGCGCTCCGACCGGAGCAGCGCGCCGCGCTCGGCGACGTCGATGTGCTCCTCCTCCCCGTGGGGGGAGGCCCGACCATCGCGCCGGACGCGGCGGCGGCCCTCGTGCGCGAACTGCGTCCTAGCCTCGTCGTGGCGATGCATTACCAGACGCCCGGCGGCCTGGCCTTCCTCGACCCGCCCGATGCGTTCCTGGATGCACTCGGTGCGAGGGTGAAACGGCTGGAGACGAGCGAGAGCGAGATCGAGCCGCTCCTCGGCACCCGTGCGGAACCGGTCGTCGCGCTGTTCGCACCGCCGCCATCCGATCCGTAAGCGTCCCGTAAAGGTTTCCGGCGGTCACGCCGATTCGGGGTTACGTTCCTGTCACGAGGTTGTGGGGAATCAAAGTGGCGCCACCGGCAAGACGATTCAGGATCGGGTTCTCGGCAGCACTGGCGACGGTCGCCGTGAGCGGATGCCTCGCCGGGGCCGTGCACGCCGCAACGACGTCCTACGACAGCAGCCGCACGATCCTGTTCGACGACCGGCCGACGTTCCCGATCGTGCTCTCGCCGGGACCGCCGCTCGACTCGAGCACTCCCTGGGGCGGGAACGGCCTCACCGAGACCGCAGGGGCGGGCGTGAACGTCTACCGCACGGGAACGGGCGGGATCTGGTCGGACGACGACATTGCCTCGGCGCTCGCCTGGGACCGTGCGGCGGCGGCGCTCCACGTCTACACCTGGCCGAACCTCGGAGGCTACGCGCTGGCGCTTCCCGGCTCGACGACCGACGCCGGACTGGCAAATGTGGTCGACACGCTGACGAACGACTCGAGCAGCGGTGCGATCGCATTCTGGAAGGGCCGCGACGAGCCGTGGTGGGGCGATTTTTTGCCTTTCGAGCTCCAGTTCGCGTACTGCCGGGTCACCGGGCGCGGCAACCCCAACTGGTGCCAAGGAGAGGCCCCGCTCGACCCCGGTCAGCTCTGGGTGACGATCGAGGCTCCGAAGGGCACCGCGGCCGATCTCGCGCCCTACTCCAGCGTCACCGACGTCCACGGCGTCGACATCTACCCGGTCGGGCTTGCCCACCCGGTGCCGAACCTTGCGGCCGTCGGCAAGTGGACGGCAACGCTCACTTCCGCCACACCGTCGCGCCCGGTCTGGACGACCATCCAGATCTGCGCCAGCGGCAGCTACGACAGCACCGGGGACTTCGTCCTCCCCACCTTCCAGCAAGAGCGGTACATGGCCTACGACGCGATCCTGAACGGGGCTCGGGCACTGAACTTCTACGGCGGCAACGTCGCCGGTTGTTTCAGCGGGGACGACGCCCAGTACGGCTGGAACTGGACCTTCTGGCAGAGCGTCCTCGGGCCGCTCGTCGAGCAACTCTCGGCCACGAGCCCGCTGGCGCCGGCGCTCGTGAACAACGCGCGGATGCCGCAGATCACCACGGGAGGCAACGGCACTGAGGTGATGCTGAAGGAGGGCACCTCCGTCGACGACCTCTGGCTGATCGCCGCCCGCAACGCCCCGGGTACGAGAACGGTGACGTTCAAAGGGCTGCCCCACTGGGTGCACCGCGGCAGCGTCTACACCGAGGACCGCACCGTCATCGCGTCCGCAGGTTCACTGAGCGACCGCTTCGCGCAGTGGGACGTCCACGTCTACCACTTCGTCGAGCCACTCATCTTGCGGAGGCAGACGCCCGTTCGGGCGAGGGTCGGCTCCCATGTCACCCTGCGGGGCAAGGGCCTCGCAGCCACGAGCGCCGTGAGCTTCGGCGGCGCCGGCGCTCGGTTCACGGTCGTCTCCGACGGAAAGCTCGTCGCCACGGTTCCACCCAAGGCGCAGACCGGCCCGGTGGTCGTCACGTCCCCGCTCACGAGCGCTCAGAGCAGCACCCCGTTCGCAGTCGTCCCGAGCGCCGCGACGGCGCCCCGCATCAGCGGCGAGCCGCGGCTGGGACATCGCCTCAAGGCCACCACGGGGACCTGGTACGGCGACACGCCGACGAGCTACACGTTCCGCTGGCTCGCCTGCAACGCGCACGGGGCCGCCTGCAAAGTCGTGCCGGGCGCGACGGAGCGGACGCTGAAGCTCGGGCTCAGCCTGCTTGGTCTACGGTTCCGCGTGCTCGTCGCGGCGCACACCATCTCCGGTGTGGGAACGGCCCGCTCCCGGGCCACCGCGGCCGTCGTCCAGTAGACGGCTCTTACGGCTTCGGCTTCGTCTTGATGACCTTGCCGGAGGGCGAGAGGACGTACCAGAGGCCGCCGTTGGCCTTCACGGCCTGCCCCGTCGCCTGACCGGGCTTCGTGTCCGTGACGTACGTGTAGAGCGGCCACCGGTTGTACGTGACGACGCGCCCGTCCATTCCGAGCAGACTCTTCTTCGCACCCCCGCCCGCCGTCGGCTTCTGCCCCTTCTTCAGCTTCAGCGGCGGCCAGACGACGGCGCACTGGCCCTTGCAGGTCACCTTCTTCTGGTGGTCGGGCACGAACATGTAGAGCGTCCGGCCGGCGCCGTTCACGAGCACCGTTCCGAGCTTGCCGACCTTCGCCGTCTGCACCGTCGGCTTCGACTTCGCTGCGTGCTGGGCCCCCGCAATGCCGGCCGTGAGGAGGCCGAGTGCGACTGCTGCGAAGAAGGCAGCGAGCCCGCCAATCCGGAACGAGGTCCCGCGCGTAGCCACTGCCGTCACTCTAGACAAGGAGGAGCGGGTGCGCAGAATCTCTTATCTCGGGCTCATCCTGTTCGCCGCGACCGTGGCCGTAGCCGCCGCGTCGAACGGCGGACTGCCCAACATCGGTACGCCTTCCATGAAGGCACAGCCCGTCTACAAGGGGTACTACGACCACCACATCGACACCTACCTCGTCACGGACGTCTCCTCGAAGTCCCAGGCGAAGGCGATGCACATCAACTACTCGGCCGCGTTGAAGACGGTCCACGGGCTGCCGCTCGAGTACTTCGTGCGCGGCCGCGCCGCCCACGGCCAGCTCACGGTCTTCGGATCCGAGCCCGGCGAGTCCGACTACAACCCGCTTTGGGCAGAGGTCTGGGTCACGTGGAAGAAGGGGGTCACGCCTGTCCTCCTCGGCCAAGACGACCAGATCAACGCTCTCGCGAAGAAAGGGGAGCTCACGATGAAGAGCGCCCACATCGTCCTCAACGCGCCGATTCTCACCGTCGGGAAAGGCGGCTGATTCCGGCCTCTTTCGCCCCAACCCGCAGATCCCCCGAAAGGGGGAGGCCGGACAGGACCAAAGCGCGAGATGATCGTCTTGACTTCCGCTCGGGGCTGACGGCAACAACTCTGCGGCGGAGTGTTTCAGGCGGCGAGCTTTGCTCGCCGCTTCTCTTTGGAGGACGAGAAGTTCAGGCCTGCGCCACGAGCGAGAGCGAAGGCTTTCGCGCCTGCCCGCGATACACGAGCCGCTCGACCTCGTCCGCCGGCGCCGGGCGGCCGAAGAGATAGCCCTGGCCGAAGCGGCAGCCGAGCTGGCGGAGGCGCTCCGCCTGGGCGGGATGCTCGATTCCCTCGGCCACGGCTGCGAGCCCGAGCGATTCGCCGAGCCGCAGGATCGCATCGACGAACGCCTCGTCCGCGTCCTCGCCGACGAGCTTGTCGACGAACGGCTTCGGGATCTTGAGCGACTCGATCGGGAACTCGGCGAGGCGGCTCAGCGAGGAGTACCCGGTGCCGAAGTCGTCGATCGTCAGGCTGACTCCGAGCTCGCGCAGCCGCCGCATGGCAATCAGCGCGCCGTCGCTCCCCTGGATGACGCCCGACTCGGTCACCTCGATGACGAGCCGGCTCGGGTCGACGCCGTACCCCCTGAGCGCTTCGGCGAGGGTGTCGACGAGCCGCTCGTTCGCAAGCTCCGCCGGCGCGACGTTGAGCCAGATGCTGAGCCGCTTCGGCCAGCGCTGAGCCGCTTCCAGAGCCCGCTGGAGGACGAGACGCCCGAGCTCGACGGTCAACCCGGCCTCCTCCGCGGCGGGCAGGAAGTCGGCGGCGCTGAGGAAGCCGCGAGTCGGATGCGGCCAGCGGGCCAGCACCTCGAAGCCCTCGATCTCTCCGTCAGCCAGCCGCACGACCGGCTGGAAGTGCACGACGATCTCTCCCCGTTCGAGCGCCGTCTCGAGGTCGAGTCCGAGTTGCCGCTGGGCACGAAGCTTCTCGTGCAGCTCGGCCTCGTACAGCGTGTACGCGC
>Ga0335085_10012049_pt1 | contig 12761 bp, 11 predicted proteins | sample Lox_Sample_45_FD_206712 | JGI IMG/M metagenome (GOLD analysis project Ga0335085, IMG submission 206712) | Soil microbial communities from Loxahatchee National Wildlife Refuge, Florida, United States - Lox_Sample_4.5 | ecosystem: Environmental > Terrestrial > Soil > Wetlands | place: USA...
GGCAAGGCCACCATCGTGGCGCCGATCGACGGGGTGGTGCTCGACCGCAAGATGAGCGTCGGCCAGACCGTGACCGCGGGCTTCACGACGCCGGTGCTGTTCACGCTGGCCAGCGATCTGCGCGAGATGGAGCTCGACGTCGATATCGACGAAGCCGATGTCGGCCTCGTCAAGCCGGGCGACGCGGCGACCTTCACCGTGGACGCCTATCCCAACAAGATCTTCCAAGCCAAGCTGATCTCGGTGCACAACGCGGCTCAGACGGTGCAGAACGTCGTCACCTATGAGGGCGTGCTGCTGGTGCAGAACCAAGAGCTGCTGCTCAAGCCCGGCATGACCGCGACTGCGACGATCCTGGCAGACAAAATCAACGATGCCTTGCAGGTGCCGAACGCGGCCTTACGCTTCATCGCGCCCGACGACGTCGCCTCCAAGGCACCTCCGCTCTCCGGCGATCCTTCCGCGGGACGGGTGTGGACGGTGTCGGGCAAGACGATCAAGCCGCACGATCTGCGTATCGGACCGACCAACGGCCACACCACAGAAATCCTGAAGGGCGATCTGAAGTCCGGCGACAAGGTCGTCACCGACGTCAAATCGAGCACGCCGGGACAGCAATGACGGCGCCGCTGATCGACTTGCGCCACGTGACCAAGACGTATGGCAGCGGCGAAGCGGAAGTCGTCGCGCTCGCGGGCATCGATCTGCAGATCGACGACGGCGAATTCGTGGCGGTGATGGGCCCGTCGGGCTCCGGCAAATCGACGGCGATGAACATCCTGGGCTGCCTCGACGTGCCGACCGCCGGTCATTATTTCTTCCGTGGCGCCGATGTCGGCACGCTCACGCGCGACCAGCGCGCGCTACTCCGGCGCTACTACATCGGCTTCGTGTTCCAGGGCTTCAATCTTCTGAAGCGTACCACCGCGCTCGAGAATCTCGAACTGCCGCTGATCTATCGCGGCGTGCCGGCGTCCGAGCGCCATGCCCGCGCGCGCGCGGCGCTTGCCGATGTCGGCCTCGCCGACCGCGAGCATCACACGGCATCGGAGCTTTCCGGCGGCCAGCAGCAGCGTGTCGCGATCGCGCGCGCGCTGGTGACCGAGCCTTCGGTGATGTTCGCCGACGAGCCGACTGGGAATCTGGACACCGCGCGCAGTCACGAGATCATGCGGCTCCTGAGATCGCTCAATCGGGAACGCGGCCTCACCATTGTGCTCGTCACCCACGAGGAGGACATCGCGGATTACGCGCAGCGCAAGATCCGCTTCCTCGACGGCCATATCGAATCGGACACGAGTGCCGGATGATCGCCAATGCCTTCTTCCTGGCGCTGCGCGAGATCCGCAACAATCTGATGCGGGCGGGCCTCACCACACTCGGCATCGTCATCGGCGTGGCCGCCGTGATATTGATGGTGACGCTGGGCGCGAGCGCGACAAAGAGCGTGACCAACAGCCTGGATTCCCTTGGGCACAATCTGATCGTCGTCGTCCCCGGCCAGCGTCAGGGCCCGCCGGGTGCCGCGCCGTCCTTCCAGCTCGCCGACGCCCAGGCCATCGGCCGCGAGATTCCGGGACTTGCCCATGTCGCGCCCGAAGCGGAAACCAACGCTCAGGCCGTGCTCGGCAACAACAACCATGCCACGCAGATCGTGGGCTCGACCGACGAGGTGTTCCCGGCCCGCAGCATGACGCTTTCGGAGGGCCGCGAGTTCACGCTGGGCGAATTGCGCGCCGGCAAGGCGGTCTGCGTCATCGGCGAGACCATCAAGAAGGATCTGTTCGGCGCGGCCGATCCCATCGGCGGCAAGATCCGCGTCAACAAGATCTCCTGCGAGGTCATCGGGCTGCTCACCGCCAAGGGCCAGACCACCTTCGGCCAGGATCTCGACGATATCATCGTGATGCCGATCGAGGCGGTGCAGCGCCGGCTGACCGGCAACACCGATGTCAATGTGATCATCGCCTCGGCCGAGCAGGCCAGCCAGATTCCCCAAGCCAAGGCGGAGATCGAGCGGCTGATGCGCGAGCGGCGTCACCTTGCGGCAGGCGTGGTCGACGATTTCACGGTTCAGGATCTGCAGGAAGCGGTCAGCACGGTCGAGCAGATCACCGGCATCTTGACCGCCTTTCTCTCCGCCGTCGCCGCCGTGAGTCTTCTGGTCGGCGGCATCGGCATCATGAACATCATGCTGGTGTCCGTCACAGAGCGCACGCGCGAGATCGGCATCCGGCTCGCCATCGGCGCGGTCGAACGCGACGTGCTGATGCAGTTCCTGATCGAGGCGGTGGTGATGAGCGCCATGGGCGGACTGGCCGGAATCCTGCTCGGTCTGGGCGGCTCGGCCATCGCGGCCCACTTCCTCAAATTCCCGCTCGTGATTCAGCCGGCCATCATCGTGCTGGCCATTGCATTCTCGGCCGCCGTGGGCGTGGGCTTCGGCTATTTCCCCGCCCGCCGCGCCGCGCGCCTCGATCCCATCGAAGCGCTCCGGCACGAGTGACCTTTCGGGGCCCGCCAATGCGGGTACCACAGGATGACGACAGTCCTGTTCGCGTCATGCTGAGGTGCGCGGCCGCTGTTAGGCTCTCGGTTATGCTCGTGCTCTTTCGGCGGCCGCGCCCCGAAGCACGCGAGCGGGACCCCTACCGATCAATTGTCGTCGTTGTCGTCATCGTCGTCGTCTTTCACGGTGACGGTCTTGTCGCCGATCTTGACGCTCGCCATGCCGGTCGAGGAGAGCTTGCCCCGATAGGCCTTGAGCCGGACGTTGCCGGAACCGAGCGCGCTGATCTTGGGATCGACCGCGGTGCCGCCGAAATCGAGATTGCCCGAACCCATGATGTCGACATGCAGCGGATTGGCCTCGCCGTCGGCGATCTTGACCGAGCCCGAGCCCGCGATGTCGATGGAGGTGCGTCCCTTGACGCTTGCCACCGACAGATCGCCCGAGCCCGCGATATCGACGGCGAGCCCGTCGGCGACGGGCCCCACGGTCGCATCGCCCGCGCCGGCGATGTCGGCTTTGAGCTTGCCGTTCACCGGCCCGACATTGACGCGGCCTGAGCCGGCGATGTCGAGGCTGAGCGGCCCGTCGACCTGTGCAACATCCACCTTGCCGGTGCCGGCGAGCGAAACGTCCGCCTTCCCGACGCGGCCGATCTTGGCTTCCGTAGCCGCGGCATCGAAGCGGAGCGGCCCGTAGGTGTCGCCGATGCTGGCATTGCCGACGAGATCGTGGACCTCGACGTCCGCGCCCTTCGGCACCGTGACCTTGATGTTCAGGCTCCTGGTGTGATCGGTGTCATGGAAGTTGAAGTTGAACCAGTTCTTCCAGTCCCATACGTCGTGCACGTCGGAACCTTCGATCCTGAGCGTGTCGCCGTCGGCGCTGACGTCCAGATTGTCGAGCCGGTTCTTGTCGCCGGAAACCTCGAGCACCATGGGTCCGCCATTCGCCACCATCACGGTGATCGTGCCGACGATGTCGTTGAGGCGCACGGCATGGGTCTGGAACTTCTTGGCCGGCCAGCGGGCCCAGTTGCCACTGTTCATGGCGACCACGATCGGCTGCGGCGCCGGCGCCGGTTGCGCGGCCGGTGCGGGCGGTGCCGGAGGCGCCGGCGGGGTGGCCGCGAGCGAAGGAAAGATCAGCGTCGCCGCAACCGCGCTCCCGACCAGAATGGATTTCAACCTGCCGTTCATTGCCGTCTCCTTGGAGCCAACAGCCCCACTGCCTTGGGTCGGTCCACAAATAGGCTGGTCCCATTAGTGCGCATAGAGCGGCAATTTTGCAGCCGAGCCATGCTCACCCCACAGAAGAACAAAATAGCAGCTTTCCCGTCGGTTCGCGCGGGGAAGCGCCTCACGCCACCAGCCGGTAGCCCCCGCTCTCGGTCACCAGAATCTGCGCCTGGCTGGGGTTCGTCTCGATCTTACGCCGGAGACGGTAAATGTGAGTCTCCAGCGTGTGGGTGGTGACGGCGGGATTGTAGCCCCAGACCTCGTGCAGCAGCGTCTCGCGCGGCACCGTCTCGCCCGAGCGGTAGAGGAACTTCAGGATATTGGTTTCCTTCTCGGTCAGCCGGATCTTGCTGCCGCGCGGATCGAGCAGCAGCTTGGCGCTCGGCCGAAACGTGTAAGGCCCGATGCGATAGACCGCCTCTTCGCTCTGTTCATGGCTTCTGAGATGCGCGTGAATCCGCGCCATGAGGACGGCGAACCGGAATGGCTTGGTGACATAGTCGTTGGCGCCAGACTGCAGGCCTTCGATGGTGTCGGCATCGGAGTCCGCGGCGGTCAGAAGAATGATCGGACACGTGACGCCGCGTTCGCGAAGTTCGCGGCAGAGTTTGCGCCCGTCACCGTCGGGCAGGCCCACGTCCAGGATCATGAACTCGTAAAGGCCGGCCAGCGCCTTCTCGCGCGCTTCCGCCAAACCTGCGGCCTCGATCGCTTCGTATTCGCCTTCTTGGGCGAACTGCTCGGCGAGCGAGCCGCGCAGCATCGCGTCGTCGTCGGCCAGCAATACCCGCTTTGCACTCGGCATGGGCTCTCCTTAAGTCCCCCGCCAGGGAAGGCGAGTCTACCCGGTTTTCCGGTCCCGGTGTATGTGGGAAGGATGCCTGCAACCCCAAGCCCTGGCACGCGAAAGCGCAAAGGTTCACGCCGTCGTGACCCGGCGGCGCCGCCGCTCTCGCGTGTGGTCCGGGCGGTGGAAGCCTTTCGGCTCGGTCTGCCAGTGGCGATTCGGGGTCCCGGCGGAAATGCCTTGGCGCTGGCGGTGGAAACGGCGACGGATGAGGCGGTGACGGCGCTGGGCAAGCCGGCCGCTTTGCTCCTCAGTCACGCGCGGGCCCGCACGCTGAAGATAAGGCTTTATACGCCGGAGGCGGTCGCGCTTCCCATTGCGCCTGGAACAGACGCCGGCGCGTTGCGCGCCATCGCCGATCCGACGGCGGATCTGTCGACGCCGCTCAAAGGCCCGTTCGCGGCCAGGCGAGAACCGATGCCCGACACCTTCGCGGCTTCGATCAAGCTTGCAAAACTGGCGGGCCTCCTGCCGGCGACGGTGGCGCGCAAAACCTCGCGCATCCCGCCGGGGATTGCGCAGGCAAGCGTCGAAGACATCCGCAATTTCGAGCGCGAATCCGCGTTCGCATTGCGATTGGTCGCGCGCGCGCGCGTGCCGCTTCAGGCAGCGGAAAACACCGAACTGGTGGCGTTTCGTCCCCCTGATGGCGGGCCCGAGCACTATGCCATCGTCATCGGCGCGCCGCCGACGGATGAACCGGTGTTGACGCGGATGCATTCGGAATGCTTCACCGGCGATCTCCTGGGCTCGCTCAAATGCGATTGCGGCGATCAGCTTCGTGGCGCCATTTCGGCCATCGCGAAGGCGGGCGGCGGGGTGTTGCTCTATCTGGCGCAGGAGGGCCGCGGCATCGGCCTCGTCAACAAGTTGCGCGCCTACCGTCTGCAGGATCAGGGCTTCGACACCCACGAAGCGAACGAGCGTCTGGGCTTCGAGCCCGATGAAAGACTTTATGCCGTGGCGGCGCGGATGCTGTCGCTGCTGGGCTACAGATCGGTGCGCCTGCTGACGAACAACCCGGCCAAGGTGAAGGGGCTGAAGGCCGTCGGCATCAAGGTGGCCGAGCGCGTGCCCCACGCCTTTCCCCCGAACCCGCACAACGCGCGGTATCTGAAGTCCAAGGAGAAGGCTGGGCATCTGTTTTGAGTCTGCAGCCGACACATTCCAAGCCACTGACTTGAATCTAAGCAATTCAATTGCGTTGCCTAATATATGGGCAATCAGACTTCGCCCATTTGCGACCCTCTCAAATAAATCACAACAATATCAATCTCTTAGTGTAATGCCGCGGTGCGGCACGGTTCTTGATGATGGCTCCGAGGTTTGAGGTTTCTCAACCATAACAAGGGGTCATGCGATGAAGCTCGTCACAGCCATCATCAAGCCCTTCAAGCTGGACGAGGTGCGTGAGGCCCTCTCCGGTCTTGGCGTGCAGGGCATGACGGTCACCGAAGTCAAAGGCTACGGCCGCCAGAAGGGCCATACCGAAATCTACCGCGGGGCGGAATACGCGGTGAGCTTCCTGCCGAAGCTCAAGATCGAAGTCGCCGTCAAAAGCGAAATGACGGACGCAGTGATCGAGGCGATCAGCGCCAAGGCCAAGACCGGCCAGATCGGCGACGGAAAGATTTTCGTCACGCCGCTCGACCAGGTCGTGCGCATCCGCACCGGCGAAACCGACGGCGACGCGCTCTGACGCAAACAATCAAGGGGAACACGAATGAGACTTACCCATATGAAAAAGATTGGTCTTGGGGTGGCGGCGGGGACCGCGGCGCTTTGGGCCACCGGCGGCACGGCATTGGCGGCGACAGATCCGCTGAACTCCGGCGACACCGCCTGGATGATCACATCGAGCGCGCTGGTGCTGCTCATGACCATCCCGGGCCTGGCGCTGTTCTACGGCGGCATGGTGCGCAAGAAGAACGTGCTCGCCACCATGGCGCAAAGCTTCGGCGCCACCTGCATCATCACCGTGCTGTGGATGATCGTGGGCTACTCCATCGCGTTCACGCCGAACGCCGATGCCGGCGTGAATCAATGGATCGGCGGCTTCAGTTATCTGTTCCTGGAGCCGATGACCAAGCACGTGAACACGATCAGTCCGCTCGCCGGAACCATTCCGGAATCGGTCTACATGTTCTTCCAGATGACCTTCGCGATCATCACCCCGGCGCTAATCGCGGGCGCGCTGGCAGACCGCATGAAATTCTCGGCCTTCCTGTGGTTCATGGCGCTGTGGCTGCTCGTGGTCTACTGCCCGATCGCGCATTGGGTGTGGGGCGGCGGCTGGCTGGGCACGATGGGCGCGCTGGACTATGCGGGCGGAACGGTGGTGCATCTGAACGCCGGCACGGCGGGCCTCATCACTTGTCTCGTGCTCGGCAAGCGCAAGGGCTATGGCACCGAAAACATGGCGCCGCACAATTTGACGCTTTCCATCATCGGCGCCTCGCTTCTGTGGGTGGGCTGGTTCGGCTTCAATGCGGGCTCCGCGGTGACGGCGGGCTACAACGCCGGCATGGCGGCGGCAGCGACGCAGATCGCGACCGCGGCAGCCTCGCTCGGCTGGATGTTCGCCGAATGGATCGTGGCCAAGAAACCATCGGTGCTGGGCATGATCTCCGGCGCGGTCGCGGGTCTTGTCGCCATCACGCCGGCGTCGGGTTTCGTCGATCCAGTGGGCGCGCTCATCATCGGCCTGGCTGCGGGCGTGGTCTGCTACATGTCCGCGGTGTGGGTGAAGCGGCTGCTCGGCTATGACGACGCGCTCGATGCCTGGGGCGTGCACGGCGTGGGCGGTGCGCTGGGGGCGCTTCTCACCGGCGCCTTCGCGTCCAACGTCATCAACTCCAGCGCACATGGCTGGCTGATCGACGGCAACGCCAAGCAGATGCTGATCCAGTGTTACGACGTGGGCGGCGTGTTCGTGTATTGCGCCGTGCTCACCTTCATCATCCTGAAGGTGATCGACATCGTCATAGGCCTGCGGGTCTCGACCGAGGTGGAAGTCGAAGGCCTAGACATCAACCTCCACGGCGAGACCGTGCACGACTGACGGGTTCATCTTTCCCCGAAGACTGGGGCGCCCCTTGGGGCGCCCCTTTTGTTTTTGCGGTAGGCAATTGCCCGTTAGGACTTTGGTAACCATTTGGGTCAGACTCGTGGGGTCGAGACCCTTCAACCGGTGCCCGCATGCCCGCATCCCGCCGCGGCTATGGCGTGTATGAGCCTCGTACCAAGCGCGCGGCCATGACCGATGCGCTTGCCGAGATGCGCGAGAGACTGGCCCGCCTGTTCCGCACCGGCGCGGAGCGGGTGGCCGGCGCAGGCGTGTTTCTGGGCTGCGTGGCGTTGCTCGTGGCGCTGGCGAGCTATAGCCCCAACGATTCCAGCTTGAACAACGCCACCGGTCGCGCGACGGCGAATTGGCTGGGCGGTCTCGGCGCCACCGCCGCCGATCTCATGCTGGAGACGTTCGGCATTGCCGCGCTCGCGCTGCTGCTACCGCCGGCGGTGTGGGGCGTTCGCGCCTTCTTTGGCTGGGACATGCGCCGCCCGGCCTGGCGCGCCCTTGCTTGGATTGCGGGCGCGTTGCTCATGGCGGCGGGCCTCGGGCTCTTCCCCATGACGGCGGAATTGCCTGCGGGCGCGGGCGGCTTCATCGGGATCGCGGTTGCCGAATCCGTGTCCAACCTCGCGGCCACCCAGCACCTGGGCTGGATCGCGACCGCGCTTCCCCTGAGCCTGCTCGCCATCGGCTTGCCGTTGCCGCTGGTGGCAAGCGGATTGGGCTGGCGCCCGATCTGGAACGGCGCCGCCAACACGGTCGCGTTGCTCGCGTGGGTTCTGATGCGGGTGCGCCTGCCCAAACCGTCGCGTGTCCGCGCGCCCGAAGCCGAATTTGAGGACGACGTCGAAGCACCGGACGAATTCGAAGATGAGGCCGAGATCGAACCGTCTTTCGGCGCGCCCGTGGTCTCGATGGCGGAGGCCAAGCTGGCCGAACGCCGCGAAAGCCGCATCAAGCGCGAAGCGCTGAAGCGCGAGGCCAAAACCAAGTCGGCGCGGCAGCCCGCACTCAATCTGGCCGATGGCGAATATCAATTGCCGCCGCTCGGGCTGCTGGCCGAGCCGGTGCGCCAGCACGATTCCACCGCCCTTTCCGACGACGCGCTGGAAGAAAATGCGCGCATGCTGGAAGCGGTGCTTTCCGATTTCGGCGTCAAGGGCCGCATCACCGCGGTGCGCCCGGGCCCCGTGGTGACGCTCTACGAATTCGAGCCGGCGGCGGGTGTGAAGTCCAGCCGCGTCGTCAGCCTGGCCGACGACGTGGCGCGCTCGATGTCGGCGGTGGCCGCGCGCATCGCCGTGATCCCGGGCAGGAATGTCATCGGCATCGAATTGCCGAACATGAATCGCGAGACTGTCTTTTTGCGCGAATTGCTGTCGAGCAACGAATATGAAAAGGCGCGCGCGCCGCTGGTGCTGGCGCTGGGCAAGACCATCGGCGGCGAGCCGGTGATGGCCGATCTCGCCAAGATGCCGCATCTGTTGATCGCGGGCACCACCGGCTCGGGAAAGTCGGTGGCGCTCAACACCATGATCCTGTCGCTGCTCTACCGCATGCCGCCGGACATCTGCCGCATGATCCTGATCGATCCCAAGATGCTGGAATTGTCCGTGTACGATGGAATCCCGCATCTGCTCGCGCCGGTCGTGGTCGATCCCAAGAAGGCGATCGTGGCGCTCAAATGGGCGGTGCGCGAAATGGAAGACCGCTACCGCAAGATGTCCAAGCTCGGCGTGCGCGGCGTGGAAGCGTTCAACGAGCGCGTCCGCAAGGCCAAGGACAAGGGCGACGTGCTGAAGCGCACGGTGCAGACCGGTTTCGACCGCGAGACCGGCAAGCCGGTCTACGAAGACGAAGTGCTCGAGCTCGAACCCATGCCCTATATCGTCGTCGTGGTCGACGAGATGGCCGATCTGATGATGATCTCGGGCAAGGAGATCGAAGGTGCGGTCCAGCGTTTGGCGCAGATGGCGCGCGCGGCGGGCATCCATCTGATTGCGGCGACGCAGCGGCCCAGCGTCGACGTCATCACCGGCACCATCAAGGCCAACTTTCCGACCCGAATCTCATTCCAGGTCACCTCGAAGATCGACAGCCGCACCATCCTGGGCGAGCAGGGTGCCGAGCAGTTGCTCGGCCAGGGCGACATGTTGCACATGATGGCGGGCGGGCGCATCCGGCGCATCCACGGCCCCTTCGTCACCGACCACGAGGTCGAAGACGTCGTGCGCTTCCTCAAGTCCCAAGGCGCGCCCGAATATCTCGATGCGGTCACCGAAGATCCGGAGGAGGATTCCGATGACCCTTTCTCGCTTTACGGGGGTAACGGGGATTCGGGTGACGATCTTTACGATCGCGCGCTTGCCATCGTCGCGCGCGACAAGAAGCCGACCGTCTCCTATCTCCAGCGGCGTCTGGAGATCGGCTACAACCGCGCCGCCAAGCTGATCGAGCGCATGGAAGAGGAGGGCGTGGTCTCCAAGCCCAACCACCAGGGCAAGCGCGAGGTCCTGCTGCCGGATCACGAGCGGGAGTAGCGGTGTGTGGCCATTCTCCCCCGTTTATGGCGAAGGGGGGAGGAAAAGGACCCCGGCACCCTATATATTGGGGACAGTTGGAGGCCTCGATGTCCTACTTAAGACGTTCGCTCGGTCAGCATGAAGAACTCATGGGCCAGGCGCGCTATCACTGGCTCTACAAGCTCGGCGCGTGGCTTTCGCTGCTCGTCCTGGGGTGGGTGCTGATCGGCATCTATATGTTCTTCCACATGATGATCAAGGTCTGGACCACGGAGATCGGCGTCACCAACCACCGCTTTATCAAGAAGACGGGCCTGTTCTCTTTGCATGCGGAAGAGATCTCGCTGCCCAACATCGAAGGCGTGACCGTGCGGCAAAGCTTTTGGGGAAGGCTGTTCGGTTATGGACAACTGCGCATCGAGGGCACCGGCGTCGACCACATCGAGACGCCGGACATGATCGCCGATCCGGTGGGTTTGCGCCGCGCCATCGAGACGGCGAAGGAAGCCGGCATCGCAAGGCATTGAGCGGCGCTCTGGCGTCGTCGGGTTTTGTGCTATACTGATCCTCGCGGAATCTGGAAGGGATTGCTCATGCGCATTCGTATCCTTGCAGCATCTGCGCTTGTTGTGACAATTGCCGCTTCGCCGGCATTCGCTGCGGGCGATGCGGGTCATGGCAAGACTGTCTTCAACCGCTGCGCCATCTGCCACAAGACAGACAAGGGCGGACCCAATGGTATCGGTCCCAACCTCTTCGGCGTGGTCGGGCGCAAGGCCGGCACCGCTGCGGGCTTCACCTATTCGGCGGCGATGAAGAATTCCGGAATCACCTGGAGCGAGGATAAGCTGGAAGCCTATGTCCAACACCCGCAGCAGGTCGTGCCCGGCAATAAGATGGCCTTTGCCGGCCTGACCAGCGCGCAAGACGCTCAAGACGTCGTCGCGTATTTGGCGACGCTCAAATAGAACACTGACCTGCGTCAAGGAATTTGTGGCGGAGCCGGCGCACCGTTCCCGGCACGTTCCTATTTGGTGATAGCCTAACCGGTTTGGCGTTTTGCCGGCGAAACGCGGTTGACTTGAGCGAGGAGCAGGATATGTCGCCCAGTAAGAGCGCATCGCGCTTCGCGGTGCTGGCAGCCATGGCCTTTTCTCTGTCCGCGATCTCGGCTCAAGCGGCGGAGACGGTCGTCGACCAACACGACCTCAAATTCGTTCCGGATGCGGTGACGATCAAAGCGGGCGACACGGTGCGGTTCGCCGACAGCGATCACATCACGCACAACGTGACGATCGACAATCCCGACGGCACTTCGGAAGACAAGGGAATGGACACCTTCAACCACGATATCGTGGTGCCTTTCCCCAAGCCGGGCGTCTACCGCGTCCACTGCCGCATTCATCCGAACATGAAGATGACCGTAACGGTGCAGTAATCCCGGGTTTGTCCAAATCGCGCGCGAGGCCGCAATCGGCCGCCCGCGCTCCGGGATTTTGTTGCAGCGAAGGCACAGCATTCCGCAAATGCGGTCGCTTAGGCGCCACCGCGGCCATCGTTGATCTCAGTCAGCGAAGAAGCGCGGCCGGACGCGGATTATCTCGCGTGAAGCGCTTGCCGGCTTTGCATTCCGATTTTGAGACCCGCTGCACAGACAAGAGGTGTCGCCATGCGTCCACAGGTCTACGCTTTGCTCGCCGCAGCCGCCTTCATCGCGCTGAGTGCCAAGCCTGCCGCCGCCGTTCCCGCTTATGCGGTGCAGACCGGTCAAGCCTGCGAAGCCTGCCATGTCGGCGGCTTCGGCCCGCAGCTCACGCCTTTCGGCCGCGAGTTCAAACTCGAGGGCTACACCATGCGCGCCGGCGACACTTTCACCGTGCCGCTCTCGGCAATGGCGGAGGCTTCCTACGTCCATACCAGCGCCGATCAGCCGCCGCCCGCGCCGCACTACGCGCCGAACGACAACACCACGCTCGATCAGGCGAGCCTGTTTGTCGCCGGAGGCATCGGCGATCATTTCGGCGCTTTCACGCAATGGACCTATGACGGCATCGGCCGTGCCGCGTCGTGGGACAATCTCGATCTTCGCGCCGTGACCCACACCACCCTGGACGGCTCGGACCTGGTCCTGGGTCTCGATCTCAACAACAGCCCGACGGTCCAGGATGCTTGGAACACGACCTCGGCCTGGGGCTATCCCTTTACCTTCTCCGATCTCATTCCCGCGCCGTCCGCCGCCACCATGATCGACGGCACTTTTGCGCAAACCTCGCTCGGCTTGAGCGCCTATGCCTGGTGGAACTCCAATATCTATGCCGAAGCCGCCGTCTATTGGACGCCGGGCCGCAATTTCCTGAATACGTTTGGCGCCTACGACTCCGGCAACACCACGCTTGAGAGCGCGGCGCCGTATTTCCGCGTCGCCTATCAGAAGGACTATGGCGACCAGAACTTCGAGGTCGGCGGTTTCGGATTCTTTCCGTCGCTCCATCCCGGCGACGACACCACGACCGGCAGGACGGACCGCTACACCGATCTCGGTCTCGACGCGTCGTACCAGTTCCTGGGAACG
>Ga0335085_10012050_pt1 | contig 12761 bp, 9 predicted proteins | sample Lox_Sample_45_FD_206712 | JGI IMG/M metagenome (GOLD analysis project Ga0335085, IMG submission 206712) | Soil microbial communities from Loxahatchee National Wildlife Refuge, Florida, United States - Lox_Sample_4.5 | ecosystem: Environmental > Terrestrial > Soil > Wetlands | place: USA: Florida...
CCTCGGGCGGCGATGGCGGCAAAGGCGGCGACGTCGTCATGGAATCCAGCGAGCGCCACAACACGCTGGTGCACTTCCGCTTTAATCCCGAATACAAGGCGCAGCGCGGACGCCACGGTGAAGGCTCCAACAAGACCGGACGAGACGGCGAAGGTATCGTTCTAAAAGTTCCGGTGGGAACGATTGTCTACGACGACGAGACCGGCGAGAAGGTCTACGACTTCTCCGCTCCCGACGAGAGCCTCGTCATTGCCCGCGGTGGACGCGGCGGACGTGGCAACGCACAATTTGCTACCTCGGTGCACCGCGCGCCGCGCGAGCACGAAGAGGGCCGCCCCGGCGAAGAGCGCGTCCTGCGTCTCGAACTGAAGTTGCTGGCGGACGTCGCGCTGGTCGGCTATCCCAACGTAGGCAAGTCCACGCTCATCTCCCGCATTTCCGCCGCGCGGCCGAAGATTGCCGACTACCCCTTCACCACGCTGCAGCCGAATCTTGGGGTTGTGGTGGTGGGCGATCCGCCCAACGACAGAAGCTTCGTCGTCGCCGATATCCCCGGCCTGATCGAGGGCGCGCACACCGGCGCCGGCCTGGGCACGCAGTTCCTGCGGCACATCGAGCGCACCCGGCTGCTGGTGCACATGGTGGATGTCTCCGACGCGAGCGGCCGTCCCGATCCCGTAAAAGATATCGAAGTGATTGCGGGCGAGCTGGAGAGCTTCGGTGCAGGCCTGGTCAACAAGCCCACCATCATGGCCGCTTCCAAAATCGACGCGGCGAATAAAGACAAACTGGCTAAGCTGAAGCGCTACTGCAAGAAGCACGGACTGGATTTATTCCCGGTTTCCGCAGTTACCGGCCAGGGCCTGGATGCATTGAAGTACGCGATGGCAGACAAACTGGAGCAGACGAGGGCAATCGCCCAACCTCCCGCGGCGGAAGCAGCCTCAGATAACTGATCGTTCGATTGCACGCTGCTACGCGCGGAAAATGCTTCGCGTCGCCGGATAAACCTTCCGGAAAGCCGCGTAACTCTGGTTCATCACAGACATGTTCGCGGATTTCGCCGGAATGCGCTTTGAGACTCGGATTACGGCACGACAAGCATCGTCCACCGTCGGCCAGGCTTTTGCGCCAACCCCGGCAAGAATTGCCGCTCCGTAGGCTGCACCTTCTTCGGCTTCGACAATCTCGACTTCCTGGCCGTAGACGTCTGCCTGAATCTGCCGCCAAAGTTCGGAACGCGCGCCGCCTCCGCCCAGGCGAATATTTTTCACCGGCACATTCATCTCCGCAAAAATTCCGAACGTATCGCGCAGGCTAAAAGCGACCCCCTCCAGAATCGCCCGAATGATATGCGCCCGGGTGTGGGTAGCGGTGAGTCCGACCAAAGCGGCGCGCGCTTGCGGATCGAGATGAGGGGTGCGTTCTCCCATCAAATAGGGTGCCCACAAAAGCCCATCGCAGCCCGGCACAACGCGAGAAGCTTCTTCCGCCAGCCGCTCGTAGGGATCGCGGCCATCGTCTTTCCCGGCGCCGAACTGATCGCGAAACCAGCGCAGGGAAAGTCCGGCAGCCTGAGTCACTCCCATGACATGCCAGCGGCCCGGAATGGCGTGACAGAACGTATGCAGCCGGCCTTTGGGATCGAGCGCCGGCCGGTCCGTCGCCGCAAACACCACGCCCGACGTGCCGATGGTCGCGCTTACCGCGCCGGGAGCAACGATCCCCATTCCGGTAGCGCCGGCGGCCTGGTCGCCCGCTCCAGCCACGACCGGTGTGCCCGCTTTCAGGCCCGTCGCAGACGCGCCTTCCGGCGAGACCTTTCCGCAAACATCCGGCGATTCAAACAGAGCCGGCAACAGCCGCTCGTCAATCTCACCCGCATCCAGCATTTCCTTCGACCAGCGCCGGTGCGTCACATCCAGCATCAGCGTGCCGGAAGCGTCGGCCATGTCGATGGCGCGCTCCCCGGTCAGCCGGAAGCGAACGTAATCTTTCGGCAACATGACCGAGCGAACCCGTTTCCAGTTTTCTGGCTCGTTCTCGCGAACCCAGAGAAACTTTGTCAGGGTGAAATTGGTGAGCGCCGGATTGCAGGTAAGCTGGATGATCTTTTCCGGCCCGATCTTTTCGTTCAGCTCTCTGCATTGCTCATCGGTGCGAACATCGCACCAGATGAGCGCCGGACGTACCGGCCGATCCTCTTCATCCAGCATGACCGCGCCATGCATCTGTCCGGAGAAGCCTACGCAGGCAATATCGCCGGGCTGCAGTTTCGATTTAACCAGCGCTTTGCGAACCGCGATACCGCACGCCCGCCACCAATCTTCCGGCTGCTGTTCCGCCCAGCCGATCTTTGGCGAGGCAAACGGAACGTGTTCTTCGGTGTCGGAAGCGACAACCCGGCCCTGCTCGTCGATGATCAGCGTCCGAGTTCCGCCAGTGCCCACATCAATGCCGAGCAGGTAAATGTTCCGCCTCCGTGATGCCCAGTTGTGACTTCAATCCGACCAGCGCTGTGGCGCCCGGTCCCAGCGGTGTTGCTTCAGCATATGCAGAAGATTTTTATCTAACGGGCCGGCGTCACTCATAGCGATATTCTGCCGCACGTGCTCCAGCTTTCGCATGCCAACGATAATCGTGCTCACGGCTTTATCGGCAAGGATGAAGCGCAGCGCCGTTTCCGGAAGGCTCGCCGACGCTGGCAGCGCCGCGTTCAGACTGTCTACGCGATCGAGCGTCTTCGCCAGATTTTCCGGCCCAAAATATTTGGCGCGCCAATCGTTCGCGGGAAACTTTGTCTCGCGCGTCATCTTCCCACCCAGGCTACCCTCATCGAGCGGCACCCGCGCAATCACGCCAATGTTCAGCTCCCGGCAGACGGGGAACAGCTCGTCCTCCGGCGCCTGATCGAAAATGTTATAGATGACTTGCACCACGTCGACCAGTCCAGTGCGCAGCGCCTTGATGCCATTCTCCGGCTGCCAACGGTTGAGGCTCAGGCCAAACGAACGAATCCAGCCATCGCGCTTGAGCTTTTCCACCGTGTCGCGAAATTCCTTCTCCTCGGTCCAGCTGTCATCCCAAACGTGAAACTGCAGAAGGTCAATGCAATCCACCTGCAGCTTGCCGCGAATCAGATCCGCATATTTGAATACGTGGTCGGCAGAAAAAACGTCTTGATACTTGTCTTTTGGGGAGGCGGGCCACTTCAAATTCTTCGGCGGAATTTTAGAGGCTGCGTACAGCCGCTTACCCGCGTTCTGCTGCATAACCTTGCCCAGCAGTCCGTCGCTTTTGCCATTGCCGTATGCCCAGGCAGTGTCGAAAAAATTGCAGCCCAGGTCGATCGCTAGTTGCAGCGCTCGCAACGATTCCTCGTCGTCGGAGCCGCTCCAGCCGCTCATTCCCCAAAGTCCGTGGGATATTTCGCTGACTTCAAATCCGGTGCGTCCCAGTGTTCGATATTTCATGGCGCTCCATCGGGCGAACTGCGATTGTACCGCTTTCGGGCATGGCGCCGGAAAGCCGCGGGAACCCGGTGTCCCAAGTCGCTGGACCAACGCCGCCTTGAAGAGCACATGGTCTCCCCTTACACTTGAAGCATGCACGTTCACAGTCACGGCGGGCCGGGAGCGTCGCGCGTTCTGCGGATTTCGCTCGCTGTCACTTTGGTCTACATCGCGCTGCTGGTAGTTGCGGGTATTCGCGCCCATTCCCTGGCGCTGCTTTCCGAGGCCGGTCACAATCTTTCGGACTTCCTTGCGCTGTTGTTGTCCCTGGTCGCCGCTTATCTGCAATCCCGCCCGCCCAGCACTACCAAAACGTACGGATATCACCGCGCTGGGGTGCTGGCTGCCTTGGTGAATGCGGTTTCGCTGTTGGCGGTTTCCGGTTTCATTTTCTATGAGGCGTTCCAGCGCTTGCAGCACCCCGCTCAGGTGCACCCAGGATTGATGATGGAAGTGGCCGCTGCCGGTGTGGTGATGAACGGCGTTATCGCGTTTCTGCTCTACCGCACGGGCGGGGATGTGAATATCCGCAGCGCCCTGTTGCACGAACTCGGGGACACACTTTCCACTTCCGCTGTGATCGTGGGCGGCTGGGTCATTATGGAAACCGGCCTGGAATGGGTGGACCCCGCGCTTTCCATTGGAATCGGCGCGCTCATCTTATGGTCAGGCTCGGGCATTGTCCGCGAGACGCTCAACATCCTGCTGGAAGGCACGCCGCGAGGCATGAAACTGGACCGCATCGCCGCCGCCATGCGCGCAGTCGAGGGCGTCAACGATGTTCACGATCTGCATGTCTGGAGTATCGGTTCGGAAACCCACGCGCTTTCCTGCCATATCGCCATCGCCGACATTCCTCCTTCGGTCAGCGAACGCATCCTGCGCGATGTGAAAGAGCGGCTGCACGAAGAATTCCGCATCGACCACACCACCATCCAATTCGAAAATGTGGTCTGCGAAGTGGCGCATGGCTGCGTGATTCCGGTGGGCGGCGAGCACGAGCATAGCCACTGAGGGACAAGAATGTTCACAGCTGTGAATGTCAACGGCCTGCCGTTCGATTTTCAAAGATGGCGCTCGTGGCTGAATCAAAAGTCGCAAGATCTCTCTTCAGAAGGCTATAAAACTCGCTTCGGGATTTCGGACGAATTCAACAAGCCCAAGACCCATCTGGCCGTGGTCAGCGCTAGTACGGGTGGGTACTTCACAAACTGGGCAAGTGGCGAAACCGACTTCGAGGTCCTTGACCTAAAGTCCGGCGAACGCCTGATCGAGAGGATGGGCCTAATAGTGGCAGACGCTGCCTTCGAGAATGTTTTCCAGGGCTTCCGGAAGCATCTGAGGCTCTGAAGATGCCCTTTGTTGCCCAGGATCCGCCTGCTTCTGCATTCATTTAGTCTTCATCTGCGTTGCATGGATTTGCCTCGCCCGCTCCAGCGTGTCCGCCTCTTCCGGCAGCTTGTCCGGACGCAGCCGCACGATCCTCGGAAAGCGCAGCGCATACCCGCTTTCATGCCGCTCCGAACGCATCATATTGTTGCAGGCGACCTCCAGCACAATTTTCGGCTCGACAATCCTCCGAAAGCCCTGGTCTTCCACCGTATGCTCCAGAAACCACTGCGTCATCTCGGCGATCTCCGCGTCGGTCAATCCGGAATACGCCTTTCCGATGTTCACCAGCCGCTCCCCATCGCGCACCGCGAAGGTGTAATCGCTGAGCACGCCGATACGTTTTCCGTGGCCCCATTCGACTGCGGTGACGACGACATCCAACGTTGCCAACTCGCGTTTGAGCTTCAGCCACGATTTCCCCCGCCGGCCCGGCGTGTAAAGTGACTCGGCATCTTTGATCATCAGCCCCTCGTTGCCACGCGCCTGTGCTGCCTCGAACAGCGAATCGAGTTCCTGCGGCGAGGCCGTGCGCCGTACCGGCGCGCGAATAACCCTGGTCGGCAACGTATCTTCAGGCTCGAAAGCGAAACCTGCCTGTCCCTTTCTTGTTTTTCTCTGTGTCTCTGTGCCTCCGTGGTGAAAATTCCGTTGACCTTCCAGCAGCGCGTCCAGAACCGCCCCTCGCTCACGCAGCGGCCGGTCAATCAACAGCTCACCTTTCGCATACAGAACATCAAACGCCAGGTAGGCCACCGGCACTCGGCGGATCATCTCCTCGCTGACTTTCTTGCGCCCCAGCCGTTGTTGCAGCGCGCTGAATGGCAGCGCCTGGCCAAACCCGCCCAGAACCTCCGCCGAATAGCTCCAGGCCACAATCTCACCGTCCAGGATCGCCTCCGGCGACAGCCCGGCCAGCACCCCCGCCAATTCCGGAAACGACTCGGTGATCTCATCGCGAGTGCGCGAGAAAATCCGCGCCTCGCCCGCCGAGCAGTGCGCCTGAGCACGAATGCCGTCATATTTATCTTCGACCAGCGCGTTGGCAAAGTAGCTGAGCCCCTCCTCGGCGGAAGCAACCGGGCTGGCCAGCATGAATCCCAGCGGATGGAGCAACCGCATCTTCGCTTCGCCAAGCTCGCCCGCCGACGCGAGGCGCAGCGTCTCGCCGATATCACCCAACAGCATGTTGGCTCGCTGCGTTTCTTTGATCGAGGCCCCAAAGGCTTTGGCGATGGCCTCCTCCACCAGGCTTTCCTTCAGCCCGATCCGCAGATCGCCCGTCATGATTTTCACAATGTACTTGGCTTCGAGCGGCGACGCCTGCCAAAGCAGTTCTTTCACCAGCGCAGCCTTTGCGGCGGTTCCGCGCGCAGCGGCGATGGTCCGGAACTTCTTCTGCACTTCGGAGACCGCCAACTCCGCTCTGCCCCGTGAGGGCAGCACCTCGCCCGCGACCGCTCCTAAATCGCCCAGCTTGCGGTAGGCTGCGGTGAGTTCGGCCTGCGTCTTGCCCGAGACTTCCGCCAGCGCCTGCCACAGCGCGGCTCCCCCCACTTGCAGCGTGGTCTCCTCCGAAAGCGGAAATGGCCTTCCGGAGAGAAACACCGCCGCTACCGCTGCCTCGTCCGCAGGCCGCGAGGCGAGATATTCGGCCAGCACCGCGATCTTCTCCAGTTTCTTGCTGGTCGCGCCGATCCGTTCGCAGGTTTCTGCCAGTTGGAGCATGGGGAATCTTCATATTATGGTGACGTTTGCCAACCGTGTTACGCTGTTTCCCCGTCTCCCGACGGTTTGGGACTGCACATGGTTAAGCGCGCGCAGCGACTGGCGGCCCTAGTCGTGCTAGGATTCGGCTTTCGGGCCGTTGCCCAGAATGCCCTCCCTAGCCTCGCCGATCAGCAAGCTTTCCTAAGAAAATTGGATGCTGCGGCAATAGAACGAACCCACCATGTAGTTCGTTACCTCCCCGCTTACGTGCGAATTCCATATCCCGAAGGGGATGTTCCCGCGGACACCGGGGTTTGCACCGACGAGGTCATTCGCTCCTATCGTGCAGTTGGAATCGATCTGCAAAAGGAAGTTCACGAGGACATGGTTCGCAACTTTTCGCTCTACCCTCATAAGCGCGGCTGGCTGGATCATCCGGACAGCAACATCGATCACCGGCGCGTGCCCAATTTGAGAGTGTTTTTCCAGCGTAAGGGCGTGGCTCTGCCGGTCACCACTCGGGCAGAGGACTACTCTCCCGGTGATCTGGTTACCTGGGATTTAGGGGGAGGTGTGGGTCACATCGGGATTGTCGTTGACCGTAAGGCGGTTCTAAGTAACCGTTATGAAGTCGTACATAACATCGGCCAGGGCCCGCGCCTGGAGGACGTTCTGTTTAGCTGGAAGATCACAGGTCACTATCGCTATTTCGGGCCCAAGCCCTGACAGGCTTCTGCGCAATCGCGTTTGGCCCGCCATGTTAACCTAGTCTGATGCCGAAGGGGAAAGGCCCGCATCTAACAGCTATGCACTTTTGGCGCACAATGTGGCGTTTCCTGGTAGCGGTCCAGCTTTTGCCCGCATTGGAAGAGGGCGGCCAGGAGACTCTGGTCGGCGGCCAGGCTGTGCTCGAAGGCGTAATGATGCGCTCTCCTCACGCCTGGGCAATTGCCTGCCGCAAGCCCTCCGGCGAGATCACCACCCATAGCGAGCCTTTGGAGCGTTTATCCGAGAAGCGTCCCTGGATGGCGTGGCCCGTCATCCGCGGAGTCATCACCCTGGGTCATGCCATGACTCTGGGATTTCGCGCCCTGAAGTTTTCCGGCAACGTCGCGCTCGAGCAATTGCAGGAGGGCGAGCCAGAAGAAACCGGCAAGAAGAAATTCGAGATCAGCGGCTGGGTGGCGGCGGTCAATATTATCTTCTCCGTGGGCTTCTTCATCTTCGCCTACAAGTTTCTGCCTCTTCTGGCGGCCACGGAGCTCAAGCGCGTCAATCCGCTCTTCGGCGAGCAGATTATCTTCAACGTGGTCGACGGCCTCATCCGCATCGCGCTGTTCCTGCTCTTCATCTGGGGAGTCTCCCGGATGGGCGACATTCACCGGGTGTTCGAATATCACGGCGCCGAGCACAAGACGGTCTTCGCCTTCGAAAATGGCGACCCGCTCGGCATTCCCGCGGTGCAGAAGTACACCACCTTCCATCCGCGCTGCGGCACCAGCTTCCTGATGACGGTCATGATCATCTCCATTGTGGTGTACACGCTGGTTCCCGTCACCACGTTCGGCGCGCGCTTTGCGGTGCGCATCGCCTTGCTGCCGGTGATTGCCGGCGTTTCCTACGAAATCATCCGCTTCGCCGCCAAGCATCGCGGCTCGCTCTTCGCCCTCATGACCGCTCCCGGCCTATGGCTGCAGCGCATCACCACCCAGCCCCCAGCCGACGATCAAGCCGAGTGTGCGATCGTGGCCCTGCAGCACGCCATGGAACTGGAAAAGCAGAACGGCGGAGAGTTGGTGATAGCGTAGAAACTCGTCGCGCGTCGTTGGTCGTGCGTCGTGCGCAAGAGCTAGCCTATCCTGGTCATTCATCACAGACACCAGTAGAGGTGAGCTGTAGAAATGACAGACGAGGTGGCAAAATGGCATCGTCTTCATTTCAGGATCTTCGAGTTTGGCAAGAAGCAATGAGATTGGCGGGAGAAATATACCGAAGTACGGGGAACTTCCCGAAGCATGAGCTTTACGGACTAACCCAACAAATTCGACGTGCTGCGGTCTCGGTGCCCAGCAATATCGCCGAAGGAAAAGGCCATCGCTCCAACAAGGAGTTCAGCCATTTCTTGTTCCATGCGAGAGGATCGCTCCTGGAGCTTCAAACCCAGCTTATGATCGCAGAGCAATTACAATATCTATCGAAAGCGTAAAGTGAACGTTTACTGTCGGCGGCCGAGGGAGTAAGCCGCGCGCTGAACGGCCTGATTCACGCCGTAGAAGAGAAGGCTGCTTAGCCGTGGCGATTCGCGCCCGACGCCCGACCAACGACGCACGACGGTTTCCCCATGTTTGAACGCCTAGACCAACTCGAAGCGCGCTACGAGGAACTGAACCAGGCTCTCGTCTCGCCCGACATCATGGGCGATTCCTCCAAATACCAGAAGACTGCCAAGGCCCACAGCGAAATCAGTCCCATGGTTGAAAAGTACCGCGAGTACAAGGAGCTGAAGAAAGGCATCGCGGAGAGTAAGTCCGTTCTGGCCGATGAAAAAGATGCCGACATGCGCGCCTACGCGCAGGAAGAGCTCACCCGGCTGGAAGCCCGCATCGTGGAGGTGGAAGAAGAACTGAAGGTCCTTCTGCTGCCGAAGGATCCGAATGACGAAAAGGATGTGATCCTCGAAATCCGCGCCGGCACCGGCGGCGACGAAGCTACCCTTTTCGCCGCCGAGATGTTCCGCATGTACTCCCGTTACGCCGAAACCCAGGGATGGAAAGTCGAGGTGCTCTCCACCTCCGAGTCCGGCGTCGGCGGATTGAAAGAAGTCATCGCCATCATCGAAGGCCAGCGCGTCTACTCGCGTTTGAAATACGAAAGCGGCGTCCACCGCGTGCAGCGCGTTCCCGCCACCGAGCAGCAAGGACGGGTTCATACCTCCGCCGTCACCGTTGCCGTTCTCCCCGAGGCCGAAGACGTGGACATCAAGATCGACGCCAAAGACCTGCGCATCGATACCTTCTGTTCCTCCGGCCCCGGTGGCCAGTCGGTGAACACGACCTACTCCGCCGTGCGCATCACCCATATTCCGACAAACACCGTCGTCAGCTGCCAGGACGAGAAATCGCAAATCAAGAATCGCGAGAAGGGCATGCGTGTGCTGCGCGCCCGCCTCTACGAAATGGAAATGCAGAAGCAGCAGGACGCTCTGGCCAAGGAACGCAAGGCCATGGTCGGCTCAGGGGACCGCAGCGAAAAAATCCGTACTTACAATTTCCCGCAGAACCGCGTGACCGACCATCGCATCGGCCTGACCATCCACCAATTGCAGGAAGTCATGGACGGCAAGCTGCAACCCATCGTCGAAGCCCTGGTCACCCACTACCAGGCCGAAAAGCTGAAGGGCGAAACCGTAGCCGCCGGCTAAGAACTGCCGTGGCAGGCCTCTACTGTATCAGCGTCCCGTTTCCCGGCTCTTCCTCCAGCGGAATCACCACCGCCGCCGCCACGCGGTCGCCCGGCTCCAGGTTCAGCAGGCGGACCCCCTGCGCCGCCCGGCCCGACTCGCGAATGGTGGTCGAGTCCATGCGGATGATCTTGCCGTATTGGCTAATGAGCATGACCTCCGACTTCTCCGTCACCTGCGCGATGCCCACCACCTTGCCGTTGCGCGCGGTGGTCTTCACGTTGATCACGCCGGAGCCGCCCCGGCCTTGCAGGCGGTACTCGTCGGCAGGAGTGCGTTTGCCGTAGCCGTTTTCGGTCACTGACAGAATCAGCGAGCCCTTGAGCGGCAGAATTTCGTCGTTGGCGGCGCCTTCCGGCAAGCCGGCTTCGGCGGCCGCTTTGGCAGCCTCGGCTTCGGCCTTAGCCAGGTCCTTCGGAGTGGTCGCCATCCCCACTACGAAGTCGCCCTTGTCCATGCGGACTCCGATTACGCCGTAGGCCTGGCGTCCCATGGAACGAACATCCGCCTCGTCGAACCGGATGGCTTGGCCTTCGTGGGTGGCCAGGAAAACGATCTGCTCTCCATCGGTGACCGTGGCCGCGACCAGTTCGTCGCCTTCTTCAATGTTGATGGCGAAGATGCCATTGGAGCGCACGTGGGAGAAATCCTTTAGCTCGGTTTTCTTCACCAGCCCGTTGCGGGTGGCGAAGAAAATGTATTTCGATGCTTCTTCAAGATCGCGTACCGCGAGCATAGTGCGGACCGTTTCGCCGGCCTGCAGCCCGACCAAATTGCCCACATGCTTCCCCTTGCCGGCGGCGCTAACATCGGGAATCTCATATACCTTGAGCCAGTAGACGCGGCCGGTATTGGTGAAGATGAGAATGTAGGCGTGCGTGGAGGCGATGAACAGATGCTCGACGAAATCCTCGTCGCGTGTCTTCATCCCGGTACGGCCCGTGCCTCCGCGCCGCTGCATGCGGTAGGTCGAGATCGGGGTGCGCTTCATGTAGCCGCCGTGGCTGACGGTGACCGCAACCTGCTCGTCGGCGATCAGGTCTTCCAGGTGGATTTCCGCAGCTTCGTCTTCAATGACGGTGCGGCGCTCATCCCCGTAGAGCTTTTTGACTTCTTCCAGTTCTTTGATGATGACGCCGCGCAGCTTTTTCTCCGAACCTAGAATGGACTCGTACTCGGCGATGTTGTCCCGGGTTATGCCCAGCTCTTTAGTGATTTCATCGATCGAGAGCCGGGTCAGGCGGTGCAATTGCAGTTCGAGGATGGCGTCGGCTTGAATCGCGGTGAAGGGTTTCTCCGGATCCAGCTTGGGCGCACGGCCGGTGGTGTTGATGTCAATTTTCTTTCCGGCGAAATAGGCGACCAGATTCTCCCGCGCCTCGCCGCGATTGGCGCTGGCGCGAATGATGGTGATGACATTATCCAGATGATCGAGCGCAGTAAGGTAGCCTTCCAGAATGTGCTCGCGATCTTTCGCCTTGCTGAGCAGGAAGGCCGTGCGTCGCCGGACCACATCCACGCGATGGTCAATGAAGTACTTGATGGCCTGGATGAGACCCATTTCCTTGGGCTGGCCGTTCGCCACCGCGAGCAGAATCATGCTGAAGCCTTCTTGCATCGAAGTGTGCTTGAAGAGCTGGTTGAGCACAATTTGCGGCTCGGTGCCGCGCTTGAGTTCGATCACGATGCGCATGCCATCGCGATCGCTTTCGTCACGAATATCGGAGATGTCGTCAACGACTTTATCGTTCACGAGCTGCGCAATACGTTCGATCAGACGCTTCTTGCTGACCTGATAGGGAATCTCGGTAACCACGATGGCCTGGCGATCGCGGTTGAAAGTTTCAATACCGGCCTTGGCCCGCATGGTGAACCGTCCGCGGCCGGTTCTGTATGCTTCGAAGATTCCAGCTTTGCCGTGGATGATGCCGCAGGTCGGGAAGTCGGGGCCCTTCACCACTTTCAGAATCTCCGGCAGTTGGGTGGCGGGATTGTTCACCAGCATGATCGTAGCTTCCACGATTTCCGTCAGATTATGCGGCGGGATATTGGTCGCCATGCCGACGGCGATTCCATTCGAGCCGTTCACCAGGAGATTCGGAATGCGAGTTGGCAGAACGTCGGGCTCCTGGTTGGAGTCGTCATAGGTGGGCTTGAAGTCCACCGTATCTTTGTCGATGTCGGCGTTTAGATCTTCCGCCACGCGCATGAGCCGGCATTCGGTGTACCGCATGGCCGCGGGCGGGTCGTCGTCCACTGAGCCGAAGTTTCCCTGACCGTCCACCAGCGGATAGCGCAACGAGAACGGCTGCGCCATGCGAACCAATGCGTCGTACAACGCAGAATCCCCGTGGGGGTGGTACTTACCCATCGTTTCGCCCACCACCCTGGCGCACTTTACATATTTGCGATTGTGCAGCAGGCCGGTGTCGTACATGTGGTAAAGAATGCGGCGATGCACCGGCTTGAGCCCGTCGCGGACGTCGGGCAAAGCGCGGCCGATGATCACCGACATGGAGTAGTCGAGATACGACCGCCGCATCTCCTCTTCGATATTGACCGGCTGAATGTTGGCCGCGCCGGGACTGCCGTCATCGCCGGGAGGAGGGGTTAAAGGAAGCTCGGGATTCTGGGGATCGTCAGGCATGGTTTAATTCTCGCGCACTGGAGAGGTCTTATCCCGCTCCGGG
>Ga0335085_10012052_pt1 | contig 12759 bp, 5 predicted proteins | sample Lox_Sample_45_FD_206712 | JGI IMG/M metagenome (GOLD analysis project Ga0335085, IMG submission 206712) | Soil microbial communities from Loxahatchee National Wildlife Refuge, Florida, United States - Lox_Sample_4.5 | ecosystem: Environmental > Terrestrial > Soil > Wetlands | place: USA: Florida...
GCATTGAAACGCCTTTGGAAATCATTTCAAATACATGCTTCTGGCCGGCAACGAATTCTTCGGCACGTTTGCGCTGGACATCCGTGACCACCAGAGAACGCGCGTACCCCCAGATCAACGTGGCGAAGACGCCGGTAATTGATGCTGCCACTAGAGCCATCCTGAATTCAATGCCGTAGTACCCCGCCCGCGGTTCCACCATCCCCAGCCAGCAAAGGACGAAAGGCACTACAACGGTCATCAGCAAACCCCGGCGGAGCAACTTCCCGCCCGAGCCGGAGTCGGTGATGACCGCCCAGAGGCCGCGGTCGGGGCGGGCGAATAAGATGCCCAGCGCCAGCAGCAAGAACGTAAGTGTCTTGGGAAGCGAGATCGAAGCCGTATGTGCCGCACCAGAGTGGAGGAGAACGCTATAAACATATTCCATCAGGAATAGCAACGATTGCAGACCCGCGAGGGTGGCGCAGCACTGGGCAAGGACATATCGCCGCGCGATGGGTAGACTGAGCAACCCCAGGGCGACAGCCATGAGTAGGAAATTAATCGCCGTCAACGGGAACATCGTGGAGTGATGCAAGGGGGCCGCAGTGGCCGACCCGCCAACTGTCAGCTCCCGATCAATCCAAGAATTCCAACCCCCGAGGCGCGTGAGCATCGCCAGCAGAGCGAGCGTGGCAACCCCGCCCGCACACCCAAGAGTTATCCCCAAGTTTGGTTTGCCGCCGGGTTTTGGTCTCAAAAACCACAGCGAAACTCCCGCCAGCGCGAAGGATAACGCCGTCGTCGGCTTGAAGGTCGCGGTGTCGGGAAGAAAACCATTGAGCGCCGCGCTATTCAATACCCGGCCAATCAACACGATGAATCCAAAGGCGCTCACACCGGCAGCGGCCAGGGACGAGAGTCTCTGGAACAAAGAGACAAGCTCCTCCTTCGCCTGAGTGATCTTTGTCATCGTCATTTCCTGGCAGCCGGGTCCAGACTTTTGGCAATTCTACCGCAGTCTTGGCCGGTATACTAGTTGTTTAATATTAGGCAGAAGAAGAATTCCGGCGGGGTCGAGGGGCTTACCGAGTCTTAGCCGTAGCCAGGGGGGTTGTTACTAAAAAATACTAGCCATCAACGCACGCTTAAGACACGACACGACCCGCCCATTCTTTCGCTTGACAACCGCTTCCCGTTATGCTAGGCTAAGTGTGTGACATTCTGCCGGGCTAGGCGAAGAGGTGGGGTGCATTGCGGCTCTCGGCAAGGCAGCGGTGAAATGAATCGGCCCGACATTTTTTGCCACGGCCAGAATGTCCGAAATAAACGAAGCTGAGAACATCTTGAAAACAAAGTGCGTCCCTACCCGGTTTTTGTAAAACGAAGCTGAGAACATACTGAAAATAAGTCGGTTACCAAAAAGCGTAGATGTGACGAAATCGGATGCTTTGTCCCTCCCTTTTTCGCCCCTCTCCCGCCTCCCTCTCCAACTCTGTAGCCTATATATCGAGTTGACTGTCGCCATCCTCACCGGAGCCGCATGCTCCCGCCCGCCTCGCGGGCAAAGGCGTGGCGCCGGACGGCCCCTGCGCCGCACGGGGGAGGATCGTCCCCCAGCCGCCTGAAGACCGGCGCAACGTTCCAATCGGGACACCAGAGAGCGTCGGGCAATTGCTGTCCCTAACCGCCCGGGGGTATACTGCGTTTGCAAACCGACAATGCCACGGAGAAGAAAACGCGTCGCAGCGCCCGCTGCACCGACTCGTAGCCTGCTCGCGGGCAGAGGACGGGCCCTTCTGGCCTGTGCCTCCCTCGCCCTTTTGACCTTTCTGGCTTACTCGAACTCCTTCACGGCCGGTTTTATTCTCGACAATAAGGGCGCGCTTCTCGGTGATCCGCGCATCCGCGAACTGACCAGCGAGAACCTCCTCTTGATTTTCCGACACACCTCCCTGTGGCCGAACGGCGAGGCCGGACTCTACCGCCCCGTCACCACGCTCTCCTACCTGTTTAACTACGCGGTGCTGGGGAATGCTCAACAGGCGGCGGGATATCATGCGATCAACCTTCTTTTGCACCTCGCGAACGTCTTTCTGGTTTATGCGCTAGCCCGTCGGCTGTTGCAGGAATTCTGGCCGCCTTTCTTTACGGCGGCGCTCTGGGCCGTGCACCCGGCCCTGACGGAGTCCGTTACGAATATGATTGGCCGGTCAGACCTGCTCGCCGCCCTGGCAATCTTAAGCGGGTTCCTGATGTATCTGCGCAGTACCGAGTCCAATGGATGGCGCAAAGCCGCCTGGTTGGGTGGATTGACAGCCGTCACCACGCTTGGCGTGTTTTCAAAGGAAAGTGCAGTCATTATCGTCGGAGTGATCGCGCTCTACGAATTCACCTGGTGGAGAGAGCGAAAGCCCGTTAGGAATCTGCTCCTGGGATGTGCCGCCACGCTGGCGCCCATCGCCGTCATGCTCTATCAGCGCTTCAGGGTCCTGGAGGCCTCCCTGCCGGCAGAGTTTCCCTTTACCGACAACCCCATAACCGGCGCGGGGTTTTGGCAAGGAAGGGTCACGGCTCTGCAAGTCATCGCCCGCTATCTGGGCCTCATGATTTGGCCGGCTCATCTTTCCAGTGATTACTCCTATGCGCAAATCCCACTTGCCCACGGCGCCTCGCAGTACTGGGTAGTAGGAATGGGTGCGCTGGCCGTGGCCTTGCTGGTTGCCGCCCTATATCGGCGGAATCGCACGGCCTTTTTTCTGCTGTGCTTTTCCGGGATTGCGCTTTCACCCACGGCCAACCTGCTTTTCCCCATTGGGACGATCATGGCTGACCGATTCCTCTATGTCCCAGCCATTGGCCTGGTTGCCTGTCTGGTCATGGCGGTCGATGCCGCAGGCAAGCATGTCCCGGTCAAGCACTTCGCACCGGTGGCGTTGGGCGTCATCGCCATCGTAGGAGCCATCCGCACCTGGGTGCGGAACGCCGATTGGCACGACCAGCTCTCCATGGCGGAGGCTAGCGTACAGACGAGCCCCAACAGCTTCAAAGTTCACCGGTTGCTGGCAGCCACTCTCCGCGAAAACGCCCCTCCGGGCGCAAGCCTCGATCGGCCCATTGCGGAAGCCGAAAGAGCCGTGGCGATCCTTGACGCCCTGCCCGATTCGCTGAACACGAGGGAGCCCTATCGCCTGGCCGGTGGCTTTCATCTGGCCAAAGGTGACGCATGGCGCGAGCGCAATCCCGCCCTCAGCGTTGAGGAGTACCGGCGGGCACTGCAACTCCTCCAGCGTTCAACGGCCATTGACAAGAGTCGACGTGAACAATACGAGCGCAAGGGTGGTGCGGAATGGGCCCGTCGCCACCCCGGCATGGCGGGCGCCACCCGGGGCGACCTCGACGCCCCCTGGATGCTGGCGGCGGCGTACTGGAGGCTAGGGCAAGCCCCGGAAGCTACCGCGGCGGCGAAGGAAGCGCTTACCTTCCACTCCACCGAGCCCGAGGCCTACCGGCAAATCTCCTCCATCTTCGCCGGCCAGGGCCAGATTGAACTTGCCGCAACAGCGCTCATCGAGGGTGGGCTGATTACATCCGACATGAACTTCAAGGCGGATTTGGTGGATTTATTCCGGCGCGCTCCGGACCAGGGTTGTGCGCTCATCCTGGGGCCCGGCGGTCCGGCATTAAACCCCGCATGCGAAGAGGTCCACAAGCCCTTATGCGCGGCCTATATTGAAGCCATCAAGGCCGATCTGGAGAATAATCGGTGGGAGGCGGCCGGGCAGCACAGGGAGGAACTCACCCAAACTTACGGCTGCCCCGCAGGACCACTGGACCAAGAGCGGCCGAAGTAGATATCTCCCAACCGGCAGGTGCTGGTATTTCCAGCCTGAGTGCTATTGACATGCGGGCCATTAATGTCTAAAGTCCGTGTGCAGTATTCCCTTAAATTCAGGCGTTTCAATTCAATCAGGAGCGCGTAGGTGCCGAATATTTCAATTGCTGACGGCTTTGGCCTCAACGTGCAGGCGAGTCCGAACAATAATTCCGCCTTTGCAAAGTACTTCAAGCAACTCCCAAGCTTCAGCGCCATTCAGCATGACCTTGCTTCCCTTCAGGACGTCCCGTTGACGGGAATTCCTGTGAATTCAACAAAGATAGGGCTTAATTTTTCGGCACCGACTACGCTTGTAACCAGTGGATCCCAGTTTGGCGGCAGCGCCGCCGTCTCGGGAGTTCTGAATGTCGTTAAGGACGGAAAGCTTTTTGATCCGGACCCCTATGGCAATCCGATTGACGTGCCGGGCGGATGTGCATTCCTGGAGCTGGGGATCCTCGCCTCCCTTGCGCCGGAGGTCGATATTACGTCCGGAAAGATAACTTTTGGGTTTGCTGCTGGGACGACAGTGCGCTTGAGTCATTTCCAATTGTTTCCAACGACCGCCACCACTCCCACGTTCAGGAGTGCCCTGCAAGAGTCATTGCAGGATTACGTTATACCGTTTGCCCCGGAAGACCTTTCGGCTCTGGGGGTGGGTGATGTTGCGGTCATCGAAGGAACCGGCTCCTTTCAAGTTTCCGGATCGTTCAACCTGCTGACTTCCGTGAATCCGCTGGTGAGCGTCACCACTCCCGTCATTCCCGTGACGTTGCAAGTTCAGGAAGGTGCAGCGATTACGGTCTCGGCCTGCTGCACAATCACCGGCGAAATTCAAATTCGAGTTCAAAAGGTTGACGGCGGCACGGTCCGCCTGGGTCTTTACCGGAAGCGCGGCGCGGAATTTACCATTCAGGTCAATCCCTCGGTGGGTATCACAGCGGGAACCTCCAGCTCGGATTTTATTTCGCCAGTGCTGGGAACAATCGGCTCGTCTCCCTTCCCTTCCGCAGAGGAGATGGAAAAGGCCGGGCTGACAGCGGAAAAACAGGATGCGATTAACGACGCGCTCAAGGCCGCAATCCAAAGAAAACTTGAACTGTCCATTTTGGAGGAACTCCACGCGGGGTCTGCGCAAGAGGCGGCCTTCATTTATGATATCAGCTTGAAGGATCTGGGGGCTGATGGGCGTACCGCTGTCCAGCAAGCGCTGCGCTTGAATCTTTCCGCCCTATCAGATTCCGCGCAGCCGCTGCCGGCCGGAATCCGCGAAGTCCAAAGCCTCATCACCAGCACTCGTAAGAAAGGTCAATCCCTCAAATTAAACCTGCTCGGCATTTACAACTTTACTTCGGTGAGCGACCTGACCCTCAAGGGAACGGTGCTTGCGGATCCCGCAAGCGGGGAGGTTGTGATAACGGACAGCACCACAGCGACGCGAGTTTCCGGGGCGGTCAATTTCCTGGCGGATTCGGACAAGCTCCGCAAGGCACTGGGGCAATCCTTCCTGATTACCGCGGCCTACCGGTGCAGCGGGGTGATTCCACAAGCGCCGAGCTTGAAGGTCTCCTATTGGCATTTTGACGAACAGGCCCGCACCAACCTCTCTACCATGGCGGCAGATCTCAACGTGCTGACCAGTATGGGGATGCTCGCGGCAGCCGATGCACAGCAACGCCTCGCCGCTACGCAAGATTTTGGACGATCCACCTTCTATTTGACCACTGACTACGACGATGCGTTGGCTCAAGGTCTATTTTTGCAAAATGATGGCCAGGCTCGCAGCCGCGATGAGTTTGAACGCCTGGGCCGCGACTCCATGCAACTGCTTCTGGCATCAGGGAACGACAACGCGTACCGCCTGCGCGCCTTGCAAGACGCGGTTTGGCCGCAAGTTAGGGAAACGGGTGGCACGCCCGGAAACCTTTCTCAGTTGTTTCCTGACCTCGACCCGGTGACGCAGATTCCCATCATCGCCGGCGACTATGTGGTGATCGCATGGTGGGCAACCACGATGGCTCGTATGGCCCAGTCGTTAAGTACAGCAAAGCGGTTGCTATCTCAGGACCCTCCACCCGCTACGAACAGCCCGGCGTTCAAAAAGCTGCAAGCCGACTTGTGGCGGCAAATGACCGATGTGGCTGCCAATACACATGACCGATTTTCCGAGCCATGGGGAGTCCTGGCAATGGATCTGGCCTCGGGGAAAAGATCCGCGGCCAGTGGGCGGATTGTTTCCCCGGGGTTAACCCTCAACGTGACGCGAACCTAACCAACCCAAAGGGCGAAAGATGGCGGGAAAGACGCACAGTCCCAATCTGAAGAGCTTTGTCATCGCCGGGTCAATCCGCCAGGAGATGGAGTCGCAAAAGGAAGGCCCCCCCAAGCACATTCCCGTTATCATCAGCCTGCAAGAGTCCACCGCGCAGCCCGAGCAAGGCGTGCGGCCGTCCAAAGATGCCGTCAAAGAGTTCCTCAAGGGGAAGTGCGACGCGATCACCGAAAGCGATTTCTACCTCTTCGCTTCTCTTTTTCCAGAAGATATAAAACAACTTGCTGATCATCGGGAGTGGGTCTACCAGATCTGGAAGGACGAAACTACCTACGGCCACTTGCTGAGTTCCGCGGACACCGTCAAGGCAACCTCCTGCTGGCGGACCTTCGACGCGCGCGGCAAAGGCATTACCTGGGCCGTGATGGACACGGGAATCAACGCTGACCATCCCCATTTTGCCACCACGAACACCGTGGATAAGAACCTCAGCCGGAACTTCTCAAGTTCCGACAGCATGGACGACCGGGAGGGTCACGGCACGCATGTCGCAGGGATCATTGCGGGCATGGCACCTCCGTGGGAAGGCGGAAAACCCTTCCAGGCCGCCACATTTATCGCTGAAGAGGGGGAAAATCCTCAAGTCATTGACCTGACGGCGCCTCCGTCGGGTTTTGCGCCCCTCGCCAAGTTGGTGAACATCAAGGTTCTCAATGATGATGGCACGGGTTCGGCCTCAGCCGCGATCCGCGGGCTGGAATACCTGCGCAAATTGAACGATGCCAACCAAACCATCCGGGTGGACGGCGTCAACATGAGCCTGGGTTACCCATTTGACCCGCAGAGCTACGGTTGCGGCTACAGCCCACTGTGCCAGGAAGTGACTCGGGCCGTAGATTCGGGACTTATCGTCGTGATTTCCTGCGGTAACTGGGGTTACGGGAAGGCGACCATGGCATCCGGTGAGCAGGCTCCGGTAACGATCGTCTCCTCTATCTCCGACCCTGCCAATACGGAAGCTGCGATCAGCGTGGGCTCGGTTCATAAGAGCGCTCCGCATCGCTACGGCGTATCGTATTTTTCGTCGAAAGGCCCCACCGCCGACGGGCGCATGAAGCCGGACCTGGTCGCGCCGGGGGAAAAAATCGTCTCCTGCCACGTGCGCCCGGAGCAAGGCTATCACTACAAGGAAGCCAGCGGCACCAGCGCCGCAGCGCCCCACGTTTCCGGAGCCATTGCAGCGTTTCTTTCCGGGCACCAGGAATTCCGGGGCGACCCGGAAAATGTTAAGAAGATTTTCGTCAAGTCCGCCACCGATCTGGGGCGAGACCGGGCTTATCAGGGCGCCGGCATGCTGGATTTATTGCGGGCCATGATGTCGGTTTAAGGGCACCTTCGCTAAAACTTGTCGCTGCGATCTCCGACCGCCGTTTCGTCGATCGGAGATCGACGTTACAGGCCGGCGATTGGAGATTAACAGTAAGATCGCGTTCATGACAGGCAAGGCCTTTTGGTTTATTTGCAACGATTCCACGGCTTGAACCACTACTTCTTTTGCATTGCAGAGAGGAGCCTCACTCATGGCACGTTTCAAGCAGTTTCACGATCCCGAACTCTCCATCTGGCAAGCCGCCGTGGGGGAAGTTGAAGCCAAGGCGCGGGTGGGAGCGCAAGTCGAGGACGTGGGCGCGGCGCGTGTTGCCTCCGGCCGACCCGACGATTTGGATTCCATGTCCTCGGAAGCTATTGCGTATTGCGCGCAGGTGGATTCGGGCGCACCGGTCACCAATATCACCGCAAATCACCCGGCCACCGAGGGGCTAGCCCAGACCGCGGGCTTCTGCTCGCTTACCGCGCTCAAGCTGGCCAAGGCGAAGATTCTCGGCAATCAAGCCGACGTGCAACGTTATGCGGCGGAGATCGGCAAGTTCAGCGACTGCGATCCGCGCTATGCGGAGGCCGCCGAGAAATATGCCGAATACTTCCTCACACAGCAGAAGGAAATTCCCTATATCCCATATAAGAACCTGAGTGACTTCATTATCGAGGGCAAGCTCCCCGCCAAGGCCAAGATAGCGATCCTGGGCGATTGGGGAACCGGCCAGGATGCCGCAAAACTGGTCCTGCGCCAGATCGCCAATAAGAATCCGGACGTGGTCATCCATCTCGGCGACATTTACTATGCGGGGACGGAGTTCGAAATGAACACCTATTTCCTGCAGATCTGGCAGCAGGTCTTGAATTTGGGCGATAAGCTTGACCGCATTCCCACATACACTCTGGCTGGAAATCACGACATGTATTCCGGAGGCGGACCTTACTACGACCTGCTGAAGAAGTTGGGTCAACCGGCGAGTTATTTTTGCCTGCGCAACGCGAATTGGCAGTTCGTGGCCATGGACACCGGCTACAACGATCACAATCCCGCGGGCGGCGGAGACGGCGCCACCTTCTTGCAATCTCCTGAGGTCACCTGGCTGGCCGATAAGGTGAACAATGCGGGAGGCCGGAATACGGTGCTGCTTTCGCACCATCAGCTCTTCACCGCCTTTGACTCGATCGATTGCAACGAGATCAATCTGCGGCTCTATCCGCAAGTGTCCTCATTATTGTCTAAGATCGCCCTGTGGATATGGGGTCACGAGCATGACTTCGTGCTCTATGATTCCTACAAGGGCTTGGCACGGAGTTGCTGTCTCGGCCACGGGGCATTCCCGGTGGGGATCGACGAATTGCCCAAGGCCCCCAAATACCCTGATGTACCGTTGATCAAGGGTGACGACGGCGAGCCTATTCGCTTGGACAGCACGGGCGGCATCTACAACCATGGTTACGCCATCATCGACATTGATGGAGCTACAGGCCAAGTGGCTTACTACCAGGACAGCGACGAGGACACGCCGATGTTCAGGCAGTCGCTGAGCTAACAAAGGGCTTAGCGAGCATAGCGCGGACCTGCCCTTCCGGGCCGCGTCTTTTTGCTGTCAATTGGGGACGAACCGCGGATCTCAAAGCAGGTCCGCGCCACAAATTCACGGGCGGGACGCCCGTGCCACAAACTTCACGAGGAGGCAACATGGCGCGCCTTTCTTCACCGATCGAAACGCTCAAAGAACACTATGCAGTGGTTGTCATCGGATCCGGTTACGGAGCGGCCATCGCCGCGTCGCGGCTGGCGCGTGCCGGGAAAGAGGTTTGCGTGCTCGAACGCGGCCGCGAATTCCAGCCCGGCGAATATCCCAACCGTGCTCCCGAGGCTTTGGCGGAGATGCAGAGCCACACGCCGGAATGCGCCCAAGTCGGTTCGCGCACTGGACTCTTCGACTTTCACATCAATGAGGACATCAACGTGTTCGTCGGCTGCGGCCTGGGCGGTACCTCTCTGGTGAATGCCAATGTGGCGCTGCGGGCTGAGCCGCGCGTATTCGATGACCCACGCTGGCCGAGCGAGCTGCGCAATCCTCAACCCGTGGATCAGGCACTCGAAATCAATCACGCCACTCCGCTTGAAGAAGATTATGCCCGGGCGGAGGAGATGCTGAAGCCCAATCCCTATCCCACAACCTCGCCGGAACTTCCCAAGCTTACCGCGCTGGAAGAGTCGGCAAAGCAGATGGGTAAGAAGTTCTATAGGACTCCCATCAACGTCAACTTCACGGTGGAAGGCCCCAATCATGTGGGCGTGGAACAGCACAAATGCAACGCTTGCGGAGATTGCGTGAGCGGGTGTAATTATGCGGCTAAAAACACGCTCATCATGAACTATCTCCCCGACGCCGCCAATCACGGCGCGGCGATTTTTACAGAAGTCTCTGTCCGTTGGATTGAGCGCAAAAATAACCAGTGGGTGATCCAATGTGAGGTGCTGGGCGTGGGGCGAGAGAAGTTCAAGGCGCCCATGATTGCCGTCACTGCTGACTTGGTGGTACTGGGCGCGGGCACATTGGGTTCCACGGAAATTCTGTTGCGCTCGGCGCAGCACGGCCTGGCGGTCTCGGGCCAACTCGGCGAGCGTTTCACCGGCAATGGCGACGTGCTGGCGTTCGGGTACAACACTGAAAAGGTGATTAACGGAATTGGTTGGGGGCATCACCCGCAGGGGTTAATTCCTCCCGTGGGTCCGTGCATCACCGGGATCATCGATATGCGCCATCAGCCGGTGCTGGCCGATGGCATGGTGGCGGAGGAAGGTTCAATTCCCGGGGCACTGGGCGTGGCGCTGCCCGCAGCTTTTGCTGCCGCCGCGGAAGCGGTAGGGACCGCCGAACCGGTGGCCACGGCGGAACGCATCCTGGAAAAGAGGCGTGAACTCCTAGCGGATTTTGAGGGGCCCTATCATGGAGCCACCCATCGCACGCAGACTTATCTGGTCATGACGCATGACAGTGCCGCCGGCCGCATGAGCCTGGACGCGCAAGACAGCCTCGCCGTGAAATGGCCCGGGGTGGGCGATCAGCCCATCTTTGCCAAAGTCAACGATCGCCTGAATCAAGCCACCAAGGCACTCGGCGGCACCTTTGTTCACAACCCATTGTGGAGCAAGCTGCTCCACAAGAATTTGACCACTGTACATCCGCTGGGAGGATGTGTAATGGGTGATGACGCCGCGAGCGGTGTGGTGAACCACAAGGGGCAGGTATTTTCCGGCACAGCCGGAAGCGGCGTTTACGACAGTCTCTATGTGTCGGATGGGTCGGTGATTCCCACTTCCCTCGGCGTCAATCCTCTCCTCACCATCTCGGCCGTAACCGAGCGCTCCATGGCGCTGCTGGCGCAGGACCGCGGTTGGAAGATCGACTATACGCTGCCCTCGTCACCGAAGGCCTCGGCCCCCGTGAAGGTGGGCGTGGAGTTTACGGAAACCATGAAGGGTTATTTTTCTTCCAATGTGAAGACCGTCACGCCGCCCCAGCAATTGGACCCCAGTTATCAGCAAGGGTTCGACCAGGGCCAAACCAGTAATTCGCCATTCCTATTCACCCTGACGATTGTCAGCGAAGACCTGGATGAAATGGCCTCCAACCCTGCGCACGAGTCGCGCATGGTGGGGACGGTGCTTGCACCCATGCTCTCACCCCAAGCCCTTACCGTCACGGAGGGGCGCTTCAACCTCTTCACAGTGGACGCCAACAACGTGGACACCCACAACATGCGCTACCGGATGAAGTTGGTGACGGACGACGGCCGCACGTTCTATTTCGATGGCTTCAAGGCGACGCACCCCGATAGCGTCCTGCAGTCCTGGCCCGCCACCTCGACCCTTTACATTACGATCTACGACGGTGATAGCGCTGCCGCGCCGATTCTGGGCAAAGGAATCCTGCACATTGCTCCCGAGGATTTCGCCCGCCAGATGACGACGATGAAGATCATCAACGCCGGCAGCCTCACCCAGCGCCTGGAAGCGGGAGCCAAGTTTGCGAAATTCTTCATGGGGCCGTTATACGATACCTATGCTGACGTGTTCGTGCGTCCCAGCGTGTTCAATGCCGACGCCCCGCCCCGCCTGAAGCGTCCGTTGCGTGTGGGAGCACCCCAGGTGGCGTATTTCAAAGCTTCCGACGGAGTGGGCTTGCGCCTTATTCGCTACCAAGGCGGATCCAAGGGCCCGGTGATCTTGTCGCATGGGCTGGGCGTTTCCAGCCTGATTTTTTCTATGGATACGATTGAAACCAATATGCTGGAATACCTCTACGCCCACGGCTACGACGTGTGGCTACTCGACTTCCGCAACAGTATCGATATGCCTGCCGCGACGCTTCAGGCCAGCGGCGACGATGTGGCCACCAAGGATTATCCCGCGGCGGTCGCTAAGGTGCAGGAACTTACCGGCGCCAAGACGGTGCAGATGGTGGTGCATTGCTGGGGTTCCACCACGTTCTTCATGGCCATGCTGGCAGGGCTGAAGGGTGTGCGCTCCGCCGTGGCTTCGCAAATCGCCACGCAGATTCGCGCGCCGCTTTCTACTCACCTCAAGACCGGGATACACATGCCCTCTTTCCTGAAAGCGGTTGGCATCGAGACTCTCACCGCCTATTCGGACAATCACGAGGGCTTGCTGGCCAAGGTCTACGATGCGGGGCTGAATCTCTATCCTCTGGAACTCAAGAACCGCTGCACCAACGCCACGTGCCATCGCATCACGTTCATGTACGCGCCGCTTTACGAGCACGCCAACCTGAATGAGGCGACGCACAACTGCTTGCACGAGATGTTTGGCGTGGCCAACATGAAAGCCTTCATACATCTTTCCACGCTGACCAACACTGGGCACTTGGTGGACTTTGACGGCAATGAAGCGTACATGCCCCATCTGGACCGGCTGGCAATTCCCATCAGCTTTATCCATGGCGAGCAGAACCAATGCTTCCTCCCGGCAAGCACCCTGGCCACTATGAACGAACTGGCCAACGCCAACGGCAGCAAACTGTACCAACGGCACGTGATCCCCGGCTACGGCCACATCGATTGCATCTATGGCAAGAATGCAGCGAAGGATGTTTACCCCTTCGTGCTGGAACATCTAGAGGCTACGCAGTAGGGCGGCTAGAGCAAGTCAAAAGGCAAAGGGCAAAAGTTAGAGCGCAAAACAGCGCGAGAAATTGGCACGCATTTCCGAAATTGCCAAGAG
>Ga0335085_10012054_pt1 | contig 12757 bp, 12 predicted proteins | sample Lox_Sample_45_FD_206712 | JGI IMG/M metagenome (GOLD analysis project Ga0335085, IMG submission 206712) | Soil microbial communities from Loxahatchee National Wildlife Refuge, Florida, United States - Lox_Sample_4.5 | ecosystem: Environmental > Terrestrial > Soil > Wetlands | place: USA...
CGGTCATCGGCCTGTACTACTACATGCGCATCGCCAGCGCCATGTTGATGAAGCCGGCGGTCGATCCCGAACCGGTACGGCTGGGCCCGGCGATGCAGTTGGCGCTGACGATTACCGCCGTTGCGACGGTAGGCATTGGCTTGTTCCCGAACTTCTTCATCTGGGTGGTGAACTGGTCGCTGGGGCTGACGCAGGCAACGCACGTAGCAAGTCTGCTGCGGTAAGGTAGAGCGGACCTTCAGGTCCGCGTTAACACGTGGATTCAATCGAAAAGGGTGGAGGCTCGATGCGCGCATCGATCATCCACCCCTTTTTACCAACTGGTCGCGGCGAAACGTGGCGCTAAAGCGCCGCTCTACCCGCCTACTTCGCCACCGGTTTCAGAACGATCACAAGCACACGACCATCAGACTTGATCTCGCCGCCGGTTGCGGTAAAAGTCTGCTTGATCGGGTTCGGTCGATCCATGTACGACATGGCCTGCACCCATCCCGCCTGCTGCAGCGTCGCGCCGATGAAATCGCGTTCCTTATCCACATCCGGATCGATCTTGTGAGTGATGGCGTTGGCGCTGCGTTGATCGCGCTCGATGCCGATATCATGAGTTCCGGCGCCGGCCCATAGCATCTGGCTCTGCGGGCCTTTGAACGGAGCTTGCCAGATGCGGAAGTGGTTGCGCTCCTGTGCTACCTGCACCGCCTGCGCGTTCTCGTATCCAAAGTCTTGCGGACGCCCGAACAGATACAGGATGCTCATCGGTACCGTCACGTAGACGTTTTTCTGCAGAGTCGACAACAAGGCATCCAGTACTGCCTGTTGGTTTGTCTTGTCGGCGACTACCCATCCCGCAGCCTTGAAGGCATCCTTGACCTGATCCTGCGTGCCCACAAGGACGAAGTTCACCAGATCGCCAGGGTTGCCGCCCTCTGGTTTATCGGTCACGCGCGCGGGAAGTTGCTTCGCCAGGGTGGTAAACAGCGGATGAAAATCGTATTTGGCAGAACTTGCCGCTGCACCGCTCGCAACTTGAGTGGCCGCCGGGGTGCGCTCGATCTGTACCTGAAACTTGCCGCTGGTAGGCTTGGTAGAGTCCGATTGATTGATTCCCAGAAACAACCGACCGGATACCGGGACAGTAACAGTCCCATCCGCGCCGATGAGGAAGGGCAGAGCCGCCGGATCATTGCCCACCCTCCCGACCAGGGCTCCTCGTCCCGCGCTCGAGACGGTGAGATCGAGAATGGTATCTTTCCAGCCGCGCGCTGCGCCCGCGGGTCCAACTGCGGTTTTGTCCACGAAGTCGACGCTACCGGTCGCCGTGATGTGTAACTTGTCGCCGGCGGTTACGTCGATACCGGTGTCGGTCCATGGAGCATTGCTGGCAACCGCGATGGTCGTACTGTTCGCAACCGCCCATGCCGCCAGCCCGGAACCCGCCACCAGTATCGCGATGCCCAGCGTTATAGCTAAAGCTGGGCGTGGAATATTTCGGTGCCGCTGCGTCAATTTGCCTTTCATGGTTGTGACCTCGATGACGACACGAGGACTGCGCGTTTAGTGTGTCGCTTCGCTGAACGCCATCTGTCCGAGATAGATCGGGTGCGAAACTCTCGGAGTATCGCTAGGCCCATATACAGGATAGGGCGTGTTCTGCGCCTTGATGGGGAAGCCCCAGACGTCGCCATTCCGCATGTCGACCGCGATCTTGCCCCAGGTCTGCGTGCCGTCGGGCTTGCGCAGCGTTACTGTGCCTTGCTCGATGTGAAAGGGGTAGGGAGTTCCATCCTGGGCAAACACCGGCTGCGGTTGAACTACGGGACGAAACACGAGAACGCCCAGGAAGATCACGACGATCAGAAGTAGGAGCTTGGTGAGCCAGTCAAAACGCATCGATTCCTCCGCCTGCATACGTTGAACGAATTGCTCGAATTGCAGAGCGATTCTAAGCGAGAAATCAGGCGCGGGAAAGATTGTCTCCCGACCCGGTGGCGCGAGTTCCTATTTCGGCACCGCCTCGTTCAGCATGTACCGTCCGAGATACAGCGGATACGACTTGGGCGGAGTCGAACTTGCCGGATTCGAGGGATAGGGATCGGTGGTGTTGGGTGGGGAAACCCCAAACGTCCCCCGTGTTCATGTCGATGAAGACCTTGCCATAGACCTGCATGGTGCCGTCCGGCTTGCGTAGCATGGTTGTGCCCGGCTCGACGTAGAAGTTGTGGTCGTGAGCCGTCTGCGCGGCGACCGGCGAAGGATAAATGACAGGGCGAAGCGCGATCACTCCGAGGAAGAGGACGATGAGGGCGAGCATCGCCTTAACCGCGACATCAAGTTTCATGGACAGCCTTCTTGCCTCGCCGAGTCTGGCCCGGCTTGGCATCCAGCCGTATTATCCGGCGCTTACTTCTGGGCAGGAAACAGAAACTTGAGCATGGGCGCGACGCGCTCCGCCCAGGCCCATTCGCTGTGTTCGGCGCCTTCGGCTTCCATGTATCCCAGGTCGACGTCTTCGCGCCAGCCTTTGCGCTCCAAGGCGTCTCTCAGCAGACGTACGTCGGGAAGTGCGCGTTGGCTCTCGTTGGTGCCGATATCGAGCCAGATGCGCTGCCCGGTGCTCTGCCGCAGGCGCGACACCGTTTTCAAGATCGCGCGCCCATGCCACCACACCGATGGCGACATAATGGCCAGCTTGCCGAACACACCGGGGTAGCGTAGCCCCAGGTACATCGAGACGAGTCCGCCCAGCGACGATCCGCCAACCCCGCAATTCATCCCCGAGATCGCGACCCTGTATTTGTGCGCGATGTAGGGTCGCAACTCTTCGACCAGCATCTGGCCATAAGCGTCGGCATGGCCACCGCCCAGCCGGTTGTCTTCCACCGGGGTGTATTCGTCGATGCGATGCACGCCGGTGTTGTAGATGCCGACAATCACCAGCGGCTCGATCTCGCCGGCATAGATCAGCGCGTCGGCCGTCTCTCCCAGCCGCCAGTAGTTGCCCCTGGTGAACGAAGTCTCCGGGTCGAACAGGTTCTGTCCGTCCTGCAGGAACAGCACGGGGAAGAGCCGCTCCTGTTCCACCGCGTAGGTCGGAGGAACGTAGACGAGGAAATCATGCTTGTCGTCGACCAAAGCGCTCGCAAACTGCTCGTGCTTCACCAGGCGCGACTTCAGGTCGCCGGGTGCAATTAGTGCTTGCGCTATGGCAGCTGTCGGGTTGGAGATGATCGGTTCTGTGCCCATTCCTGTAATATTGAGTTTTTCTTCAGCACAGACTACGCCTTGGGCGCGGCGGCGAGGCCGCCGGGTTTGCGAGCCAGGCTTTTGCGGTTTTCGAGGCACCATTCCAAAAAGTGGTGTCTTAGATTAGCAGACACAGTTTCCGTAACAACAAAATTCATTCACGAGGCCCGACAAGTTGAACCGCGAATATCACAGATGGTGGTCGAAAGACCTGCAACGCGAAATGGAACTACTCTGTTTCGGTCATGCCGGAACCAAGGTGCTGGTGTTCCCCACTTCCATGGGAAGGTTCTTTGAGTACGAAGACAACAAGATGGTTGCCACGCTGGCCGACCGCCTCGACAATGGCCAACTGCAGATCTTTTGCGTCGATGGCATCGACCTGGAGAGCTGGTACAACAAGCGGGCCCACCCCTACTGGAGGGTGCAGCGCCACCTGCAGTACGAGCGCTACATCATCAACGATGTGTTTCCCCTGATGTGGAACAAGAACTGGACCCCGCGGACCATCGTGACCGGTTGCAGCTTTGGCGCTTATCACGCCTTAAACTTCGCCTTCCGCCATCCCGACATGGTGACCGGCTGCGTGACCATGGGTGGAGCCTTCGACATCAAGCGCTTCATGGATGGCTGGTACAGCGAGGACGTTTACTTCAACAACCCGGTCGACTATCTCGCCAACTGTACCGACGGCTGGAAGTACGACCACATTCGCACTGTGCTCTCCACCGGCGAGTGGGATATGTGCTGGAACGACAACGAACACATGGCCGGCATCATGCGCTGGCGGGGCATCCGGCACGAACTCTACGTCTGGGGAGACCAAAGCTATCATGACTGGCCGTGGTGGCGTCCCATGGCGAGGATGTATCTGGAGTAAAGGAGTTTTCACCCTAGATTCATAGCCTTGTTCCTCTGGCAGTCCTACACTGGCTTGTTGTGCCCGCATTTCGAGCACCACGGTTGCTCGGACATATGGAGAGAGCCGTATGCCAGACCGCAGCGCAGTCACCACGGAAACGGTCGCCAGCGTAACTCACACCACCCAGGCCCAGACCCGATCGCCGCAATCCTATATTGACGAGCGGCCCACCTGGGCCGACGGCACCGCCGTTTCCATCACACCGATGACTGCGATGCAGTGGCGCATCTGGTCACTGGCCGCGGCAGGGAAGTTTTTTGAAGGCCTGGTTGTTTTCATGACCGGGGTCGCCCTTCCGCTGATCGCCATGGAATTCAGTATGTCCAAGGTCGAGCACGGGATGGTGAGCGCGGCCAGTCTGGCTGGGATACTAGTAGGAGCGATCAGCCTGGGCGGACTGTCCGATCACTTCGGCCGGCGAGTCATGTTCATCTCCGAGATGTTCATTTTTCTGGCGTTTCTTTGCCTGCTGGCTCTTAGTCCCAACTTTACCTGGCTGGTGGTTTGCCTGTTTGGCCTTGGAGTGGCGCTCGGCTGCGACTATCCCACGGCCCACCTGATGATCTCCGAAAGCATCCCCAGTTCGGTTCGCGGCCGGCTGGTGCTGGCTGCCTTTGGCTTTCAGGCAGTCGGTGCCTTGATAGGCACTGTGATTGGTTATGCAGTCCTTAAGAACATGCCTGAGATGAGCGCCTGGCGCTGGATGTATGCCACCGCGATTATTCCGGCGGCGATTGTGGCCATTATGCGCTTTCGGGTGACGGAAAGCGCCAGTTGGCTGGTGCATCGCGGACACGCCGAAAAGGCCGTGGAGTCGGTGAAGCGCCTGCTCGCCCGCCATCCGCAATACCCCCATTCCGTTCACCTGTCGAGTTCCGCACTACGCGCCGGCGGGAAAGGTTCTTATCTCGATCTGTTCCGTGGAAAGAACCTGCGTGCCACTGTCCTCGCTTCGGTGCCATGGTTCCTGCAGGACCTGGGCACCTACGGCATCGGCATCTTTACCCCGACGATTCTTGCCTCCACCATCGGGCACAAGTCCGCGCATCCTCGTAATCTGGCAGACCTGATCAACAACGACGCGCTTGCCTCGAAAGGCGCGGCTTTGATCGACGTGCTGCTGATCGTCGGCATCATCGCCGCCGTTTTGCTGGCCGATCGTCTGGGGCGAATTCGATTGCAGGTGGTCGGCTTTATCGGCTGCGCCGCTGGCCTGCTGATCGCATCCTTCTCGGCCGATGTGTCTGGCACTACCCAGACAGCACTGATCTTCACCGGCTTCATGCTCTTCAACTTCATGACCAACATGGGCCCCAATGCCCAGACCTACCTGCTTGCCGGCGAGGTCTTTCCCACCAAGGTCCGCGGCCAGGGAGCGGGCTTCGCCGCCGCATTCGCCAAGATCGGTGCGGTGAGCACCGCATTCCTGTTCCCTGTGCTGCTGGCGGATATCGGCACGCAACACCTGCTCTACATCCTGGTCGGAACCTCCCTGCTGGGAGGGTTGATCACCTGGCTGTTCCGCCTCGAGACCACAGGACTCGACCTCGACACGCTGGATTGATCCTTTGCACGGGATCCGCCGCGGCAGATCGCTACTCCAACCATGTCTCGGAATGCAGCTTTTCGCTAGAATAGGTAGCTGAGCTTCTCAAGCGCAGTCTGCGTGCATTCACTACATAGCCGGGAGTTGCCGTGAAGAAGATTGGAATCATTTTCGGGATGGAGACCACCTTTCCCCCTGCTCTGGTGGAAAAGATCAACTCCATGGGAGAGCCGGGCATTCACGCCGAGCTGGGCCAGGTCGGCGAGGTGCGGATGGCGGAGCCGTCGCCCTACCACGTCATCATTGACCGCATCTCGCACGACATACCGTTCTATCGCGGTTACCTGAAGAACGCCGTACTGAGCGGCGCCATCGTTATCAATAATCCATTCTGGTGGAGCGCTGACGACAAGTTCTTTAATTTCGCGCTTGGCGAAAAACTTGGCGTTGCGATTCCTAAGACCGTATTGCTGCCGCACAAACAGCATCCGCCCGGCACCACCGACCGCTCCATGCGCAACCTGCAGTTCCCCATGCCGTGGGACAGTATCTTCAGCTACGTGGGATTTCCGGCGTTTCTGAAACCCTTTGATGGCGGCGGTTGGAAAGACGTGTACAAGGTCAATTCGCCGGAAGAGTTCTTTGCGGCCTACGATCAGTCACGCGATCTTTGCATGACCTTGCAGCGCGGTGTGAAGTTCAAGGAGTACTTCCGCTGCTACGTCGTGGGGCAGGAGAAGGTACACATCATGCAGTATGATCCTTCGGCGCCCTTCCACGAGCGGTACGTGAAGAATCCCGCGCCAGTCGAGTCCAAGCTGTTGGAGCGTGTCGAGCGTGATTGCCTTACCCTTTGCCGCGCGTTAGGCTATGACCTCAACACGGTCGAGTTCGCCTGCGAAGACGGCATTCCGTACGCCATCGACTTCATGAACCCGGCGCCCGACGCTGACGTCAACTCCGTTGGGCAGGATAACTTCGACTGGATTGTGAACACGGTTGCGGACTTGGCTGTGCGTAAGGCTAAGGAACACACAGGCCAACTCCGCGAATACCGCTGGAGCAATTTTCTCAGCGGACAACCGGGGCGTTAGACAGCTGGTCAAACCTGCGGGAAGGGAGGTAGGTCGCCATGAAGCCGCCAAGCTTGAGTATCGGAATTGAAGAGGAGTACCAGACGATCGACCCCGAAACTCGTGATCTGCGCTCCCACATCGGCTCCGAGATCCTGTCCAAGGCCAAGATCGCGCTGAGCGAGGCGGTTAAGCCCGAGATGCACCAGTCGGTCATCGAGGTCGGCACCCGCGTCTGCAAGAACATCCAGGAAGCCCGCGAGAACATCCGCGAGTTGCGCCGTGAGGTGATCACCCTCGCGGGCGATCACGGACTGGTGCTGGGCGCCGCCAGCACTCACCCGTTCTCCGATTGGAAAACCCAGGAAATCTACCCCGACCCGCGCTATTACCAGGTGTTGCAGGATATGCAACTGCTTGCCCGCGCCAACCTGATTTTTGGGCTGCACGTTCACATCGGCATTGAAGATCGCAATACCGCAATCCACATCATGAACTCGATGCGGTATTTCCTGCCGCACATCCTGGCGCTGTCGTCCAACTCGCCCTTCTGGATGGGCATGAACACAGGCTACAAATCGTATCGATGCCGGGTATTTGAGCGCTTTCCCCGCACCGCCATTCCCGATGTCTTCGCCAACTGGTCGGAGTATGAGACCTTTGTCAACCTGCTGGTCAAGACGCACTGCATCGACAACGGCAAGAAGATCTGGTGGGACATCCGCCCGCACCCGTTCTTCGATACGCTGGAAGTGCGGGTGTGCGACATTCCGATGCGGCTTGACGAGACTGTCGCCCTCGCAGCGCTGATCCAGGCGACCATGGCGATGCTGTACAAGCTGCACGCCGCCAACAAGAGCTACAGGATCTACGGCCGTGCGCTGATTATGGAGAACAAGTTTCGCGCCTCACGCTACGGCATTGAGGGCAACCTCATCGACTTCGGCAAAGAAGAGCAGGTTCCCATGCGCGACCTGATGATGGAATATATAGACCTGATCAGCGACGCAGCCGAAGAGCTTGGCTCGCGCGAGGAGATCAACTACATCCACCACATGCTGGATATGGGAACCGGCGCTGATCGCCAGCTCAAGGTCTTCAGCGAGACCGGCGATCTGAAGAAGGTGGTGGATTACATCGTCGAGGAAACTCGCGCGGGAGTTTTCGAGCCCAGTCCGGCAGTGCAGTAACTTTTTGGTGAGCCGCCGCATCACACGGCAAGCAACATCGGGCCCCTTGATACAATTCAGGCTTTGAGCCGTGGGCATCTCCCGTGCCCGTTGAAGAGGAAATTCTTTGAAACAGTCCGCTTTCACCGACCTGACCACCACACCTTTTGATCCCGAACTTTCTCCTGGCGCCCACAACGCAGTGACCACCTGCCTGCGGGTGCAGCCGTCGGAGAAGGTCACCGTCATCACGGACAACGAAACACGCGAGATCGCCGCCAGCATCGTGCACGAGCTGGTTGCCGTCGGTTCGCCTTTCAACTCGTTCGTCCTTGAGGATGTCGCCCCGCGCCCGTTAACCGCGCTGCCCGCCTCGATCGCCGAGGACATGGAGACCAGCCAGGTCAGCATCTTCGCCGTGAAAGTGCAGCGCAACGAGTTGAAGTCGCGCATGGAAATGACGGACATTGTCAACCGCCGCCGCATGCGCCACGCCCACATGGTCAACATCAATCGGCAGATCATGCTGGAAGGCATGCGCGCTGATTTCGACCAGGTCGATGCCCTCAGCCGCAAGGTGATGGACATCGTTACGCGCGCCGAAAAAATTGTCGCCAGGAATCCTGCCGGCACCGATCTCACCGCCGACATGAACCGCGACTACAAATGGATCAAGACCAGCGGCATCATCAGCCCCGACAAGTGGGGCAATCTTCCCGGCGGCGAAGTTTTCACCACGCCCGGCGAGGTCAACGGGACCTACGTCGTCGATGGCGTGGTGGGCGATTACCTCTGCGAAAAGTATCAGGACCTCGGCAATCAGCCGCTCACCATCAACATGAAGAACAACCGCATCACCGAGGTGTACAGCGAGAACAAGGAGCTGGAGCAGGAGTTCTGGGCCTACACCCACACCGACGAGAACAGCGATCTGGTGGGCGAGTTTGCCATCGGCACCAACCTCGGCCTGAAGCACGTGATTGGGCAGATCCTGCAGGACGAGAAATTCCCCGGCGTCCACATCGCGTTCGGTAATCCTTACGGATTCCACACTGGAGCGAAGTGGGATTCCAGCACCCACATCGATGTCGTGGGCACGCACTTCGATATCTGGGTTGACGGGGAGCAGATTATGCAAAAGGGCGAGTTCCTGATCGAGGCTTAGCCATGATTCCCGCGCTGCGTGAGGAGTTCAACCGGAATTTCACTCCCGCGAAATACGCGCAGCTTCTTCAGGCACTCGACCGAATCTCGGGCACGCACCTCGAGTATCGTGTCTCCGAGACTCCGTGCTTCCTTCCTAAGCAGTTGGTCGATCAGATGTCGGGCTACGGTCGCGACCTGATCTTGCAGCTTGTCAATAATCCTAAGTACCGCAAACTCTCCGACGTCAGCGTTCCGGCAAACTACAACGTAGCGAATGAATCGCCGCTGCCCATGTGGATCGCGGTCGACTTCGGGCTCGTGCGTAGCCGCGGCGGCGTGATCGAGCCGAAGCTGGTCGAGTTGCAGGCGTTTCCATCGCTGTACGGCTACCAGCCGAGAATGGCTGAGCAGTACATTGAGTCCTATGGCTTGTCGAAGGATCTCGGCGTCTACCTGTCGGGCCTCGATCACGATTCGTATTGGGCGCTGCTGCGCAAGCTGATCGTCGCCGATCACGATCCCGAGAACGTCATCCTGATGGAGGTCGATCCGCAGCACCAGAAGACATTGCCCGACTTCAACATTACGCAAGAGAAGCTGGGAATCGCGGTCGTCGACATTCTCACCCTGAAAAAACGCGGCAAGCGGCTTTACTTCACGAAGGACGGGCGCGAGATCGAAGTGCGGCGGATCTACAACCGGACCATCGTCGATGAACTGGAGCGTAAGAACATTACGCTACCGTTCGATCTGCGCGACGAACTCGATGTCGAATGGGCGGGACATCCTAACTGGTACTTCCGCATCAGCAAGTTTTCCATCCCGTATCTCCAGCATCGATGCGTGCCGAGAACGTGGTTCGTCGATGAGGACCCAGTGGTTCCCACCGACAACCAGAACTACCTGCTGAAGCCGCTGTATTCCTTTGCCGGAACAGGCATCAAGTTCGCTCCAACCGAAGCCGACATCGATGCCATTCCTGCCGCCGAGAGACACGATTACATTCTGCAGGAGCGCATGCGTTTCGAGCCGGTGATCCAGACGCCGCACGGCCCTACGCAGATGGAGATCCGCATGATGTATGTCTGGCCCGAGGGCGGTGAGTTGACGCCGGTGCTGCCGCTCATTCGCATGGGCCGCGGCATGATGATGGGCGTCGACCACAACAAGAACCTGGAGTGGGTGGGCAGTTCCGCCGCGCTGGTAGCGTGAAGTAGGTTTTGGGTGGGAGCCCCCGCACTCATGCGGGGGTTAAGGAAACCCTAAGGAAGAACTGGCTTTAGCGCTGGCCCTCTGGAACTGTGCTGGCGAAGGATCAACCTCTCCCGTCAACCGAGCTGAACTATATTGCCATTCTGCCGCACTAGCCACCGATCCGGCCTTCACAGGATTCATGCGGATGTACTCCACGTGATTTCTATAATCAGCAGCATCCCGAATTCTATGCTCGTTAAATCCCTTCTGCCAGACCTCCCCTAGAAAGCCAAACTCCTTGCCTGCACGAAACGAGAAGCCGCCTTTAATGAACTGTAGTGCCTTCTCCAAAGAGACTTCAGGTGCTGGGGTGAGCAGCATATGCACGTGGTTTGGCATGAAGACGAACTCGTGCACTTCAAAGCGTTTCTGAAGCCGACTCTGACGGAGAACATCCGGGAGGAGTTCGCAAAGACGATCCGACTGCAGAAGGAACTTGCGTTCTGCGGTGGCGAACGATACGAAGAAGGTTCGAATCTCTTGCGGTGCTAATGCCAGGGCTAAAGCCCTCCTTTTAGTAAGGAGATCATTCCCCCGCATAAATGCGGGGGCTCCCACCCCCTCGCCGGGACTCACTAACGACAATCGTTCTACGCCCTACGCCGTCGCCGCTGACGCCCCCGCGATCTGCACCGTCTCCACCGTGGCGCCCATCAGGTATTCGTGGATAGCTTTGGCTGCCGTGCGTCCCGCGCCCATCGCCAGAATCACGGTCGCGCCACCGGTAACGATGTCGCCGCCAGCGAATACGCCCGGCTTCGAAGTCGCGAGCGTCTGCTCGTTCGCCTCGATATAGCCGCGTTTGGTCGTCTTCAACCCCGGGGTGGTGGATTGGATCAACGGATTCGCTGTCGTCCCCGCCGCGATGACTGCGACCTGACAGGGATGCACGAACTCGGATCCCTTGATTGGCACCGGGCTACGCCGGCCCGACTCGTCAGGCTCGCCCAGTTCCATGCGGATGCACCGGGCCGCTGTGAGATTGCCTTTCTCATCGCCCAGGAATTCCACCGGGTTTACCAGCATCTCGAAGCGGACACCTTCGTCGTGGGCGTGATGCACTTCTTCCACACGGGCGGGCATCTCGGCTTCGGTGCGGCGATACAGGATGCTGGCGCTCTTCGCGCCCAAACGCAGCGCGCTCCGCACCGCATCCATCGCGGTGTTGCCGCCGCCGATCACGACCACATCGCGGTCCTTGCAGGGATACAGCGGTTCATCGAAGTCGGGGAAGCGATAAGCGCGCATCAAGTTTACGCGCGTCAGGAACTCGTTGGCCGAGTAGATGCCATTGAAGTGCTCGCCCGGTACGTTCAGGAACCGTGGCAGGCCTGCGCCGGTTCCAATGAACACGGCATCGTAGCCTTCCTCCTGCATCAGTTCGTCGATGGTGACGCTTTTGCCGACCACGACGTTGGTCTCGAACTCGACCCCACGCTTTTGCAGCGTCTCGACTTCAAACCGCACGATCTCTTTCGGCAGGCGGAACTCGGGAATGCCATACACCAGCACTCCACCCAACTCATGCAGTGCTTCAAAGACGCGCACTTTATGGCCCCACTGAATCAGGTCACCCGCGCACGCCAGCCCGGCAGGACCGCTACCTACGATGGCGATTTTCTTCCCGGTGGCGGGCTTGCTCTTGGGCAGGCCGAACTGTCCCGAGCTGCGCTCCCAATCAGCCACGAAGCGCTCCAGGTACGCGATGCCGATCGGCTCTCCCTTCTTGCCCAGCACGCAACCGGACTCGCACTGGTCTTCTACGGGACACACCCGCCCGGTGATGGCGGGCAGTGCGTTGTCCTCGCGCACTTTTGCGGCGGCGCCAAGATAGTCGCCCTTGACGATCAGGTCTACCACTGCGCGAACGTCCACCGAGACCGGACACTTCTGGGTGCACCCAGGCTTATTGCACTCAATGCAGCGTATGGATTCCTGATACGCCTGCTCCGGCGCAAAGCCGGTATTCACTTCCAGGAAGTTACATGCACGAACCTGCGCATCCTGTTCGGGCATGCGCTGGCGGGGCAATTTCGCGCGCTCTTTGTTGGGTAGCGGATTGTTGCTCATTCTTTCACTCCTGCGGCTTCGGCGGCACAGCCCTGATGGGATTGAATGCTCTCCCGCAGCCGGTTCAGCTCGGCCTGCGGATCGGCCTGCAGCCGGTCGATGCTCTGCTTTTCCTGCTCGCGATACATGCTGTTGCGCTGCATCAGCACGTCGAAGTTGACGCGGTTTGCGTCAAATTCCGGTCCATCCACGCAGGCGAACTCGCTTTTGTTGTCGACCAGGACGCGGCAGCCGCCACACATTCCGGTGCCATCCACCATGATCGAGTTCAGGCTGACCATGGTCTTGATCTGTTTGGGTGCAGTGACGTTCGCGACCGCCCGCATCATGGGTA
>Ga0335085_10012055_pt1 | contig 12756 bp, 7 predicted proteins | sample Lox_Sample_45_FD_206712 | JGI IMG/M metagenome (GOLD analysis project Ga0335085, IMG submission 206712) | Soil microbial communities from Loxahatchee National Wildlife Refuge, Florida, United States - Lox_Sample_4.5 | ecosystem: Environmental > Terrestrial > Soil > Wetlands | place: USA: Florida...
CGGATAAGGTGCGTGCGATTCTGGCAGTTCCCTTCCATCTGCATCAACCTGAAATCGAAATGCTCACGCCGCCTCAGAGGAGCAAGGGTTCGTCGCCGGTCTGTCTCTTTGAACGGACAGATGTTGCGTCAACTGGCCACGGAATACTGGGTCCGTGATAAAAAGGCGGACTTCCTCATTGCCTCTATGATGGCCTGCTCAGCTTCCCAGTACGGAGGTGGGACCGCATTCGTTGGAGCGAGCAAGTCCACACATACAGCCGGCCCTTTCCCCGCACCCCTCGCCACCGAAGGACAAATAGCGAGAATCTCCGCCCCTTTTGAAGATGCCTGCCGTGGTTACACACTGCGTTCGTTGTCCGTCCCCGTATTTGTCTCACAACGTTCTTATCGGGGTGGGCAGGGCTGGCAGTTGTCCCAGTGATCTCGGGGAATTCCGAGAATCGTCGACCCCTGTGATCCGAATGGAATGACGGCCGAGAATTGCGGTCCCCGGGGACTTGCCCAGCAGGGATCTTTGGGGCACCAAAGTCTTCGCAGGAAATCGCGCACGTCCGCCCATGATCGTGGCCAGGAAATTCCGAGAATTTTTGGCCCACCTTTCGGTCGCATGCAGTCGGGACGGCACTCGCGTCGGAGTACGGTTCGCTCCGGCGCGACGTGACGCGAAATTCCGAGCCTTGTGGCCCAGTCCCACCAGTACTGAACATGCCGGATATCGAGTTTTGGATATGGCCCGTGCGGCTCCCTCTCGACACCTCCCCTTCACTGCTACAGTAGCTGCTACAGTTCGCCCCGAGTATTGGGGGCTTTTCGTGGCGGTTGATGTCGCGTTGAGTCGCGAACGGCCTCACGGCAGATCACGGCAAATAACTGAAAAGGTGGGGAAAACCCTGGAAAGGAATGGCGGGGACGACGGGGCTCGAACCCGCGACCTCCGACGTGGCAGGCCAGCTTTCAGCGGCGAATCGTCGCAGATTTGGAGACTGGGATCCTGATCAAATAATCCGAGAAGAATTGCCCTACGCGATTTCTGATCCGGCCCTTCGGACGGGATGAGCGGGGAACTTTTTCGAGGACGCAGGCGAGAGTGGAGGTATTCTTGGAATCCAGATCATACTAACGCTTGAATTTGACGGACACAAACGCCCGCTACCAGCATTGGCGGGGGAAGTCTAATCGCAGACCTGCGAGTCGCTGCACGAAGCTTGGTCACACGCGCCGAACGCCGGCGTCCTGTGACGCTGGACCGTGGCAGAACCGTGACAAAACCGGTCGCGTTGAGGGAGCTGGAGAAAGCTTCGAGCGAAAAGCAGATTCCCCAAGCTGTTGAAAATCCTGAAAGTGGAGCTAATCAGAAGGAGACCTTGGAACCGGTCACGCTGCGTGTGAAGCAGGCGCTCTAACCAACTGAGCTACGCGCCCGATGTTTTGGGACTTCTCCATTCTAAACCACTCGCCAGCTTTTTCAAAACCGGGCGGGAACGACGGCGGGCATGGCAGGGTGACCGTCGGACCAGTCAATTCCTAATACCAAAGTTAGGGCAAATCCCAGGCGAAGTACGGGAGGGGAAGTGGACTGGTAAGACGCCCCTCTACTGCGGGCAGGGCGTCGCGAAAAATTGCCGAGCATCTCGGATCAGCGGAAGTAATTGAATTTACGGCATTAGTCGGTCAGCCAACGCGCTGACAAGAGGTACCATTCGTAACCTAACTTTAGGATTAGTGTAATTTTCACTACATTCGGCGAAATGGTGGTATTCTGTCCGAAAGCTCCGGTCGGCGCCCGACAGTCTGCGCGGAGCTCAGCACCTTCAGGCAGGCACTACAGACCCAAACCAGGTATCGCCGTATGTTCTTCAATCACCGCGTCCTTATCTCCCGAGCCGGGTGGCCCCCGCCGATTCATCGCCAGGCCGTTCCGGTTGCTTTGGCGATTGTTGCAATACTTCTGGGACAGGGGTCGGCACGGGCGGATGACTGGGTGATGGGGTTTCATGACAGCCGGCACACGGGGCAGACATCCGAGGTAGTCACGCCGCCGCTGACGCTGGCGTGGACCTGGCAAGATAGTCTAACTTACGATACCGGGAATAAGGGCCAATTTACACCGGGTGGATACTTTTGGTTGCCCATCTATTATCAGGGCAAGCTGTATCTGCAGGGGGGCAATAATGCCAACCGAATTTTCTGCCTGAATCCAGCAACCGGCAGCCAGGTCTGGATGTGGCAGAACCCAGGTTATGCGCAGGCGGGCACGTACCTGTTTCAGTTCTATAACTACCCGGCGGCGGTGAACGGCCGGATCGTGAACGCGTCGACGGACTTTTCTGCCTCGATCGATGCCGGGAATCCGGCTAACGCCCAGGCCACTTACAACACCAATGGCGGGTGGCCCTCCGGCGGTGTAGCAGCGTGGAACAGCATGGCGTACATGCAATATGTCCGCACTGACGACGGGACAGAATCCTTCCAGGTGGTGCAGGACCCGGTGGCGTGGAGCAACCAGACCGGAGTCTATCCTCCAGACCACGTCAATGGCTTCACCGACACGTCTTTTCGAGTCCCGACCGTGGATAACTACACGGCTTACGCCAACATCCTCGGCGAGTTAATAGCCTTCAACGCAACCACCGGCTGGCCGTTGTGGGATTACGGCAAACAGAGCTTCGGCTCTTCCCCGGCGGTTTCGAACGGCGTGGTTTACTTCTATGCCACCGCCCAGAAGCGGATGGTCGCGCTGAATGCCGGTGCCGCGACTTATCCGCAGGGCGGCGCACAGGTGCCGATGCTGTGGTCGGTTCCCATGCCGGCCGCGTATTCGCCGATCGTCAGCGACGGGACCATATATGTCGGGGCAGCGGACGGTAACTTCTACGCTCTTAACGCGGCCACCGGTGCGACGCAATGGACCTTTAAGACAGGGGCGGCGTTTAGCTCTCTGCAGATTCCAGCGATTTCGGGAAACCTGATCTATGTGCCGGGCGCGGACAACACTTTATATGTGCTGCAAAAGAGTAACGGCGCCGAGGTGTGGCACTATACCGGCACGGCGGCGTGGGGCCCGGTAATCATCTCGGGCGGCATGGTGTTCGCCAGTGACCTGACGAAGACGTTCTACGCCTTCCAGCCGCAGAGCACGGCGACCGGGCCAACCGTGAGTAGCTTGTCGGTGCAGGTTGCACCGAACAACACGGCGACGAGTGTGAGTCTCACCGGCAACGGCTTCTTCGCAGGAGGTACGGCGAGTGCGGTGCAGAATATCGTGCTGGATAACAGTGCCGGCACGGTTCTGAGCGGCTACTCGGTGGTTAGCGATCAGTCGATCACCGGGGTGGTGCTTCCGGCGGGAACTGCGCCGGGCACTTATCACATCAAGGTGAAGACCAGCGTCGGAAGTAGCTCCAACGAACCTGCACTTACGGTTGAGCCGGCCAATACGTTGAACATTACCACCCTGGGTTACACGAACGGGCCGAACGGCTACGGCACGAACATTCCTTCCCAGCGACACCTGATCCGCACCAGCAGTGGAATGCTGGTGTCGGTCTATATGGGGCCTTCGAACGGCGACGAGCCGCAGTACCCGAGTTATAACTTCAGCCTGGATGGGGGCCTCACCTGGAGTGGGCAGGGACAGTTTTTCCTCTCGAACCAAGGCACGGTGATCTATTCGCCGTGGAATTCGATCTGGATCGATGCACAGGATCAGCTCAACGTCAGCTCGATTCAATGGCCGTCTTATAACGAAACGATCCAGAAATTCACGATCAATCCATTGGGCGTCTTGACGCAGGATTCGGGTTTTCCGGTGTATCCGGCGGGTGGAACGGCCAAAACGGGAGTTCAGAACGGCAACATGGCGGGGCCGGTGGTTACAGAACCGGGCGGACGGCTTTGGGTAGCTTTCGAGCCGGGATCTAACTACACCGGTCCCATATTGTCTTACTACTCGGACGATGGTGGATTGACCTGGACTTCCGGCGGCCAGATTAATAAGGCCCCGGGAACATCGCCGGCGATGGTGTTATATCAGGGCCACCCGGCGGTGATTTACTCGGATGGTGGAGTGCTCGCATGGGCCGCATGGAATGGCCAGGCCTGGAGCGCCCCGCAAGTTTTACCTGGGCCGATCAGCAACGTAGGTTATTCCTTGAGTGCGGCAGTGACTTCGAGCGGGCAGGTGGCGGTGGTCTATTCGCCCAGCACTGGAGGCGTGTATTTCACCAGTTACAACGGGCAGAACTGGTTGGCGCCGGCAGCGTTGGACCCGACTGGTGCATCGCCATCGATCACGACGGATGGAACGAATCTGTGGGCATTCTATACGAATGCCGCAGGCAACCTGGTCTACCGGCAAACCACTAACGGGGGCTGGAATGCGGCAGTGGCGATTACCAGCGACGGCAATCAAAACACTGCTGCGGCGACGCTGCCGGTAAGTCCCGGCGGACAGGTCCCGGTCGTGTGGACCGCGGGCACGGCGTCCAATGGTTATGTGGTGAAGGCCACGACGGTGCCGAATGTCGCAAGCCCGCAGACGCCGCCTCCACCGCTGAATCCGGTGCTGTCGGTGACTAAGTCGAATGCGGCCAGCTTCTACCAGGGCGAAAATGGCGCCACTTACACGGTATCGGTGAGTAATGCGAGTGGCGCCGGCGCGACATCCGGAGCGGTGACGGTGACGGATAGCGAGCCGGCCGGGTTGACGTTGACGGGGATGTCCGGCAACGGATGGTCGTGCTCGGGCAATATCTGCACACGCAACGACGCCTTGAGCGGCGGCTCGAGTTATCCGGCGATCACCGTGACGGTGAACGTGGCGGGCAACGCTGCCGCCAGTTTGACGAGCCAGGCGAGCGTCTCGGGTGGCGGATCGGCTTCGGCCACCACATCGGCGGTGACTACGATCGTCAGCAGCGCAGTGCTCTCGATCGGTAAGACGCATTCGGGGAGTTTCTATCAAGGACAGAACGGCGCGACTTATCAGATTACGGTGGGTAACTCGGCGTCCGCGGGTCCAACCGCCGGGACGGTGACGGTGACCGACACAGAGCCGTCCGGGTTGACTCTGGCAGCGATGTCCGGCAGCGGCTGGGGATGCTCGGGTAACACCTGTGCGCGCAGCGACCAATTGGCTTCCGGAGCGACTTACCCGCCGATTACGGTGACAGTGAACGTGGCGGGGAATGCAACAGCCAGTTTGACGAGCCAGGCGACGGTGTCGGGCGGCGGATCGGCCTCGGCGACCGCGTCGGATGTGACTGCGATCGGCAGCGGACCGGGACTGGGTATCAGCAAGACACACTCGGGCGGCTTCTATCAAGGCGAGAGTGGCGCGACTTACACGGTTGTGGTCAGCAATGCGGCCTCGGCGGCTCCGACCTCGGGCACGGTTACGGTGGCGGACAGCGAACCAGCGGGGCTGGTGCTGGCGGGGATGTCTGGAAACGGGTGGGCGTGCTCAGGCAACGCGTGCACCCGCAGCGACGTATTGAACGGTGGTTCGGGTTACCCGGCAATCACCGTGACGGTGAATGTAGCGGCGAGCGCGGCGGCGAGTGTGACGAGCCAGGCGACGGTGTCGGGCGGGGGATCGGCCTCAGCGACCGCGTCGGATGTTACCGCTATCGCGAGCGGACCCGGACTTACGATTACGAAGACGCATTCGGGCAGCTTCTATCAAGGTGAGAGCGGCGCTACTTATAACATCGTAGTAAGTAATGCGGTATCGGCGGCTCCGACTTCGGGCACGGTAACAGTGACGGACAACGAGCCGGCCGGGCTGACGCTGACCGGGATGGCCGGCAATGGCTGGGCGTGCTCGGGCAATTCGTGTACGCGCAGCGACGCATTGAACGGCGGATCGAGTTACCCGGCAATTATCGTGACGGTGAATGTCGCTACCGGCGCCGCGACGAGTGTGACTAGCCAGGCGAGTGTCTCGGGTGGCGGATCGGCGTCGGCGACGGCGTCCGATGTCACCAGTATTGTGCAGGGTTGCGCGTTTAGTTTCCCGGCGGCGGTCTCGCTGAATAACTCGGTTTCGGGCGCGACGACTCCGGCAAGCCAGGGGTTCTCGATCGCTATCACGCCCCGCGGCGGGTGCACAGGTTCGACTACCTGGACAGCCGCGGCGGAGTCAACTGCATACTGGCTGACAGTGACGGCGGGAACCAATGGCAACGGCAGCAGCGCGTCGATGCTTCAGGCAAGCGGCCTCGCGAACACACAGACGGCGCCGCGTTCGGGGTCGATCACCATCACACCTTCGAACGGGGGGCCGGTTACGGTGATGGTGACGCAGGCGCCCGCGTCCAGCACGACGCCGCTGATCGATTTGCAAGTGACGGCGCTCTACCAGACGGTGCTGGATCGCGACCCCGACGCCAGTGGGTACGCGTTCTGGACCGGCGGCGGCGTGGCGGGACTCGGACAGATGTTGGACTCGTTCCTGACCAGCGCGGAAGGGTTCAACTTCGACTTTGCGGTGATGGCGGCGTACCAGGCAGCCACCGGCGCGCCACCCACTTATGCGCAGTTTCGCGTGGCGGTGACGGCGTTGCGTGCGGGCCAAGTGTCCATCGCGACGCTGTTCGGTTCGCTGGCTCCGCAGGACTACACGCCGGCGAGTTTGTATCAGAACCTGCTGGGCCGCGCGCCTTCAGCGTCGGAGGCTGCGGCGGTCAACAGCCAAGGTTTGTCGTACGCTTTCCAGAGTCTCATCGGTTTTCCGGCGGTGAATTCGCCGGCCGCGTCTGCCAATAACGAATTTCAGAGTACAGGCTCGTTCGCCGGCACTTCGGCGGCCGCGGATCATACTAACGCACTGTTCGTGCGCATGTTGTATTACACGATCCTGCTGCGAGACCCGGATCCGGCAGGGTTGCAATACTGGACTGGAGTGGCCAACTCAGGCGGCGCGGGGGTGCTGTTCCAGGGAAATGCGGGCCTGGCGTGGAGGCTCGCCATCGAGGGGACCAGCGCGGGACAAGGCTTTGCGGGAAGTGCGGAGTTCCAGGGATTGTATTAGGAGAGCGCGCTCACCAATCTGTAGACGCTGCGTCTAAGGGCACCAGGGGATCTTAGAGCGATATGCGTCTGCAATTAACGTGTGTAACGGTATGCCTGGCGGCGAGCTTGCCGCTGGCGTTTGGTCAGACTCTGTTGACGTTGCCGGAGGCGAGCCAAAGGGCCACCATCAGTCAGCGCCTCGGACTTACCGATATTACGATCACTTATCACCGTCCGTTAGTCAACGGCCGTAAGGTGTGGGGCGGGCTGGTGCCGTACGACCAGGTATGGCGCGCCGGCGCGAATGAGAATACGGTGATTTCGTTCAGCGACCCCGTATCGGTGGAAGGGGAAATGATCCCCAAAGGTAATTATGGCTTGCACATGATCCCGGGGACGGATCAATGGACGATCATCTTCTCCAAGAACTCCAGCGCGTGGGGCAGCTTCACTTACAAGCAGGATGAGGATGCCCTGCGGGTAAAGGTAAAGCCTCAGGCTTCAGAGATGCACGAAGCGTTGGCGTATGATTTCGACGACCTGAAACGAGACTCCGCAGCAGTTACGATGCGCTGGGAAAAGCTGGCGGTGCCGTTCCACGTATCGGTGAACGAGAAAGAACTTACCATGGCGAGCCTGCGCGATCAGCTTCGCGGCGGGATGCAATACACCTGGGAAGGCTGGGCGGAAGCGGCGAACTACTCGCTGACGAATAAGGTCGATTTGGAACAGGGGCTAACCTGGGCCGGAAAGGCCATCGGGCAGGAGGAGCGCTATGACACCCTGATGCTGAAAGCGCAGTTCCTGGATGCGTTGCAGCGGGCTGGCGAGGCGGAGCCCCTCCGCAAGCGGGCACTTGAAATGGCCAATGCCACGCAGCTTTATTTCTATGGGCGCCAGCTGCAGTTGGTTCAGAAGAAGCCGCAGGACGCCATGGAGGTTTTCCGCCAGACGGTGCAGCGGTACCCGCAGCATTGGCTCGGCCACATGGCGCAGGCGCGGCTGAACTCCGCGGCGGGCGATTACGACAAAGCGGTGGCGGAAATGAAAGCGGCTCTGGCGGCGGGTGCGCCGGATCAGCAGCAGCCCGGGATTGCCAATTACATCAAGCGGCTGGAGAATAAGGAAGACATCAATCAGTAAAGCAGGCGTCCGGCGCTGGTTTCACCGCGAAGACGCGGAGTCGCGGAGACAAGAGAGAGAACGCATTCTCCCCGGTTTGCCCGGCGTCTCCGCGTCGGGTTTGAAAGCGGTCAGGGAATCTCGCCAGCGTGTACCAATTTACGATTGATTCGTGATCCGCCCAAAAGGAATAGACGGCCGCCACGCCAAGATGCACGACACGGCTGCCCATGTGACTCTGCTGACGCGGAATCGGATCAGCCCATGCAAAAATGGCTTTGATAAAGTCCTCCAGAGAGCACTCACGCCAGGGACCGGTCGTTCACCGCGGTGGGCTTCGTGAAATTCCTACGACGTGCGAGCCGAAACGCCGGGAATCCAGGCAGATCCCTGGAGCCGATCGCGTGACACTGGGAGCCGACAAGGGCTACGACACCAAGGATTTTGTGGCCGAGTGCCGGCATCTGAACGTCACGCCGCACATGGCGCAGAACGTCAAGCGGAACGGCGGCAGCGCCATCGACGGCCGCACCACCCGCCATGAAGGATACGCGATCAGCCAAAGAAAGCGGAAGCGGATCGAAGAGTGCTTTGGGTGGATGAAGACGATCGCGCTCGTGCGCAAGGTTCGGCATCGCGGCATCGAGAAAGTCGGTTGGCTGTTCACCTTCGCTGCGGCGGCGTACAACCTGGTGCGGATGCGGAATCTGCTGGCACGTCCGGTTGGTGCAGTATGAGCCAGGGGAGAAGTGTGACTGCACGCGGCGAAAGCGGGAAAAACGAGCCGCAGTTACAGGCACTTACCCGAAGATCACCCGGCGGTGCGCCGCAGCGATTGGTCGCAAGCCGTTTCCCGCTCGCATGCCAAGGCTCCGTGGAGCGATGAGGCACTGCTGGAGCGAGTGCGTCAGCATGTGCTACCAACCATGCGGCGACAAGGACCGGTAGTCGCCTGGATCGTGGATGACAGCGGATTTCCGTAGAAAGGCAAGCATTCGGTCGGAGTCACTCGTCAATACTGCGGTCAAGTGGGTAAGCAGGAGAACTGCCGCGTCGCGGTGAGCCTGTCGGTGGCGACTTGGAATTCGAGTTTGCCGATTGCCTATCGTCTATATCTCCCGCAGGAATGGGCTCAGGATGCCAAGCGCCGGAAAAAGGTGGAGGTGCCCCCAGAGATTGCGTTTCAAACCAAGCCGGAGATCGCGCGCCAGACCTGTATTGATGAGGTGGATTTTGATATCGACACTCAGCCAGGAGACGATCCGCAAAACGGACAGTGAGATAGCTCCCGTAGTATCAGGCGCGCCAGGATAATACGTAAGGTAGCAATCGAATGTGGCTGCCGCCGCATTGCGGCGGCGCGGAGGAGTGCATAAACCTCGCTCACCGCGAACGAATCCAATGATCTCGGCGTCATAAACCCTCAGGATACGACTGGCGCGGTGTAGTCCCGTTTGCCTGAGCTTTTATGACTCAGTAGTACTAGTTGGTGATCCGGCCGATTTGGGTACTATGGCTAAGGGAGAGGCTCAGAAACATGCGGCTTGCGTCCACGATTGTCGTCCGCAGGAAGACGTATGGAGATTCCTGGCGGACCCTTCCAATCTGCCCCGGTGGGACAAGAGTGTTGCCGAGGTAGAAGTGAACGAAACTACGCCGCCGGGTGTCGGATTCGCGTTCACTACGGTTGGCTATCCTGGCAGCGGTCCGGATCGGGGCCGTATGACTTATCGGGTGACGCAAGCCGATTTGGAGGCGCGGGATTGCCGGGCAGAACTGATCAGCCGAACCGGAAATGCCCGTTTCATGGCACCGCTGAGTGGCGCCAGCGAGTGGAAGATTGGCCGGAAGGAGCACGAGTGACGATCTCGACCGAATTCCGGCTACGGCTCCGCTATTTCTGGCTGGGCCTGGTTTTCTGCTTGATCGGAAGGACCGCGCTTCACCAAGACCTGGTCCATCTCAAGGGGGTGCTCGAGAACAACGGCTGACCAGCCAACTGGTTCGCCGGCAGGCTCAGTCTGCCAGCCACGGCCGTTTGGGACACGCCTGTTGTCGCCGGGTGCCTCAGGACCCGCGCCGTCCGCGGCCGCGCAGTGTAGAATATGCCCGTGAACCTTCCACGCCGATCCTTTCTCACCGCCACGGCCGCGGCGCTCAGCACCGCCGCCGCGCAGACCGCGCGCGATTGGACGGGCCGCCAGCCGGTCCGCTACCCCGATCCCGATATCGTGTCGCTGCATCCCAGCTTCGACAAGTACAAAATCGGCAACGCCGCCATTGAAAAGCTGTACACCGGCGCGCGCTGGGCCGAAGGGCCGGCCTGGAATGAGCAGGGCAATTTCCTGTTGTGGAGCGACATCCCCAACAACCGCCAATTCCGCCGCATCGAAGAGGACGGCCATGTCAGTATCTACCGCGAGCCATCCGGCTACTCGAACGGCAACACCTTCGATTTCGAAGGCCGCCAGCTTTCCTGCCAGCACGCCAGCCGGCGCGTAGTGCGCTATGAGCACGATGGGTCCGTCACCGTGATCGCGGACAAGTGGCAGGGCAAGCCGCTCAATTCGCCCAACGACATCGTGGTGCATCCCGATGGCGGCATCTGGTTCAGCGACCCGACTTACGGCATCCTGGGCAACTACGAAGGCTTTCAGGCCATGCCTGAACTGAAGCAGGCGGTCTATCGCGTGGATCCGAAGGACCGCTCGATGGAGCTGATCTCCAACGAATTCGGCCAGCCCAACGGCCTGTGCTTCTCGCCCGATTACAAGAAGCTGTACATTGCCGACACGGGTGACGCCAAGGACATTCACGTGTTCGATATCGACGGCAAGCGCCTGCGCAACGGCAAGCGCTTCACCACCATGGAATGGAAGAACATCGGCTGGGGATTGGGCGATGGCATGCGCGCCGATGTGGACGGCAATGTGTGGGTGGGCGCCGGCTGGGTCGGTGCGGGCTACGATGGCGTCCACATCTTTAATCCCGAAGGCCAGCGTATCGGCGTAATCCGATTGCCCGAAATCTGCGCCAACGTCTGCTTCGGCGGACCGAAGCGCAACCGGCTCTACATGGCCGCCAGCCAGTCGCTCTATGCCGTTTACGTGAATACTCGCGGGGCGCACGTTTCGTGAAGCCGGCCCTGGCGCGCGAAGACGAGCGTCCGGCGCCCAGCGAGATCGAACGCAACGAGCGGCTCAAGCGCGAACTGTCACCCGGGCAACTGGCCATGATCGCCATCGGCGGCGCGATTGGCACCGGGCTGTTCCTCGGCAGTTCGCTCGCGGTACGTACCGCCGGACCCGGCGTCATCTTTACCTACGTAATGGGCGCGGTGATTGCGCTGTTGCTGATGCGCGCGCTTTCCGAAATGGCCGTCGCGCATCCTACCGCCGGATCGTTCGGCGTGCACGCCGAGCTGTACCTGAGCCGCTGGGCCGGCTTCACGATGCGCTACACGTATTGGGCGGCGCAGTCGATTGCCAACGGCAGCGAGTGTATCGCCGCGGCGATCTATTGCCAGTGGTGGTTTCCGAATACGCCGCGCTGGGCGTGGATTCTGGGCTTCTCGGTGGCGCTGGTATATCTGAACGCGCGCTCGGTGGGCAATTTCGGCAACTTCGAATATTGGTTCTCGATGATCAAGGTGACGGCCATCGTGCTGTTCATCGTGTTCGGCGCGGCACTGCTGGTGGGCGTGGGGCGGCCGGCCATCGGGTTGGCCAACTACACCGCGTACGGCGGCTTGCTGCCGTACGGATTCGGCGGCGTCTGGCGCGCAATGGTGTTCGTGATCTTTGGCTACCTGGGCAGCGAGATCGTCGCGATCACCGCAGGCGAGGCGCGCAATCCCGAAGTGGCCGTGCCGCGCGCCATGCGGAGTATGGTGCTGCGGCTCATCATCTTCTACCTGGGCGCGATTGCCACGCTGATCGGCATCGTGCCGTGGAACCGCATCCAGCCGAGCGCGGACGTCACTGCCAGCCCGTTCGTGAAAGTGTTTCAGTTGATCGGCGTACCCGCCGCCGCGCATTTGGTGAACTTCGTAGTGATCACTGCGGTCGTGTCGAGCCTGAACTGCAACCTATATATAGTTACGCGCATGCTGTTCTCGCTGTCTCGCGGCGGCTATGCGCCGGCCGTGTTCGGACGCATTTCCGCGCGCGGCGTCCCGCTCATCGCGCTGCTGGTTTCGACCGGCGGCCTGGCACTGGCTGTGCTGGTCGCGGCGCTATATCCCGATGGCGCCTACGTGTACCTGTTCGGCATCTCGCTGTTCGGGGGATTGTATGTGTGGCTGGCCATTTTCATCACGCACATGTGCTTCCGGCGGCGCCGCGGCGGAGCATTTCCGTGGCTCTCGGTCGTAGGCGCGGCAGCGATCTCAGCGATCCTGGCGACCACGTGGTGGGTGGAAGGCATGCGGGTGACGCTGCTCGCCGGAGTGCCGTGGCTTGCCGCCATCAGCGTGGTCTATTACGCCATGGGGCGCCGTGCATGAAGCCGGCCGCGTTCCTCGCCTTGGCGCTGCTTACGCCGGCCGCTTTAGCTCAGCCGCCTGCGTTCGACGTCGTATCGGTGAGACGTCACCCGACGCGCCTCGCACCACCATCGACCC
>Ga0335085_10012057_pt1 | contig 12756 bp, 8 predicted proteins | sample Lox_Sample_45_FD_206712 | JGI IMG/M metagenome (GOLD analysis project Ga0335085, IMG submission 206712) | Soil microbial communities from Loxahatchee National Wildlife Refuge, Florida, United States - Lox_Sample_4.5 | ecosystem: Environmental > Terrestrial > Soil > Wetlands | place: USA: Florida...
GCGGGCATCGCGCAGTACGTCGCCGAGAACGAGGCAATTGCAAACAACACTGCAGCGCCCACATTTGAAAACACGATTGTGGCGATGGAGCGGAGCGGCCGCCTGATCGATCGCGTGATGTCGGCGCTCAACGGCGTATCAGGCGCGGACATGAATCCCGTGCTGCAAAAGACGCAGGACGAAACGGCGCCGAAGCTTGCAGCGATGCAGGACGCCGTTATGCTGAATGCCAAGCTGTTTGCGCGCGTGGAGAAGATCTACAACGAGAGGCAGTCGCTCAACCTCGATGCGGAGTCGCTGCGGCTGGTGGAGTACGACTACGATCAGTTTGTGCGCGCGGGTGCGCGGCTTTCAGATGCGGACAAGTCCGAATTGAAGAAGCTGAATGAAGAAGAAGCCAATTTGAGCACCGCGTTCATCTCCAAGCTGCTGGCTGCTGCCAAGGCCGGAGCGTATGTGACCAAGGACAAGAGCGCCCTGGCAGGTCTGAGCGACGCGCAGATTGCCGCCGCCGCCGATGCGGCGAAGGATCGCAAAGTTGATGGCTGGGTGCTCTCGCTGCAGAACACGACGCAACAGCCCGATCTGCAACTGCTGACCAATCGTGATACGCGCAAGGCGCTGTTTGAGGACTCATGGCTGCGGGCCGAGCGCGGCGACAAGAACGACACGCGGGCAACGATCGCGCGGATGGCGCAGTTGCGGGCGCAGAAGGCGAAGCTGCTGGGGTTTCCGAACTACGCGGCGTGGAAGCTGACTGACCAGATGGCCAAGACGCCGCAGGCCGCGGAGAAGTTTATGGACGCGCTGGTGGCATCTTCAACCGCCAAGGCTGAAGGCGAGGGGAAGGACATCCAGGCGCTGATCGACCAGCAGCACGGCGGGTTCAAGCTCGAACCGTGGGACTGGAACCTCTACTCCGAACAGGTTCGCAAGGCGAAGTACGACCTGGACGAATCGCAGATCAAGCCTTACTTCGAGCTGAACAACGTGCTGCAAAACGGCGTGTTTTACGCGGCTGAGAAGCTGTATGGCATCACGTTCAAGCGGCGCACTGACATTCCCGTGTACAACCCCGACGTGCAGGTGTACGAGGTGACGGACGCCAACGGCAAGCCGCTGGCGCTGTGGTACTGCGACTATTTCAAACGCGACAGCAAGAACGGCGGCGCGTGGATGGATCAGTTCGTGGGCCAGTCCAAGCTGCTGGGCACGCTGCCGGTGGTGTTCAACGTGGCCAACTTTGCCAAGCCCGCCGCGGGCGAGCCAGCGCTGCTGAGCTACTCCGACGTGACGACTATGTTCCATGAGTTCGGGCATGCATTGCACGGCATGTTTGCCAATGCGATGTATCCGAGTTTGTCGGGCACTTCGGTTCCGCGCGACTTCGTGGAGTTTCCATCGCAGTTCAATGAGCACTGGGCCATGTATCCCGATGTGTTCGCGCACTACGCCCGGCACTATAAGACCGGCGAGCCCATGCCGGCGGAACTGGTTGCGAAAATCAAGAAGTCGCAGACCTTCAACCAGGGCTACATGCTGACAGAACTGCTGGCGGCAGCGCAGCTCGACATGCAATGGCATACGCTGGGAGCCGATGCTCCGCTGCAGGATCCCGACAAGTTTGAGAAGGCGGCGCTCGAAAAGGTGCGCATGGCTTTAAGCACCGTGCCTCCGCGCTATCGGTCGAGCTACTTCCTGCACATCTGGGGCAACGGGTACGGAGCCGGTTACTACGCGTACCTGTGGTGCGAGATGCTGGATGACGACGCCTATCGGTGGTTCGAGGAGAACGGCGGGCTTACGCGCGCCAACGGCGACCGCTTCCGCCAGATGATTCTTTCCATCGGCAACACGCAGGACCTTGGCAAGGCTTACGCCGCGTGGAGAGGCCGCGAACCCGACGCGAGGCCGATGCTGATAGAGCGCGGTCTTGAGCCGGGCGCATCCAATTAGGACGTTGGTATCCATTCATACCGCATGGGTGAGGTGATCTGCCGCCCATGCGGTACGCGCAGTTTGAGGATCGCATCATGGTCGATATGGAAATAAGTGCGGCAGAGGCCGCAGCAATTCTGAAGGAAAACGGGGCGAGGCTTGTGGATGTGCGCGAGCCGTGGGAGTTCGCGAAGACCAGCATCGAAGGCAGCCTGCTGATGCCGATGGGAGAAGTGCCGGCGCGCGCCAACCAGGAGTTGGATCCCGACGAGCGGCTGCTGGTGCTTTGCCATCACGGCGTGCGTTCGCTCAACGTGGCCGTGTGGATGCGCAACCAGGGCTTTGAGCAGGCACAGTCGGTGCGTGGCGGCATCGATGCGTGGTCGCGCGAAGTTGATCCCAATGTCGTGCGCTACTAATCGAAATGACCTATTTGAAATGTAAGTTTGAGTCTGTGCGACCCCACCCTTGAATCAAAAAGCGATTCAAGGATGGGGCACCCGCAGGATTGAGTTGAATCTCAGGTCTATACTCACTTTTGTCTGCAATTGAAAGGAGTTTTCTATGTCTTCAACGGCGGTTGATTTTGCACGCCAGAATTATCCTCGCTTTCTTGAGGAGCTGAAGTCGCTGCTGCGCATTCCATCCATCTCCACGTTGCCGGAACACAAGGACGACTGCCGCAAGGCCGCCGACACGCTGGCCGCCGAGCTGAAGCGCATCGGCATGGAGAACGTGCACCTGATTGAAACCAGCGGGCACCCGCTGGTGTACGCGGACTGGCTGCATGCGGCGGACAAGCCCACGGTGCTGGTGTACGGGCACTACGACGTGCAGCCGCCCGATCCGCTCGACGAATGGCTTTCGCCGCCATTTGAGCCCACTGTTCGCAACGGCAACATCTACGCGCGCGGCGCGGTCGACGACAAGGGGCAGGTGGTTGCGCAGGTGAAGGCGCTGGAGTCGCTGATGGCTGCGAACGGCAAGCTGCCACTGAACGTGCGCGTGCTGCTCGAGGGCGAAGAGGAAGTGGGCGGGGAGGGAATTGCCAAATTTGTTGCTTCAAAGCCGCCTGAGCTGAAGGCCGACTTTGCGCTGGTGTCGGACACAGAGCTGTTCGCGCCGGGACTGCCGACGCTGTGCGTGGGGCTGCGCGGCATGATCTACACCGAGCTTGAGGTGAAGAGCTCGCGTACCGATCTGCACTCGGGCATGTACGGCGGCGCGGCGCCCAACGCGTTTGTGTCGCTGGTGCACATTCTGGCCAAGCTCAAGGACGAAAACGGCCACATTCTCATTCCGGGCTTTTACGACGACATTATTCCGCCGAGCGCGGAGGAGCTTGCGGCGTGGAAGAGCCTGCCCTTCGACGAAGAGAAGTATCGCGAGGACGAGGTGGGCTCAAAGCAACTGGTTGGCGAAGCCGGATACAGCGTGATGGAGAGGACATGGGCGCGGCCAACGGTGGATGTGCACGGAATTCCCGGCGGCTTTACCGGCGCGGGAGCAAAGACGGTGATTCCGGCGAAGGCCACGGCCAAGGTGTCGATGCGCCTGGTTCCCGGCATGACTCCGGCGAAGGCGTTTGCGCTTTACAAGAGCTACGTTGAAAAGATCGCACCGAAGGAAGTTGATGTGGCTGTGCGGCTGATCCACGCCGGCGATCCCTGCCTGATTCCGGTAAACAACAAGTACATTCAGGCCGCGACGCGCGCGCTGCACGAAGTGTGGGGCAAGGATACGGTGTTCATCCGCTCGGGCGGATCGATCCCGATCGTAGGCGACTTCGATCGCCACCTCGGCTTGCCCAGCGTGATGATGGGATTCGGCCTGCCTGACGACAATCTGCACGCTCCCAACGAGAAGTTCCACATCAGGAACTTCGAGCTGGGCATCGAATCGCTGATCCGGTTCATGGAGGAGGCGGGCGCCTGAGGCCGAATCCTGTAACAGACACGGCGGGAATCATCCTCGCAGGAGGACGATCCAGTCGCATGGGTGTGGACAAGGCCACCGTCGAGTTCGACGGTGGCCTTCTTGTTGAGCGCGCGATTGGGATTCTGCGGGAGGCCGGCCTGCCGGTTGCGATCGCCGGGAACCGTCAGGACCTTGAGAATCTTGCTGAAATCGTTAACGATCTTGATACCTTTCAAGGTCCGCTTGCCGGCATTTGCGGAGCTCTCAATATTACTTCAGTAACCTGGTCAGTCTTTGTGCCGGTGGACCTTCCCATGCTTCCGCCGGTGCTCATCCGGCTTATGCAAGAGGTTGCACATGTTACCGGCAGCGCGGTGGTGGTGCCTTCGGTGAATGGGTTTGTGCAGACGTTTCCGGCGGTGCTCCATCGTTCCGTTTTACCCACGCTGAAGGCTGAACTCGCCGCGGGCCGCGGAGGATGTTTCTCGGCGTTTCAGGCGGCGGCGAAGGCTCTTGGTCAAAGGGTGCATGTTCTGGCGATGGAGCTGCTGGCGCAGACCGGCCAGGTGAAACACGACGATGGATTGCCGGTGGCGCGGTGGTTTTTCAATATCAACTCGGCGACCGATCTGGAGCTGGCCCGGACCTTTTCGCGTAAGCTGAGTTTATTGCGATGACCGACAGGCTTGCCAACGCGGAACATGAGGATGCGCTAACGGGGGAGCTGGCGAGCGGAATCGAGAAGCCAGCCGAGAACGGGCGCGGCCCGATCATCACGTTCAGTCATGTGAGTATCGCGTTCGGCGACCGCCCGGTCCTGGAGGATGTGAGCTTCACGGTAGAACGAGGGCAGACTCTCTGCATTCTTGGGCGAAGCGGCGTAGGCAAATCGGTAACGCTGCGGTTGCTGATGGGCTTTCTCAAGCCCGACTCGGGCTCCATTCGCATGGAAAACAAAGAGATTACGGATCTTGATGAAGAGGGAATGCGCGAGGTTCGCAAACGGGTCACGATGGTGTTTCAGAACGGCGCCCTGTTCGACTCTCTGAGCGTCCGCGAAAACGTGGCATTTCCGCTGCGCGAGCGAGGCGGGCTTATCGAGGATCAGATTGAACAGATCGTGGACCGGCTCATTGAAATGGTGGGCGCCGACGATGTTGTTGAAAACCTGCCAGCCAGTCTTTCAACCGGACGCAAGCGCGCGGTTGCGATTGCGCGCGCTCTTGCCGCTCAGCCCGACGTGGTTCTGTATGACGAACCGACTACGATGGTCGATCCGCTGATCGCAAAACGGCTGGGGAATCTGATTCAGCGTTTGAAAAAGCAGCTCGGATTCACAAGCATTGTGGTTACCCACGATATGCGATTTGCCGAGCGGCTGGCTGACACGGTGCTGTTTCTTCATGAGGGACGCGCCGCCTACTTTGGCCCGTTGAGCGGGTTCATGTCATCTGGGGATATAAACATTAAACAGTTTCTAACTTTGGACGCCTACGAGTTACCTTTGTCACTTAGGGGTTGATCTGACCGTAACTAAAGTTGTAGATGTGGGGTATTGCGATTCGTGACCAATGGGTTGATTCTTAAGGCAAGTAGATTACCCACGGTCCTCCGTTGCACAGTGGTAGCGGGTTTCGGAGGCGAGGCAGTTTCGCAAGATCGCTTTGTTAGCATGAAGTTTTGGTGGTTACCTTTCACGTTGTGATGATTACACCGATAGAGCGTGGAAGATTCCCTATTTCGCATTCATCCAGAAGAAGGGCGCTTTGCTGCCGCATGCGTTCTTTGCAGGTTGGTCACAACCCGCCTGCGGAAGTTGTGCAGCAGTAACGCAAGTTGAAAGCTGCGCCAAGGCGCAGACCTGACAAACAGGTTTGCGGACGTAGAAACCTGACGTGTGTCTGAAGGCGTCACACTTAGCCAAGTTGCACAGGAATAACAACTTCGGATGTAACTCGCACCACTTTTGTTGCATTGAAATTCCGGCAGGGGCATTGGACCCTAAATACACCCTAGCTTTGTAAGCCCTTGAGGTCTGCGGAAGCAAATGGCAACTTCAGAATTTTGGCAACGACTCTCTGCAACGGTTTCATCGTTGGAAAGAGAAACGCCTCTCGCGGTTGAATCCGCGCGCATCACGCGCGGGTCCGCGAAGTTCTGGATGGCTTTCGATGTGGTGACGATCGTGGTAGCGGCGGTTGGGGCTGCAGCCTATGAGTCGCAAACCGGGATCAGTGACCTTTCCGACCAGTTCTGGACGAGCGGGCTCATCTGGAACAACCCCATATTGAGGGTGGTTGCGCTTCTGGTTGTTTTCGCCATGTCGCTGATTTTGACCAGCAAGCGCCTTCATCTTTACGCGCCGAACCGCATTTCAAACACCTTGAATGAGCAACGCCTGAGCCTGCAGGCTTGTTTTACGGCGGGCCTGGTGCTTACCGGAACGCTCTACCTCGATAAGGCTTCTTATATTCCTCGCAGCGTGGTGCTGATCACTATTGGATCGGTGGCAATCGCGCTGGGCGTACGAAGGCTTATTTACAGGCTGATGCTTTACCACCGCTATGAGCGCGGCATCGGCACCCGCAACGTTCTGATCGTAGGCACCGGGCCGGAAGCGCATGCTCTACGGCACCATCTGGAGAGCATCCGGCATCTTGGATACACCTTCAAGGGCTTTATCGAGATGCCAGACGCGGCGCCAGGGAGCATGAGCCGGTCGGCCGACATTGCGGGATCGTTCGAAACGCTTTTCCAGCGCGCCAGAGCGCTGTTTGTCGATGAGATCTTTTTTACGTCGCCGTGCGAGCACGGTTTGATGCAGAGCTCCCTTGAACACGCCCGGCTGCAGGGCGTAGATCTCCGCATTGTTCCGGATATGTACGACGGGCTGGCGTGGAACAGCCCTATTGAGTACATAGGGCAGTTTCCGACCATTCCAATGCACCGTGGGCATGTGCCGGAACTTGCGCTGATCGCCAAGCGCGTCTTTGATGTGGTCTTTTCCACGCTATTCCTGGTTCTTTCTTCGCCGCTGCTGCTAGTGATTGCGATCGCGGTGAAGCTGGACTCGCCGGGGCCGGTGCTCTATCGCTCGGAGCGGATCGGCAAAAAGGGCCGTGTATTCCGCTGCATCAAGTTCCGGACCATGGTGCCGGAAGCCGAAAAGCTTCGCGCGGAAATGGCGCACATGAACGAGCGCGATGGCGTGCTGTTCAAGATTTCGAACGATCCGCGCATCACCAAACTGGGCCACATTTTACGCAAGTATTCGCTGGACGAACTGCCGCAGTTTTTCAACGTGTTGAAGGGCGACATGAGCGTTGTGGGGCCAAGGCCACCCATTGCGAGCGAAGTAAAGCAATACAAGCTCAGCCACCTGCGGCGGCTTGATGTGACGCCCGGCATTACGGGGCTGTGGCAGGTGCAGGGTCGCCAGGATCCCTCGTTTGCGAGCTATGTCTCGATGGACGTGAATTACATCGACAACTGGAGCATCTGGCTCGATTTCAAGATCATCATGCGCACCATCGGAGTGGTCTTTGCTGGGACAGGCTCCTGAGCCTGTTTAGTGAGGAAGGACAAAAAGGCCGCCTCTCCCCGGAGGCGGCTTTTTTGTGTGTGCGCGGTAGACTAATGTTGTGAAGATCGCGATTGCCCAGATCGATCCGACGGTCGGGGACTTTACCGGAAACGTTGAGAAGATTATCTCCGCCAGCCGGCGCGCGGCCGACCTGGGCGCACGCCTAACCGTGTTTTCAGAACTGGCAATCTGCGGTTATCCTCCTGCCGATTTTCTTGAGAAGCCCAGCTTTCTGGCGCGTTGCCGGACGGCGGTCATGGAGTTGGCCGAATCCACCAGCGAGCTGAAAACCGCGGTGCTGGCCGGAGTTGCGCTGCCCGCCTGCGGCGACAGCGGCAAGCCCGCGGTGAATGCGGCGGTGCTGCTCGACGGCGGAAAGATGCTGCTGGAGCAGCACAAGCGCCTGCTGCCCTTTTACGACGTATTTGACGAGCAGCGTTACTTTGATGCCGCCCGCTCGCAACAGGTGGTGGAACTCGAAGGCATGCGCCTGGCGGTAACCATCTGCGAGGATGCCTGGAACGACAAGAATTTCTGGCCGCGCCGCCTGTACACTGTCGATCCCATGGAAGAGCTGATGCGGCAGCATCCGGACGTGCACATCAACCTTTCGTCGTCCCCGTTCTGGCACGGAAAACGCGCGGTGCGCCGCCGGATGCTGGCTGCAATCGCCAGGCGCGACGGCATTCCGGTGGTGATGTCGAACCAGGTGGGCGGCGACGACAGCCTTATCTTCGATGGATCCTCGTTTGCCTTGAATGCGCAGGGAGAGTTAATTGCGCAGTGCGCATCGTTTGAAGAAGATTTGCTGGTGCTGGATCCGTTCGCGGCGCAACCTATCGATGCCGCCGAGGATGACGATACCGAAGCCGCATATCGCGCCCTTGTGCTGGGCACGCGCGATTACGTGCGCAAGTGCGGATTCAAAAAGGTGTTGGTGGGGTTGAGTGGCGGAATCGATTCGGCGCTGGTGGCAGCCATCGCCACCGAAGCACTCGGCGCGGAGAACGTAATGTGCATCGGGATGCCGAGCCCGTATTCATCCAGCGGCTCGATTGACGACAGCCGGCAACTGGCGGCAAACCTCGGCATTCGCTTTGAGGTGATCGGGATCAGCGAATTATTTTCCGGCTTCACGCACGTGCTGGAATCGCTTTTTGCCGGTACAAAGCCGGACACGACTGAAGAAAACATTCAGCCGAGAATTCGAGGCACCTTGCTCATGGCTCTCTCGAATAAGTTTTCGGCGCTGGTATTGACCACCGGCAACAAGTCTGAGATGGCCGTAGGTTACTGCACGCTGTACGGCGATATGGTTGGAGCCCTGGCAGTGATTGGCGACCTGGTGAAGACGCGCGTTTACGCGGTCTGCCGATGGCTCAATCGCGACCGGGAAGTGATCCCATTGCCGATCCTGGAAAAACCACCGTCGGCGGAACTGTTCCCCGGTCAGAAGGATACAGACTCACTGCCGCCCTACGACGTGCTCGATCCGATCGTAGAAGCCTATGTGGAACGCTACGAGACCCCGGAGCGAATTGCCCAGGAAAACGGATACCCGCTCGCCCTCGTCCAGCAGGTAGTGCACCTGGTGGAGCGGTCGGAGTACAAGCGGCAGCAGGCTGCGCCGGTCCTGAAGGTCACTCCCAAATCATTCGGCATGGGGCGCAGGTTCCCGATTGCCGTAAAGGTGCAGGTATAGAGCAGGCGGAGGTATAAGCTAGAATCTGGTTAGATCTCCCCAGGGAATCTGCCGCGAAATAAGGAGAAACCGCTTGACTCGTCTGTACGCACGCATTGCCGGCGCCGCCGCGCTTGCCGTATTGTTGTTCCCCATCATTCAAGTTTCAGCGCAGACACAGGTTCCGGCCGCGCCTGCGCAGACGCCTACCACACCATCGGCTCCTGCGCCAGCCGCTCCGGCACCCGCCGCTCCGGTGTTCCCCAAGCCGAACCCGGAGTTCTTTACGGCCACGTCGCCCACCATCGACACGATCAATGCGTTTCTTGAAGCCAGCTGGGGCTATGAAGAGAACCGCGTGTGGCAGGTGGAAGCCATTCTGAAGACGGCGATCGACGGCGTGAGCAAGGTGATTGTGTACATTGGCGACAAGACCGGCAAGGAAAAGCCGACGGCGCTCGAGTTCTTCGCCATGCCGGATGGCAAGCACATCATCACCGGCAATGACATTGTTGCGTTTGGCGAAAAGCCGTACGCGGATTTTCGCGCCAAGCTTCAGCAGGAGGCGAACGGACCGTCGAGAGGCGCCGCAACGAAGGACCTTGAGCTGGTGGAGTTCGCCGACTTCCAGTGCCCGCATTGCAAGGAAGCGCAGGCCAACATGGAAAAGCTGGGAACGGACTTCCCAAAGGCTCGCATCGTGTTTCAGAACGACCCCATCGCTTCCATCCATCCACAGGCGACCAAGGCAGCGGCCTATGGCGTGTGCGTGAACAAATTGAGCGGCAGCACGGCATTTTTCCAGTTTGCAGCGGCCGTGTTTGACGGGCAGGATGGACTGGCGACTCCCGATGGAGCCACCATGACCCTGAACAGCGCATTGGCGAAGGTTTCGCTGGATCCGGCCAAGGTTGCGGCTTGCGCCGATTCCGCCGAGGCCAAGGCTGAGGTTGATGCGTCAGTGAAGCTGGCATCCGATCTCGGCATCGGCCAGGTTCCCACGCTGGTGATCAACGGCCGCGAGGTTCCGGCCAATGTCCCATACGAGACCCTGAAGAAAATAGTTGCCTACCAGGCCAAGCTTGACGGCGTGTCGATGTAGGCTCCGAAAGAATCTCACATGATCAGGGCGCGGCTTCGGCTGCGCCCTTTGTTTTGGTGCGCGAGCTTATTGCGATGAGCGTGCGATGCGCAGCATCGGCGTGTGGCCGCCGGGCTGGGAGTAGCGGACCACGTGCGGCGTGATGACGATGAGCAGGCTCGCGAAGCTCTTCTGCGTTTGTTTCGATGTCACGTTGTCCATGCCGGGAATTTCGCTAAGCCCCGGAGTGCCGCTGATGGCGCGGCTCTCGGATTTGTCGAGGTCGCTGACCACGACCACGGCCGTGCCTTCCTTGATGGTTACAACGCCCGAATATGCGCGGTTGTTGAGCACGGGGTTGTTGTTGATGGTAGAACCGGAGAGCGCCGAGATCTGCATATCGACATTGAGCGCCACACGATCTTCACGCATGACATTGGCGGTGGCTTTCAAGACCAGTCCGAGATCCTGATATTGGACCTGCGGAACCATTGGGACCGATCCCTGCAGAGAAGCGAGAATCGATGTGAGACTGCCGGAGTTTCCCGCTCCTGTAAGTCCGGGAATATTTGGAATCGAGGGCGAAAGGTTTGAATAAGATGAGGTCTGGATCGGATAGCGCTGGCCGAGCTTAAGTGTTCCGGTTTCGCCATCGCCCAGCCGCAATTGCAGCGAATCGAGCTGGCGTGTATCGGACGACGTGATGTTGAAGTTGGCTGTTGCCGGGCTCAATGTCAGCCCCGTAAGCGTGAGTCCGCCTCCGAAAGTCGCAAAGCCGTTGCTGAGGATCGGATTGTTTATCTGGCCGGATGCGAGCAGAATGCCCAGAATCGCAAGCGTGTCTCCGGGTGCGGCAAGTCCCGAAGAAATGATTTGCTGCACCAGGCTCTGATTCTGGTTGAGGATGCTCTCCGCTTCGGCGGTCACGTTGAAGGCCGTGAAGCTCTGCGGGAGTTGAACGCCGAGGTTGCGCTGGCTGGTGTGCGCCACCTGGATCAGCCTTACATCGAGGATCACCTGGTTGTGCCCGTCGATGAGCGAGCGGAGCGTTGAGTTGAAAGCTTCAATAGTGTCTTTCGGCCCGCGCACGACAAGCGCATCCGCGGCATGGCCGGCGTCAGGCTTCTTCAAGTTGAAGACCTGCGTGGCCAGGTTCTCGATGGCGGTGAATTCCTCTTCCTTGAGACCCGGAAGATAGACTGTTTCCAGCTCCTGACGGGTGAACTGCAGGCGGCTCGCCTGCGTGTCCGCGGCCACTACGGCACGATGCGCGTCGAGCGGCACGTAGAACGAGTGCGTGACCAGTCCGGCAGCGCGCACGGCGGAGTCAAAGTCGACGTCGTCGATATCGAGCCGCGCCGTCCCGGAGCGTACGCTGTCGTCAATCATCAGATCGATGCCAAAGGCTTTGAATACCTGCTGGAGAAGCACGCGCTGGTTTGACCGAATGTGAAAGCTGTGCCGGCCCGGCGATGGCTGAAGCATGACCGCGTCGCCGAGGTTGGGCGAAGACCTGGCGTCTACCGTTGGCAACTGGCGCGCAGCATCGTCACCGAGCTCGTACATGTGTTGCGTCGCCTCAATACTGTTCGGGTCGAGCGCCAGGGCTCGCTCAAGCGCGGCGCGCGCGCCTGCGGCGTCGTTGCGAAGACGGTCTTTGGCCGCGGCCTGGATGAGCGCCGTAACCGCGTGATTGCGAGCCACCTCGCCGGCAAGGCGGTAGTTGTTGTTACCGGGATCAAGCTGCGCGGCCTCGTTGTAATTCTTGAGCGCTTCTTCGAACTGCTCGTTCATGAAGAGCTTGTTGGCATCCAGATAGAGCCTGGCGGCGCGGCGACGATCGCGCTCGCGCGGATGCGCCGCGTCAGCGCCGGCGATTGTGGCGGGTTGGGGTGTCTGCGCCTGCGGAGCTTGCGGTGAGGGCGGCGGTGCGGCAGCCGTCTGCGCACCGGCGGAAGCGGCGAATACGGCAATCAACAGAGCGCACGCGAACGGCGCCGACTGTGCGCGGCAAAAGCGAGCATTGATCATCCGCGAGCGCCGCATCACTGGCCCGCCTGTGTATGCGCGAGCAGAGCCGCGAGCGACGTAGCGCAGGTCTCAGGCTCATGCTTGAGCAGATCGTCGAAGCTGAAGTGGCCGGTGGCAACGGCGATCACCGGTAGCGAGTTGGCGTGAGCTGCTTCAATATCGCGTGGGGTATCGCCGACAACGCACACGCTGGCGTCTGGTCCCGCCAATTCTCTTGCCTTGGCCGCGGCCTGTGCAATGAGTTCGGAGCGAACGGAGAAGCGATCGCTGAAGCCACCGAACCTGAACCACTCGCGAAGTCCGGCCTGCTCGATCTTGATCCATCCGATGGCTTCGAGATTCCCGCTGGCCACGCCGAGGTACGCCCCCTTGCCGGCGAGGTATAGGAGAGCATCTTCAACGCCGGGCATGCGGACCAGGTCCATCTGGCTGCGCTGTTCGGCCACTGTAAGGCGAATGGCATCAAGCACGGCCTCGGTGCGCTCTTCCATCACTTTTGCGGGTATTTCCGCCTGTTCGCAGGCT
>Ga0335085_10012058_pt1 | contig 12755 bp, 10 predicted proteins | sample Lox_Sample_45_FD_206712 | JGI IMG/M metagenome (GOLD analysis project Ga0335085, IMG submission 206712) | Soil microbial communities from Loxahatchee National Wildlife Refuge, Florida, United States - Lox_Sample_4.5 | ecosystem: Environmental > Terrestrial > Soil > Wetlands | place: USA...
GCGAGTCTAAGCGACTTAGGCCATCGAAATTATAGGAAATGCGAACTTTTTGATCCGGAGAGGCTGGCCGGATCCGCGCGGCTACTGCAGGTGAGGCCGGTGGGGGCCGGGGGCGGTCGCTGCCGCTGCCGCACGGACCGGCACAGCTAATCTTGACAATGCAGACCGGTTTTATAGAAAATGTCCCGATCGCCTCGTTTCCCTGCATCCGGAGGTCCGGAGTGTCGCTTGACCTGTTCCGGAACCCGGTGCCGGTGTCGCGGACGCTTTTGGCGGCCAGCGGATCGTTATCCGCCCCCGGCCGTTATCACACCAGACCCTGCTTGGCATCCTCACGAATGGCAGACCAGCGTGTTCATCCTCCCGGCATCTGCTGGCGTCCCCGGTGGCCTGTCCGCCCCGCGCACACTTCTGCTCCGGGGGGCATGCCTGGCTGACGGCCGGGTCGCAGACATCCTGGTGGCAGGCGGCGCGATCGTTTCCGTCGGAGACAGCCCTGTGCCCCCCCTCGCATCCACTGAGGTTCTGGACCTTCGCGGCTACCTGCTCCTGCCGTCGCTGGTCGAGCCGCACGCTCATCTCGGCAAGGCGTTCACGGCGCCGGGCATCGCCAGCGCGGACGGTTTCCTTCCGGAGGCCTTCGATGCCCCGGGTGCGGCTCGCCCCGGGCTGCCCGCAGCCGGCATCGCCGCCCGCGCCTGGGCCGCCGCCACTCGATATCTCGCACACGGGACGACGGCGATCAGAGTGCATGTCGACATCGGGGGGGAGGCAGGACTGCAGGCTGTAGAGGCACTGCTCGAAGTGGGCGCCGGCCTCGCGGGAATCATGGACATCCAGATCGTGGCCATCACCCCGGTTCCGGTGACCGGCCGGGCCGGGGCCGCCAACCGGGTGCTGCTGCGGCGCGCGCTGGCCGCGGGGGCGGATCTGGCCGGTGGCGTGCCGGCGCTCGATGATGAACCCGGACGCGCCATTGAGTCCCTGGCGGTCGTGGCCGCCGACGTCGGCGCCGGGCTCGACCTGCATATCGACGAGACGGCCGGCGCCGCCGTGTTGACGCTGCCGCACCTGGTGGCCGTCGCTGAAGCGGGATTCGGTCATCCGGTCACTGCCAGCTACGCGGCCCGCCTCGGGACGCAGGTGCCGGAGCGCCAGCATGTGACGGCGCAGTCGCTGGCGCACGCTGGGATCGGCGTGGTGACGCTCCCGCAGGCCTGCGTGCTTTCGCAGGCAGGCGGCCCTGGCGCCGATGTTCCCGGCGGCCTGGCCGCCGTGCGGGATCTGCTGGAAGCGGGCGTGCCGGTGGCTGCCGGCGGGGGGAGCCTGCAGGAGCCGTTCAATCCGATGGGCCGCGCCGACCCGCTGGGAGCAGCCGCGCTCCTCCTCGCGGCCGCTAAGCTGACGCCGGCCGAGGCATTTTCCGCGGTGACCTCGGCTGGGCGGCTGATCATGGGGCTCCCCGATGTCAGCGTCGCCCCCGGCTTGCCAGCGGACCTGGTAGCGGTCCGCGCGGCCGACCTCGGCAACGCGGTTGCTAGCGGGACGCCGGACCGCATCGTCCTTCGCGGTGGCCGGATCGTCGCGCGTACCCTGGCAGCTGCCGAGCTCGCCCTGCCTGAGCTCCGCGCCACGAGGTCGGCATGGAACTTACCGGGAGCGCATTGCGCGGGTAACCGGCGCGGGCCCCGGCGGCGCCACTGCCGTGGAATCTGCACGGGCACGGGCACAGGGGCAGGGGCGGTCCCTGCGCCCGGCGGGGAGCATGCGAATCCCGCCGGGGAGACACTGGCGCCCGCTGCGGAGACACTGGCGCCCGCCGGGGAGACACTGGCGCCCGCCGCGGAGCTACCTGGCTGGCCGGGCGGCCGGTCCGGCCGCCAGCGCCACGATGCGGACAGGCACAGCCACGCCAGCGCGATGACGGCAGTGAGGCGGATGGCGGGGGCCAGGTATGCCGCGTCGTCCTGGAACACGACATTCAGCCAGTGCGGGGCCAGCGTTTCGTCCACCGCGAGAATGTAGACGGTCGTCCCGGCGAGCAAGCGCACGAGGATGATCCAGTCGAGCCGGGACGCCGGATACAGCGTGAGGAGGCACACGATCATCACGTCGTACCAGGGCCGCTGGAACGGCCAGGCGAACAGCCAGGCGAGACTCAGGGCCAGCGCGGGCCGGACGGCCGGCAGGCCGGTGAAGCCAGAAGGGCCCGGAAGCCGCCACAGGGTGACCGCTGCGATGCAGGCGACCAGGATCGCCGCGGCTATCATCAGGCCGGCCGGCGCCGAGGTGGCGGACGCCGTATACCGGAACGGGCGGTAGATCAGCTGATAGAAGTTATCCGATGTCGCACCCTGGGTGCGGGTGGCGAGCGCCCTGACGGCGGGCCAGCCGGCTATCGCATACCCGGGTAGCACCGCCATGAGGAGGCCGGCCACCGATCCGGCCAGCGCGTGCGGTGACCTGCGGGACGCCCATACGACACCGAGCCCGAAAAGGCCGAACGTGATCTTGCAGGCCGTTGCCGCACCGACGAGCAGGCCTGCGGCGAACGCCCGTACCGGGCCGGCGCTCGTGTCCGGCTTCCGCATTCGCAGTACGAGCAGGCCGCCGAACCCCAGGGCCGTGGCCAGCCCGTCGATATGGCCGCCCGCGATCATCGCCCAGAGCAGGAGCGGGTTCACCGACCAGAGCAGGTGGGCGCGCCCCCGCTGAGCCGGGTCGGAGCGGAACAGCCGGTCAATGGCCAGCACCACGGCGCCGAAGGCAAGCGCGAGTGCCGAGCGAAAGCGCCTCGTGATACGGGTAGGCAGCTTGCCCTCAGGGTAGGTCATCGGCCCGGCGTTTCCCCGGCTCCGGCGGCGATCACAAGGGTGTGGTCACCCACGACCGCCAGCCGAAGGCGGCGCCGCGCACAGCTGATGGCGGGCGAATGGCGGGCCGCCGCCGGCCGCACCTGGCCGGCCCGAACGCTAGACGGGCCAGGTGCGCAGCGCGGCGCGGGCGAACGCCGCCCCTTCCGGCGTCGGCCGCGGGGACCGGCCGGGGCACGGGTCATCGGCCAGCGCGCCGAGGCAGCGCAGCGCGGCGTGCGTGCTGCAGGTCGCCCGCGCCGCTTCGGCCCCGGTCAGCGGGCTGCCGTCGCTGTTCACCCAGCCGAGGGAGGTCAGCATGCGGGCGATCGTCACGTCCAGCGTGTCGGTGCACCGCGCGGCGACGCACACCAGCAGGATCAGGCCGGGCTGGACGTCGCGCGAGGCAGCCGCCCTGAGCGGCACCCGTTCGGCCAGATGCCACCAGAGCGCGGCGGGGCAGGCCCGCAGATCGGAGCCGAGCGCGGTCAGCAGGAGCTGGCCGCGCTGCTTCCGCAGCAGGCCCATGGCCTGGGCCGACTCGCGCAGCTGCCGCACCGGCAGCACCTGGTTCTCGCGGCGGACGGGTTTGTCCGCCGCGATGCCGAGCTCGCGCCGGGCCGCCTCCACCTGGGCCGGCGGCAGGTGGCCGGCCTCGGTCAGCCTGATGCCGTCGTCGCCGATTCGGTGCAGCAGCCAGGCGTAGGGGTGCACCATCCGGGCCGCCGTCTCGGTGTCGATCTGAACCCACCGTTCCAGCTGCGCGTCGCTGACCAGCTGCTCCATCTGCCGTTGCGCGCTGGCGGTCCTGATGGCCCGGATCAGCTCCGCCACCGGCCGGGGAATCGCGCCCGGTTCGTGGCCGGGCGCCTCGCGCGTACTGTCGCCGTCCGCGCCGCCGGTCTCATCCTGCCCTAATGGGACTTCCCCGGAGCTCTCCGCAGCCCCGGGGCGGGCCGTGGCCGCGCCTGCCAGGGCCCGCGGCGGCGGGGCTGCCCCGCCAAGCAGCTGCCGGAGCCCGATCTGGATCTCACGGGTGCGCATCCCGGCGATCGCGGCCTCGAACTGGGCCAGGATCTCGCGCTGCCGCGGCGGGCCGCCGTTCGGCTCGGGGAAACCGCTGGCGGGCCCGTCTGAGCCGTTGTGACCAGGCCCAACGGCCGGGGTGGCCAGGCGGTCCTGGCCACGGTGGGAAGGTTCGCCGTGCGCCATAGACCTACGCTACCGGCTGTCGACAAATACTTGCACCCCGTATGCGAAGAAATTCGTAGTTGCATCACGGAATTGCGTACGAAACGGGCAGGCCCGGGCCCGCGGCCCCGCAGCGCCCCTGCCGCTCGCGACTGCTTTATCTGGTCCCGTTCGGCATGAAAATCTAACGGGATGACCGGGACCGAACCAGCCGCGAAACCCACCACGCCCGCTGTGAGCAGGCCAGACGCCAGAGCCGGCCCTGACCCGGAGGCCGCGGCCGGCCCGGACGCTATCGCCGCGGCGGACGCGATCGCGGCGGAACTGCGGGCCGCGGGCTCCCCGGAACGGGCCGTGCGCGAGCGCGCCTACCTCAAGAGCGACCTGGACTTCTTCGGCGTCCCGGTGCCGGTCGCACGGGCGGCGATCCGGTCCTGGTGCCGGGCCCGGCCCGGGCTGGGCCACGGCGAACTGGTCGCGGTCGCGGCCGCCCTGTGGCACCCCCCGGTGTTCGACCGCCGGATGGCCGCCGAAATGCTGCTCGAGCTCAGTCCGGCCCTGCTCGGCCCGGCCGACGTCCCGCTGATCGAGCGGATGCTGCGTGAGGCGGGTACCTGGGCTCTCATCGACAGCCTCGCCGCCGGCCTGATGGGCGGCCTGGTCGAGCGCTACCCCGCCCTGACCGAGGTCCTGGACCGCTGGGCGGCGGACGGCGACTTCTGGATCCGGCGTTCGGCCCTGCTGGCGCTGCTCGTGCCGCTGCGCCGCGGGGCCGGGGACTTCGGCCGGTTCTCCCGCTATGCCGACCAGATGCTGGCCGAAAAGGAGTTCTTCATCCGCAAGGCCATCGGCTGGGTCCTCCGCGAAACCGCCAAGAAGCGCCCCGCCCTGGTCGCCGAATGGCTGGCGCCGCGCATTCACCAGGTCTCCGGCGTCACCTTCCGCGAAGCCCTCAAGCCCCTCCCGCCCGACGTAAGAGCAGCCCTGCTGGCGGCGCGCCACGACGGCCCGAGGTGATCTGCGCCGTCGTGGCCGCAGGCGCACCGCACCGCCGTCTCGCCGGCCCGGGCTTAACGATGTGGTCAACCGGGCCAGCGTGCGGGCGTGACCACGGCATAGTGTGCTATTCCTCGGCCGGCGTGGCCGCCGGCCGCCGTGGCCGATGCGAGCGGGCCGTGGCCGATCCGAGCGGAAGGAACGACCGTGCCTGCGGATACGCGCCCTGTCCTCTATATCGTCGCGTGCGGCGCCCCTCCGGCCAGCCAGCTTCCCGCGTTCGTCCGAGACGCCCAGCTCCAGGGATGGGACGTGTGCGTCGTCGCCACGCCGGACGGCATCAAGTTCCTCGACGCCGGGAACCTGGCCGGGCTGACCGGCCATCCGGTCCGCTCCCGGTACAAGCGCCCCGACGAGCCCGACGTCCTGCCGCCGCCGAACGCCCTGGCCGTGGTGCCCGCGACCTTCAACACCATCAACAAATGGGCGCAGGGCATCAGCGACACCCTCGCGCTCGGCCTGCTCAACGAGGCCGTCGGCCTGCGCCTGCCGATGGTCGCGGTCCCCTGGCCGAACGCGGCGCTCGCCGCCCACCCGGTCTTTGTGCGCAGCGTCGCCACGCTCCGCGAATGGGGCGTCACGCTGATCCTGGACCCCGCCCGGCTGCCGGCGCCGGGCAGCCAGGAACCCGCCCCGTTCCCGTGGGACGAGCTGCGCGCCGTGCTGCCCAGCCTCCGTGCGCAGTGGACCGAACCGCAGGCCAGCTAGGGCTCCGATGGTGAGCTGGCGCGCCGGACGGTGACGTGGATCGGGCCGCTTACGGGCAGGTCCACGAGACCGCGGCGGCCAGCGTGCGGCCGCCGGCCCCGGTGGTGTCGCTCGTGAACGGCCGCCGGTACCGGTGATCGTCGCCGGGGTGCCCCCCGATTCGGTGTTTCCTTCCGATTTATGCGGGCAGACGCCCCCCTGGCAGCAATCGGCTGAAGATTGCATAAGTTGCCAAAGGTGACACAGGAGTACAAATGATTATCCTAGGCCTCATCATTCTGGTAGTGGGTTTCCTGCTCCACATCGCGATCCTGTGGACGATCGGCATCATCGTCCTGGTGGTCGGGCTCATCCTGCTTCTGCTCGGCGCGGTCGGCCATGAAATCGGCGGCCATCGGCATTACTGGTAGCAGCCCCTGGGTGCGGGCCTGGCGACCGACTGCGCGCTGGGCCCGCCTGCGGGTCGCGACCTGCGGCGATGACACAGTGTGTCGGCTCGATCGCTCGGTCAGCAGTCCGGTCGTGGGTGTTATGGTGCTTCCGCTGAAGAACTCGTGCTCATTTTTCCGTTCTCGGGGGAAGTTGCCATGCGCCTGGCGCGAACAGTGACGGTAGCCGCAGCGGCCTGCGCGCTCGCCGCCGCCGCGGTGGTGTCTGCAGGGTCGGCGGTCCCGGTGCCCGGCGCGAAGCCGCCCGCGCCCCAGGCTGACGTGGTCATCCGGCCCGGCGTGCAGCATGCTGGGCACGCGAGCAGTGCCCCTCCGACCACCGCGTACTGCCAGGCGAACTACCAGATCGCCTGCTACGAGCCGTACCAGATCCAGCAGGCCTATAACCTGCCGACCCTGTACCTGCGCGGCGTGAGCGGGCGGTTCACGACGATCGTCATCGTCGATTCGTTCGGCTCACCGACGATCCGGCATGACCTGAACGTCTTCGACCAGACGTTCCATTATCCGGCCCCCCCGTCGCTCAACATCGTATCGCCGGCCGGCCAGGTGCCGCCCTACGACCCGAACGACTCCGACATGGTCGGCTGGGCCGGCGAGACCACCCTCGACGTCGAGTACGCGCACACCGTCGCGCCGGACGCGAACATCCTGCTGGTCGAGACGCCGGTGTCGGAGACCGAGGGCGTGACCGGCTTCCCGCAGATCATCGCGGCCGAGAACTACGTCATCGACCACAATCTCGGCGACGTGATCAGCCAGAGCTTCAGCGCGACCGAGGAGACCTTCCCCAGCCGGGCGGCGCTCGAGTCGCTGCGCGGCGCCTACGAGAACGCTGACGCCCACCACGTCACGGTGCTCACCGCGTCCGGCGACAGCGGCGCCGCGGACCTCGGCCTGGACCAGTCGACGTACTACACCCACCCGGTGACGTCCTGGCCGGACAGTGACCCGCTGGTGACCGGCGTCGGCGGCACCCAGCTGCACCTCAACGCGAGCGGCCAGCACACCGCGCCGGACAACGTGTGGAACGACACCTACAGCCACGCCACCCAGGAGCACATCTTCGGTGACGCCGGCCCGAACGCGCTGGCGGGCGGCGGCGGCACGTCCAGCTTCTTCGGCCGCCCGCCGTACCAGGACGGCGTGGCCGGCGCCGTGGGCAACAGCCGCGGTGTCCCGGACATCTCGATGAGCGCGGCCTGCGACGGGGCGGTGGATGAGTACCAGAGCTTCGGCGGGCAGACGCCCGGCTGGTACCCGATCTGCGGCACCAGCGAGGCGACGCCGCTGTTCTCGGGCATCGTGGCGCTCGCCGACCAGGTGGCCCACCACCGGCTCGGCCTGATCAACCCGTACCTGTACGCGCTGTCGGCGGCCCGGGCCAAGGGCATCGTCGACGTCACCCAGGGCAACAACACCGTGTCGTTCACCCAGAACAACAACCTGTACACGGTCCGGGGCTTCCGCGCCGCCGGCGGCTACGACCTGGCGTCGGGGGTGGGCACCGTCGACGCGGCCTCCTTCGTCCCCGAGCTCGCCTACCTGGGACGGCACTACTACTAGGCGCGGGCCCGCGCGGCGGAAGCCGCGACACGCGCCGTGGTTCCCGCCGGTCCGCACGCCCAGCGCCCCCGGCCTACCGCACGATGCGCAGGGCGACCTTGCGGTTGCCGCTATTCAGCTTGACCAGCGCGAACCACAGCGGGAGCAGGGCGTCGACCGTGCCGGTGGCGTCCGCGTCGCCCACGAACGCGGGCTCCAGGCCCACGGCGCGGATAAGCGCCTCGGCCGTTTCCCGCGCGCTTGGCTCGGCGGCGAAGAACAGCGTGCTGCCGGGCAGCGGATCGGCGAAGTTCTCCCAGCCCAGTGTGTTGAAGGCGCGGACGTAGCGGGCGTTCGGCACGGCCGCCGTGATCGCGGCACGGCTGTCGGCGGCCGGCCCGCCCATGTTGTTCGTGGCGTCGATGACGACCTTGCCGTCCAGCGCCGCGCCGTGCTCCCCGGCCATCCCGGCGACCGCGCCGCCCGGGATGGCGAGTACCACCACGTCGGCGTCCTTCACCGCGTCGGCGATGGGCGCCAGGGGCGCCCCGCCCGGCCCGTCCCCGGCGCCCTGGCGGGAGCCGTAGACCACGTCGTACCCGGCCGCCCGCCATCTGCCGCCCAGCGTGCTGCCGATGTTGCCCGTCCCGATCACTGCGATCCTCATGCCGGCCTCCAGCCCGCCCCGGTGAGCCCCGGTGAGCCCCGGTGACCGTCTCATTCTGCCCGCCCGCGCCGTGCCCCCGGCCCGCGCCCTGCCGCCGGGTTGACGCGGCACGTCAGCGGGGGCGCAATAGCTGTGGTGACACCGAACGGCCCTGGCCAGGGCGCTGGCATGAGCGGAGGGTACGGCGTGAGCGAGCAGCTGGAGCAGTTCCGCATGCTGATCGGAGGGAAGGCCGTCGACGCGATCTCCGGCCGGACGTTCGAGTCCGAGAACCCCTATACCCGCCGGCCGTGGGCGCTGATCCCGGACGCGGGCCCGGAGGACGTGGACGCCGCCGTGCAGGCCGCCCGGGCCGCGCTGGACGCCGAATGGGGCCAGCTGACCGGGTTCGCCCGGTCCCGGCTGATGCGCCTGCTCGGCGACCTGATCTCGGTGAACGCCGAGCGGCTCGCGCGGCTGGAGGTCCAGGACTCCGGCAAGCTCTACCGGGAGATGATCGGCCAGCTCAACGGGCTCGGCGGCTGGTACCACTACTACGCCGGGCTGGCCGACAAGCTCGAGGGCCGGCAGATCCCCGCGCCCAACCCGGACTACCTCGTCTACACCCGCCGCGAGCCGGTCGGCGTCGTGGCCGCGATCACGCCGTGGAACTCGCCGCTGCTGCTCATGACGTGGAAGCTGGCCCCGGCCCTGGCCGCGGGCTGCACCGTGGTGATCAAGCCGTCCGAGCACGCGCCCGCGTCCACGCTGGGCTTCGCCGAGCTGATCGCCGAGGCCGGATTCCCGCCCGGCGTGGTCAACGTCGTCACCGGCCAGTCCCGCGAGGTCGGCGCGGCGCTGGCCGGGCACCCCGGCGTGGACAAGGTCGCGTTCACCGGGTCGACCGCCACCGGCCGGGCGGTCGCGCACGCGGCGGCGGAGAACCTGAACCCGGTCACCCTGGAGCTGGGCGGCAAGTCCCCGCAGATCGTCTTCCCGGACGCGGACCTGGCCGCCGCGGCGAACGGCGTGGTGGCCGGCGTGTTCGCGGCCACCGGGCAGACCTGCATGGCCGGCTCCCGGCTGATCGTGCACGCGAACGTGCACGACGAGCTGGTCCGCCTGGTCGCCGGCCGGGCGGCGCGGATCCGGCTGGGCGACCCGAACGACCCGGCGACCGAGATGGGCCCGGTGGCCAACGGGCCGCAGTACCAGAAGGTGCTCGGCTACCTGCGGACCGCGGTCGACGAGGGCGCCCAGGTGGCCCACGGCGGCGCGGCCGACGGCAGTCTCGGCGGCTACTTCGTCCAGCCCACCGTGCTCACCGGGGTCGGGCCCGCCGCCACCGTCGTGCGGGAGGAGATCTTCGGGCCGGTACTGTCCGCGTACACCTTCACCGACGAGGCCGAGGCGGTCAAGCTGGCCAACGACACGCCGTACGGGCTGGCCGGCTCGGTCTGGACCGCGGACGTCCGGCGCGCGCACCGCGTCGCGGCCCGGCTCCGGGCCGGCACGGTCTGGATCAATGCCTACCGGGTGGTCGCGCCGAGCGTACCGTTCGGCGGGTACAAGGCCTCCGGGATGGGCCGGGAGAATGGCATCGAGGCCGTGCACGCCTACACCGAGAACAAGAGCGTCTGGGTGGAGCTGAGCGGCGGCACCCGCGACCCCTTCACGCTCGGCTGAGATCTCCGCCCCCATATTGCCGAAACTCCCCGGCCAGGGGCGCTACCGTCTAGTCCGGGAATTTGCCGGGCAGCGGTACGGGAGGGCAACCGATGGCGGACGGGCAGACCGTGCAGCCGGGGCTGGACGACCTGGCGGGCGAGGCCGCGGTGCTGCGCGTCTACCGGCAGGCGTTCGCGGTGCTGGCCCGCGAGGCAGAGAAGATGATCCTGACGCCCCAGCTGCTGGAGGTGGACGAGGCGATCTTCGCCGCGTTCGCCGCCTCCGGCAGCGACGGCCTGACCGAGGAACAGGTCCGCAACGCCTGCCGCCGGTTCCCCGAGGCCACCGTCGCCCGCCGGTTCGAGGTGCTCAAGGCGTACGGCGCGGTCAGCAAGGTCTTCGAGCGGCCGAACGAGCGCTACTACCGCGCCGCATTCGCGCCGTACGTCATGCTGCTGTTCCTGCGCCGGATCGGCGGCCGCGGCGGCCAGTCCGAGCTGCACGAGCTGCTCTCGGCGGAGCACCGCAACGTCTCCGCCAGCGCGGCCACCGCCGAGGACGGCCAGGCCTCGGCCGGGCGCCTCACCCAGGTGTTCCGGCTGATCGCGAACGAGCTGTCGATCATGTCGCTGGGCGCGGACGTGGCCCAGCTGCGGGAGAACGCGCAGCTGCTGTGGGGCAACGAGGCGCTCATCGCCCGGGCCGAGGACGTGCACGCGGTCGTCCTGCGGCGGTGGCCCGCGCTGGACCGGGAATGCCAGTGGCTCCGCGCGGGCCTGGCCGCCTACCGGGACGCGATCGACGCCGCGGCGGCGCGGCTGATCGAGCGGGCGGGCACCACCCGGGCCCTCGGGCTGCTGCCGGCGCAGGAGTGGCGGGCGTTCGCGCGCACCGCGGGCACTCAGCGGCTGGGCGCGGTGCTCGACTCGTTCGTATTCGACGCCCCGGCGCCCTGGTTCGACCCGCAGGCCATGACCGAGGCGGCCGAAAGCGGCGGCCAGCCCGACGCCGCGCGGATGCCCCCGCCGCGCCCCGCCGGGGACGACGGCGCCGGCCGGGACGACGCCGCCCCGGCCGACCACGACGGGACCGGCACGGCCGCCGGGAGGCTCCTCGGCGAGTCCCGTTCGGTTGCCGTGGCGGACCTGCTGCGTGCGGCCCCGGACTGGGCCAGCGCCCGCCGGGTCCTCGCCCAGATGACCGCCGCGCACCACGATCCCGCCCTGCCGTACACGCTGACCTGGGATGAGGGCCTGGACGTGGCGGACCCCGGCGGCCCGGGCCCGGCGTGGCTGACCCGTGGCCAGTTCCGCCGGAACGCGGACGGCCGGTGACCGCCGGGGACACCGCGCTGGCGTGGGCCCGGGCCCGGTCCGCGGGCCCGCTGCCGGTGCCGGCCGGGACGCCGGCCCCGGCGGGGATGATCAAGCTCACCGGCCCCGGCGGGTCCTGGCTGGTGCCGCAGGTACCCGAGGCGGCCGACGCCCGGGTGCTGGCCGAGATGGGCTTGCCCGGCCCGCTGCTGGAGCAGCCCAACGACACCGCCCGGATGCTCGCGGCCGTGCTGCGGTGCTGCTGGGAGGACCCGCTGACCCCGGTCTGGCCGGGGGTCAGCGCCGGGTCCGGGCCCGTGCTCGCCGTGTTCGGTGCGGTGACCGGGCCGCGCGACGAGGCGGCGCACCGCCGGGCCGCCGTGGCCGCGCTGCGCCGCCTGGACCAGGCGGGCTGGGTGCGGTGGGACGAGCCGGCCGGCACCGTCCGGCTGGGGCCGCGCGTCGCGTTGTGGGGCAGCGGCGACCTGACCACGCTGCGCCAGCTGTGGCGGTCAATTCAACCGCCCGAACGGGCCCATGCGATCCCGGCCCTGCCGCAGGACCCCGACGCCGCGGAAGCCGCTGACCCCGACGCCGCGGAAGCCAGGCCCGGCGATCCGCTGGAGCCAGCACAATGACCTCGATATTTGAACCGGTGCTGGCCGACCTCAGCGAACGGCACCGGGACGAGATCCTGGCCGCGTTCGCCGCGGTGGAGAACAGCCCCGAACCGGTACCGGAAGCCGTGGCCACGGCGCTGCGCGACGCGACCCTGCGCCGCAGCGTCGAGGAGATGCTGAACCTCATCGGCCGGACGCTAGTCCGGGCCGGCCCGGGCCGCTGGACGTCCGGGTACCGCGACGACATCGCGGCCCGGCTCACCGCCGGCGGGAGGCACGCCCTGCCGGTGACCGACCGCGCCGTGCTCACCCTGGTGCTGATCCATTCGGTCGCGATCCCGCGGACCGAGGGGACGCTGACCGGGGACGCCTGGGTGGAGGGCACCCCGACCCCGGTGGAGGAACTGCAGCGCCGCACCCAGCTGCCCCGCGGTGAGCTGCGGCAGAGCCTGGGCCGGCTGCGGGCCGCCGGGCTGGTCCGGGTCGTCCCGGCGCGGCCGCGGCCGGGGAACGGCCCGCCGGGAGCGCCGGGCCAGCAGGGCACCGCGTATCTGCCCGGCCCGCAGTTTCACCGGCTGACCGAGGCCGCGCGCCGCCGCCTGCAGGAGGAGCTCATCCTGGCCGCGGGCCCGGACACCCCGCTGGCCGCCGCGATCCGGCGGCGCCGCCGTGCCCGCGAACCCGGTGCCCGCGAACCCGGTGCCCGC
>Ga0335085_10012059_pt1 | contig 12754 bp, 12 predicted proteins | sample Lox_Sample_45_FD_206712 | JGI IMG/M metagenome (GOLD analysis project Ga0335085, IMG submission 206712) | Soil microbial communities from Loxahatchee National Wildlife Refuge, Florida, United States - Lox_Sample_4.5 | ecosystem: Environmental > Terrestrial > Soil > Wetlands | place: USA...
GGTCGACCCGGAGGCAGCGGCGGCGGCCAGGGTCACCATCGTCCCGTCCGAGTAGTCCTGCGAACACGTCGAGCCGCAGTCGATCCCGACGGGTGAGCTCGTCACGGTGCCCGACCCAGTCCCTGCCTCGGCTGCGGTCAGGGTGTACGGGGTGGCCGAGGCGGTTCCGACGAATCCGTGACCGGTGACGTCCACGGCGATGCACTGGCTTGTGGAACTGCAGGCGATACCGGTCAGAGAGTCCGCGCCCGGGATCCGGACCGGAGTCGCGTCCGCCGGCGCGGCCGGGTCGAAGGTCACCTCCTGGCCGAGGTTGTCGACCGCGATGCACTCCGTCGCGGAAGGGCATGCCACCGCGGCGATCGACACGCCGCTATCGATTGTCACCGGGGAGGGGCTTCCAGGCGAAACCGGATCGAAGGTCACCTCCTGCCCTAGGTTGTCGACCGCGGTGCACTGGTTGGTCGAGGTGCATGCCACTGCCGTGAGCGCCCCGCCGCCGTCGACCGACACCGCAGTTGGCGCGCCAGGCGAATTGGGGTCGAAGGTCACCTCGTGACCGGTCGCGTCGACCGCGGTGCACTGGCTGGCTGAAGCACATGCCACAGACTTCAAGCTTCGGCCGCCGTCCACCGCGATCGGTGTTGGGCTGCCGGGGGAGACCGGGTCGAAGGTCACCTCCTGCCCAACACTGTCGACTGCGGTGCACTGGCTGGCCGAAGAGCAAGCGCCACCGTAAATTTGGCCGCCGCTGTCCACGCTGACCGGGGTTGGACTCCCGGGCGAAACCGGATCGAAGGTCACCTCCCCTGTTCCTCCGCCGAATGCGGTGCACTGGCCGGTTGAGGGGCAGGCGAGCGACCCCAGGCCATCCAGGCTGTTGACGACGACAGGCGTGGGATTGCCCGGTGCGGACGGATCGAACGTCATCTCCGAACTCCAATCGAGGGCGGTGCACAGGCTCGCCGACGGGCACGCGACCCCATACAGCTTCTCTCCCTGATCGATCTCGACCGGCGTCGCCTCCCCCGGGTGGGACGTGTCCCACGTCACCTCGTGCCCAAGCTGGTCGACCGTGGTGCACTGGCTCGCGGATGGACATGCGAACGAGTTGCCGCCGGGGCCGCAGCCCGAACTCACCCAGGCGAGCGAGGCAGCAAAGCACAGCGCGCCGCCAGCCGCCCAGCACTCGCTCGACGACGGACAGACCACGTCATCGGTGCCACCTCCAGGGAGCGCAACCGAGGTCGGACTGTCCGGCGAGGTCGGATCGAAAGCCACCGCATCGGCACCCACCGCCACGCACTGACTGGTCGACAGGCAGGCCACCCCATAGACAGGGGCGTCGCTATCGACGGTCACCGGCGTCGGACTCCCCGGCGAGGCGGGGTCGAATGTCACCTCCTGCCCGACCAAGGCGGATGGAGCGCACGGACTCGGCGACGTACAGAATGCACCCACGGCGGTGCACTGGCCCGTCGACGGGCACGCCACGCCTGCCAGAACAAGGGCCCCGCTGTCGACGGTCACCGGCGTCGGACTCCCCGGTGCGGTCGGGTCGAACGTCACCTCCTCCCCTCCCTGACCCACGGCAGTGCACTGGCTTGTCGACGGGCAGGCGACGCCGATAAGGGGCACGCTGGCAACGCTGACCGGAGTCGGACTCCCAGGCGAGACAGGATCGAACGTAACCTCCCGCCCCTGGTAATCGACCGCGGTACATTGGCTCGCTGACGGACACGCCACGTCTCGCGGGTCGTCACCGGCATCGACGACTACCGGCGTGGGGTTCCCCGGCGAAGCGGGATCGAACGTCACCTCCTGACCCACGTAGTCCATCGCGGTGCACTGGGTCGTCGATGGACAGGCCACTGCTCGTAGCGGCGTCTCGAGGTTGTTGTCGATCAGGCTCCCCGAGGACCAGGTGAACGGATCGGCTCCGCCACCGGCGGCAGCGCCAGACACAAGAAGCAAGACACACGCAGCAGCCGCGCAGGCCACCAACAGCCAACGGGATTGGCCGCGCACAGCGCGAACCACACATCGCCCTGTCCACCGCCCGTTCCCGCGATCCGACCTACTCGTGTGTGCCACAGCTCGTCCTCTGACCTCGGTCTCGCCCCCTACTGCAAGCGGGGTAAACCGGCACCGCGGGACACCGCGGAGCCACCAACCTGCCGAGCGAACAACGCACGCAGAAGGGGGAGCGGTACGGCGATACCCATCGAACTCCGAAACATGTTCTAGGTATCGACCGTCACCCACTCAGACATAAGAGGCGATCTGCACTAATGCCCCCGCGTCGAAAGTCGCCGTAGCGCTCGGAGCCGCGATCAACCATGCTCGGGACTGGAAGGACCAAGACGTAACGCGCACCGTCCCATGTCACTGTCCCGTAGAGACAGCGATGGGCAAGGATCTCCGCCGCAGCACCGACCCTAGACGTATGGAGCCGATGGTCGCGGCCCCCACCACTCAACAGCTACTCGATCGCGCGGAGCGCCTCCCTCACGAGTTGGTCTGCCTCGGGGTTCAGCTCTCGAGGCACCCAGCTGAGTCGGAAGCTCTCGAATTCCATGGCGAGGCCTTTGGCAACCGCATGCAGCTCGCGGAGCTCCGGCTTTTTGATGGTGGAACGGTCGTTCATCTGGTCGACCACAAGCTCGGAGTCCATGTAGACGCGGATGTTCCGGACTCCGTGAGCACGCGCGAGCGCCAGTCCCTCGATCAATCCTTTGTACTCCGCCTCGTTGTGCGTGGCGCGACCAATCCCCTTCGAAGTCTGAGCCACGGCGCGCAACTTTCGCGTTCGCAGGATCACGCCGATCGCCGCGTGAGGCAAAGGGTCGCCCGAGCCCCGTGATCCGTAGCTGGATGCAAGGCCTCCGTCGGTGTTGAGAAGGAAGTACTTGCTTTCCGCGCCGGCGTGCGCCTCAGTCATCGCAGTCATCCTAGGCTGGCACCCAGAAGATGCTTACAGCCGTGGCTGCATTGGTCGATAGTCATTGCGTGACCGGGGTCGAAGTGAAGCCGCCTCGTGAGCTACGTCTCCGCTACCCCGCGACGTGCGCGTCGTGTGGGATCGCGCTTTCGAAGGGCGCGGATGCGGTCTGGGATCCGGCGGCCAAGACGGTGACCTGCCTCGCTTGCCTTCCAGCGGGTGAGGTCGAGTCGGGTGCTGCAGGTGTTTCGGCCGCGGCCGAGGGCGCGCGACGGGCCGAGCGCACGGTCGATGAGGTCAGGCGCAAGCACGGCGACCACGCTGCAGAAGTCGCTCGCGAGATGGCCGGCCGTGATGCGGCTGCGAGCTGGGGCAAGGGAAGCGAAGGCGAGCGCCGGTTGGCTGGCTACATCGCGCAGGAGGTTGGGGATCGCGTCATCGCCCTGCACGACCGGCTCATCCCGGGAACGCGGGGCAACATCGACCACATCTTCGTATCCGCGACCGGCGTCTGGGTCGTCGACGCCAAGACCTACCAGGGAAAGGTTGTTCGGCGCCAGACCGGAGCTCCTTGGCAGCGAGAGAACGAGCTGTACATCGGCGGCCGAAATCGGACATCACTCGCGAAAGGCCTCGTCCGGCAGGTTGACGCAGTGATCGCAGCTTTGCGATCAGTCGAATCTCTCCACGGGACGGACGTACACGCTGCTGTCTGTCTCGTCGAGTCTGAGTGGGCGCTGATCGACTTCCCCTTCCAGGTCGGCAACGTCTGGATCATGTACCCCGGAGCCCTGAAGAAGCGGCTACGAAAGAGCGGTCCGCTCTCGCGGGAAATCATGGAACGCATCGCGCGGCGACTCGAGCTGAGTCTCCCCTCAGCCAGCCCGCGATAATCAGACCTCCCGCGGCCGAAGCCGAAGGTCGCCCGACTCGAAGCCCCGGCGGCACCCCGGATACCGCATTCGGCTTCGGAGCGAGATCTGGGCCGCCGGCTCCGGCTCAGCGTGCCTGCCGGAACCAGCGGCGGCTTGGTCGTGGTTTCTGTTGGAGGAGGCGGGGGACAGTCTGGGCGAGGGCCGGATCGACGTGACCGTCGAGTGCGAGCTTGGCGGTGAGAAGCGTCGTCTCGGCGGGCGAGAGCGGGTCGGGGCAGTCGACGACGAGGAAGCTCACGATGTGCGAGAGCCGCAGAAGTTCCTGCATCTGTCGTGCGTCGAGTTGTCAGGCGCGTTTCGAGCGGAGCTACGAGTGCTCGGTCGCGCGTGCGAGAGCTTCGAGCTCCGGGACGCCGCGCCGACTAGCCGATGCCGAGTGGGACGTCACAGCGTTTGCAGTGGTGACCTTCGCCGAGCCGCCGGCCGGGTCCGCAGGATGCGGTCGTCCCCCGTCCGTGGACTCGGTGGAGGGGATTGGTGCAGCCGTAGCATTCGACGACGCCGTCGGCGTGCGAGACAAGCGGGCCTGCGCATGGCTCGGCGTCGGAGTGGCTCTCGCTGAGGGTTGCGACGCGCGCAAGTGCGAGCGCTTCCGCTTGTGGAATCCGGAGCGCCTTGAAAGCAGCCAGGGCCTTGGTTGTTGGTTGAGGGGTGAGCGTGGTATCGAGGACAGCTGCCTCAATCGGGGCGACTGCGAACGGAAGGAAGTCGGCGATTTTGCAGCCAGTCGCGACCGTCGAGAGGGGCACACCGCGGGCGAGGTCGGCGTAGGCGGCGCTCGCCAGTTTCGCCAGCCCCCGGTGCATTCGGATCGTGAGCGTGATCCGGTTGACAGTAAGTGGCTCGGGTTGGATGGCGTGAATTCGGTTGACGAGTAGGGGCACGCAGTCGCATTCAAACGTGACGGCACTGCCGCAGGCCGCGTTGATAGCGGATCCGAGCAACATGCCTTTGAGACGCTGCGACGGGGAAAGCTGCACCGGCAACCGGCTTTCGACACCAACCGTGGCTGGGAGGACGTAAACATCGGTCACGATGCTGGCGTCACCGTCAAGCGTATGTCCGGACAGCCGGAGCCTGTTTGCGCTTATCGGGCTGGCGCACCAGTTGTTGTCGCGGATCGCCGCTGCGAGCGCTCCTCTGCAATCGGTCAGCGGTTGGCCGTCCTCGTGATCGCTCGTCATGTTCCCGTCTCGCAGCGTTCACAACGATGCCCAGCTCCGAGATACCGATCGGGACTGCAGGCGAGGATGCAGTCTGCGACATGAGAAAAGGTGGCTGGCTCGGTGCAGCCGAAGCACTCGATGGTGGCGTCCGCATGCAGGACGAGCGGGCCTGGGCACGCGTTGACGAGACCTGTTCTTCCGATGAGGCGAGGCGTGACGGCCGCGAGGACCCTCATTTCAGCCTCCGTTCGGCCGTCGGGGATTTGTGTGTCCGGGGCCAGTCCGTCAGGAACCCGAGGAACGTCGTTCCACGCTGCGCCTTGTCGTGGCCGGCCGTGGAATGGTGCGGGAAACTCGCCCGGGCCGATCGAGGGGCCGGGAATGTCTTCCGAATAGACCGTGGAAGGGTCCGAGCCCGCAGCGACGGCTGCGAGCAGTGGCTCGGCGCCGGAGGCTCTGAGCCAGAGCGTTTCGAGCGCAGTGCCGCAGAGTCTCTGTGCCAGTTCCTGGTCGGTGTCGGGGATGAGGACTGTCGTCGTGGCGATCGGCGTGCCGCGCCTTCCAACGGCGAAGCCGACTCTGCCTTGTCCGCTCAGCTCGAGGCAGAGCTCCAGTACTGCCTCAATACGATCGCGCGGAATCAGAACCGGCACTGAGCACTCGGCGCGGAGCATCCCGTCGCCTACCCAAAGTTCGGTCGACAGGAATACGTTGAAGACGCCGGGCGGACCCACGACCCGCGCGGACTCGGAGCCGGCGCTTGCGACGGCCCACAGGCCGCGATCCTTGAGCCCGGCCTGTGTCGCGTGAGCCATGCACTGACCCGGGAGCGCAGTCATGCCTGACCACAGATCAGCCTTCGCCATAGCCGTCGCTGCCGCCTACTGCGATTCCGGGACGCCACGGAGCCTGGATGAGCGGCATTCCCTGAGCGATCACGACTGTTCGTGCGCGGCCAGCGCACTTGCTGGTGCGATGGCGGTGCTTCCGACTCGGCGGAATACGGGGGAGTAGTGATGCGTGCCGCCTGCTGCCATTTGAATGGCGTCGAACGCGACGATCGCCCGCTCGGCGATCGTCGTGCCGTCGAGAGGAGCGTAGGTCTTGAGGCGAACTACACATGAGTCGAGCTCGAGGCCGAAGCTGAAGGGCACGCCGCTTGCCGCGATCCGATTGATCAGCTCCGCGAGAGCGGGCCTGCGCGATGGTGGTGGAACTTGATCGTCGCGAAAGACGTAACTCGTAGCCAATACGTTTCCGCCCATAAAGTCGATGAAGACGCTCCCGCCCTGCAACAGCGTGGGCTTGAGTCGCCGAGGCTCCGGATGACCCTTTGCCTTCCAGATCGCGACCGTTTCCTCGAGCAGGCGAACGTCCCAATCAGTCGACTGATACGGACGACCCGGTAGCACGTCGAGGGCTTCGCGAACGTTTGCGCCGTCGGCAACGAACCTCAGTGCTGGCCAGAACTCACGCATGTCCGCGACCGCGACGTCGACAAGGTTTGCGACAAACGGTGTGTCCAAAACCTCGGCGCATTCGAACGCCATGAAATCCCTCTTGTTCATGACGAATGGCTCGCCGTTCTTGGTCAACATGACGTGGAACCCAGCGGTCGCGTAGTTGCGATTGAGGCACGCACACATCTCGAACATGCGAGGTAACGCACTCGCTGAGATCTGGAACGGCGGCGGTGCAACCTCGATTGACACGAGGCCGGCCCTCGCCGACGCTCTGAATCCGCCATCAACGGTTCCGAAAGAGACCGTGCCCTGCCAGGACGTTCCGACGGTCGCTCCCGAGTCTTCTAGAGCTTGCTCAGCTCTCGCCGTGAGCTGGTCCTGCCGGCGCAGGACCTCGCGAAGAACCTGAACTAGGTCCATCTCTCCGCGGTTCACCGGACGATCCCGAGCGTCGAAGGAACGGCGACCGTGTCAAAGACCATCTTGGGGCGCGTCGTCGAGAGTGGCCGCATCACAGCCCAATTGATCGGCATTCCCAGCGTGCGGGTTGAACAAAACTGCGAACATCTGTTCGTGACCTCGCACGGCATGGCGCACGGACGCGGTCACGCGCCCACTTCCCGCACGGGTCTAGCGGACCTGTTCCCGGGGGCGAGGTTGAGGACACGCTCGACGGCACGGACGTACAGGGTGCGGATGCCGACGCTGGCAGAGTCGCACCTGGTGTTTTGGTGGAGCGTGTTTGCCTCGTTGATGATCGCCCGCAGGGTGGGCTCGTCGGTGACCTTCCCGACCGCCTCAACGAGCTGCGCCCGACCCGCCGCGCGGAGGTAGCCGCTGATCTCGTCCCGAAGTCCGGCGACGAGAACGACCCTGTGATCGGAGTTGCTGGAGTGGGCGAGGTAGTCGTGCAGGGTGGCGCGCGTTTGGAAGACGAACACGACGCGCTCCAGTGCCGGGTGGGCTTGCAGCAACGCTTCGACGGTGGGGACGGCGATCGAGGCGGCAACCTCGGCCGGGAAACCGTTGGCGCCAGTGCCGATCGCCGGCAGTGCAACGCTGCGACAGCCTCGTTCGACCGCGACCGCGAGGAGCTGCTCGTGGACGCGGTGGAGCGCTTCCTTTTCGCGGTCTTCGCCCCGCCAGGTCGGGCTGACCACGTGGATGACGTAGCGGGCCGGGAGCGCTCCAGCGCCCGTAACGAGCACCTCGGCGCCGGATGCTCGAGCGGCGAGCTGCGCGCACTCGGCCGCGTAGTCGGGGCCGGCTGCGGCGGAGAGCGCGCCGCTGACTCCAGCGTGGCCGAGCAGGAAGCCCCTGCTGCAGGGGTTGACGATCGCGTCGCAGTCGCTCCCTGCGATGTTCGCGAGCTGGAACTCGAGGCGTCCCACGGCCCTCAACTCATCTGGCCTCTAGTGTCGGCGCTGCCGGACCTGCAGGTGAGATTGCGCGCAGCGTCGGCGTCTCCACCTCGGTCGCGTTGCGCCTCTCTTTCGCGACCCGCACGAGCCGACTCGCGACTTGGAGCGAGGATTCCGGCGCGCGTGACTCGTCGAGCAAGGCAGCGCCAACCGAGCAGGTAGCGGTGAGAGCGCGGCCGCCGATCGCGAATGGCTCCTCCGAGACGATCCGGCGCAGTCGCTCGGCGAACTCGGCGAGATCTGCCTGGTCGGGGGCGAGGACGACGAACTCCTCTCCGCCCCAGCGGAAGATTCCGTCGCTCGCTCGCAGCCGTTCGCGGAGCCGCCGGTAGACGTTGACGAGGAGCTGGTCTCCAGCGGCATAGCCGTAGGTGTTGTTCACGTTGCGGAACAGGTCGAGGTCGAGGAAGCAGAGCGCGGCCGGACGGCCGCCGCGCATGATCCGCGCGTGTTCGGCAGTGAGGGCCTCTTCCAGGGCGTAGCGGTTGGGTGCACTCGTGAGGGCGTCGAGCCGGGCGCGCAAGCGCTCCTCCGGCAGGTCGTGCTCGAGCCGGAGTCGCAGCCGGTTGCCGAGCCAGAGCACGAGCAGCAGACCCGAGGCGAGCGCCAGCGAGACGGCAGGCGCCGACCCGTAGGAGAAGAGGAAGGCGGCGAGTAGCGGCCACGGCAGCGCCCAGTCGAGCAGGTGGCTCCTCCAAGAACGAGCGATCTCAGGCCACGACACGGCGGGACGATCGAGGCAGACGACGACGACGTTGAGAGCGTTCAGGACCAGGCCCGCGAGCAGGCCCACCGCCGCCAGAGCGAGCGCCCCATCACCACCGCGCAACGCCACCTGCTGGCCGACCAACCCAACCCCAAAGCCCTCAAGCGCGTCCGCGCCACCCCAGGCGAACCGCTTCCGGCTCACGGATCCCGTCTGAAGCACCTCCGTTGCCGCACCCGCGCAGGCGCCGACGAGCGGGCCGCCGATCAGCGCAGCCGCCACCACAAAACCAGCCGGAGAGACGTGCATCCGCGGCGAGACGACCATCGTGACCTGCGCAGCAAGCGCCGCCAGCGCCACCAACACAACAGCAGCGGGCAGCGTGGTAGCGACCGTCGCACCGTGCAGGCCAAGCCACACAGCAAGAACGATCAGAGCCGCAGTTGGAAACCCTACTGCGACCAGGAGACCACGCCCCCGCACCGCCGCAGACATAAGGAAAGTCAAGTCGCGCTTCTAGTTCCGGGCGTCCCCCAAGCGAGGATCGCGCCCTCCCTCGAAGGAGTGACTCCAACGGCGCGCGAGGAGAGCTATGCGCCCTCCCAGGTGAAGAGGTTTTGGAAGAGTTCCGCCTGCTCGATCGCATCATCCAGAGCGTTGTGCGTATGCGTCCGTGTCGAGTGGAGCTCGGTCGGCATCTGCGACTTGGTAGAGGCTCCGATTGTCGTTCGTGCGCGTATTGCGTAGAGCGTCTTGATGTCGAGGCAACCTGAGAAACCGAACGGCGAGCCGCTCGCTGAGAAGCGGACGAGGTACCAGTAGAGAAACATCCAGTCGAAGCCGAGCGGATAGGCGACGAACACCGGACGGCCGGCGGGATCGATCTGTGTCGTTAGAGCACGTACCCAGTCGGCCGCCTCGCTCAGCGCGACCGTTGGGTCGGCGCCGCTGCGCAGAAGCTCGTCGCGATCGAGTCCGCTTACGGCTACCGCGTCGACGTCGAACTCGTCCGAGATCGGCCGCAGCTCGCGGTAGAAGGTGTGCCGGGCCGGGTCGATCCGCCGGAAGGTGTCGCCGTCGAAGACGCCTGCGAGGGAGAAGCCGAAGGAGAGCATCGAGTTGACGCCCGGTATCGGCCCGTCCGCTTCTACGTCGGCGGAGAAATAGACATCGTGGGAGGGCATCGACGGAATCTTCGCCGCCCGGCGGCGCTCCGTCTCCCTCATCGGGGTGATTCCGGCCGGTCGGCGCGTGCTCGATGATTGGGAGGTGATGGCGTTCGCTCTGCGGCGGGCCGGCGTTGGACCTATCTGACACGCCTTGGCTCGGCTATACGCCCGTCGTCAGCTATACCGATTCGCTCCGGCGGGCCTTGCTTTATTCGCACCATGTTCAGCGCGAACGCGATCCAGTCCGTCTGTACCGGCTGATCTTGGAGGGCACACTCGAGTTGCTTGCCGCCTCGGTGGCGCGCCTTTATCTGCCCGACGACGCGGTCGGCTGGCGGCTCGTGTCGGTGGCGCCGAGCGAGGTGTCAGTGCCGGCGGCGGCGGCGGAGATGGAGGCGGCACTGTTGCCGCGGGCGCTCGCAGCCGGGAAGTCGCTGATCTCCACGCATCCTCTGCTCGACCCCGACCTCAAGGGGTTAGCGGAGCGCTGCCGCACGGAACACACGACGACGCACCTGTTGTTGATACGAGCCCACCAGGAGACCTACGGGGCTGTCGCCGTGCACTGGCTCGACGCGCCGCGACCGGTTGACTTCGAGCAGCGAGCCGCCTTCGGGAGCTACTGGGACAACGTCGGCGTGGCAGTCGCCGGCGCGTTCGAACGAGCCCACGCAGGCGCCGAACTGGAGGAACTCCGGGCAAACGCGTTCAGCGACCGTCTGACCGGACTCGCAAACGACCAGGCCCTGCAGCGGGAACTCGAGACGCATACAAGCACCTGGCCGTTGGGCGTCCTCGTCCTCGACTTCGACGGGCTCCGCGAGGCCAACTCCGCCTTCGGCAACCGCGAAGGCGGAGACGTCCTGATCAGAACCGTCGGCCAGGCACTCGCCCAAATCGCCCGGCCAGGCGAACTCCCCGCCCGCATGTACACCGCCGGCGACGAGTTCGCGCTGCTGCTGCCCGGCCGGGACGAACGGGCGACAGAGCTCCGCCGAGCCGAGGTCGAGGCAGCTCTCGACGCCCTAAGCGTCCCGGCACGGCTGGCAGAGATCTACCAAGGCGCATCGGTCGGCGCAGCCAGCCGCCGCCCCGAGGAAACGCCCGGGCAAACGCTCGGCCGCGCCATCCTCGCAATGCGAAAACGCAAAGGCGAACGACGACCGTAAGTGCGGGCAGCCACGGCTGACCGGCACCCGGCCGCGAGCCGCCTCCAACACTCGCAACCGTGGTTCCGGCGCTACGAGTCGCAGCACCGGCTTCGCGCTCGCCGAGCCGGCACCGGCTTGATCGAGAAAGCACGACGGCCGATCAGAGCCGTGTGAAGTCTTCATCGCAGATCGTTCCCGAAACGGCGCTCGAGCGTCGGATCGTCCACGACCCTGAGTGGCTGGAAGGCGCGGCCTGGGGAAGACCGCGCAGCGGACATCCCGAGGGCTCGGTCGAGGCCCACATTGTCGAGGTACTCGCCAACGTCGACCGGGTAGCGACCGACCCATCCGATCGTCGACGCCTTCGCCTCGTCGCCCTGCTGCACGACACCAGCAAGCTCCGGGTCGACCGCAGCCTCCCGCGGCGCGGAGCAAACCATCACGCGAGGCTGGCCCGCCGCCAAGCCGAACGGTTCACGGACGACCCAGAGCTGCTCGAGGTGATCGAGCTCCACGACGACGCCTACCACGCCTGGCGGCTCGGCGCATGCGGCGGCGACTGGCCCGCGGCCGAAGCAGCTGCGCAGGAGCTGATCGAGCGCCTCGGGGCATCATTCGCCTTCTACCTCCGCTTCTACGAAGCCGACAACGCAACCGGCGACAAGGACCAACGCCAAATCGCATGGTTCTCCTGGCAAGTGCGGAAACTCGGCTGGAAGTAGGAGCGCATTCAGCGAAGGACTCTGCCCCTGTTCGAGCTCCATCAGCCGACCGAGTAAGTCGTGCCATGAAGGGCCAGGAGGCCTGTTCAAGCGAAGACGCAGTCCTGCCTTTCGGGTCAAGCGAAGGGATCACTGCGACCCACCAACCGAGCCGGAGGTCGCACCCGCCTTCCGCTTGGCGCTTTCCCTAGTAACCAAGCCGTCGGCGAAGGTCTTCTCGGCCAGGGAATGAGCGACCTCCGACCGACAACGCCGGCCGGGCCGGGTCGACTTCCTTGGCAAGTTCGTGGCAACTCGCCCTGCCCCAGGGTGACCCAGACTACCAACTCCGAGTTTTTGGATTTGGCTTAACCATGCGGGTCAGGTAGGGCTGCGGGGGGCCTGAAAAGGCGTCTGGGGTGGTCTGTCACGCCGGAGGTCGCGGATTCGAGATTCTGAGAGGCCTCACTTCGACGGTAGGGAAATGTGGGTTCGAGTCCCGTCGCTCCCGCTCAAAAAGGCCCTGGAAGCAGGGCCTTTTCTGTTAGGGAAGGGCGGTGCAGATCGTCGCGCTTGATCTGCTTTGGCGAGAATTGGCAAGGTCGGGATCAAGGGGCCGCGAGATTGTGGCAGGCTGGTTGTGAGGCGGTCTCGAGAACCGTTATCCGTCGTTAGGCGAATCGAGGGTTCAAATCCCTCCCCTCCGCTTGGCCCGGGGCCGGCGGCCGCAACCCCACCAACCTGAAAGATGGGGTGGACGTGCACACCGTCTATCTCTTGCGACACGCGAAGTCGGACTGGTCGGACCAAACGCTGCCCGATCACGCCCGGCCGCTCGCGCCGCGCGGCCGGCGCGACGCGACGCGGATTACGAACCATCTGCGCCAGCGCGGCATCGAGCCGACGCTCGTTCTCTGTTCCTCCGCCGACCGCACACGTGAGACCCTCGAGCTCATCCGGCCAGCGCTAGGCGCGGCGCCGGCCCTGATCGAAGACGAGCTCTACGCAGCGACAAAAGAAGAGCTGCTCGAGCGGCTGCGGGCCCTGCCCGAGCAGTCAGCCTCGGTGCTCGTCATCGGCCACAACCCTGGCCTGGAGGAC
>Ga0335085_10012060_pt1 | contig 12754 bp, 12 predicted proteins | sample Lox_Sample_45_FD_206712 | JGI IMG/M metagenome (GOLD analysis project Ga0335085, IMG submission 206712) | Soil microbial communities from Loxahatchee National Wildlife Refuge, Florida, United States - Lox_Sample_4.5 | ecosystem: Environmental > Terrestrial > Soil > Wetlands | place: USA...
TCCCAGCTCGCCCGGCGTCCCGAGCCCGAAGTGGGCGGGGACGGCCCGCTCGAGCGTCGTCCGCGGCCCCCGGCCGTCCTCGCTCCGCGCTGCGGCCGAGACCGCCTCCGTGCCGAGGTCCTGACCCCCGCCGAAGTCGCCGGTCAGCCAGCCGAGGGCCGGGAAACGCGCGTGACGGCCGTCGGGCGAGACGCCGACGCAGTTGATCCCGGCTCCGCAGACGACGGCGATGCCCCAGCCGCGCTCGGCTCCCGCGCGGAGAATCGCGAAGGTGTCGTTGTCGACCGTCGTGCTCCGGGCCCAGCCGCGGCCCTCCGCCTCGGCGGTCGCTTGCGTCACCTCGACGGGGAAGTCGACGCCGGAGAGGAAGAGCCGGGCCACCTCGAGCGGCGTCTCGACCCTGGCCTCCGCGCGCGCCCGGCGGAACAGCGCGTCCAGGACGTCGAACGCCTGCCGCGTCCCGAGGTTGTGGGGTGAGCTGCCGCCCCCGCGGACGAGCGCGAGCAGAGCCCCGTCGTCGCCCACGAGCGCGAGGTCGGTCTTCGAGTTGCCGCCGTCGACGGCGAGACCGATGCGCGCGGTCACCTCGCCGCCCTCTCCGCCTGCACCAGCGACTCGACGAGCGAGTCCACCTGCTCGAGCTGGCCGATCAGCGGATGCGCGAGGAGCGCCAGCCGTGCGGTGCGCGGGTCGCGTGTCACCGCCGCCTCGGCCGTCAGGCGCTCGTAAGCGGCGACGTGCTGCACGAGGCCGAGCAGCTCGGGCGCGAGCGGCGCTTGCGGCAACGGCTCGAACGCGTTCCGGGTGACCCGGGCCGGCACTTCCACGACGTCGTCGGCGGCGAGCCCGTTGAGCGTTCCCTCGTTGCGCAGGTCGACCTCGTGGACGGCGCCGTCACCCGAGAGGAGCGACGCGACGAGCCCGACGGCGGCCTCGCTGTAGAAGGCACCGCCTCGCTGCTCGAGCAGCGAGGGTTTCTCGTCGAGCGCCGGGTCACGGTAGAGCTCGAGCAGCTCCCGCTCGATCCCCGCCACGACCTGCGCGCGCGGCACGCCGTCGCGCTGCTCGGCGAGCACGCGGTCGTGCGCGTAGAAGTAGTGCAGGTAGTAGGAGGGGATCGCCCCCAGCTCCTCGAGCAGGCGCAGCGGCGACGCGCACTGCTGCGCGAGCTCGTCTCCGTGCCGGGCAAGAAGCTCCGGGAGGACGTCGCGGCCGTCCACGTGCACGGCGCGGATCCACGTCAGGTGGTTGAGACCGACCTGGTCGACGACGACCTGCGCCGGCTCGAGCCCGAGCATCCGTGCGATCGAACGCTGGAAGCCGATCGCGACGTTGCAGAGCCCGACCGCGCGGTGGCCTGCGTCGAGCAGCGCCCGCGTCACGATCCCGACCGGGTTCGTGAAGTCGACGATCCAGGCGTCGGGAGCCGAGCGCCCGCGCACGCGCTCGGCGACCTCCAGCACGACCGGCACCGTCCGCATCGCCTTGGCGAAGCCGCCGGCGCCCGTCGTCTCCTGGCCGATGCAGCCGCAGGCGAGCGGGATCGTCTCGTCGCGCAGCCGGGCCTCCTGGCCGCCGACGCGGATCTGCACGAGAACGAACGAGGCGCCCTCGACCGCGGCGTCGAGGTCTCCGGTGAGCGTGAGCCCGCCTTCGTAGGCGGCTGCCCGGAGCATGCGCCGCGCCAGGCCCCCGACGATCTCGAGCCGCTCGGCGTCCACGTCCATCAGCGCCAGCTCGTCGAGCGGCACCCGCATCAGTCCCGACACGAGCTCCGGGGTATACGTCGACCCCGCACCGATCACGGCGATCTTCACGCTCCTGGCCGCCTCTCGCTCCCGCCCCGCGGAGCGGCGCTCCGCGAGAGGCTGACGGCGCGGGCGCCACGCTCCGAGGCCCTGCGGCCCGAGGCCGTACCTCGACGTACTGTCCCCGATCCGCCGGACGATGGATCGCGACGCCAGCGCCGCCCCAGGAACGTGAATGAGTTCAGCCCTTCACCCCCGTGAGCGTGATCCCCTCGACGAACGCCTTCTGGGCGAGGAAGAACACGAGGATCACCGGCGCCATCACCACGAGCGTGGCGGCCATCGTCAGGTTCCATTCCACCTGGCGCAACGTGCGGAACTGCTCGAGCCCGACCGAGAGCGTCCAGTGCGCCGGGTTCTCGCCCGTGTACAGCAGCGGGCCGAAGAAGTCGTTGAAGCAGTAGAGGAACGAGAAGAGCGCGACCGCCGCGAGCGCGGGCCGCGCGAGGCGGAAGACGACGGAGAAGAGGATCCGCACCTCGCCGCAGCCGTCGACCCGCGCCGCGTCGAGGTACTCCTCCGGGATCGTCAGGAAGAACTGCCGCAGCAGGAAGATCGAGAAGGCGTCGCCGAGCCAGTTCGGCGCGATCAGCGGCCAGAGCGTGCCGACGAGGTGCAGCTTCGCCCAGAGCACGTAGACCGGCACGACCGTCACCTGCGGCGGCAGCAGCATCGCCACGAGCACGAGCGCGAAGGCGGCGTTTCGGCCGCGCCAGCGCATGCGCGAGAGGGCGTACGCGGGCGGCGCGCTCGAGAGGACGAGGCCGATCGTCGCCAGCGTCGCGTAGAGCGTCGTGTTCCAGGCGTAGCGCCAGAGCGGCGCCTCGTGGAAGACCTGCACGAGGTTGTGCCAGACGAATGGGCGCGGCCAGACGTGCGCGGAGAGTGCCTGGTCGTTCGTCATCAGCGCGGTCAGCCCGATGAAGGCGAACGGCGCGAGGAATATCAGCCCGGCGGCGATCAGCAGGCTGTGCTGGGCGACCGATGCGAGCAGGCGGCGACGGCGGACGGCGGCCGGCGGCCGGCGGCGGACGAGCGGGGCGGTGACCTCGGCCGTGCTCACGAGCTCACACTCACGAGCTCATGCTCACTTCCCGCCTCCCTGGTAGTGCACCCAGCGGCGCGAGTGGCGGACGATCAGGAGCACGAACGCCAGTGCGACGGCGAGGAGGACCATCGCCATCGCGGAGGCGTAGCCCATGTTGAAGTAGCGGAAGCCCTGCTGGTAGAGGAGCACCGGGTAGAAGAGCGTCGAGTCCTCCGGGTAGCCGAGGTTGTTCGCGCCGGAGGCGGCGTTCGAGGCCGAGCCGCTCGCGATGTCGGCTGCGACGTAGGCCTGCGTGAAGTACTGCATCGCGTCGATCACGCCGATCACGACCGCGAACAGGATCACCGGGCTGATCGTCGGCAGCGTCACGTAGACGAGCCGCCGCAGCGGTCCTGCGCCGTCGAGCTCCGCCGACTCGTAGAGGTGCTTCGGCACGTCGATGATCGCGGCGAGGAAGATGATCATCGTGTTGCCGATCCCCCAGAGGCCGAGCAGGACGAGCGACGGCTTCGACCAGGTCGGGGAGTTGAACCAGAGCGGCCCCTCGATCCCGAGGTGCGAGAGCGCGGCGTTCACGGGGCCGGTGGCGGGGTTGAGGATGTAGACGAAGCCGAGCGTCGCGGCGACGGGCGGCGCGAGCGCCGGCAGGTAGAAGACGGTGCGGAAGACGCCGACGCCGCGCCTCGCCCTCGCGACCATCTGGGCGATCCCGAAGGCGAAGAGGACCTGCAGCGGGACCATGAACGCGACGAGCCAGAGCGTGTTCTTCGCGGCCGGCCAGACGAGCGGGTCGCCGTGGAAGAGGTAGCGGTAGTTGGCGAGCCCGACCCAGCGCGGCGCGGAGAGCAGGTCGTAGTGGTTGAGCGAGAGGTAGGCGCTCATCACGAGCGGGTAGCCGAAGAAGACGCCGAAGCCGGCGATCCACGGGCTCATGAAGAGGAGCACGAGACCGCGGCGGCGCCACGCTGCCCGCCTTCTCGCCCGCCGGCGGTCTGCCGCTACCCGGGCCGGGGCGAGAGCCGCCCCGGCCGCCGACGTCGTCATTACGGGACTCCGCCTCCGGTCTGGTTCGCGAGCTGGTCGTCGATCTGCTTGTCGACCGCCGCCAGGCCGGCGGCGAGGTTCTTCTCCTTGCCCGCCTGCCACTTCGTCGTCCAGCTGGCGAAGAGCTCCTGGTAGGCGGCGCCTGCCGCCGTGATCGGCGTCGTCGTCGTGTACGGGTTGGCGAAGATCGTCAGGAAGGTCGCGAACTGCCGATCGGGCTTGATCAGCTTCGAATGCAGGGCCGCCTTCGTCGTCGGCACGTTCCGCAGCTCGTTCGAGAGCGTCGCCTCCGCCTTCGTCGAGGTGGCCAGGTACTTGACGAGCTGCCAGGCCTCCGCCTTGTGCGGGGCCGTCTTCGGGATGCCGATGATGTTGCCGGTCGTGTAGCCCGAGCCGAAGAGCTTCGCCGAGGCGGTTGGCAGCGGGGCGGTGCCGTACTTCAGCTCCGGATGCTCGGCCTTGATGAAGGCGACGCGCCACTCGCCGTCGAGGATCATCGCCACCTTGCCGCGCTCGAACGCGTTGTTGGCCGTGAACTCGTCCCCGGCCGAGGCGTTGAAGCGGACGAGGTTGTCGTAGCCGTACCAGTCGACGAGCTGCTTCTGCCAGGTCAGGAACGCCCGCCATTGCGGCGTGTTCAGCGTCGAGCGGCCCTCCGCGTTCGTCCAGCGCGCGCCCCACATCGGCGCGAAGTGCGACTCCGCGTTCTCGTACCAGGCGAGGAAGGGGTTGAAGCCGATGACGGTGATCTTTCCGCTCGCGTCGCGCTGGGTCAGCTTCTTCGCGTCGGCGGTGAGCTCGGCGATCGTGCGCGGCGGGCGGGCGATGCCCGCCTTCGCGAACAGGGCCTTGTTGTAGTAGAGGCCGTAGACGTCGGCGAGCATCGGCAGCGCGCAGCGCGTGCCCTTGAACTGCGTGTAGTACGCGGACGCCGTCGGGAACATCGACGCGCTCAGGTGGTCCTTCTTCATGTACGGGCCGAGGTCGATCCAGGCGCCGGTCGAGCAGAAGCTGCCCGTGTTGTCGGCGGTGAAGGACTGGGTGACGTCGGGCGCGGTTCCGCTGCGGATGGCGGCGACGATCTTGTCGTCGCTGATCCCGCCGACCGTCTTGACCGCGATCGTGGGGTGCGTCTTCTCGAACTGGGAGATCACGCCCTTGATGATGCCGAGCTCGCGGCCCGTGAAGCCGGTCCAGATCGTGATCGTCGTCGTGCCGGTCGAGCCTGCAGGTCGTACCGTCGCGCCGGCGCTCGCGGTTGTGGCTGCGAGCGCGAGCACGGCGACCGACGCGACGAACGTCGCCACGCGTCTCATCTATCCCCTCCTGGTTGCAGGGCGAAGCGCATCTGGTTAGTGAACCTTACGAGAGCGGACGCTACGCCGATCCGCGCGCAGGGTCAAGAGGGCACGGTGCGCAAATCGGCTTGTCCGATGCCTGGCACCCTGGTTAAGCTTCTTGACGAGATGCCGACCTCGCGGGCGACGCCGCCGCTGCTGAAGCGGCTGAACGAGCGCACGGTGCTCGAGGCGATCCGCGAGGGCGCACCGATCTCCCGGGCCGAGATAGCACGCCGCGCGGGAATCTCCAAGCCGACGGTGTCGCTCGCGCTCGAGTCGCTCCTCGCGGCGCGGCTCGTGCGGGAGGCGCGGCCGCTCACCTCGCGGCCGACGTACGGCGCCCGCTTCTTCGAGGCCGTGCCGGAGGCGGCGCTCGTGCTCGGGCTCGACCTCGGCGCACGGTTCCTCCGAGCCGCCGTCTCCGACCTCTCGGGCGTCGTGCGGGCTCGGCACGACGTCGAGCTGCGCGTGGCCGACGCGGACCTCGTCCTCGACTCCCTGCCCGGCCTGCTCGACGACCTGGTTCGCGCGGCCGGGCTGGCGGGCGCCCCCGTCGACGGCGCCGTCGTCGGCGTGCCTGGCGCCATCGACCGCGATCTCGACACCATCCACCTGGTCGAGAACGTCGCCGGGCTCGACGGGCGCCGCTTCGGAAGCGACGTCCGGGAGCGGCTCGGGATGCGCGTGACGGTGCACAACGACATCAACCTCGCGGCGCTCGGGGAGCGCTGGCGCGGCGCCGCGCGCGGAGTCGACGACTTCGCCTTCGTCTCGGTCGGCACCGGCCTCGGTGCGGGCCTCGTCCTGCGCGGTGAGCTGCACCGCGGCTACCACGGGGCCGCGGGCGAGCTCGACTTCGTCGCGGCGGGCCTCGGCGACGAGATCGACCCGTGCGCCGCCGCGCTCTCCGCGGTCGCGGAGCGCCTGGCAGCAGGCAGGCACACGTCGCTCGCACCCCCCTTCGGCGGGCCCGAGATCTTCGCAGCTGCCGCGTCGGGCGACGGCGTTGCGCAGCAGGTGCTCGCGGAGGAGGCGCGGCGGATCGCGCTCCACGTGGTCCCGGTGGCGGCCGTGGCCGACGTCGGCCTCGTCGTCCTCGGCGGCGGCATCGGAGCGAACGTCCTCCTGCTCGACGAGATCCGGTCGCTGCTCGCGCGCTGGCTCCCGTATCCGCCGCGCGTCGAGATCTCGAGCCTCGGCGACGGCGCGGTGTTGAGCGGCGCGCTCGCAGTCGGGCTCGACGGCGCGCTCGAGAACGTCTTCGTCAATCGCCGGCGGGCCGGATTCTCACCCGAGTCTTAGCCCCCTCTCAGGGTGCTCTCACGGGGGTCCGGCTTCATGGGGGCATGACGGAGAGCTCGAGAGTCGACGCGGGACGCAGACGCGCTTCCGCCGCCAAGCGGGCAGTCGCCCTCACTGCCGCAGGCGGGTTCGTCGTCGTGCTCGGGCTCGTCCGGCAGGCACACCCCGGGACGGCGTTCACGAATCGCACCCAGAGCACGCCGTCCCGGGCACGTCCCTCCTCCGACTCCGAGCAGGGCTCCTCGCTCGGCGGCGGCTCCCTCGCGCCGTCGAGCGGGGCCTCTGCTCCGTCGGTGCACAGCAGCACGTCGTAAGTGTCGGCGGTGGACTGGTACGCGGCGCGGGCGGCCGGCGTGGTCGCCTATGCCCTGCTGACGGGAGGCGTTCTCCTCGGTGTCCTCCTCGCCGGGCGCGCCCGCTTCCGGCGCTGGCCCACGTTCGCGATCACGGACGTGCACCGCTTCGTCGCGCTCCTCACCGGAGCCTTCGTCGCAGTGCACGTCGGAACCGTCCTGCTCGACTCGGTCGTCCACTTCTCGCTTCTCCAGGTGCTCGTGCCCGGCACCTCGTCCTACCGGCCGTTCTGGGTCGCCCTCGGGACGGTCGCGGCCGAGCTGCTCGTCGCGATCGCGCTCACGAACCGCTTCCGCCAGCGGCTCGGGCACCGGCTCTGGCGTCGTGCCCACTACCTCACCTTCGTCGTGTGGCTCGCGGCCGGCGTGCACGGAATCGGCGCGGGCTCGGACGCGGCCACGCCCTGGCTGCGCTTCCTCTACGTCGTCTCGATCGGCAGCGTCGCGGCGGCGGTCGCGTGGCGCGCAAGCCGCCGCGTGCTCGACGCCCTGCCCGGCTGACCCTGCCTCTGGCAGGATGGGGGCGATGCGCCGCAGCCTCGCCTGGCTCGTCGCCGTCCCGCTGATGCTCGCGGGCTCCCAGGCAGCTCACCTGCTCGCCTACCGCTGGGTCTACCCCGAGGCGGCGGTGCGGCTGTCCGCGCTCGTCCGCACCGGACACGGCTACATGAGCCTTTTGCCCTTCGCGCTCGCGGTCGCCGGGGCGATCGGCGCCCTCTCGCTCCTCGTTGCCGCCGCCGACGCCGCCCGGGGCCGCCGCCGCGCCCGGCCGCTGCCGGCCTGGGCCTTCGCGCTGCTGCCGCTCCTCGGCTTCGCCGTCCAGGAGCACGTCGAGCTCTGGCTTTACACCGGCGTCGTGCCCTGGCGTGCGGCACTGGCGCCGACCTTCCTGCCCGGGCTCGTGCTCCAGCTCCCGTTCGCGGCGCTCGCCTACGGTGCCGCCCGGCTCCTGCTCGGGACCGCCGAGCGCGTCGGACGGGCGCTCGCGCGCTCCGAGCCGCCCCGGCTGCGCCCCGTGATGGGCCCGCTCGCCGTCCCGGTCGCCGCGTTGCTCCCGGCGCGGCCGCCGCTGATCTCTCGCGGGCTCGCGAAGCGCGGGCCGCCGCTTCTCCTCGGCGTCTGACTCGCCGTCGCCGGCCGGCGACGGCTCATCGCCAAGGAGGAGAGATGACTCGTACGACACGGACCGGCGGGCTCGCGCTCGCCGCCGGAGTCGCGGCTTCGGTCGCCGTGCTCGCAGCCGCGCTCGCGGCGGGGGGAGCCGGGGCCGCCCCGGCGACGGCCAAGCAGCGCGTGTCGATGCCGATGCCCATGCCGATGACGCCGCTCGGGGTCGCGACCTGGCAGGGGATGAAGATCGAGGCGATCCGGATGAGCCCGGTCACGTTCGGGGTCTTCACCGGCACGACGATGCGGCTCGTCAAGAAGACGAAGAAGGACTCCTTCCACCTGATGGTCCAGCTGACCGACGTCCACACGAAGACGCCGATCCCCTATGCGTCGGTCTGGGCGACGATCCGGAAGGGCCCGAAGATCGTCTTCGACGAGCGGCAGTGGCCGATGCTCTCCGCCTTCATGGGCGTCCACTACGGCAACAACGTGGCGCTCCCGGGGCCGGGCACCTACACGCTGACGCTGCTGATCGGGCCGCCGCAGGTTGCGCGGCACCCCGAGTACATGCACGTCTGGCTGAAGGCCCACCGGGTCACCTTCGCCTTCCAGTGGAAGCCGGCGAAGCAGCCGAACTCGTGAAGAAAGGAGTAGGTCGATGAGGGCATTCCGCCGTCTCGTCGTGGTGCTCGCGGCCGCGCTCGCCGCGCTCGTCGTATCCGCGCCCGCGTGGGCCCATGCGCGCGTGAGCCCGCCCGTGTCGCTCGCAGGGAAGCTCCAGCTCTACAGCCTCGCCATCCCGACCGAGAAGGAGAACCTGACGACGACGAAGGTCGTCCTGACGGTGCCCGCCGGCTTCGGGATCGACTCGTTCGTGCCGGCGCCCGGCTGGAAGCGGCAGGTGCAGTCGACCGGCTCGGGCGAGGACGCCGTCGTGCAGAAGGTCACTTGGACCGGCGGGAGCGTGCCGACCGGCGAGGACTCGCTCTTCCAGTTTCTCGCCCAGCCGGCCAAGAGCGGCACCTACACCTTCGACGTCCAGCAGACGTACTCCGACGGCTCGATCGTCGACTGGTCCGGTCCCGAGTCGGCCGACACGCCGGCGCCGACGATCCAGGCCGAGTCCTCGCTCGGCGGGGGGAGCAGCTCGACGCTCGCGATCGTCGCGATCGCGGTCGGCGCGGTCGCGCTCGTCCTCGCCGTCGCCGCCCTGCTGCGCGGCGGTGGTGGAGGAGGGACGCGCGAGCTGGCATGAGAGGCGAGCCGGCGTGAGAGCCAGAGGCATCTGGCTCGCGGCCGCGGCTGTCGGCGCGCTCGCCGCGCCGGCAGCCGCCTCCGCGCACGCGTATCTCGTGAAGACGGTCCCGGCGCAGAGCCAGATCCTGCACGCCGCGCCCCGCCAGGTCGCGCTGACCTACGACGAGGCGGTCGAGCCGCGCTTCGCGACGATCTCCGTGACCGACGCAAAGGGCCGCCAGCTCGCCACCGGGACGGCGAGCCGCTCGCCGTCGAACCCGGACACCCTGGTCGTCCCGCTGCGGCCGCACCTCTCGAGGGGCTGGTACCTCGTCTACTGGCGGGCGATCTCGGTCGACGGGCACCCGGTCCAGGGCTACTACACGTTCGCGATCGGCCCGGCGCCTGGCGCGCCGCCCGAGTTCTCCGTCCCGCATGCGACGCAATCGGCGACGACGCCGGACGTGATCGCGACCCGCTGGCTCGCCTTCCTGTCGACGATGGTCGCGATCGGGCTCTTCGTTCTGCGGATCGCGATCGTGCGACCCCTCGTCCGCCGGGTCGAGGGGACGGCGAGAAGCCTGCGCGCAGTCACGGGGGCGTTCGCGGTCGCTGCCGTCACGGCGCTCGTGGCGGTGCCGCTCTACCTCGACACTGCGACCTCCGTCGACACGCTCCGCTCGGCCTTCGACGTCGGCGCGCTCGTGCCGCTCTTCCGCGTCACCGCCTTCGGGCGCGCGTGGGTCGACCTCGAGCTGTGCCTCGCGCTCTTCTGCGGCGCCGCGGCGGTTGCGCTCTGGCTCGACCGGCCCGAGCGTGGGCGCCGCTCGATCGCCGAGCTCCTCGCGACCTCCGGCGCGCTGCTCGCGGCCGCAGCGGTGCTGCTCGTCCCCGGGCTCGCCGGCCACGCCGCGCAGACCGCCCCGCGCGGGGTCTCGCTGCTGCTCGACTGGGTGCACCTCGCATCGGGGTCGCTGTGGCTCGGCGGCCTGCTCGGGCTGATCGTGCTCGCCGCCGCGCTGCCGCCCGAGCTGCGCGTCGCGGGGCTCTCGACGTGCGTGCCGCGCTTCTCCAACGTGGCGCTCGCGTCGGTCGCGCTGCTGCTCGCGAGCGGGATCGGGGCGACGATCGTGCACCTGCCGCTGCTCGCCGCGCTGTGGCAGACGTCGTACGGCGTCGCGATCCTCGTCAAGATCGGGCTGTTGGCCGCCGCCGCCGCGCTCGGTGCCGTGAACCTCCTGCGGACGAAGCCGCAGCTCGTCGCCGCCCGCGAGCGGGTCGGGCTCGGCGATCCCGCGGTGACGCTGTTGCGCCGCTCGATTGGCGCCGAGACCGTCCTCGTCTCGGGAGCGGTGCTCGCCGCTGCCGTGCTCTCGAGCCTCGCGCCTCCGCCGGCGGCGCTGGCCGAGGCGAGCTCCAACCTCGCGACGGTCGGGCCGGGCCGCGTGGCGTCCGTGGTGCACACGAACGGCTACGCGCTCCAGGTGCTCGTCTCCCCGAACACCGTCGGCACCGTCGACTCCTTCGGCCTGCGGATCTCCAGGAACGGCAGACCGGTCCGCGGCGCGAACGTCACGCTCGCCTTCGACATGCTCGCGATGGCGATGGGACATCTCGAGTACCAGCTCGTCGAGACCGCCCCCGGTCTCTACACTCGGCGTGCGCCCGCGCTCGTGATGGCGGGACGCTGGTCGCTCGAGTTCTCGATCGCCCCGAAGCGCGGGGCGCCGTTCAGTGCCCTCGTCATCGACCATGCATCCGGATGAGCCAGCGGATCAAGCTCCTCGCCTCCATCGCCGCCCTCTGCGCCGGCGCAGCCGCGGCGATCGTCGTCGTCATGCTCCTGCACACCACGATCGGCTGAGATGACGCCGCGCCTCACCCGCCGCCGCTTCGTCGCCGTCTCGACCGCCGCTGCGCTCGCGGTCGGCGGCGGCATCGCCGCGCTCGTCGACCGGCTCGTCGCGGGCGGCGGCTCGGTCGAGCTCGGCCCGCAGCCGCCGGGGCTGCCGCCCCGCCAGCATTCGTGGGACGCGACGCTCGTCAAGGACTCCCACGGGAACGTGGTCGCGCCGCGGCACGTGCGGCTGCTCTTCTTCGAGCTCGACGGGCAGCCGTCTCCGGACGACGCACGGACGCTGGAGGCAGCGCTGCGGACGCTCGAGCGCCGCTTCCCCTGGGGGCCGGGCGGGCTTCTCTTCACGGTCGGCTGGGGGCCGCGCTACTTCGAGCGGGCGCTCGGCGTAGCCTCCCCCGTTCCGCATCCCGAGCCGCTCGCGAGCTTCGAGCTGCCGACGCTCGACGCCTACGACGCCTGTCTCCACGTTGCGTGCGACGAGGAGGCGCGACTCGACTCGGTCGTCGCGGCGCTCGTCCACGGCGGCAGCCTCGCGGGCGCCGACGGTCCGCTCGACCTCCGTCCGGTGCTGGGCCTGCGCGAGGTGCGCACGGGCTTCGTCGGCGAGCGCCTGCCGGCTGCCCACCAGGACGTGGCCGGCATTCCCGCCGGAAAGCCGGTACCCGCGGCGGCGCCGCTCTACATGGGCTTCAAGTCCGGCTTCCGGCGAAACCAGGCCTCGGAGGACGACGTCACGATCCGGGAGGGGCCCTTCGCCGGGGGGACGACCATGCACGTCAGCCGGATGCGCCTGCGCCTCGACAGCTGGTACGGGCTGCTGGACGAGCAGGAGCGCGTCGCCCGGATGTACGCGCCCCAGCTGACGAAGGCGCAGGTCGACCGCTTCACCACCGACGCGCCGAGCCGGCCGGAGCACCTCGCCGCCGACGCGGAACGCTACGGCGTCGTCGGCCACTCCCAGGCGTCGGCCGTCGCCCGCCGCAACGGCAGGCCGCTGATCCTCCGCCGCGACTTCGACACGACCGACGGCGGCGAGGCGGGCCTCCACTTCGTGGCGCTGCAGCGGAGCATCGCCGACTTCGTGACGACGCGGAAGGCGATGAACGCCGCCCGGGCGAGCACGCTCAATCCCGCGATCACCGAGACCCAGAACAACGGGATCAACGAGTTCATCTTCGTCACCCGGCGTGCGAACTACCTCGTTCCGCCGCGCGCGCAGCGGGCCTTTCCGCTGCTGCCGGGCCGTGAGGCCGCGCTGGCGCATGCCTAGCGATGCCCGGCTCGCGGTGACGGCCGTGTGCCTACGGCGGGAAGCGGTAGCTGCGGTGCGGCGGCACGTGGCCGCCGACCTCGAGCACGATCTCGTCCCCGTCGCGCAGGCGCAGCCTGCGGGGATCGCCTTGCCGGCGCCGCCCGTTCAGAAACAGGGAGACGGCGCCACGGAAGGAGGCGAGCCGGCGCGGCCCGAGTGCCCGGCCCCACGTCGCGAACAGGTCTCCAAGTGTCGCCTGCAGGTCGAAGTGGACGACGCCGCTCGGATCGAGCGTCCAGATCGGCGCGCGGCAGCGGGCCGAGACCACCCGGCCGAGCCGAAGCGTCGGTCCGGCGAGGCCGATCGCGGTGGGGACGATCACGACCCGGCGGTGGGCGAACAG
>Ga0335085_10012061_pt1 | contig 12754 bp, 13 predicted proteins | sample Lox_Sample_45_FD_206712 | JGI IMG/M metagenome (GOLD analysis project Ga0335085, IMG submission 206712) | Soil microbial communities from Loxahatchee National Wildlife Refuge, Florida, United States - Lox_Sample_4.5 | ecosystem: Environmental > Terrestrial > Soil > Wetlands | place: USA...
CTTTTGCCGATGCGCGAGACCACAAGGCCCTTGCCGCCTTCGACCAGACGCAGTCCGTCATGGGCATTCCCGCCCATATTTTCGGCAGTTTCGTCGCGCAATTGCCTGCTTTCGTCATTCATGGGCAAAAACCATGCCTGTTTGTGCTTAAGGAACCATGAAAATGCATTTCCCACTGCCGGCCTGCGACCCTCACTGTGTTTGTGTATTGGGCGTGAAAACGCCCTGTACCCTTCCGCCCGGATTGCCTTGCGTCTTGACCCCGCCGCCCAAACTCGCCTTGCCGGTAGCGAGATTGACGGTGAGCTGCGCGCCGTGCATCACATCCTTGCCCTTCTTCAGCACCACATTGCCCGTCATCACGACGATGCGCGGTCCCACCGAATAGACGCCATTGTCGCCCGTCACGGTGCCCGACTGCGGCGAATCCACCACCACATGGCCATTGGCGGTGATCTTGTCGGCTTTGCCATTGACAGTGAAGACATGCACCTGATCGGCACGCATCTTGGTGTCGGTCTGCACCACCAGGACATTGCCGGAATAGGTGGCGCTCTTGGCGTTGAGGTCGGCCTGGAAATTGTCGGCGGAAATGTTGATGGGCGCGTTGTTGTCATGATTGCCGGTGACGGGCTTGGAGACCGGAGCAGTCGGCTTCGGTGCCGGCGCCGCGCCGGCGGCACCGGTCAGGAGCACGGCAAGGCTGGCGGGAAGGAGAATCTTGTTCATCATCATTTGTGTCCGAAGAGGGTCATATGGACGTGTCCGCTGAGGGTCAGGATGTCGGTGTCGCGGTCGGCATGAAACTCGTCGGCCCTCAGCGTCCCATCCGGGCCCTGGCCCGTCACGGTTTCGTGGCCATGGATCACGCTCTGCTTCAGGTTGGCCGAAGCGCTGTTGGAGTGCAGCTCATAGCCTTTGGCGGTGTAGACATCGATGCCGTCATAGAGTTCGAGCTGGCCGGTGGCCATGTCCACCAGGCCAGCCTTGGCGCGGGCATTGATCCAGTCGCCCTTGTCCAGTGACAGATCGGCTTCCAGATTCTGCAGTATGGCCTTCTTGGGATTGTGGGCGTCCTGCACCGCCTGGTCGGCGGTGATCACATAGGGATTGCCCTTGGAATCGGTGCCCGCCAGACGCGGCTTGATCATGGCGAGGTCATTCTTCACATGGGCCAGCCGCTCATAGGACATCTGGCGCGGCATGCGCTCGACAAAAAAGAAAGCCAGCACCGCGGCGATGATCAGGAAAGCGCCAAGCGCCAGCACACGTTTCATCAGCGCCACGAAGCGGGAATAGCGCAGCGCCTCCATGGTGGTGGTGCGCACGCGGGCCGACCAGTCATAGCCCGTCCCCAATGGATCGCGATCCGCCGCCATGTTCATGTCAATCTCATCGGGCCGATCTCATCAGCTGAGCCCCGCACGCAGGCAATCATGGATGTGGATCACGCCCTTGGGGGCGGGATCGTCCTCGGCCAGGACAAAGAGCTGGGTGATCTTGTTTTCCGTCATTAGCGCCAAGGCTTCCGCCGCCAGCTGATCGGGACGGGCGATCTTTGGGCCCTTGGTCATCACCTCCGCGGCCCGGCGGTTCTCGATCCCCGCCGCATGGCGGCGGATGTCGCCATCGGTGACGATGCCGGTCAGCGCGCCCGTGCCATCGACTATGCCGACACAGCCCAGCCGTCCCGATGCCATGGTCAGGAGCAGGTCGCGCATCGGCGTGTCGGGCCGGGCCAGGGGTACGGCATCGCCCCGATGCATCAGGTCACTAACCCGGATCAGGGCGCGGCCCAGGCTGCCGCCGGGATGGAAATCGCGATACTGTTCGGCGGAAAAGCCCTTGCGCTCCATCAGCGCCACAGCCAGCGCATCGCCCAGACTCAGCATCATTGTGGTGGAGGTGGTGGGAGCAAGCCCCATGGGACAGGCTTCGGGCGCCCGCGGCAGCACCAGCTTCACCTCGGCCGCTTTGATCAGGGTGGAATCGGGATTGGCGCCAATGGCGATGATGGGAATGCGATGGCGCTTAGCATAGGTGATCAGGTCGGACAGTTCCGCCGTCTCCCCGCCCCAGGATAGAAGCAGCAGCACATCCTGGCGGGTGATTACCCCCATGTCGCCATGGCTGGCTTCGGCGGGATGGACGAAATAGGCCGGCGTGCCGGTCGAGGACAAAGTGGCGGCCAGCTTGCGCGCCACATGACCGGATTTGCCCATGCCGCTGACGATGATCCGGCCCGGCTGTTGATGCTCCTGGGCGGACAGCATCAGGCCGACGGCATGACTGAAATCGCCGTCGAGGACGTCAGCCAGTTGGGTCAGGGCCTGGCTGGCGCAAGAAAGGACCCGGCGTGCTGCAGCCAGGTCGGCACTGGCGGTGTCGCCCGAAAGGGAATGCAAGGGGGCCTTGGAACGTCCCATGTAAGCCTTTGATACACAATAGTTTCTTCGACGGCCCAACTTAACCCGGCGCAGATTACGGCGGCGTTAAGCGAATTTCGTGCCAAGTTTCGCCCGAAACCGGACCAAGGGCAAGGTGGGGGCGTTTTGGGAAGCACACGTCACCAGAGCACGACATCACTCGCCGACAAGATTCAACAACTTGTCATAGCCCACCACCCTAGTCGGCGCGAGAGCGCGTCCGGAGTGCAAACGCCGTATCGGCCATCCGTGAGCTGGGGCGCTGAAAGTGTCAGCAGGTCCAGTGGACCTGTGAAAGCAGCGAACGCCGCGAGCACGAGGGAGTGGCGTGGCCAACGCAAGCTTCATCTGGGTGGCCCCGCAGTTGCGGGCCATTTGTTTTGATGTCTATTGAGTACAGGCCCTAGTGCGCAAAAATGTCGACTTCTTCCCAGCCGGCCAGATCCAGCTGCGCGCGGGTGGGAAGAAAATCGAAACAGGCTTGGGCCAGTTCGCTGCGCCCCTCGCGCGCCAGCATCATATCCAGCGCGGTCTTGAGCTGGTGCAGATAGGCGACGTCATTGGCGGCATAGGCCAGCTGCTTTTCCGTCAGCTCCTTCGCACCCCAGTCGGAGGATTGCTGCTCCTTGGAAAGATCGACATTGAGCAGTTCGCGCACCAGATCCTTCAGCCCGTGTTTGTCCGTATACGTCCGAACCAGCTTAGAGGCGATCTTGGTGCAATAGAGAGGCTTGCAGTCCACCCCCAGATATTGCCGGAACATGGCGATATCGAAACGGGCAAAATGGAACAGTTTGGTGATCCCACGATCGGCCAGCATGGCCTTGAGATTGGGCGCGGCATACTGCCCGGCAGCGAACTGCACCGCATGGCAGATGCCATCGCCCGCGGAAAGCTGCGCCAGGCACAGCCGGTCGCGTCGGGGGTTCAGTCCCAGGGTTTCTGTGTCGATGGCAACCAGAGGACCTAGGTCGAGGCCGTCCGGCAGGTCGCCCTGGTAAAGTTTGATCTTCATGGGGCTCCAATAGCGCAGGGGCCGGTTAATTAATAGAGTAGGCCCATGCACGCTCTGGCGGAAAAGCTGAGGAAAGACACAGGGCCCGGTGTTCTGCTGTCGCTGCTGCTACATCTGCTGCTGCTTCTGGCGGCAATCTGGTATGTCCGTCAGCGCCCCGTCTTGCCGCAGACCAGCCTGCGCGCCCTGCCGGTGGAACTGGTGATCGGCGGCACCATGGGTCAGCAGGCCTCGACAGCGCCCGCCACCCGGCTGCAAGTGGCCAAGCCGCACCGTGAAAGCGCGCCGGTGCCCGAAGGCACCAATCCCAAAGGAACCCAACAGCCGGAAGACGAGTTGTCGGCCAAGCTGCGGGCCCTGGCGCAGTTGAAGACGCCCGATGCGGCACTTCCCAATGCCGACAACAGCGCGGCGCCCGGCGGCACCGGTGAGGGCGAAGGCCAAGGCAATTATGCGCTGAAGGATTTCATCCGCGCGCAGATCTTGCGGCGCTGGCTGCCCGATCTGTCGATCCCCGGGGCGCGCAACCTGCCGGTCCTAGTCAGGGTACGGCTGTTGAAGAATGGGGCGATCGACGATGTCTTTGTGGTGGACCAGCACCGCTTTGTCACCGACAAGGCCTTCCGCGACATGGCGCTGTCGGCGCGGGACGCGGCACTGCTGGCATCCCCCATCCAATGGCCGGGCGGGTTGAAACAGAAAAGTCAGACCCTGACCATCGATCTCGATCCGAAGGCGGTGCTGCGGTGACGGCATTCGCTGGATCCAACTCGATTGTCGAGGTTCGACAGCTTGTCACGGCCCACCACCCCGGTCGCCGCGAGAGCGCGGCCGGAGTGTAAACTCCATGTGGGCCATCGAGCAGGTTCGCGAGATGCCTTCAAGAATGGTGCTGACTTTATCTGGATGGCCCGCAGTTGCGGACCATGATTAAGTGCAGGCCATAAGGCCAGCCGCAGCTACGGCAAATCCCGCGCAATGCGAAATCCGGTCAGGGTCGAATAATCATAATCCCGGTCGGCGCCGTCCTCCGCCGCGCCCACCCGCGCGGCGCTGCGCACGAAGATCGGAATGTTGTTCCACGCACCGCCGCGGATCACATGGCGGATGCAATAGCTGTCAGTCCAGGCGCGGCCGTCCGCCGGGGCGTTCACATAGCTCGGATGCCAGCAATCCGCCGTCCATTCCCAGGCATTGCCCAGCATGCCCGACAAGCCGAAGGCGTTGACGGGGAAAGCATCCACCGGCCCCAACAGCTTGTCGTCCCATTGGCTGCCGCAGCCATTGCAATTGGCATGACCGCCGCCCACATCGTCACCCCACCAGCGGGTGGTGGTGGTGCCGGCGCGGGCGGCATATTCCCATTCCGCCTCGCTGGGCAGGCGATAGGGATTGCGGTTGCCGATTTCCGGATGGGCGATGCGGGCCCGGGCATTGATCCAGGCGATATAGGCTTGGGCGTCCTGCCAATCCAGGCACACCGCCGGCCAGCGCGGCGGCTCGACATCGGTGGGCGTGGCCGCCAGCCCCCGCTTCAGCTGGCGCCAGCCCAGGCCCAGCAGCGGATTGCAGGGCTGGGGCTGATAGCCGGTGGCATTGAGGAAGGCGAGGAATTCCGCGCTTGTGACGGGATATTTGGCCAGCGCAAAGGCCTTGAGCGTCACCACATGCTGCGGCCCTTCGGAGTCGAAGCGCCCCGGCTCATGCGCCGGACTGCCCATCAGGAATTTGCCTGCCGGCACCGCCATCATCTGCGGGCACTCCGGACATTCCTTGAATTCGCGGTCCGGCTTGGCCTGGCCTCCGGCAAGGACAGTGACGGCCAGGATGGCGGCGATGCGGGTTTTCATGAGCAGCATCAAAGCAGGAACGGAGCGGATGAGAAACCGTTTCGATCCTATAAAGAAGGACAGGCTCATGATCCGCAAGCTCTCTTCCGGCAAGTACCGGCTCTATTCCCGAAAGAAGAACCCCAAGACCGGCAAGCGCCGCAATCTGGGCACCTTCGACAGCCGCGCCGCCGCGGAAAAACACGAACGCGCGGTGCAGTACTTCAAGCACCACTAGGCGGCCCTTCTGCTTTGCCTTATCACGATGTCATGAACATCCTCATCGCCTGCGACAGTTTCAAGGACGCCATGCCAGCCGACGCCGTATGCGCGGCGATTGCGCGCGGATTGAAGCAACACCATCCCGGCGCGGTGATCACCGAAATGCCGCTCTCCGACGGCGGCGAAGGGTTGCTGGATGTGCTGGGCCGCGCCCTGGACCTGCAATGGATCGAAAAGCAGGTCGCCGATCCCCTGGGCCGGCCGGTGGCCGGGCGTTATGGCCTGTCCGCCGACGGCACCACGGCGGTGGTGGAAATGGCGCGAGCCTCGGGCCTGCAACTCCTGACCCTGGAGGAACGCGACCCGCGCAAGACCTCGACCTTCGGTACCGGCGAACTGCTGGCCGATGCCAGGGCGCGGGGCGCGCGTCATGTTTTGTTGGCCATCGGCGGCAGCGCCACCAATGACGCCGGCATCGGTGCGGCGGCGGCGCTGGGCTGGCGCTTCCTGGATGCCGGCGGAAAAGACGTGCCGCCGGATGGCGGGCACATGAAAGAGATTGCCCGCCTGGTCCCCGCGCCCCCGCCGTTCGAAAAAGTCGAAGTGCTGTGCGACGTGACCAATCCGCTTTATGGGCCCCGGGGCGCGGCCTGGATCTATGGCCGCCAGAAAGGCGGGAGCGATGCGGTCTTGGCCGAACTGGATGACGGGCTGAAACACATTGCCGAGGTCGTAAAGACCCAGCTGGGGCGCGATGTGGCCGGGCGCCCCGGCGCGGGCGCCGCCGGCGGCCTGGGCTATGGCGCCGTCGCCTTCCTGAATGCCGAGCTTCGGCGCGGCATCGAAATCGTGCTGGACATTACCGGGTTTGATGCCGCGGTCCGCGCGGCCGACGTGATCATCACCGGCGAAGGCCATCTCGACGGCCAGAGCGCGCAAGGCAAATTGATCCAGGGCCTCTGCGGCCGGGCCGGCAAGACGCCGGTAATCGCGTTATGCGGCAAGCTTTCCGCCTCGCCGGAGCAGATCAAAACCATCGGGCTCAAGGCGGCTTACTCGATCAATAAAAGCAAGCGCCCGCTGGCCGAGATGCTGGCCAACACCGCCATCAATTTGGAAAAGACCGCGGCGGAGTTGGTACTTTAGCGCTCTTTGCTTCCGCCTGCCCGCTATCTCCAATTGACGGAAGGCGAAAGTCGGGCTTCCCTATGTGTGGGACGTGGGGTGGCGTGTGCGATGTCACCGGTTAGGATTGCCGTCTTGGTTTTTCTGCTGGGCCTCATCCAGAATGGACCGGCATCGGCGCTGCCTGGCCGTGACGCCTTGAACGCGGCCAAGGACGCAGCCAGCGGTGCTTTGGGCGAATTGAATGCCGAAATCACCACCAGAACCCGGTCTTTTGTCGCGGAATACAGCATCAATGACCATTATGTGGTTGAGGCGGCGCGCATCGCCCGGCGGCGCAGCGCCTCCTCGCGGGTGCAGGCTTTCGCCGCGACACTGGCCGCCGACGCCCGCGGCTCGGAAATCGAATTGCGGCAGGTGCTGCATGGCCATAACGTCGACGCTCACCCGGTCTCCGGCCTGGACTTCCGTCGCCGCGGCATGATCAGGGAACTCGCCAGCACGCCGGCTGTTACAAGGCGCTACCTGGCGCAACAGCTGCTGGCCATGCGGGAGGAGCGCATCCTGCTGCGCCGCTATACCGGCAGAGGCAAGGTCCTCGCCGTCAAGGAGTTTGCCGAACGCCGGCTGCGGCGGGTGGACGAACTCTTGTCCACGCTGCAGCATTTGCAGCACGGGACATAATGTCCGTAAATCCGCCGGGTCAACCAAAGGCCCGTGAAAAGAACTTGCGTATCTGCGCCAGGATATCGCGTTGAAGCGTCTGCCTTTGGCTGCTGGTGCTGGCGATCTCGCTCAATTGCGATTGCCGGACCGCAAGAACATTGCTGAACCGCTCGAGCAGGCCCGGTTCCGCCGCCAGCAGGCGCTCCATGGCTTGGTTGGTGACTTCCAGCACCCGCATTTCGGTGAGGCTGGTGACCGAAGTTGTCCGCGGGGCGCCCGTCATCAAGGACATTTCCCCGACAATGTCGCCGGCGGCCAATACCGCGACCTCGCGCGTCTCACCGTCCGGCAGGACGATGGAGACATGCGCGGCGCCATCCAGCAGGACGAACATGGATCGGCCGGCTTCACCCTGGCGGATGAAGGTGGTGCCGGCTGCAATGGACCGCGCACGGCAGGTCGTAACCAATGTTTCGATTTCTGACGCGTTGAGAATATTTTCGAAGATCGGCACTCGGGCAAGGGCGTCTCGCACTTCACCAATTTCATCGCGCAAGGCCCCGCGCGGCGCGACAAATTCCATCAGCCGGACCGGCTCCGGCACGCCGTGGCGCTGAAGTGCGCGATTGAGCGCCGCCGCCATGATGGACCTGGCGATTTGCGGCTCGCTCTCTTCCAGATCGGCGTAAAAGCGCACATGAAGGAAGGTGGCATCCCGGCTGAACCGGTCGATCAGAACCTCCGGGTCGTGCTGACGGGAAAGCGGTCTGGTGCGCACCGCCCGGTAGGCCTCGGCCAGCAGAATGCCGACGGCCCGTTCGGCGGGAAAATGGCGGGCGATCGGCACTTCCACGCTCAGCCTTTTTGCGCCAAGCGGCCGACTGTGATTGATCACCGGATTGGAAGTCAGGACGTGGTTCGGAATCATCAGCCGCCGTCCGTCGTCAAGTCGAAGGAAGGTGGTTCGCAACGCGATGCTCTGGACGCGTCCAAACAGGGGCTTGGAGAACTTTGGCGAGTAGATGGTGAGCCAGTCGCCGATCCCGACCGAGCCGTTCAGATTGACCGACAGCCCGCTGAACACGTCGGCGATGCCCGCCTGCAGGGCAATGCCCAGAAGAAGGGCGGTGGCGCCCGAGGCGGTGAGCAATCCTGCGAAGGAAACCCCTGCCTCGAAATAAAGCCCGATCGACACGCCCAACGCCACCAGGGCGATGGTCAAAAGGACTTGCATGACCACGGGCGTTTCCCGCCCGCGCTTGTAACGCAGGTAGCCATTCCAATAAAAAGTGCGAACCAGCCGGTCGAGAAGCAGGGCGGCTGCCCCCGCCATCAAGACGCCCAGCGCATTGATGATCCTGGCGCCGTAAGGGGCAGAGACCGAGGCCAGGATCAGCCCCGAGCCGGCAAAGCGGACGGCCGCAAGAAGCACGAACAGCATGAACCACGAAAGGATTGCCAATCGCCTCATGGATATGAACCGTTCCGTGGCTGGGTCATGACAAAGGCACTATCCTTGGCAATCATGATCGGGACGAGGCCTGACAGGGGGAATTGTCAGGCCTTTGCTTGCCGGCGCCACAATGCGGTCCGGCTACATCAGCAGTTCAAGAAAACTTCCCAGGCTTTGGCGCAAAGGGTGCCACACCTCTTTGGGCTGGCATAGACCTGTTTGGAATCGTCTGCCGCCGGACGCAAAGCCGGATGGGCCGATTGGCGCGAAAGCGGATGTTCTAAAGCGCCAGCAGGGCGCTATCTTCCAGGCCGGGCGTGTGGAAGGCCTGGTCAACCGCCATGTCCAGCACCATGGGATGATGGTCACTGGGGCCCTTGTCCAGCACTTCGGACGCCGAACAGACCAGCCCCCGCGCGATGCAGCGGTCGAGCCTCAGCGCGATGATGTTGCCGGCGCGATGGGTGCGCATGCGCGGACCGATGTCGCAAAAGCCCTGGAAGCCCACCGGCCCCACCGCATTGAAATCGCCGATGATGGCGGCGGGCCCACGCATCTGCTCCATGATGTGGCGCAGCTGGAAACGGTTGAGGAACTGGCCATGACTCAGATGCACATTAGCGATGGTGATGCCGTGGAAGGAAATGATCTGCGCCAGCCTGGGCGGCACGCGGCCCGGCAGGATGGAATAAGGCAGCCGGATCTCGGTAGAGGGCGGAAAAGGATGCGGGCTCCAGCAGGCCAGGCCATAGATGCGCGCCTGCATGGGGTGGCGGAAGAAATGACCGCCCACCAGCGACGGCAGCTCGGTAATGTCCTCGGTGCATTCCTGCAGGAGCAGCAGGTCCGGCTTGTGGCTTTTGACCAACCTACAGACATCCATCACGCCGGCGCCCACCCGGCGAAGCAGATTCCAGCTGATCACGCGCAGGCGGCCATCATTGTGACTGGGAAAGCTGGGTACCATGCTATCTAAACTGGCAAAGTAGGAACCGGTTTCAGGCAAATCCTATACCAGGAAATTCCTATATAAGGTCGGCATTAATATAAGGATAAACCCGGGCCCTCGTCCATGTTTTCCCTGACTGCATTCTGGACCTCGCCGCTCTTGGCGGCGCTCTTGGCCGTGCTGCATGTCGGGCTGGCGGTGATCGTCACCATCGACGTGCTGCTGAAGAAAAGCGACGTGCGCGCGGCGCTGGGCTGGATCGGTGCGGTATGGTTCGCGCCCATCCTGGGCTCGCTGATCTATTACATGTTTGGCATAAACCGGGTCAGCCGGCGCGCCTTGAAGTTCAGCCGGCTCAGCGAAAGACAGGCACATCCCGTGACCGCGAGCGGGGTGGAAGCGGCACCCAATATCAAGCGTCTGTCCCTGGTCAGCGAGCGCGTGACCAGCAACCCACTTACCGCGGGCAATGCCTTCCGGACATTGCAAGGCGGCGATGAGGCATATCCGGAAATGCTGGCGGCAATCGGCTCGGCACGGCGCTCAGTCGCTATGAGCTCTTACATCTTCCGCAATGACGCGGCCGGCCAGGAATTTGCAAATGCCCTGATCGAGGCTGCGCGGCGCGGCGTGGAGGTGCGAGTGCTGCTGGACAGTGTCGGCATCGGTTATTTCCATCCGGAAATCTATTACCGGTTGCGGCGCGAGGGGGTTCAGGCGGCGCGCTTCCTCCACACCTGGCTGCCCTGGCGCATGCCCTTCCTCAACATGCGCAACCATCGCAAGATCCTGGTGGCGGACGGCTGCCTCGCCTTCATGGGGGGCATCAATATCGGGGCGGAGAATTCCGCCCGCCTGTCGGGCCCTGGTCACATCCGCGACGTGCATTTCCGGGTCGAAGGGCCGGCGGTGCGGGTGGTGATGGATGCCTTCGCCCGCGACTGGAGCTTCACCACCAACGAAACGCTGGACCAGGCGTGCTGGTGGCCGGAGCTTAAACCCGCCGGCCAGGCCTTCGCGCGCGGGTTGCGCTCGGGGCCCGATGCCGATCTCTACAGGTTGGAACTGATCCTGGGTGCCGCGCTGAGCCTGGCACAAAAGCATGTGCGCATCGTCACGCCCTATTTCCTGCCTGACCAGCGGCTGCAATTCGCCATCCAGCAGGCGGGCCTGCGCGGGGTGACGATCGAGATCGTGCTGCCGTCGAAAAACGACCAGCTGATCATGCAATGGGCGATGCGCGGGCATCTGCGCTTCTTCCGCCATGTGCGGGCCAGCGTCATCACCACGCCGCCGCCGTTCGACCACACCAAGCTATGCACCGTGGATGGGGAATGGTCGCTGATTGGCAGTTCCAACTGGGACGCCAGGAGCTTCCGGCTGAATTTCGAATTCGACCTGGAAGTGATGGACGGCAATTTCACCGCCGCGCTGGACGCGCTGATCGACGGTCGCATCGCCAGCGGCACCTTGCTCACCGCCGACATGCTGGCGGCGGAGCCCTTGTGGAAAAGGTTGCGCAATGCCGCGGCCCGGCTGTTGATGCCTTATCTCTGATCAAAAGGCGCCATAGCGCGCCATCGCCGCGGCAAAACCCACCACCAGCGCCAGCAATCCCACTTCGACATGCACAAAGCGGCGCAGCCGCGCTATCTCGCCATCGACAGGCCGGAAAGCCGAGTTCTCCCGCGATGCCTTTCGCCATTTCACGAGCGCCAGGGTGGGCGGAATGGACAGCAGGGCGATGCACAGGAAGCTCGCCATCTTGGCCCAGAACCAGGGATTGGAGATATAGAAGTCCGCCCCCTTGGCGCCCCAGATTACCCGCGACACGCCGATCATCACCACCAGCGCGGCGCAAGCACCGTAAGCGGCATCCACATTTGTCACCCGGCGCAGATTGTCCGCCGTGATGCCCGGTCTCAGCAGTGCGAATTCGAACGCCAACAGCACGATCAGAGTGACGATCGCCAGATGATGCAGGATGGCCAGGATCAGGTCGGTCAGCATGGTGCCAAGCCAAGCATCAAAGCCGCAAGGACTCAAGTCCGCGGGACTCATGCTAGTTTCGCCCCGATTCCGGGCTGGGTCATGAAATGTTCAAACAGGTTCTTCTGGCGGCTTGCGTCTTGACACTCGCGGCCCGGACAAAGGCGGAGCCTCTGACCAACGTGCTCGCCGATCCCGACGCGCGCGCCGCCGCCCTCGTCAAGCAGATGACCCCGGAGGAACGCAATCTCCTGCTGCATGGATTCTTCTCCCGTCCCAACCCGATCAACAAGCTGCCCCAGATCGGCGCGCCCTTTGCCGCCGGCTATACGCCAGAGATCGCGAGGCTGGGTATTCCGCAGCTGGCGGAATCCGATGCCAGTCTTGGCGTCGCCTGGATCAACGGCCGGCGGGCGAGGAACGCCACCGCCCTTCCCTCCAGCCTGGCACTGGCTTCGACCTGGGATCTCACCATCGCCTATAATAGCAGCGCGGCCATCGCCCAGGATGCGCGGGCCAGTGGCCTGAATGTGCTGCTGGCCGGCGGCGTCAATCTCACCCGCGAGCCGCGCAACGGCCGCAATTTCGAATATCTGGGCGAGGACCCGCTGCTGGCCGGGACGCTGGCCGGTGAGACCATCCGCGCCATCCAGGACCAGCATGTCATGTCCACTGTCAAGCATTATGCGCTCAACGCCCAGGAAAGCCAGCAGAGCGCCATCGGCGTCAACATTTCCGAAGCCGCAGCGCGGCAAAGCGACCTCTTGGCCTTCGAGATCGCTATCGACCGCGGCAATCCGGGCGCGGTGATGTGCGCCTACAATCATTTCAACGGCCCCTTTGCCTGCGGCAGCGATTTCCTGCTCAACAAAGTGCTCAAGCGGGATTGGCATTATCCCGGCTTCGTGATGTCGGACTGGGGCGCCAGTCATGCCACCGCCGATGCGCTGGCGGGGCTGGACCGGGAATCGGGCGAGGAGTTCGACAGCCAGATCTTCTTCGGCGCACCGCTGATGGCATTGGACGGCAAGGACCCCGCCTATACCGCGCGCATCACCGACATGAACCAGCGCATCCTGC
>Ga0335085_10012062_pt1 | contig 12753 bp, 5 predicted proteins | sample Lox_Sample_45_FD_206712 | JGI IMG/M metagenome (GOLD analysis project Ga0335085, IMG submission 206712) | Soil microbial communities from Loxahatchee National Wildlife Refuge, Florida, United States - Lox_Sample_4.5 | ecosystem: Environmental > Terrestrial > Soil > Wetlands | place: USA: Florida...
TGGCCTTCCAGCAACAGGTCCACGGTCCTGGCGCCGAGCAGCCCGGCGTAAAACCGGTCAAACAGAATTGGCCGTCCGCCCCGTTGCGTGTGGCCGACTTTTCTGGTGAAGATGGCTTCCTTGGCCGATTCGCCGCGGCGATAAAGCTGAAAATAGCGGTCGCCGATCATCTGGACCAACTTGTTGCGGAGCGCGTCCGCCGCGCCGCTGAGCACCACGTTGCCGGAAGGATCGGTGGATTTGGTTTCAGCGCCGAGTTCGCGGCCCTGCTCATCCACGATGCCCTCGCCGCAGACGATGACGACATTTTTCTGGAGGTCGTAAATGTGTTTGACGCGCTGGACAAGGTGTTCGAGGTCGAGAGGATGTTCGGGAACGAGAATGATGTCCGGCTGCCCGTAGGCGGTGCCCAGCGCAATGTAACCCGAGTGCCGGCCCATGACTTCGATGATGGCAATGCGCCGGTGGCTTTCCGCGGTGGTCCGGATGCGCTCCACACCGCCCGCGGATACAAAAACAGCCGTGGTATAACCGGGCGTGGCGTAATTGACGATTTGATCGAGGTCGAAGGTTTCGGTGGCGGGAACCTGTTTGTAGCGATAACCGCGTTTGGCCGCGGCATCGTTGACCCGCACCCACTCATCCGGCTCGCTAGGGTAATTCAATCCCAGGTCGTTGTCGATGGTCTTGGGGGCCAGCACGGCAGGCAGGCGCTCGGCAATCGGCTGCAGACCGTTGAGGGTGCCGTCGCCGCCGATGCAGATGAGCCCTTCTATACCGAGTTTTTTCAAGCGCGATTCCACCAGGTCGAGGTCCTGTTTATTTTCGGGATCCACATAATCGCGGGACGAACCGATGAGGGTGCCGCCCTTGGTGGGGTCGAGTTCGGGGATTTCCTGAAACAGTGGATTGAGATGGATATGCGGCACGCGCGGGTTGAACAGGCAATTGAACCCTTTGATCAGGCCGACGATCTCGACCTTGAGCTGGTTCGCGCGTACCACCGCCCCGTGAATGGTGGCGTTCAAGGCGGGCGTGTCACCGCCGGCAGTCAGGATACCGATGCGTTTCATAAAGTTGGAGCGACGCTTTTTGCCGCGCTGAAGCTCCTGCGGGCGGGCGGCACCGGCCCGGTTGGAAGGGATATGGGTGAACGCTCGCCCTCACCCTGGCCCTCTCCCCCGGGGAGAGGGAACAGTAAAGAGCGGCTTGTGAAAATTCTAGACGCGCCGGTTGCGCCAGCCGCCTGACGAGAATTCTCCCACTCCCGGGGGAGAAGGCCGGGGTCAGGGCGACCACCACTGAACATTTTTTCCTTCATTGCTGTTGTTGTTCCTCCTGTTGGACCATGATTTCATCCTCCAGATTGTTGAACTGTTGGAAAATGTAGGCGTCGAACAACGCCGCGCCGATGTCGTTGAGCTTGGTTTGCAGCAGATCGAGGTAAGAATGCAGGCCCTGGTCAAAAATCTCATCTGCCGTGCTGAACTGCAATTCCGCGACCAGCCGCCCGGCCAGTTTCTCCGCGTCATTGCAGAAACGGCCGTCCGGCACTCCTGAAATACGGCGCAGCGCGTGGTTCAGCTGGCTGACACAAAATCGCACCGACCTGGGGAAGTCATCATGCAACAGAAGAAATTCGACGACGCCACGGGGATGCACCTCCGCGCCGTGCAGGGTTTTGTAGGCATCCCAGGCGCTGCAAGATCGCAGAACGGCCGACCACTCCAAAGCTTCCGGCTGGTCGCTTCCCGTCGGCGCGCCTTTCTCCGGCAACATGCCTGAACGCACGTCGAGGATGCGTGATGTCTTGTCCGCGCGTTCCAGGAATTTTCCAGCCTGCACGAACCACCAGCCTTCGTTGCGCAACAGGGCCGAGTCACTGAGCCCAATCAGGTGCAAGGAACTGTATTTGACCTGCTGAAAGAACTCGCTGGGGCTTTCCTTCCAAATCCGCCGCGCCTCCGGGGTTTTGACAAACCAGTAAAGCCGGTTCAATTCTTCCCAGAATTCGATGGTGATCTGGTCGCGGACCATGCGGGCGTTTTCGCGCGCCTGGCAGATGGAGGAGACCAGCGAATTGGGGTTCCCGGCCTGGAACACCAGGAATTCGGTGACCGCCTGGCCGGTGGCTTTTTTGTGGAGCCGGAAAAACTGCTGCTCGTCGCCGGTCGTCTCCACAATGGGCAGCCAGTGTTGCGCGAGCCGTTCCTCATCGAGGTTCCGCAAATCCAGGAGCAACTGCAAATTCACGTCCACAATGCGCGCGATATTTTCCGCGCGTTCGATGTAACGTGACATCCAGTAGAGTGAATTGGCCACGCGACTTAACATGATTGGGGACGGGAAAACATCGAACTTCGAACATCGAACTTCGAATGCCGAATGAAATTATCCTGCGTTCGACGGTGACTTCGATGTTCAGCGTTCGCTGTTCGCTGTTCGATGTTCATCTCATTCATCTCCATACAGCACCCAGGTGTCCTTGCTGCCGCCGCCTTGCGAGGAGTTGACGACGAGCGAACCCTTGCGCAAGGCCACGCGCGTCAGGCCGCCGGGTACGATGACAGTTTTCTCGCCGTAAATAATGTAAGGCCGCAGGTCCACGTGCCGGCCTTCAAAATAATTGTCGTCGTCCACACACGTGGGATGCCGCGAAAGCGAAATCATCGGCTGCGCGATGTAATTGCGCGGCTCGGCTTCGATTTTGCCGCGGAACGCCTCAATTTCCGCCCGGGTCGCCCGGGGCCCCATCAACATGCCGTAGCCGCCGGATTCATTGGCCGCCTTGACCACCAGCTGGTCCAGATGTTCGAGGATATACTTTTTGTCCTCGGCTTCACTGGCCAGATAGGTCGGCACATTGGAAATCAACGGCTCCTGGTCCAGGTAATATTTGATCATGCGCGGCACGAAGTAATAAATGACCTTGTCGTCCGCGATGCCCGTGCCGATGGAGTTGGCGAGCGATACATTGCCGGCGCGGTAAGCGTGGACAATGCCCGGAACGCCGAGCAGGGAGTCGCGACGGAAGACCGTCGGGTCGAGAAAATCATCATCAATCCGCCGGTAAATGACATGCACGGGCTGGAGTCCTTTGGTCGTGCGCATGAAAACGCGCGAATCGCGCACCACCAGGTCGCGGCCTTCGACAATTTCGATCCCCATCTGCCGCGCGAGGTAGGTGTGCTCGAAGTAGGCCGAGTTGAAAGCGCCGGGGGTGAGCAACACGATGGTCGGGTCCGCCGCGCCCGCGGGTGCGATGTGCTGCAGCATCTTGAGCAGTTCCTGCGGATAATGTTCGACCGGCTGGACGCCGATGCCTTCAAACATCGCCGGAAAAGCCCGCTTCATCGCCCGGCGATTTTCCAGCACGTAACTGACGCCGCTGGGACAACGTCCGTTGTCCTCCAGCACCAGGTACCGGCCCTGGTCGTCACGGATCAAATCCGTCCCGCAAACGTGAATATAAATATCCCTCGGCACGCTGAAGTTCACGAACTCGCGCCGGAAATGTTTCCCGGAAAGCACATAGGATGGCGGGATGACGCCGTCCCGCAGAATTTTTTGTTCGTGATAGATGTCGCGCAGGAACAGGTTCAACGCCGTAATGCGCTGCACGAGGCCGCGTTCGAGCATTTCCCACTCGCTCGCCGGTATGACCCGCGGCAGCAGGTCGAAGGGAAAAATCTTTTCGGCGCCCGCCGAATCGCCGTACACGTTGAAGGTGATTCCCTGACGCAGAAAAGCGAGGTCCACCGACTGGCGTTTGTGTTCAAATTCCCTGGCGGACAGCGTCTGGAAAAGTTCCCGGAATTGCCGGTAATGGGGCCGGACCCGGCCCCCGGCATCGAGCATTTCATCGAAGAAACCGTCATGCTCGTATTCGCCGAGCAAACGTTTAATCAGTTGCGTTTTGGACTTGGTGGGCATTTTGAAACATCCGTCGCCAGTAATGGAAATAGAGAAAACTCGCGGCCCTCCGACCTCAGCCGGTGCCGGAAAACGCAAAATACTCCAATAATTGTCGAATTTTTAAAGAAGCCACAGCAAAGGACTTCGCCAAACCCAACCACTCAGGTTTGCTGGACAAATATGACATTACTTTCTTTAGCAATCACCTTGCCGAACTCGTTCCGGCAACCCCGGCGACCGGGAAAACAATTGGGGGTGAAGAAACAGGCGGTGTGTCGGTAATGACTGCTTCGCTCGAATCTTGCGGTGTCTGGTCAAGACGATAAACTTGAATGCGTCAGCCAGGCTTGGGAATGAAGACTGCGCCAACCAGCAAGGACAAAACCGTCGGCCCGCCGTCCTGGGCCATCTTTCAAGGCATTTTGCCGTACGACAAATCGCGCCTCCCCTCCGACCTCATCGCCGGGGTGACTCTGGCCGCGCTCGGTATCCCGGAAGTGATGGGTTATACCAAAATCATCGGCACTCCGGTCATTACCGGAATTTACACCATGTTGCTACCGATGCTCGTGTTCGCCCTCTTCGGTTCTTCACGGCTGCTCGTGGTCAGCGCCGATTCCGCAACGGCAGCCATGATTGCGGCGGCCTTTGCCTCCCTGTCGCTGGTCGCCTACACGCCGAAATACGTCGCGCTGACCAGCCTCGTCGGACTCCTGGCGGCAGGAATGCTTCTGCTGTCCGGAATCCTGCGGCTGGGGTTTCTCGCGGATTTCCTGTCCCGCACGGTCCTGGTGGGGTTTTTGTCCGGAGTCGGCATCCAGGTTGCCTTCGGCGAACTGCATGGCCTGCTGGGCTTCGAAAAAGGGGGACATGGATTCATCGGGCAACTCCTGTTCACTTTTCAGCATCTGACGCAGACGAATCTGCCGAGTTTATATATTGCCTTGGCGACCCTGGGCATCATTGTTGGATTTGAAGTTGTCTCGCCCCGTTTTCCGGGCGCTTTGCTGGCTGTAATCGGGTTAACCGCGGCCAGCGCCCTTCTGCATTGGAGTGACCACGGCGTTCGGGTCGTAGGCGCCATTCCCAGCGGCCTGCCGCAACTGGGTCTGCCCGGCGTCACCATGACTGACCTATGGGCAGTGATGCCGGTGACGATTTCCTGTTTTATGGTCATCCTGGCCCAAAGTGCTGCAACCTCGCGCGCTTATGCGCTGCGGTATCACAATCGTTTCAACCAGAACATGGATCTGGTGGGGTTGGCGCTCGCCAACGCCGCGGCCGGCTGCAGCAGCACGTTCGTTGTCAATGGCAGTCCCACGAAGACCGCCATGGTGGACACAGCCGGGGGGCGCAGTCAGTGGTCCCACCTGACCTCGGTCGTGGTCGTGCTGTTGGTGCTATTGTTTTTGACGAGGCCGTTGAGTTTTCTCCCCAATGCCGTCCTTTCGGCCATCGTCTTCATGATCGGGATCAAACTGGTGGACTATCGCGGTCTCGCCGAAATCCGCCGGAAAAAACCGAGGGAATTCTCCGTGGCGCTGGCCACGGCTGCCACCGTGGTCTTCGTCGGTGTCGAGCAGGGCATCTTTCTCGCGGTTGTGCTCTCCCTGTTGCAGCACGTCCGCCGGAGTTATCGACCCCACACCGCGGTGATTTTGCAGGACGACGTGGATCAATGGCGGATGGAAGAAGCCGTGCCGGGCAAAATGATCGAACCGGGGATGGTGATGTATTGGTTTGGCTCGGACCTGTTTTACGCCAATGCCGCCTTTTTTGTGGAACAGGCGCAGAAGCTCGTGGATGAGTCCCCGTCGCCCGTGCGCTGGCTGGTCATCGATGCCAGCGCCATCACGGGCATCGATTTTTCCGCCGGCCGGGCTTTGGCGGAACTGCATCACGACCTGAGGAAGGCGGGCGTCGTCCTCGCCCTGGCCCGCATGCAGTTGAGACGGAACGGAGACCTGGAACGAATGGGTCTGGTCAGGTTGATCGGCGCCCATCGAATTTTCAATTCGCGCCGGGCCTGTCTGGAGGCGTACCGTTCAGAATGTCTGCCGGGAGCCAATCCGCCGGTGACTGAACGGGCCGGTTAGATTGATTAACCCGTCGGCGTCGTAGGCACGGCGTGATGGTCAGACGAGAACTTGTTTTTATTTATGTCGGAACAGGCCGTTTCGTCATCCAAACTGGCGCTCGACCTGGAAGAAAGCATTGTTGAAGTGCTGTTCGGATTGGTTATGGCGTCGCGCCGGGTGGATAATCCGCAGAACCCTGAACCTATGAACCCAACCTCAACCATGTCGAAAATGAAACGGCATATTTTCGGGATCATTCTGCCGGCACTTCTGGCTGTTGCTCCGCTCCAGGCACAGCCGGTTACGGGAACCAATTCGGATACGACAGCCATCCGGGTGGAAATGCAACAAATGAAGCAGGAGTACGATCAGCGGATGCAATCGTTGGAACAACGGTTGCAGCAGCTCGAAACCGCCGCCCACTCGACCAACCCTCCAACCCAAACCGCCACTGTTGCAAACACAAACCCTCCGCCAACTTTGGACGAACGATACCAGACTTTTGCAAAGCAACAGTTCGGGCAGGACACCGGATCGCGCGACTGGGTGATGGCGCAGGACCAAAGCCAGCCGCTCAAGGAAAGGGCGCAGCAAGTGCTGAACGACTTTGTGGACGTCACCGGCTACTTCCGCGCGGGCTATGGCCGTGATGACAAGGGCGGACCGCAGCCGGCCTTCCAGGCGCCCGGCGCTTTTGCCAAGTATCGCCTCGGCAATGAAGCCGAAGACTACGGCGAATTGGCCATCGGCAAGAACTGGTATGCGCCCAGCCTGTTTTCCCCGGATACCCGGGTGCGTCCCGATGGCACGCCCACCGGGCCGATCGCCCGCACCCAGATCCGCCTCGCTTTTTACAATCCTTTCCCCAGTTCCGGCTCCACCAGCGGCTTTCAGGTTTCGTTACCGGAAGCCTGGGCCGAGGTCGGGAATGTCTTCGCAGCACAACCGTCGCTCAAATTCTGGGGGGGCAACCGCTTCTACCACCGGCAGGACATCACCATCAACGATTTCTTCTATTACAACATGAGCGGTGCCGGTGGCGGTTTCGAAGATTTGGAACTTCCCGTGGGTAAGCTGGCCCTGGCCTGGATTGGCAACGGCCAGCAAAGCGGCATTTATTCCTCCGATATCGCCGCCCTGCCGGACCCCAACAACCTCGCCGGATTCAGCAAACAAAGTTTCGTTTTAAGCCTTTACGATGTGCCCGCGCCTCTGGGCAAGGTGGAATTCGGAGTGGTGGGGGCCCTGGAAAACAGCGGCCTGGATGCCGCCGGCCAGCAGGCACCCAACTCGGGAGGCGTAGCTTTCACCGTCCTGCACACGCATGAACACTTTATCAGCGAGGATGGGTACAACAAGTTCTCGCTCCAGTTCGGCACCGGCGCCGCCAAAACCTTCACGTCAGGCTACGAAACCGTCACTTTCACCAACGGCACGTTCATCGTTCCCGACGAACCTGCCTCGTGGCGCTTCCGGGTCACGGAAAGCTTCGTAACGCAACCTTGGGCGCACCTGTCCATCAGCCCGGCCCTTGTTTACCAGTACTCCGATTACCACAACTTCCAGGGCAATGTGCAATGGCTCTCGGGCGGTGTCCGGCCGATTTATCATTTCAACAAATACTTCAGCCTGGCCTTCGAAGGCGGCGCGGATTACGTGAACGATTCGGGCACGGCCCAGAGCGGGGTGCTCGGCAAGTTGACCCTCGCACCGCAGGTATCCTTGGGCGATAGATTCTTCAGCCGGCCGGTCATCCGCGCTTTCGTGACGTACGCGATCTGGTCGGACGGTTTTAAAGGACAGATTGGCGGTAATGACTACGTCAACGATACCAGCGGCCTGACCTGGGGAATCCAGATGGAGAGTTGGTGGTAACGTCCCTGAACGAATGCTCACCCACAAGACTTTCGGGTCTCCACGGCGAACGGCCCTGAGCCGGCGGGAATTGGATTGCCGGAACAACGCCGGCACATTCCGGGACTTCAAAGTGGGACTAAGTAATGGTATTAACCGATTTACTCCCGTCGCCGATAGGGTGGACAATTGACTAAAAAACGGGTGTAGTAATGACAATGGTGTGCGACCGGCAGGCCGCCACGACTGACAGAGCAACATAATTGCGTCTGACCATGAACACGCTGTTATCCAATCGTAGCATCGCCCGCCGGCTCCAGTTGGGGGTCGGGGTCGCCAGCGCGCTGGCATTTGGATTGACGGTGTGGTTCAATTACCGGGCCGCCCGGACCGAATTGGAGCAGCAGACCAACGACAAGGCCATGACCCAGATTCGCGCCGCGGCGCGCCAGGTGGACGACTTCATTGCGCGCATGGGCATGTTGCCGCGCAGCACGGCCAGCCGCCAAGAGTCGGTCGGTCGCCAACCCGACCCCGGCATGGTTCCCTTCATGGCCCAACTCCTGGCCCACGTGCCGACGAATGAAGCGTACGGCCTCGCCATGGCGTTCGAAGACAAGAACTGGCGCGAAACGAACGCAATGCCATGGGTGGATCGCAAGAGTTGGCCGAATCAGGTGCGGTTGGATTACGACTACCACGACCCGAAATGGGAATGGTACAGCGGCCCCAAAAACACGCGGGCCTTCTATGTCTCGGAACCTTACTTTGATGAAGGTGGCTCTGAAATCACCATGGTGACGCTTTCGATGCCTATGTTCGACGCCACTTCCAACTTCTTTGGCGTCGCCACCGTGGACCTCTCTCTGGACCGACTCCTCGCGATGGTGCGGGCGGCCCGGCTGCGTGGGGCGGAAGAAAGCGGGCGGAGCGGCACCAACGAATTCGCCTACCTGGTCAGCCAGTCGGGGAAGATTATTGTGCATCCAAACGAAGAACTCATGCTTCGGAAAGGTTTTCCCGGTGCCGATGTGAAGACCCGGCCGGGGGGGGAAGCCGTGGCGGCAAAACCCGAGGGATTTACGGATACCACGATTGAGGGCAAGCGCCGGCGCGTCTACTGGGCGACCTCACCGCTGACCGGCTGGAAGGTCGTTCTTAACATTGAAGAAGACGCCATTCTTGCGCCCGTGCGCCAATTGACCATCCGCTCCGCCCTCATCGGCGTCGCCGGGCTGTTGGGCATGATGGTGGTCGTCACCTTCATCGCGCGACGGCTCGCCCATCCCTTGTTGGACCTGACGCGCACCGCCACCGCCATCGAGCAGGGAAACTTCCAGGAAGGAATGTTGGGTGAACTGCCGCAGCGCCGCGACGAACTGGGCGAACTGGCGCGCAGTTTCCAGAAGATGGCGCGCGAAATCCGGGCGCGCGAGCAAAGCCTGGCGGAGCTGAACCAAAACCTGGAACGCACGGTGCAGGAACGCACGGCGGAACTTACCACGCGCGCGGGCCAACTGGAGGAACTGACGCGCCAGTCCCAGGAAAGAGCGGTGTTGGAATCAAGCCTCTCGGCGTTGAACACCAGCCTGCGGGGCAATCTGACCGTGGCTCAGGTGGCGGAACGGGGGCTCGCGGGCGCGATTGAGTTTCTCGCGGCGCCGATGGGAGCGGTGTTTGTCACGGGCGCAGACGGCCTTCTATATCGCCTCTCCGCGCATGCCTATCCGGACAATGCTGATGTCCCCAAATCCTTTGCATTCGGCAGCGGCATCGTGGGCCAGGCCGCGCAGTCCCGGCGGCCGATCCTTATCCAGCCGGATGCCGAAAAGCTCCGCGTCCAGTTTGGTTTTGGCGCGGTCACCCCGTCGCAGATTGTCGCCTGCCCGCTGCTGGCCAACGAGGTGACGGTGGGCGTCCTCGAACTTTGCCTGATCAAGCCGCTGACGGAAATGCAGACCCGCTGGCTGGAAAAGACCGCCGAGACGGTGGCGAACGCGCTCCGATTCGCGCTGGAAAGCGAAGAACGACAGCAAGCCGAGGAGCGCACCCGGCTCATTCTTGAATCCAGCGCCGAGGGCATTTTCGGCACGGACATCGAAGGACGGATTACTTTTGTGAACCCGGCGGCTTGCCGGATGTTGGGTTTCAGCGCGCAGGAACTGATCGGTCAACCTTCGCATGCCACCTTTCACCATCACCGGCCCGATGGCAGCGATTATCCCAAGGAGGAATGTCCGATGTACGCAGCCTACAAGCAGGGCAAGGCCAGCCGCATTGATAACGAGTTCCTTTGGTGCAAGGACGGCACGGGTCTGCCGGTCGAGTATGGCGCGACTCCCATCCTCAAGGACAGCGTGGTGGTGGGCTCGGTGATCAGCTTCAGCGACATTACCCTGCGCAAGCAGCAGGAGAGGGAAGTTCTTGCCGCCAAGGAAAAGGCCGAGGAAGCCACGCAGATGAAGTCCATGTTCCTCGCGAACATGAGCCATGAAATCCGCACGCCGATGAACGCCATCATCGGCCTGTCCCATCTCGCCCTGAAGACCCAGCTCACTCCCAAGCAGCGCGATTACGTCGCCAAGGTCCACAACGCCGGCACTTCATTGCTGGCGATCATCAACGACATCCTCGATTTTTCCAAGATCGAAGCCGGCAAGCTCGACTTGGAAACCACCGACTTCAAGCTAGACGAAGTCATCAGCTCGGTCACCACGCTCACGGCGCAGAAAGCGCACGAGAAGGGCCTCGAGTTCCTGGCCCATGTGGCTCCGGGCATCCCGGAATTTCTGCGCGGTGACCCGCTACGCCTCGGTCAGATTCTGACAAACTTTGTCAACAACGCGGTCAAATTCACCGAGCAGGGCGAGATCCGGCTGGAGATCGGGCTGCAGGAGCGCACAGGCGAAAAAGTTCAGCTCAAGCTTTCCGTGCGTGACACCGGCATGGGCATGACCAAAGAGCAGGCGGCGATATTGTTCCAGCCGTTCACCCAGGCCGACATGTCCACCACGCGCAAGCACGGCGGCACCGGGCTGGGCCTGACCATCTGCCGGCGATTGGTCGAATTGATGGGCGGACGCATCTGGCTTGAAAGCGAGCCGGGCCTCGGCAGCACGTTCCATTTCACCGTCTGGCTGGGTGTCGGCGAAGCAAAAGGCTCGGGCAAACTGATTCCCGAAAAACTGGCACAACTCCGTGTGCTGGTGGTGGACGACAACCCCACCGCCCGTGAAATTTTGCAGGAACCGCTCAGCAACCTGACCAGTCGCGTGGATGCAGTCGCATCCGGAAAGGAGGCCATTGCGGCGCTTCAGAAACACGATGCCACCGACCCTTACGACATTGTATTTATGGACTGGCGCATGCCCGGCATGGATGGTTTACAAACCAGCCGTTACATCAAGAGCGACGAGACCTTGAGCCACCTGCCTGCCATTGTGCTCGTGACCGCGTTCGGACGCGAGGAAGTCCGGGAGGAAGCCGAGCGTCTTCAGCTCGACGGCTTCCTCGTCAAGCCCGTCACCAAATCCATGATCGTGGACACGCTGGTAAACGTTTTTGCCGCTCCCGGCGAAACCGTTGCGACGGAAGCCGGGCAGGAAACGCGGCTGCGCGGGGCAAGGATTCTTCTGGCCGAGGACAACGACATCAACCAGCAAATCGCCGTCGAGCTGCTCGAAGGGGCTGGCGCGACGGTCAAGATTGCCAACAACGGGCGTGAAGCGGTCGAAACCTTGTCGAACGGACCGCAACCGCCGCCGTTTGACATGGTATTGATGGACCTGCAAATGCCGGAAATGGATGGTTATCAGGCGACGGCGAAGCTCCGGTCTGACGCGCGGTTCGGCGCTTTGCCGATTATCGCCATGACGGCGCATGCGACCATCGAAGAGCGCCAACGTTGTCTGGGCGCCGGCATGGTCGACCACATTTCCAAACCGATCGACCCGGCGTTGCTATACGAAATCGTCGGCCGGGTTTACAAATCCGCCAACCCATCTCCCGTCGCCGCCGGCGGAGAGAAGACCCGAATGGCAGAGCAGAGCAAGGACACAAAGCCAAACGGCGAACTTCCCGTCGTGGCGGGCCTCGACACCAAGGACGGCCTGAGCCGTGTGGCCGGCAACCAAAAATTGTATCTGAAATTGCTCCGTCAATTCGCTGAGCAGCAAGGCCCGGCGATTACCCAAATCTCCGATGCCCTCGCCCAGGGCGATCCCGCGCTGGCTGAACGCCTCGCGCATACACTCAAGGGCGTGGCCGGCAACATTGGCGCCAAACCCGTCCAGACCGCTGCTGGTGCGCTGGAAAAGCTCATTCGCAACCATGCCAAGTCGGAGGAGGTCGCATCTGCGAAACAGCAGGTAACCACCGCACTGGATCCATTGGTTGAACAATTGAAGGCTGCCCTGGGTTCGATAGCCCCGGAAACTCCGGTGCCAACGGCGCCGCCGGCAGCGGCCAATCCAGCCCAGTCCCGCGAAGCGGCAACGCACTTGAACAAGTTGCTCTCGGAATTCGATCCGGGCGCAGCGGATTTCATCGAAGCCAACCAGGCGGCCCTGCGCCCGTTGTTTGCCGTCGATGTCTGGCCGAAGTTCGAAAAACTCGTACAGGGTTACGCCTTCGCCGACGCCCAGGCGCAACTGGACCAGGCACTGAAAAATTTCCCAATCACATGACAGCCAGACTCGAACAGGAGCAAACCGGGATAGCGGAGATGTCATTCTGCACAGCTCCCCGTTTCCTCTGTTACCTTCTGTTCAAAGTCCCTACGGACCAATGAAAAATCTTTCCGATTGCCGCGTGTTGCTGGTGGACGACGCCAAGGCCAATCTCGACATCCTGGTCGAAGGCCTCAAGACCGACCACAAGCTCAGCCTCGCGCTCAACGGCGAGTTGG
>Ga0335085_10012063_pt1 | contig 12751 bp, 15 predicted proteins | sample Lox_Sample_45_FD_206712 | JGI IMG/M metagenome (GOLD analysis project Ga0335085, IMG submission 206712) | Soil microbial communities from Loxahatchee National Wildlife Refuge, Florida, United States - Lox_Sample_4.5 | ecosystem: Environmental > Terrestrial > Soil > Wetlands | place: USA...
AGGTGTGGTGGCTGCACGGCGCGCGCAACCGGGCTGAGGAACCGTTCGCGGCCGAGGCCAGGTCACTGCTTGCCCGGCTGCCGCGGGCGCACCTGCACGTCTGCTACAGCCGGCCGGGGCCGGACGAAGTGCTCGGCCGCGACTACCAGTCGGCGGGCCGCCTGTCGGCGGAAGTACTGGCACAGCTGGGCCTGCCGCGCGACGCCGAGGCCTATATCTGCGGACCGAACGGGTTCATGGCCGACGTGACGGCCACGCTGGGCAAACTCGGTCTTGGCAGCGGCCAGATCAGGACCGAGATCTTCGGCGCCCGGCCGGCGCTGACGCCCGGCATCGCGGCGGCCGCCGCGGCGCCGCCGCATCAGCCGGCCGGGCCGCCGGGCGGCGGCCCGGAGGTCGCGTTCGCGCGCAGCGGGCTGACCGTCCGCTGGGACCAGCGCTACGCGAGCCTGCTCGAGCTCGCCGAGGCCTGCGACGTTCCTGTGCGCTGGTCTTGCCGCACCGGCGTGTGCCACAACTGCGAGTCCGGCCTGGTCTCCGGTGAGGTTGGCTACTCGCCCGACCCGGTCGACGATCCGGCCGACGGCGACGTGCTGATCTGCTGCGCGCAGCCGCGCGGCGACGTCGCCCTCGACCTGTGAGAACGGACCGGATCGGGCGGTAAGCCCGGTTGTCAGGGGTGGACAGGCCCGCTCGGTCCCTTGTCCAGCCGCAGCGACTGCATGATGGCGAACGTCGTGGTGCGTTCCATGCCGGATTCTCCGGCCGAATTGACTAGGGCTATGCCCGTCAGCCGGCGTGAACGTCCACCACGTCGATGTCAATGCGGCCGAGAGTGAGGCCGAGCTGGGCGCGGGCGGCCCCCCGAACGGCCGTGCGTACGGCCCTGGCGGCGGCGAGCGCCGGCATGTCGGAGCGAAGGCTGATGCTGAGCTTGAGGTCGGTGGAGATGCTCTGGTCATGCGGGTACGGCGTGAGCCGGCAGCTTCTGGCGCGTACGCCGTCGACGGTGTCGCCGGCGGCGCGCAGGATGAACGCGGCGGCGGGCTCGCTGATGAACAGCCGGTTCCCAGCCGGCCCTGGCAGGGCGATGCGGGGAGCCCCGGCGATCCGCGCGCGGACCGCGGCCATGACCGTGCCGGAAAGGTCGGCTGGGGGACGCACGGGTTCCGCTGCCAGCTCACTGGTAGCCGTGCGCAGGGGGCGGATCTCGCTGAGCGCGGCCTGGCAGTACTCGCACGATCGGACGTGCTGGTCGGGGGTGCCCTTCGCGAGGTGGTCCCACAGCTGGTCGATGTCATGACCGCAGGGGAGGCGGTCACCGGCCGCGTTCACCGCCATGGCGTAAGCTCCTGCGCCAGTTGAGGGCGGGCTCGGTGCAGCCGTCCGCGGACGGCACCGGGAGTCGTGTGCAGGATCGCGGCAACCTCTTCATAGGACAATCCCTCCATTTCCCGGAGTATCCAGCAAGCCCGCTGCTCAGGTGTCAGACGGTTAAGTGCGCATCTCAACGCCGCGGCCAGGCCATCGGCAAGTGCGTGCTCCTCGGGTCCGGGGGACCTGTCACGGGCGGCGGCCGTCTCGTCGAGCGGCAGGTACGGCCGAACGGTCCGCAGGGTACTCACGGCCCGTGTGACAGCGATCCGGTACAGCCAGGCGGCGAAGGCCTGTTCAGCCTTGACCTCAGGCAGGCGCCGCCAGGCCATGACGAAGGCCTCCTGGGCGGTATCGGCAGCGCGGCAAGGGTCGTTGAGTATGCGTACCGCGATCCGGTAAACGGGCACCTGGTAGCGGCGCACCAGGTCCTCGAATGCCGTGACGTCCCCCTCGCGGGCTCGCACGACGAGGGTGGCGTCATCGAGGGCGGCGCGGGCCGGCCGCTGCGGACTTCCGCAATCTGCCGCGCCTGGGCGCGGCCTCGGCACACCGAACTCCAACCCGGTGCTGCCGATCGGTTCGCCCCCCACGCAGTTCGCATGCCCGCGCTACGAGCGAATCAACCTTCTCCTATGTGACGCACTTCACATCTGTCCCACCCGTGACGTTCGACGGCGATCCCGCGTCTTGCTTGCAAGTCCTGCCGCGGGGGCGGCGGGACCGTCAGGCAGACACCAACGGGAGGGGACCAAGACGGTGAGCACGTCTGAAACTGAAAGCACCATGGCGACCACAATGCCGGGTGCTGTGCCCGCGCAACGCAGGGCCGCCGCTGAGCTGACGTCCGAACACGGGCGGACGAGCATCTCCAATGTCGTGGTGGCGAAGATCGTCGCGCTCGCGACCCGCGAGGTGGACGGGGTATACGCCATGGGGACAGGGTCCGCGCGGATGATCGGGTCCGTCCGCCAGCGAATGCCTGGCACTAGCGTGAGCGAAACGCAGGGAGTGTCAGTCGAGGTCGGCGAGCGACAGGCCGCCGCCGATCTCGACCTTGTGGTCGAGTACGGCGTGTCCATCCCTGACCTGGCCACCGCCGTCCGCGACAACGTGATCGGCTCGGTGGAACGCATCTGCGGCCTAGAGGTCACCGAGGTCAACATCGGCATCGACGATGTCCACCTGCCAGGCGACACGGACACCGACACGTCCCCGCGGGTCCAATGACCGCATCGGGCGACCGGCCACTCGATGCGGTGGCCGAGCTTGCCGACCGGATCGCCGCGGCCGTGACCGCGTGCCCCGACGTGGCCGGGCTGACCCAGGTCCCCGGCATGCCGGTGGCCACCTACCTGCCGGGCCGGACCGTATCCGGCGTGGCGGTCCGGTCCACGGAGGTCGAGATCTGCGTGGTGGCTCGTTACGGGCTGCCACTGCCGCAGGTCGCGGCGCAAGTCCGGCAGGCCGTGGAGCCGCTGGTGCCCGGCCGGGTGCTGGATGTCGTCATCGCCGACATCACCTCGCCGCAAGCGCGGCCAGGAACCGCGATGACATCGGCCGGCCGTCACCAGGCGGAGTAATACCTACGACAGAAGAACGGGGGAATCTGCCAATGGATGAGGTTCGCATGATGCCGATCCTCGGATTGGCGTTCGGAATAGCCCTGGGGTTCGCCGGCGCGTTCGGCGGCTGGTCGGCGTTCGTGATCGTGCTGGTACTTGGCCTGGTTGGCTACATCACCGGGCGTGCGCTAACCGGGGAACTTGACCTGAGCAGGCTGTTCGTCACCCGGGAGCGGAGGCCGCAGTGAGCGCCCTCGACCTGGCGGCTCCGCCAAGCCCGCTGACCGTTCCCGGACAGCGGGGCCGGACCACCATCGCCGACCGCGTGGTCGCCAAGATCGCCACCCGGGCGGTCGCCGAGGTCGGACAGACCGGCGGGGCCGCCAGGCAGCTGATCGGGCTTACGGTCGGCCGGCAGACCGGGGAGGGCCCTGCCCGGGTCTCCGCGCGGGTCAACGGCAACCTCGCGCTGGTCGAGATGCGCCTGTCCCTGGCCTACCCGGCCCCGGTGCGCAGCCTGACTCGCGAGGTGCGCAGGCACGTCATGGAGCGGGTCACCGCCCTTACCGGCATCGAGGTGCGCCACGTGGACATCGAGGTGGCCAGCCTGCTGCGCGGGAGCCAACGGTGAACGAGTTCGCCAGCGGCGCAGACCATACCGCGGTGCTGGCCCATGACGGCAAGCCGCCGCTCCCGGCGCGGGCGGATGCCTGGTCACGTCCCGGCCCGCGCCGCCAGGCCCGCCGGGAATTCCGGCCGCGGCGAAGGATCCCGGGGGTGCTCGTCGCGGCGGTGCTCGTCGCGGCGGGGATCGTCGGCTGCATCTGGGCGGCATCGGCCGCGCTTGGCCAGCCCCTGTGGAATATTCCGCACAGCGATTTCGCCGGCCCGTTGCAGAGCACGGTGCACTGGGACGATACGGGCACCCTGGCCGTAGCCTCGGCGGTCGCATTCGTCGGTTTCCTGCTCATCGTCATCGCTTTGGTTCCCGGCCGGCCACGGGCCATCCCCGTGGCTTCCGGGGACGACTCGCTGGTGATCGGCGTGCCGCGGCGCGGCCTGCGCCGTTCGCTCGGCTGGCTCGCCGCAGACGTAGCGGGCATCGACGAGGCCAAGGTGCGGATGGGGCGCCACTCGGTCACGGTGCGGGCCACCACCAGGCTGCGCGACCCGGCTGGCCTGCGCGAGAGCGTGCAAGCCGTCGTCGAAGACCGGCTCGCCCGGCTCGATCCGCTCTGGCCGATGCGCGTCAAGGTCCGGCTGCGCCGGAAGAAAGGCTGACGATGCTGACACGTCACACCGCGCGGGTCAGCCGCATCGGGCTGCTGATCATCGGGCTGATCCTCCTGCTCGGCGCAGGCGCCGTCCTCGCCCGCAGCCTGAAAGCCTCCACCACCGTGCTGGGAAACCCGCACGCAGCCCTGCTGACGCAGGGACAAGTCCAGTACGCAACGAAGAACAGCTGGGTGTGGCCAGTCGTGGCCGCGGGCAGCTTCGTCATCGCCGCGCTCGCTCTGTGGTGGATGGCGGCCCAGACCAGGACCAGGACGGTGCACCGCATCCCGGTCGAACCCGACCGCCTTCACGGGACCACCACGCTGCGAGCTGACGCGGCCACCGGGGCGTTGACCGACGAGCTCAAGAGCCACCCCGGCATCCGGGCATCCGACGCCGTCCTGCACGGATCCGCGACGACTCCCGGCCTTCGGCTGGGCGTCACCGCGGAAAACCGTGCCGACCCGGGCCTGGTGCGCGCCGGCGTCGAGACCGAGGCCCTCCCCCACCTACGCGGCGCACTCGAACTCGACAAGATCCCCACGGTGCTGCGCCTGCAGTTCAGCCGCGCGTTCGACAGGCACCTCACGTGACAACGAGGTCACCGGCCTCACCCCCCTCAGCTGGGGATAAGGGCCGGGGTGCGTCCGCCGGCTTTCTGGCGAACATCGATCCTGAGCCGCCGCCGTCAAGCACGAGGGTCTGGCCGGTCATGTAGCCGGCGCCGTCGGAGGCCAGGTAGGAGACCGCCGCAGCGATGTCCTCGGGGTAGCCGGAGCGGCCGACGGCGAGCATCGAACCGCGGCGCTTGATCTCGGCGTCCACGTCGATGTTCGGGTCGAGCGACAGCAGGGCCCGGGAGGTGGCCACCATGCCGGGCGAGATCGCGTTGACCGTAATGCCCCACGGTGCGACGTCGGCGGACAGCGCCCGGGTGAAGCCGAGCACGCCCGCCTTGGACGCCGAGTAGGCGGTGGACATCGCCGCCGGGACCTGGCCCGCCTGGGACGAGATGTTGATGATCCGGCCCCAGCGCTGCGCACGCATGTGCGGGACGGCGAACCGGGACATCAGGTAGGTGCCACGCAGGTTGACCGCGATCACGAAGTCGAAGACCTCGATCGGCACGTCCTCGATGTCCTGGCGGTCCAGGCCCTGCGGCGCGCCCGCCCCGTTCACCAGGATGTCGAGCCGGCCCTGCCAGGCGGCGGCGGTGTCGACCATGCGCTTGGCGTCCTCGGCGTCGGAAATGTCGCCGAGCTGCGCCATCGCGGTGCCGCCCGCGGCGGTGATCTCCTCAACGAGGGAGTCGACACCGCCCCAGGTCTCGTCGGCGACGCCGACGACCTGCTGGCGGCGGTTGAGCACGCCGGTGGCCTGCTTGTCGGTGACGACGACCGCGACGCCGGAGGCGGCGAGGCTGAGCGCGATGGCCCTGCCCATGCCGTCCCGCTTGCCGCACCCCGTGATAAGCGCGACCCGGCTCAATGCGCAGTGTCTTTCGAGCTAGCAGAGCCGGAGTGGCCGGGCAGGTCGACCGGGTAGGTGATGTCGATCAGGTCGCCCTCGATGCCGAGCTGGTGCGCGGCGATCCCGCGGAACACGTCCTTCGGCACAAGGCAGTCCTCGCAGGCGTCCGGACCCGGTGAGACGGTCAGCGCGACCCGGTGCCCGACCTCTTCGACCGCCAGGTTGTATCCGTCGGCCGCGAGCATGGAGGCGATGTCCTGCATCCGTTCTGTGTAATTCATTTCTTGTCTCCGACCTGGACAGCGGTCCCGGACCATTCACCGAAGATGCGGACCACCATGGAGATCGCGGCGTTTTTCGCGCCGGCCACGATGACCGGGATGGACGTGGGGCCGCCGAGGAACTTGTGGAACGCCTCGTCGCCCTCGTACTCGCCGCCGAATCCCTTGCGCGCGACCTCGGCCTTGCCCATGCTCGACAGCTCGGCGCCGGTGCGGCCGCAGCGTTCAAGCAGCCAGTTCTGCACGTCGGCCTTGGACATGCCGGCCGCGGCGAACATCTGGGCATGCTCGGGGCACAGCACGAGCGCCACGCCGGACAGCGGGAAGATCTGCGAGCCGACCCGCGAGATGGTGTCCTGCAGGTCGCGCAGCACGTCCTCATGATTGGGCGTGTGCCGGTTGTCGACGAACTCCATGGTGCGGGTGAGGGTCGCGGAGACGGCGGAAATCCCGCCGGTCACGCCGCCGTTCTCGGCGAACGGCTCCCACGGCGACTCTTCCTCGTTCTCGGCGATGCAGACCTGCCAGCGGCCGGGCAGGCCCTGGGTGGCCTGCTCGAGGACGTGCGGGTGGACGCCGAACGCGTTGCGGACGATGAGCCCGATGGCGCGCGGAATGGTGGCGTTGGGCCGGAATCCGGGGCCGAACGCGCCGCCCTTGGTGTTGAAGCCGAGCTCGTGCCTGATGGGGCCGTTGACGACGATCAGCGGGGAGGGCCCGCTTGTCGACTGGAAGCCGCCGCCGCGGGCGGCGCGCTCGCGCATCAGCGCCTCGAAGGCGGCGAGTACCACGGGGAAGTACTCAGGCTTGCAGCCTGCCATCGCGGCGTTGATCGCCGCGGTCCTGACGTTGACGTCCCTGCCGACCTGCTCAAGCGACCCGATGATCTCGTCGGGGTCCTTGCCGGTGGTGGCCAGGAACTCGTCAAGCAGCGGCGCCGAGACCGGGACCAGGGGCAGCCCGTCGGACCAGCCGCGCTCGTAGCAGTACTCGATGGCGCGCTGCGCCTCGTCGGGGTCGGGTGCCGTCGCGCCGTCGCCGGCGGCACCGTCCGTCACGTCAGCCGTCATGCCTCAGTTTTCCCTGGTTCCGTCAGGGCCGTGTCTGTGAGCCCCGTGTCGGTAAGCAAGGAGACCACGTCGTCGAGTACGGACGCGGCGCGCTCCTTGACCTTGTCTTCGGTGAGCACGGCCACCGGGTGGGCGGTCGTGGCGTACTTGTAGCCGGGCGCGCCGCGCAGCGCGGCCATGGCGTCGGCGGTGGGCTTGAACGAGTCGGTGATGATGGCCGCGACCGGGATGCCCGCCGCCTCGAGCACGACGCCGTCGGCCGCGGCGGCGGCGCTGCACGAGCCGCAGTCGCCGACGCCGGTGATGACGACGTCGTTTTCCGCGACGAGTTCCTTGATGACGTCTTCCGGCTCGGGCACGGCGAAGTTGACCTTGGTCCGCCGGGTGAGGGTGACGCCGTAGCGGTCTTCGAGCAGGCGTCCGACCTCTTCGAGGAACGGGCGCGCGTTCGTCTTGGTGTTGATGAGCAGGCCGACCCTCTTGCCCTCAAGGCTGGACAGCCGGGGGGCCCGGGGTGCCGCAGGCTTGGCGGCGGCTGAGGTGACGGTCCCCGTGGGATCCAGGATCGCGTTCGGCATGTCTCCGACCTTCCTTTTGCCGTGCTAACTACCGTTGGGCTAACTTCCGCCCAGGAATCTCAGTGCCAGGAATCTCAGTGACCGTGCACCACGACGCCGCGGATGTTCTTACCATCCATAAGATCCTGGTAGCCGTCATTAATTTCGTCCAGGGTGTACTTCTTGGTGATGAGCTCGCTGAGCTTGATGTGCCCCTCGTGCCAGAGGCTGAGGATCATCGGGATGTCGTAGAGCGGGTTGGCGCCGCCGAACAGCGAGCCCTGCATCCGCCGGTGGTAGCCGATGAGGATGCCGCCTGGCAGCACCATCTCGTAGTAGCCGACCCCGGTCATGACGATGGTGCCGGCCTTGCCCGTCATGTCGACGGCGGCCTTGACGACGTCGTTGTCCATCTCGCCGACGGTGCAGATGACCTTGTCCGCGAGTTGGCCGCGGGTGAGGTCGATGAGCACCTCCTTGGCCTTGACCGTGTCGCCGAACGCGTGGGTGGCGCCGAAATCGAGCGCCTGCTGCTGCTTCCACGGGTTGGGGTCGATCGCGATGACGTGCTTGGCGCCGGCGTAGCGGGCACCCTGGACGGCGTTCATGCCGACGCCGCCGGTGCCGAAGATCACCGCGACGTCGCCGACGCGGACGTCGCCCGCGTAGATCGCGGAGCAGAAGCCGGTGGTGACACCGCAGCTCACCAGGGCGGCGATCTCCATCGGGACGTAGTCCTCGATCTTCACGCAGGACCACTCTGACAGCACGGAGTACTCGGCGAAGCTGCCGACGACGCACATGCCGCCGAAGTCCTCACCGTTCTGGTGGAACCGGAAGGTCTTGTCGGGCAGGCAGCCGACCCCGGCGTACAGGCCGGCGTCGCAGAGGTTCTGCTTGCCGGTGGAGCAGTAGCGGCACTTGCCGCAGACCGGGATGTAGGAGCAGGACACCCGGTCGCCGACCTTGACCCTGGTGACGCCTGGTCCGGTCTCGACGACGACGCCGGCGCCCTCGTGTCCGCCAACCATGGGCAGCCGTGCCATCCCCTTGGACCTGATGTGCTCGTCGGAGTGGCACAGGCCCGCCGCCTCCATCCGGATGAGCACCTCGTTGGCCTTCGGCGGGTCTAGCTCGAGCTCGGTGATCTCCCATGGGGTGCCCGCCTTGCGCAGCACCGCGGCACGGGTCCTCATATATCGCCTCCGACGTTGGGTCGTACCAATTTTCCGGTCGCCGAATTTGTGGCCGTACTCATGACAAGCGCCTTCACGGCTGTCCGGATATTAGATTTCATATCACGCGCTTCCCGTCGCGCCAAGTGTCATATATCGTCTTCCGTGAGCCGGGAGCAGCGGTTATGACCTGCGGCTAATCACCCGGCTTTGGCACTGTTGCCGCGCCCAATGCCCCCGGGCCTGGTGCAGTGCTTCGGGTAGGCGCGACGCAGAGGTAGGACGTTGTATGGCTGACATGGTTCGCGCTGTGGTCCAGACCGGGCCCCGGCAGATCGAGATGCGGGAGTACCCCCGGCCGGTGATCGGCCCCGAGGACGGCGCGCTGCTGCGCGTCGAGGCTTGCGGCATCTGCGGTTCCGACGTGGAGCAGTACAAGGGGGCGATGGGGACCCGCGGGCTGCCGATGATCCCTGGGCACGAGCCGCTAGGGATCATCGAGGAGATCTCCGAGCAGACGTCGCGCCGCTGGGGCGTGTCGGCCGGCGACCGGGTCGCGGTGGAGATCCTGATCCCCTGCCGGTCCTGCGACCGCTGCCTGGCCGGGCGGTACATGAACTGCAAGAACCGGATCGGCAGCCACGGCGGCGGCAACCCGCCGGAGCGCGCCGACCTGCTGACCGGCGGCTACGCGGAGTACATCCAGCTGCACCCGAACTCGATCGTGCACCCGATGAGGAATGACATCCCCGCCGAGATCGCCGTCATGTACAACCCGCTCGGCGCCGGGGTGCGCTGGGCGCTTGAGTACGGCGGCGTGCACTTGGGCTCGTCGGTGCTCGTCCTCGGCGCCGGGCAGCGCGGGCTCGCCGCGATCCTCGCCTCCCGGTACGTGGGCGCGGGCCTCATCATCGCCACCGGCCTGACCAGGGACGCGAAGAAGCTCGAGCTTGCGCGCGAGTTCGGCGCGGACCACACGATCAACGTCGAGGAAGAGGACACGGTCACGCGGGTCCGCGAGCTGACCGGCGGCGAGGGCGTGGACGTGGTGCTCGACCTGACCCCGATGGCGCAGCAGCCGATCATCGACGCGATCAACGCGGTCCGCTGGGGCGGCACGATCGTGCTGGCCGGCCTGAAGGGGCACAAGGACATCCCGATCCCCACCGACATGCTGATCAACAAGGCGCTCACCGTGAAGGGCGCGTTCTCGGTGGACGCCAACGGCTACACCGACGCCATCCGGCTGATCGAGTCGGGCAAGTTCCCGCTGGAGAAGATGCAGACCCACAAGTACGGCCTCGACGACGTGGAGCACGCCATCAAGCTGCTGGCCGGCGAGATTCCCGGCGAGGACGGCATCCACGTCGCGATCATGCCCGGCCTATGAACACCAGAGCCTGCGAGAAACGACGGGGAAGGACACTGACCTAGCAATGCCCATCATCGACACCCACGCGCACATCTTCCCCGGGGACTTCGGGCCCCCTCCCGGCGGGTGCGACCCGGCGTCCTGGCCGTCCGTCGAGCCCGGCCCAGACCCGGACACCAGCCTGCTGGTCAACGGGCCGATGCGGTTCCCCGCGAAGAAGATCTGGTTCGACGCGGAGGCACGGCTTGAGGCCTCGGCCGCGTCCGGGCTCGACGCCGAGCTGCTCTCGCCGTTCCCCGCGCTGCTCAACTACCGGGTGCCCGGCCCGCTCGGCCGTGACCTGTGCCGGGTCACCAACGAGTACATCGCCGGCCTGGTCGACGCTTACCCGGACCGGTTCTACGGCCTCGGCACGATCCCGCTGCAGGACCCCGACCTGGGAACCGCGGAGCTGACCGAGATCGCGAAGCTCGGCCTGCTCGGCGTCGAGATCGCCTCCAACATCAACGGGGTGTCGCTGCACGACCCCTCGCTTGACGGCTTCTGGGCCGAGGCGCAGCGGCTTGGCACGGCGGTGTTCGTGCACGGCATGCCCGTGCCGTCGGACCGAGTGCCCGGTGCCGCCGCGGCGACGTTCGGCGTCGGTGCCGAGGCGTCGCTCGGCGCGGCGTCGATAATCGCGGGCGGTGTCGCCGAGAAGTACCCGGACCTGAAGATCTCCTTCAGCCACGCCGGCGGCGGGTTCCCGATGATCCTCACCCGCGCCCAGTGGTTCTGGGGCCGGACCTGGAACGAGGAGCCGCCGCTGCCGGAGTCCGAGCGGCCCGAGGCGGCACCGTGGTTCGCCGAGCACGGACCGATCGAGCTGGCCCGCCGGTTCTACTACGACTCGCTGGTCTTCGACCGGCGCGCCATCAGGTACCTGGCCGACATGTTCGGCACCGACCGGCTGCTCGTCGGCTCCGACTACCCGGCCATGCACCGGGAACAGCCGATCGCCAAGACGCTGCGGTCGATGGGACTTTCGGAAGCGGAACTGGACGACGTCCTGTGGAATAACTGCTTCCGATTCCTTGGTATCGACTCGCCAAAGTTATCCTCATCTATTGTGGGCGTCACTGTGAGCAGCCTTACTAGCTATCTCGACTCGCTTGAGGACGACGACGGCGTTTCTCAACCGTGGACCTCGCCCGGGCCGGTCGCGCAGCGGCCACCCCGGCTTCTGCTCACCCTGCTTGGCGACTACTGGTGGCAGCGGACCGAGCCGCTGCCATCGGCCGCCATCGTCGCGCTGCTCGCCGAGTTCGGCGTCAGCGACTCCGCCGCCCGCGCGGCGCTGTCCCGGCTGACCCGCAACGGTCTGCTCGTGACGTCGCGGAGCGGCCGGCGCACCTTCGTCCAGCTGTCCGCCCGCGCCGCCGACGTGCTCAACGACGGCGCGCGGCGCATCTTCACCTTCGGCGAAACCCCGGCACCGTGGGACGGGATGTGGTCACTGGTCGCGTTCTCGATCCCCGAGCAGTACCGCTCGGCACGGGACGAGCTGCGCAAGGCGCTGCGCTGGCTCGGCTTCGCGCCGCTGTACGACGGGCTGTGGGTGTCGCCGCGCGACCACGCCGGTGACGTCATCAGCCAGCTGAACGACCTGGGCATCGCCACCGCGACCGCGTTCCGCGCCACCGCACTGCCGCTGCCGGGCGGCGGCGCGATCGGCGCGGGCCCGGTGTCGGACATCCCCGCCCGCGCCTGGGACCTGGACGGGCTGCGTGCGGCCTACCAGGAGTTCGTCGAGTTCGCCGGGCTGCTCCGCGACCAGACCGAGGCCGGCCGCATCTCCACCTCCGACGCGCTCATCGCCAGGACCCGGGTGATGAACGAGTGGCGGGCGTTCCCGGCGCTCGACCCCGACCTGCCCGACGAGCTGCTGCCGCCCGCCTGGCCGCGGGCCAGCGCCCGCGAGCAGTTCATCGCCTGCTATGACCTGCTCGGCCCGCTGGCCACCCGGCGCGTACGGCAGATCATCGCCAGGTACAGCCCGGAACTCGCGGGCCGGGCCGCCTACCACAACACGGAGCTGACCATGTCGGACGCGACGGACTGAGGTGCGCTGGCTCCGTGCTGGCTCGGGGTCGGATGTTGGCGGCACTTCGGCTTGTCAAGAACGGACCGATCGCAGCATACGGCGGATCTGCAAACGCGCGTTTGGTTCGTCGACTGAGGATCGAGGAAACTGTAAGCCTCTGACCAGCGCAAACCTCAGAAGGCTTGCGGTGTTGCCGGCAAGCTGGACGCGCAGGGTTTCAACAGAAGCACCCGCTCAACTGTAGCGATAATTTTCGAGATTTCTTGAATTTACGTTCGACGGAAATCTGCTTCTGGAAGTAGGCATGCACCACAACCGCATAGTAACCACACACTTCGCACTTACCAGAGATCCCATGCCTTCACTGTTATCTCCATTTGACCCCGTTAGCCCTTCCGCCTGCGGTGGGGGCGGCTCCGTTTCGTCTCAAACGTTTCTGACCTCATCTCCCACCCCAAGGGGGGCTGCTGCGGTGATCACGCATGCCCGCTCATTCCTCCATCCTGACCTGTCCCAGCCGGACGGCGGT
>Ga0335085_10012064_pt1 | contig 12751 bp, 6 predicted proteins | sample Lox_Sample_45_FD_206712 | JGI IMG/M metagenome (GOLD analysis project Ga0335085, IMG submission 206712) | Soil microbial communities from Loxahatchee National Wildlife Refuge, Florida, United States - Lox_Sample_4.5 | ecosystem: Environmental > Terrestrial > Soil > Wetlands | place: USA: Florida...
CGGCACGATCGCCGATGTCACCGAGATGACCTCGTCCAGCTCGGTGGGCAACACGCAGATCGTGCTCCAGTTCGGGCTCAACCGCGACATCGACGGCGCGGCCCGCGACGTGCAGGCGGCGATCAACGCGGCCCGGGCGGACCTGCCCGTCGCCCTGCGCAGCAATCCCACCTACCGCAAGGTCAACCCGGCGGACGAACCGATCGCGATCCTCACCCTCAGCTCCGCCACGCTCAGCCAGGGCGAGCTCTACGACGTCGCCTCGACGATGATCCAGCAGAAGCTCTCCCAGGTCGCCGGCGTCGGCGACGTGGAGGTGGGCGGCAGTTCGCTGCCGGCGGTGCGCGTCGACCTCAACCCGACCGCGCTATTCCGCTACGGCATCGGCCTGGAGGACGTGCGGGCCGCGCTCTCGGCCGCCAACGCCCACAGTCCGAAGGGCGCGGTGGAGAACAGCCGGTTTCGCTGGGAGATCTACAGCAACGACCAGGCCCGCGCCGCCGCGCAATACCGGTCGCTGATCGTCGCCTACCGGAACGGGGCGCCGATCCGCCTGTCGGACGTCGCCGCGGTCAGCGACTCGGTGGAGGACATCCGCAACGCCGGCTTCTCGCAGGGCCAGCCGGCCGTGGCCGTGGTGGTGTCGCGCCAGCCCGGGGCGAACATCATCTCGACCGTGGACCTGGTGAAGTCGCTGCTGCCGCAGCTGCGGGCCGCGCTGCCCCCGGCCGCCAAGCTCGATTTCGTCATCGACCGCAGCATCACCATCCGGGAGTCGCTGCACGAGGTGGAGGCGACGCTCGCGATCTCGGTCGTCCTCGTCGTGCTGGTGGTGTTCTTCTTCCTGCGGGACTGGCGGGCCACGATGATCCCGTCCGTGGCGGTGCCGGTGTCGCTCATCGGCACCTTCGCGGTGATGTACCTGCTCGGCTACAGCCTCGACAACCTGTCGCTCATGGCGCTGACCATCGCCACCGGGTTCGTGGTCGATGACGCCATCGTCGTGATGGAGAATGTCACCCGGCACCTCGAGGCGGGCGAGCCGCGGTTCCTGGCGGCGCTGCGCGGGGCGCGGGAGGTGGGTTTCACCGTGCTGTCGATGAGCCTGTCGCTGGTGGCGGTGTTCATCCCCATCCTGCTCATGGGCGGCATCGTCGGCCGGCTCTTCCGCGAATTCGCCGTCACGCTGTCGATCGCGATCCTCATCTCGCTCTTCGTGTCGCTGACGGCGACGCCGATGCTCTGCTCCCTCATCCTCGGGCGGCCCCGGCAAACCCGGCACGGCCGGCTGTACCACTGGAGCGGGCACCTGTTCGAGGACCTGCACTCCCTCTACGAGCATTCGCTCGCCTGGGCGCTGCGCCACGGGCGCCTGATGATGCTCCTCCTGGCGGCCACCGTCGGGCTGAATCTCTGGCTGTTCCGGATCATTCCCAAGGGCTTTTTCCCCGAGCAGGACACGGGGCGGATGTTCGGCTTCGTCGTCGCGGACCAGACCATCTCGTTCCAGAGCATGTCGCAGAAGCTCCGCCAGTTCCTGGCGATCGTGCAGCGCGACCCGGCGGTCGACGTGGCCGTGGGCATCGCGGGCGGCGGGCATTGGGGCGGCAACTCCGGCCATCTGTTCCTCGGCCTGAAGCCGCTGGGGGAGCGCAAGGTTTCGTCGGAGGAGGTGATCGCCCGCCTGCGGCCGCAGCTCGGCCACGTCCCCGGGGCGCGGCTGTTTCTGATGCCGGCGCAGGAGATCCGGGTCGGCGGCCGCCAGAGCAACGCGACCTACCAGTACACCCTGCAGTCGGACTCCCTCGAGGATCTGCGCACCTGGACCCCGAAGCTGGTGGAGGCGCTGAAGGCCGAGCCGGCCCTCATGGACGTCAACAGCGACCAGCAGAACAACGGTCTGGAGACCGACCTGGTCATCGATCGCGATGCCGCCTCGCGGCTCGGGCTGACCGCCGCCCAGATCGACAACACGCTCTACGACGCCTTCGGGCAGCGCCAGGTGTCCACGATCTACCGCTCGCTCAACCAATACCACGTGGTCATGGGCGTCGCGCCCCAGTACTGGCAGGACCCGGCGGCGCTGAAGGACATTTATATCAGCAAGGCCGGCGGCAGCATCAGCGGCACCCAGTCGACGAACGCCATCGCCGGCACCGTGACCGCCGGCCGGTCCGGCGCCAACGCGGCCGCCGTGGCCTCGGACGCCGTGCGCAACGCGCTGCTGAACTCGATCGCCACGCGGGGCCGCGGCAGCGCCTCGTCCGGCCAGGCGGTGAGCACGGCCGTGGAGACGATGGTGCCCCTGTCGGCCATCGCGCACTATCAGATGGGGACGACGCCGCTGTCGGTCAACCACCAGGGCCAGTTCGCCGCCGCGACGATCTCGTTCAACCTCGCCGACGGCGCTTCCCTCGGCGACGCGGTGGCCGCCGTCAACCGCCAGGCGGCGCTGATCCACCTGCCGGGGACGATCCACGGCGACTTCGCGGGCACGGCGCAGACCTACCAGAAATCGATCGGCAACGAGTCGGTGCTCATCCTCGCGGCGATCGTCGCCATCTACCTCGTGCTCGGCATCCTCTACGAGAGCTACGCCCACCCGCTGACCATCCTCTCGACCCTGCCGTCGGCGGGCCTGGGCGCGGTGCTGGCGCTGATGCTCTTCAACACCGAGTTCAGCCTGATCGCGCTGATCGGCGTCTTCCTGCTCATCGGCATCGTGAAGAAAAACGCGATCATGATGATCGACTTTGCGATCGTCGCGGAGCGGACCGAGGGCCTGTCCCCGCGCGACGCCATCTTCAAGGCGTGCCTGCTGCGCTTCCGGCCGATCATGATGACCACGATGTCCGCCCTGCTCGCCGCCGTGCCGCTCGCCGTGGGCTACGGCGAGGGCGCGGAGCTGCGCCGGCCGCTGGGCATCTCGATCGTCGGCGGGCTGATGGTGAGCCAGCTGCTCACGCTTTACACCACGCCGGTCATGTACCTGTACGTCGACCGCCTGCGCCACGTCTGCCACAACCTCTGGCGCCGCCTGCGCGCGTTCCTCTGGCGGGAGCGGGCGCTGGCGCCCCCGGCGCCGCTCGAATCCCATCCCTCATGATCTGGAAGCGTCCTGATTCTTTCGCGGTTGGACTGCGCCGCCTGGGCCGGCTCGCCGGCGCCGGGATGGCGGCGTTGCTCGCCGGCTGTGCCGTCGGCCCGACCTATCACCGGCCGGCGGTGGCCGCCCCCGCCGCCTTCAAGGAGGCCGCCGGCTGGAAGACGGCCGCGCCGGCCGAGGCCGCCGCGCGCGGCCCGTGGTGGGAGGCGTTCGGCGACCCGGAGCTGAACGACCTCGAGGCCCGCGTCGCCACGGCGAACCAGACGCTCCTCCAGGCCGAGGCGAACTACGAGCAGGCGCGCCAGCTGGCGCGCGCCGATCGGACCTCGCTGCTGCCGTCCCTCTCCGTCGCGGGTTCGGCCCAGCGCGCGAAATCGCCGCCCGCCCGCGGCCTCGCCGCGACGGGCGCGGCCACGACCTATTCCGCTTCGCTCGAGGCGGCATGGGAGCCGGACCTCTGGGGCCGGATCCGGCGGACCACGGAGTCCGAAGTCGCCGCCGCCCAGGCCAGCGCGGCCGACCTCGCGCTCACGCGCCTGTCGCTGCAGACGACCCTCGCCCGCGACTACATCGCCCTGCGCACCCTCGACCGGCGGCGGCAGCTGCTGGCGAACGCGGTGGAGGCCTACGGCCGCACCCTCACGATCTCCCAGAACCGCTACCACGCCGGCGTCGCCGCGCGCAGCGACGTCGTGTCGGCCCAGACGCAGCTCGACAACGCCCGGGCCCAGCTGATCGACGTCGGCGTCGAGCGGGCGCAGCTCGAGCATGCCATCGCCGTGCTCGTCGGCGAGGCGCCGGCGGAGCTGACGCTCGCGCCGCAGCCGACCCTGGCGCTGGTGATGCCGGCCGTGCCGGCCGCGGTGCCGTCCGACCTGCTCGAGCGCCGGCCCGACGTGGCCGGGGCGGAACGGTCGGTGGCGGCGGCCAACGCCCGCGTCGGGATCCAGGTCAGCGCCTGGTTCCCATCGATCTCATTGTCCGGCGCCGACGGTTACGAGGGCTCGCCGCTGCGGGACCTGCTGACCGCGCCGAACCGCTTCTGGTCGCTCGGCGGCCAGGCGGCCGAGACGCTGCTCGACTGGGGCCAGCGCAGCGCCGACGTGCGCGGCGCCCGCGCCGCCTATGACGCCAGCGTGGCCAATTACCGGCAGACCGTCCTCGCGGCGTTCCAGGACGTGGAGGACAACCTGGCCAGCCTGCGCATCCTCGCGGAGGAGGCGCAGGTCGAGGACGCCGCCGTCGGCGAGGCCGCGGAGGCCGCCCGGATCGCCCTGAACGAGTACAACGCGGGGACGGTCGACTTCACGACCGTGGCCAGCGCGCAGGTGGCCGAGCTGAACAGCCGCATCGCCGCGCTGACGATCCTCAGCGACCGGCTGACGGCGAGCGTGGGCCTGATCACCGCCCTCGGCGGCGGCTGGACCACGGCCGACCTGCCCGACGCCCACGGGGTGTTCGCGGGCCGGCCGCGGGGCTGAGCGCCGGCCCGTCGCCGGCGTCCGTCAGTGCCGCAGGGTGGGGCCGTCGACCCAGGCCGCCGGGATGGTCGTGGTCGAGGGGATGTCCGGCACGCCGTACTCGTTGCGGTGGATCTGGGCGATCAACAGCTCGGCGCCGCGAACGCCGAGGAGCCACGGCTGGAGATCGAGCCCGGCGCAGGGGACGACGTTGACCATGATGTTCAGGCAGCAGAAGCCGTGGGTGCGCGGCACGCTCGCGCCGCAGGCCTCCATCCACTCGATCGCCTCCGCGCGATGGCAGAGCACGACGTCGGGCTTCGCGGCCTTGAACCACGCGCAGAAGTCGGGCTTGCCGATCTCCGGGACGATCAGGGGTGGCAGCCGCGTGAAGCCGGAGTGGTGGTTCTGGTAGGCCTGGAACGCCGCCTCCCAGCGGTAGAGCAGCCGCTCGTCATGGTGGCGGTTGAGCACCAGCCCGGGCCGCTTGTAGCCCAAGGCGTGCAGCCGCTGCAGCGTGGTCAGCATCGAGCGGTAATGGTCGGAGCAGACCGAGTGCAGCCCGGGATGCTCGATGATGTAGTCGGCGTAAACGCCGGCGTAGCGCGACCAGTCGAGCTGGGTGAGGTCGGGATCCTCGCTCGATGGCAGCAGGAAGACGCCGTGAATGCCGCGGGTTTTCAGGATCGCGTCAAGGCGGCTGATCGAGATGTCGTTGTGGCCGATGATGAACGGCTCGATCTTGAAACCGAGTTCGACCGCGCGCTCGCTGGCGCCGCGGGTGAGCTCGACGTGGTAGCGCGCGGCGTTGGCAGGCCGCTTCTCCGGGCCGTCGAGGTCGATCACGGCGAGCACCCCGCGGAAGGTGCCGGAGCGGGAGCGGCGCATCTCGGACATGAGGGCGCCGGCCAGGGGATTGTGGCGGTAGCCGACATCGCGGGCGGCCTTGAGCACGCGCTCCCGGGTGGCGGCCTTCACCCGCGGGCTGGCCCGCAGCGCCTCCGAGACCGTCGTATGCGAGAGGCCGAGGGAGCGTGCGAGTTCGCGGAGGGAGGGGGTGGGGCGCATGAACTCTTACTGTCAGACGCTTGGCGAATCGCCGCCTGTGGCAAGCTTGATTCAGGCTGGCGACCGCCTTCCGTTCCGGCTGGAAAACCGGCCCCGGCCCAAGGGCAGCCTTGCCGACGGGGATGGCTTTACTCGGTTGCGGCCGGCGGCATGCTGGTCCGGCCCGGACCGTGCCGGATGGCAGGCGCTTTCCACCCCAATCCCCATGAAGACCCGCCTGTTGGCCCTGATCCGGTAAGGCCGGCCGCGAGGCTCCAGAACCGCCCCAACCCCAGGCAACCATGAGCGGCATCCATGTGCTCGATTTCGTCGTCATCGCCGGCTACCTCGGCGTGATCCTCTATCTCGCCAAGCGGTCGGCGCACACGACCCACAGCGAGGAGGGCTTCTTCCTCGCGGGCCGCAAGCTCGGCAAGCTCTACCAGTTCTTCCTCAACTTCGGCAACGCCACCGACGCCAACGGCGCGGTGAGCACGGCGACGCTGGTCTACCAGCAGGGCGCCTCCGGGGTCTGGCTCGCGTTCCAGACCATCTTCATGAACCCCTACTATTGGTTCATGAACATGTGGTTTCGGCGGGTGCGGCTGGTGACCGTGGCGGAACTGTTCGAGGAGCGGCTGAGCAGCAACAATCTCGCGAAGATCTACGCGTTCTACCAGGTGGCCTACGTGATCCTGTTCATCGGCTGGGGCAATCTCGTCGGCTACAGCGTCACGGCCTCGCTCCTGCCCAAGCCTGAGACCGCGTGGACGGTCGAGGAGCGCCAGGTGGTCCAGGAATACCACCAGTACCGCGAGCTCCAGCAGCTCGACAGGACGACCACGCTGACCAAGGCGCAGCGCGAGGACCTCACGCGGCTGGACGACCTTTACCAGAACAAGCAGCTGCACTCCTACGTCTCCTACATCAAGCCCTGGCAGTTCTACATCGGTTTCACGCTCATCGTCGGCCTCTACCTCTGGGTCGGCGGCATGACCGGCACGGCGCGCAACGAGATCCTGCAGGGGTTGCTCATCCTGATGTTCTCCGTGCTGCTGATCCCCTTCGGCTTCCATGCCCTCGGCGGAGTCGGCCCCCTGCGGGAGCACGTGCCGCACGAGATGATGCAGCTGCTCGGCGCCCCCGGCACCGAGGCGGTGAGCTGGTACGCGCTCCTCGCCATCCTGCTCGTCAGCATCATCCAGATCAACGGCATCATCGGCAACATGGGCGTCAGCGGCTCGGCGCGGAACGAGTACGCGGCGCGCTTCGGCGCGGTGTCCGGCACCTACGCGAAGCGGCTGATGATCATGATGTGGACCTTCGTCGGCCTCATCGGTCTCGGCCTGTATTTCGGCGAAAAGAAGCTGGCCGACCCCGATCTGCTCTGGGGCCAGCTGTCGCGGCACCTGCTCGGGCCCGGCGTCTTCGGGCTGATGCTCGCCGGCCTGCTCGCGGCGATGATGTCCAACATCGCGACCAACTCGATGGCCGCCTCCGCGCTGCTCGTGCGCAACGTCTACACCTACCTCGCGCCCGGCCGCACCGACAGGCAGGGCGTCAAGATCGGCCGCTACTCCATCGCCGTCATCCTCCTCCTCGGGATGCTGGTCGCGATGAAGATGCACGACATCGTCGCCTTCATCCGGGTGCAGCTGACCGTCAACGTGCCGTGGGGCGCCGCGATCGTGCTGATGTTCTTCTGGCGCAAACTCTCCCGCGCGGCCGTGTGGTGGTGCATCGGCCTGTCGACCCTGGTGTTCATCGTCGCGCCGTTTTTCGTGCAGTATGTGCCGGCGCTCAACCAGGCCCCGGCCCTGATCGCGATGACGCATCCGACCACCGCGGGGGTCCGGTCGGTGCCGATGTTTTACGACAAGGTGCTGCACACCAATCCCGACGACATCCACAGCCCGCTGATCGGCACCGGCCGTTTCAACCTCGAGGCCTGGATGCTGTCCAAGGCCGGGCTCGACCTCGAGCACATGACCTTCCGCGACCTGCAGTCGGTGCAGTTCTTCTTCGACGGCCTCTTCCCGTTTGTCGTCCTGATCGTCGTCAGCCTCCTCACCCGCCCGCCCGAGGCCGGGAAGATCGACTGGTTCTTCGGCAAGATGAAGACGCCGGTCGGCGCCACGCCGGAGCTCGAGATCGCGGCGATGGAGGACACCCGGCGCAACCCGCACCGGTTCGACGACACCAAGCTGTTCCCGAAGTCCAACTGGGAGTGGACGAAGTGGGACCGGGTCGACACCGTCGGCTTCATCGCCTGCCTCGGCGTCTCGGGTTCGATCATCGCCCTGTTCTGGTACCTCCTGCGCCTCACCGCCGGCGCCTGATTGTTCCTTTTCAACGCGAAGGCAGCGAAGGCCTTCGCGGCCCGCGCAAGTTTCCTGGCAACCTTGGCGGCACCTTTGCGAGCTTCGCGTTAAGAAAACAAACCCGACTTCGATTATGATCCGCAAAGCCTTCGTCATGTCCGTCCACGCCGGGCAGGAAAAGGAGTACGCCCGCCGCCACCAGCCCATCTGGGGCGAGCTCGCCGCCACCCTCAAGGCCCACGGCGCGCACAACTACTCCATCTTCCTCGATCCCGCCACGCGCCGGCTCTTCGGCGTCGTCGAGATCGAGAGCGAGGCGCGCTGGAACGCCGTCGCGCAGACCGAAGTCTGCCAGCGCTGGTGGAAGCACATGGCCGACGTCATGCCGAGCAATCCCGACCACAGCCCGGTGTCGACGGAGCTGACCGAGGTCTTCCACCTGGACTGACGCCGGTTGTTTGCCGGGTCCTCTGATTTTTCGGCCCGGCGCGGCACTGCGTCGGGCGGATCAGGGCTTCTGGAGACCGGTGTGAAATCCAATCTCCTTGCGCCGGGACCGGGGAGGGGGCCGCAACAGAGGACGCAGCTTCTGGTAGATGTCGCGCAGCACGACGTCATGCACGAGCAGCTTCCGGTCGATTTCGGCCAGCCGCCGGAGGATAACCGCGCCCGTGGCGAGTTCCTCGCGCATGCGAACGAAGGCCCGGACGACGAACAGACTCATCTGCACCGCGCGCGGACTGTTGAGCACTGTGGCCGCCATGAGCGCGCCGTGTTCGGTGAAGGCCCACGGGAGCGAGCGACGTCCGCCGCGCCGCCCGGAGGAACTGGTCGCACTACGCGTGCAGTCCGCCGCAATCGATTCCTGCCCCGGGCCTTGTCGGTTTGAGGTCGCAAATTGCGACCTCAAAGCAGCAGCCTCTGCCGATGCGAGAGGAAAACAGAAGTCACTGGGGAATCGTCCGGCATGGCGCCGCACGGCCTCGTTGAGGCGTTTGGTCTGCACGCCGTAGAGAGCTGCAAGGTCGCTGTCCAGGACGACGCGGTGGCCACGCACGACCAGCACGCGGAGATTCAGCCCGGAATCGGGACCCGTCGGCTTCATGAAGTTGGCGGCGATTTCTAGATTACGGAAGATCGCCGTGTCAACCGCGCGCGAATCCGGATTCAGGCCGGCGTCCGGTGCAGGGACGCCAACCGTGGCGCCGCGCTACGGCGCGGCGCGCGTGAAGCGGAGGTCGGCGCCGTTCTGGTGGAGGACCAGGCCGGTCACCTTGCCGGCGGTATCGCGTTCGAAGGTCAGGTCCGCCTCGACCAAGTCATAGACAAAGTGATCGGCGCGGTCCTTGAACACCGGGATGGCCGGCTGTCCGCCCAGCTTGCCGAAGAGGGTATTGCGGCGGACGGTGAACACGAACTGGGTGCCCGGGCCCAGCGCGGCCAGCGGCGGCGGGTCGTACTTGCCGACGTAAGCCTGCAACTCCGCGTCGGTGGCCGGCAGGATCATCGGCAGCGGTTCGTCAATCCGCCGGGCTGTCAGCTCGCGGCCGTTCTGAAACAGCGTGAGGGAGGCGATGTGGCCGCCGGCGTCGCGGTTGAACTGGATCTCGGCCGCGACAATCCGCGAAAAGAACCGGTCATTGCCGGCGAAGGAGATCGGCAGAAACGGCTGGCCGGTGAGCCGCATCCGGAGGTGCCCGGCCTCGCCGGGCAGGACGGTGAATCGCGCCCGCACGTCGAGGGCATACACGCCGGGATACTCGGCGGCCTGGTCCGGCGGCAGCGGTGCCTCCAGGCGCTCGGCCAGCGCGGCCTTGTCGACCGGTGGCTCGGTGAGGGCGGCGGTGATGGTCTCGGCCTCGCGGGCGTCGCTGTCGATCAGGACGATGGTGGCGCGGCCGGTCTCCGGGGAAAAATCGAGGGCGGTGCGGAAACCGCCGGTGCCGCCGTTGTGCCAGTAGGTCGTCACGCCATGGCGCCGGCCGATCATGACGGCGAGGCCGATCTTCTCGCCGCCCATGTCGGCCCGCGGCTGGCGCGCGAGCGCCCACGCCTGCTGGAGGGGCGTGTCGCCCGGGCTCATCAGCGCCTGGGCGAAGCGCACGAGGTCGGCCGCGGTCGAGCGCAGCGCCCCCGCGCCGGCCAGCGCGGTCAGGCGCCACGGCTTGACCGCCGTCGCCCCCGCGTAGGGCACCGCGAAGCGGGTCTGCTGCTCCGGGGTGAGCTCGATCACGGTGTCCCTCATGCCCAGCGGCCCGGTGATGCGCCCGGCGACGAGCGCGGCATAGCTCTCGCCGTGGATCAGGGTCAGGATGTGGCCGAGCAGGCCCATGCCGAGGTTGGAGTAATCGGCGGGCTGCGGCGCCGGCTTCGCCGGGCGGTAGCCGGCGAGAAAGACGTACATCTGTTTCACGCCGTAGTCGGCGTACGGGTCGAGCGGGTCCGCCGGATTGAAGTTGTCCGGCAGCCGCGGCAGCCCGGAGGTGTGGGTGGCGAGCTGCCCGAGCGTGATCGCCGCCACCTCGGGCGCGAGCTTCAGGTCGGCCGGGAGGTATTTGCCGATCGGATCGTCGAGGCGCGCCTTCCCCTCGTTCACCGTCTCCGCGAGAAGCAGCCCGGTGAACACCTTGGTCATCGAGCCGATCTCGAAGATGACCTGCTCCGGCGGGATGCCGGCGCGTGGGGCGAAATCGCCCGCGCTGGTGTAATGCACGGCGCCATGGTCGATCTCGGCCGCCACGATGCCGCCGGCGGGCAGCTTGGCGGCGGCCCCGGCGACGACACCGGCGAGCGTGCGGGCGGGCGCGGGCTCAGCCGCGGGGGCCACGGGGCTCATGGCGAGCCACAGGCCGGCGATGACGCTGCAAGCTGGAAGCGGTTGCATGCGCCGCCGAGCTTGGCCGCGGCGCGCCGCGGCGCAATGCGCCAGTGGCCGGTTGCCGCCGTCAGGTCTCGTACCAGGCGCGGAGCTCGGCGTCGGCCTGCCGCAGCCGCAGCGCCTCGGCGCAGGCCAGCCGCGCGAACATCTTCACCCCGACGACCGGGTGCGCCCGCGACACCTCGTCGAACCGCGCCCGCGGGATGACGAACAGGTCCGTCGCGCTCCGGGCCACGGCGTTCGCCGAGCGCCGCCCGCGGTCGAGGAACGCCACCTCGCCGAAAAAGTCGCCCCGGCCGCAGGAGGCCAGGTTGTGATAGTTGCCCTCGCCGACCGGCAGGAAGAGGCGCACCGAGCCGCGGCGGATGAGGAACAGCTCGTCGCCGGTGTCGCCGCTCCGGAAGATCATCTCGCCCGGGGCGCACGCGCGCTCGATCACGCACGGGGCCAGGGCGGCCAGGGTCCGGTCCGCCTCGAAATCGCGCAGCAGCTCGATCTCGGCCAGCGCCAGCGGCGTCTCGTCGCCGGCCGGGTGCGGCCGCGCCTCGGCGAGGATCTCGTCCTCGACCCACTGGAGCGCGTCGTCGAGGGTGTCGAACTTGCGCACGTTCTCCTTGCCGTGCGTCACGCCGACCCGGGCAAAATAGTCGCGCAGGTCTTGGCCCGACGGGAGGCTCGCCGGCAGCCGGCTGAAGAGGAGCCAGCCGTCCCGCTCCCGGAGGATCGCCTCGAACTGCTCCAGCAGGTGCGCCGCGGTGTAGTCGACCGACGTCACCCGCCGCATGTCGAGGATGAGGAAGCGGCACTGCTTCAGGTCCGGCTCCAGCTCGGTGAAGAGGCGGTCGGTGGTGCCGAAGAACAGGCTGCCCTGCAGCTCGCAAATCGTGGTCCGGGCGCCGCCCTGCTGGAGCGCGGCCCGCTCGTCGGGCAGGCGGCGCCGGGTGGAGGACATCCGGTCGCCGGTGACCTTGCGGTGGATGACGGAGCCGCGGACCTGTTCGCGGATGAAGAGCAGGATCGCCAGCGCGAGCCCGGCGCCGGAGGCCGCGATGAGGTTGAAGGCCACCGCCACGATCACGACGGCGGCGATGACGCCGAAGTCCAGCATCGTGGATTTCTGCCGCAGCAGCTGGAAGCTGCCCCAGTCAAACATGCGGAAGGCGACGACGAACAGGATGCCGGCGAGGCCGGCGACCGGCACCCACGCGATCCAGTTGCCGAACAGCAGGAAGGCGCCGAGCACGAACGCGCCCTCGAGCACGCCCGACAGGCGGGTGCGGCCGCCGCTGTTCACGTTCACCAGGGTGGCGCCCATCATGCCGGACCCGGGCATGCCGCCGAGGAACGCGGATGCCAGGTTGCCCGCCCCCTGCGCCAGCAGCTCGCGGTTCGAGTCGTGCCGGCTCCGCGTCAGCGTGTCGACGACCAGGCACGATTTCAGGGTGTCGATGGACAGCAGCACCGAGAGGGTCAGCGCCGGCACGAGCAGGGCGCGGAGGTCGGCGAGGCGGAGGCCGGCGATGGCGGCCCAGGGGCCGGCGATGGCGTCGCCGAGCGCGGCGGCGTTGCCGCCGACGGGACCGAGCACGAGCGGATTGTGCGTGACCTGCAGCAGTTCCGGGCGGATGAGGCCCAGGCCGAGGTACGCCAGCATTCCGGCCAGCAGGCCGATGATCGTGGCCGGCACGGCCCGGGTGAGCCGGGGCGCGAGCACCATGCCGGCGACCGTCACGGCGCCGACCACGACGGCGGGCCATTGCCAGAGGTGGGGCGACGCGAGGCCGGCGGCGAGGGTGGGGTGGCCGGACCAGCCGAGGAATTTCGGCACCTGGCTCAGGAAGATCAGCAGGCCGACGCCGCTGAGATAGCCGGCGACCACCGGATACGGGATGTATTTGATCAGCCGGCCGCCGCCGAGGAGGCCGTAGAGGATCTGCAG
>Ga0335085_10012066_pt1 | contig 12749 bp, 10 predicted proteins | sample Lox_Sample_45_FD_206712 | JGI IMG/M metagenome (GOLD analysis project Ga0335085, IMG submission 206712) | Soil microbial communities from Loxahatchee National Wildlife Refuge, Florida, United States - Lox_Sample_4.5 | ecosystem: Environmental > Terrestrial > Soil > Wetlands | place: USA...
CTAACCGGCTGCGTATCCTCTTGCTTTTAAAGGAAGAGGAGCTCTCTGTCGCCGAAATGCAGGAGATCCTGGTAATGGGCCAGAGCACGATCTCCACGCATCTTTCGCAGTTGAAACAGGCTGGACTGGTGGAAGACCGGCGCACCGGCAAAAGCAACCTCTACCGGCTTGCCGGCCCCGAAGCCGTGCCCGGAGCAGACGCCGGCGGCAATCTTCTCGCCGAGTTGCTGATTAAGGCACGCAATGAGACCGTCGAAGCCGAAGCCGATCAGGCCGCAATGCAGCGCGTAATAAAAAAGCGCCAGGACCGCATGCGCGCGTTCTTTGACAACATGGCCGGCCGCCTGGGCCACGACTATGTGCCGGGCAAATCGTGGAAGAGTCTTTCCGCAGCTCTTCTGCAGTTGCTGCCGCCGATGACGATCGCGGACCTTGGAGCAGGCGACGGTAGCTCCGCTCTTTTGCTTTCGCAAAGTGCAGTGAGAGTCATTGCGGTCGACTCATCGGAGCGCATGCTCGAAGTGGGCCGCGAGCAGGCGCAGCGCAATCGCCTTCAGAACGTGGAGTTCCGGCTGGGCGACATGGAACAACTGCCAATCGACGATGCGAGTGTCGAGCTAGCCTTCTTTTCGCAGTCGCTGCATCATGCGCCGCATCCTGAACGCGCCGTGTCTGAGGCATGGCGAATTCTGCGCCCCACTGGACGCATCGTGATTCTCGACCTCGCCAGGCATCGTTTCGAAGAAGCACGCGAACTCTACGCCGACGAATGGCTAGGCTTCAGCGAAGTTGAACTGGAGCGCATGCTGACCGCCGTGGGCTTCACGGCGGTAGAAACAACCATCGTCGACCGGGACTCCGAGGCGCCGCAGTTTCAGACGGTGCTTGTTGTCGGTACGAAGCAGGCCTGATGCAGCGTCTGCGCTACTATTGCATCTAACTCTCCGAAAGAACACGGCCATGCACCGATCAGCGGCTGAAGTAAGAACTAAAACGGATGCAGCAGTTCACAACTCACGACCAGCAAAGGTCACACCTACGCAGCGCATGCTGATCTTGAAGGCTCTGGCAGACCCACGCCGTTTCGAATTGCTGGAACGCATCGCCCGGGCGCAGTGTCCGCTGGGTTGCGCACAGGCACAAGCGGCGCTGGAGATTGCCCCGGCCACGCTGTCGCACCATATCAAGGAGTTGGAAACAGCCGGACTCATTAACGTCCAGCGAGCCGGCAAGTTCCACTATCTCTCACTGCGGCCTGGAGTTCTGGACGCGCTGGCGCGCAGTTTGCTGGCCCTGGAATTGAAAAATTGCACCCAGCAGCAGACCAGCTGAAAAGATTTCCGCAAATCTCCTGAAACCTTCCCGCGGCTTGCGTAATCAATTCGACAGTTATCGAAATGTCGAACGGATGGCACTTCGAGCGGGAGCAGAACAATGAAGAATCTTGAAGGCAAAGTGGCGTTGGTTACCGGCGCTTCGAAGGGTATCGGTGCGGCAATTGCGAAGGAACTGGCGGCGCGTGGCGCTGCGGTGGCAGTGAACTACTCTGGCAGCAAGGCCGGCGCGGAGAAGGTTGTAGCCGAGATCAAGAAGAATGGCGGCAAGGCCATTGCCGTGCAGGCCAACGTCGCAGACCCTGACACCATTGGCCCGTTGGTCGAAACTGTTGCGAAGGAACTGGGCCCGATCAGCGTTCTTGTGAACAACGCAGGCGTCTACGAGTTCGGCGCCCTGGATCAGATCACTCCGGACCACTTCCACAAGCAGTTCAACGTCAACGTGCTTGGGCTGCTGCTCACCACGCAGGCCGCGCTGAAGCATTTCGATCCGAAGGGCGGTAGCGTCATCAACCTCGGTTCGGTTGTTGGCAAGATGGCACTGCCCAACGCGGCGGTCTACAGCGCGACCAAGGGCGCGGTCGATTCGATCACCATTTCGCTCTCGAAGGAACTCGGCCCGAAGGGCATACGCGTGAACGCGCTGAACCCTGGCATGATCGAAACTGAGGGTGCTCACAGTGCCGGAATCATCGGCTCGGAGTTCTCGGACATAACTGCGAAAGAGACTCCCCTCGGTCGCATCGGCCAGCCGCAGGACGTTGCCACCGTCGCTGCATTCCTGGCATCGGCAGACTCCGCCTGGATCAATGGCCAGACCATCTACGCTGCCGGCGGCTTCACGCGGTAAGGTCTAGAACAGCGAACAGCCAACAAAAGATCCGTGGCCTCCAAGGGGCCGCGGATCTTTGTTTGTGGAGGATGGGCCGGACTCTAACTGCCGGCTTGCTTCTCGGCCTCAAGGATCTGTTTCTTGCGTTCGACGCCCCACCTGTAGCCGCTCTCTGCGCCGCTGGCGCTGACCACGCGATGGCAGGGAACCAGGAGCGCCACGCGATTTGTCGCACAGGCGCGGGCCACAGCGCGGGTGGCCATTGGATTGCCGATCTCCCGCGCAAGCTCGCTGTAGCTGCGTGTCTCGCCGCGAGGAATCTCATGCAGAGCCCGCCACACGCGGAGCTGAAAAACCGTGCCGCGCAGATCGAGCGCTCCGGGCAAGCCACGATTTGTGCCGAGATCCGTACCTTCGCGAACATTTGCGATAGCCCGGTCGGCCCAGACGGCCAGCGAAGCGTCGCGGCGCAGTTTCGCCGCGGGAAACTCCGCGCGCAGGCTTGCCTCGGCTTCAGCAGCGGTCTGCGCGAGAGCGAGCCAGCAAAGCCCGCGCTCGGTCGCACCCACCACGATCCATCCGAAGGGAGACCGCGCGGTGGCCCAGCGGATGTATTCGCCCTTGCCGCCCTGGGCAAAGCGCGCCGGCGACATGCCAAGTTGCTGGCCCTCGTAGGCCCGGCTCGACGAACCAAAGCCCGCTTCGTAGATCGCATCGGTCACGCGGGTTCCCTGCTTGAGCGCGCCGCGCAACCGGCCTGCGCGCAGAGAGCGCTGGTACTGTAATGGGCTCGCTCCCATCGCCTGCTTGAATGCCCGCTGAACGGTGAAGGGGCTCAGGCCCGCGATCCGGCCCAGCTCCTCGAGCGGCACCCGGCGATCGAAGTTCCTCTCGAGATGCCGCCGGGCCGTTTCGATCCCTGCACGCACCTTGTCTGCAGATCCATCTACAGTCGGTCTGCAACGCTTGCAGGGGCGAAAGCCCGCGGCCTGTGCGGCATCAACCGTTGCAAAGAAGCGAACGTTCTCGCGGCGCGGTGGGCGGCTTTTGCAACCCGGCCTGCAGAAGACGCCGGTCGTATCTACGGCATAGAAAAACTCCGCGGTGGGATCTCGCCGCAGTACCTGTTGCCAGGCGGTTTCTACGTTAATGCGAGGTGCTAGGGACATGGCTATTGCGAATTGTGCTAAGTTGTTCACGCATCCAGATTCGCCCAGGTCGAGAGAAGCTACACTCCGAATCTTGCGTGCAATTCAGATTTTTTCAAAGGCGAACCGCGATCAGGCAGACCGGCTGCGCAGCACGGCCTCGGCCCTATGCAGATCTTCTTCCGTGTCCACTCCAATCGTATCTTCCGGCGCTTCGGCCACATAGATGCCGATGCCGTTTTCGAGCAGGCGTAACTGCTCCAGCTTTTCTAGCTTTTCGAGTGGCGAGGGTGGCAACGCCGCAAACCGTTCGAGCGCTGCCTTGCGATAGGCATAGATTCCAAGGTGTTTGCGGTAGTCCGTGAAGCCGGTGGCATCGCGATCGAAGGGAATCGTGGCCCGTGAAAAGTAGAGCGCGCGGCCGTCGAGCGCCGTGACCACTTTCACCGCATTGGGGTTGGTGAACTCGCCGGGCGGGCACGGCACGGCCAGCGTGCCCACCTCGACCTCAGACCGCTCAAACAACGCGAGCAGGGGCTCGAAAAAGGTGCCTGTCAGCATCGGCTCATCGCCCTGGATGTTGACGTAGATATCTGCATCGACCTGCCGCGCCACTTCCCTCACCCGATCCGATCCGCTGGCGCAGGCGGGAGACGTCATGACGACCGGAATGCTGCGGCTCTGGCAGGCAACTGCCACTTCATCTGAATCGGTGGCCACGAGCACTGGATCCATGAGGCCGCTAGCTGCAGCCGCGCGCCACACCCACTCCACCATGGGCCGGCCGGCAATCTCGCGGAGCACTTTGCGGCTGAGGCGGGTAGAGGCCAGCCGTGCCGGAATCACCCCGGCCACTCGCAGTGTCTGCATGCTGAAAAGTGTACTAGGACGGCGGCCTTCGTCAGCGGGAATGGCAATGGGCTTTTGGCCGCACCAAGAGCCAGTCGGCGAATCGGCCAGCACGCAGGCTCAGAAGGAGTTACGAACGAGCAAAGGCGGTTCTGACAGAGCGCGGCGAAGGTTTGACCATACTTTCCTGCGCCCGTATCATTGAACTATAGTCATGCGGCCATCTGGCCGTGCGCCATTCAGGCGGGGTAGCTCAGATGGTTAGAGCGACGGATTCATAACCCGTAGGTCGGCAGTTCGATCCTGCCTCCCGCCACCAATCTACTCAAGTCTTTAGCAGCTGTGCCTGCCGGTTGTTTGATGCCGGAGCGGGCCGAAGCGCGCTTGCAGATTCACGTTGACCGCAACCCAGGGAGGCAATTCAATGAGAGCACAACAACTCCACCTGACAGACCGCTTCACGCGCGCAGTCGACTATGCGCGTACGCTGCACATCGAACGCCGCAAAGGGACGGCGATCCCCTACATGGCGCACCTGATGGGTGTAGCCGCTCTGGTGATGAGCGAGGCAGGCTATGTGCAGTTCCCAGTCACAGAGGACATGGTGATTGCGGCCCTGCTGCACGATGCCGTGGAAGATCACGGCGGTGAACCGCGGCTCGCGGATATCGAGGCTAACTTTGGGCCGATCGTGGCAAAGATGGTGGAAGGGCTGTCGGATTCGGTTTCAGAGAATCCCGATAATAAGGGAGAATGGACCGGTCGCAAGACTCTCTACCTGGAGCATCTGCGGAACGAATCCCGCGAAGTCCAGCTCATCTCGGCCGCCGACAAGCTGCACAATGCGCGAGCCATCGTCGAAGACTACCGGGTGATCGGTGCCGAGGTTTGGAAGCGTTTCAAGCGCGGCCGGAAGGACCAAATCGAGTACTTTGGCAAGCTGCTGGAGATCTTCAAGAAGTCGGGTAGCAACCGCATCGTGAGCGAGCTGGAGCGCGTCGTGACGGAACTGAAGGGCCTTTCCGCGAACGAACTGGCGGATAACCTGTCTTCCAGTATTGCGCCAGGCAGTGAAACGGCGTAACCCGCTGAATCCCTTGGGGTCGTGACAATCTCGACACTTCCAGTCCCTGCGCCGCGGCTCGACTACCCTGTCCCGGCCCCGCCGTTACCAGCGCCCCGCCAGACTCGCCAAACAGGATGCCCTGTAACACCCCCTGCGGTATCATTGCGTCTATAGAATGTGTGCGGCTTCTTCCCTCATGGGGCCGTCGTGGTGGTGTGAGTGTCTCGATTCTTTCAGCGCATGGTCTTCGTCCTGGCCGTCGCGGTCTTTGCCGCGCTCGGTCTGGGATTCGGTCTCGGGCAGTTCGGCTTCTTTGGCGTACACGCGGGTGGCGAACAGGATGGTGCGTATCACCAGATGCACGTGTATGCCGAGGTTCTCAAGCGGATCCAGTCCGACTACGTGACGACGCCGAACATCAACAACGTGACCACCGGCGCGCTGCACGGCCTGCTTGAGTCACTTGACTCTGACTCCAGTTACCTCACACCTTCTGAGTACAAGATCTACAAGGACCGGCCGAGCACGGGCGTTGCCCAGATTGGCATTACGGTCTCGAAGCGCTACGGCTACGCCACAGTGGTAAGCGTCGAACCGGGTTCGCCTGCCGATCACGAACATCTAGCAGACGGTGATGTCATTGAGTCAATCGGCAGCCAGTCCACGCGTGAGATGTCCCTGGCAGTCATACGGCTCATGCTTGACGGCAAGCCTGGCTCCACGGTGACACTTTCGCTGGTACGCCCCCGCAAGCCCGACCCAGACAAGATCACCATGACGCGCAGCATCACTCCAGCGCCGGCACTGAGCCAACAGGAGTACGACAACTCGACCATTCTCTACCTCAAGCCGGGTACGCTGAGCGCGGCGCATGTCGATGAAATCGCGGCCAAGCTCAAGTCTGTGGGCAAGAACCAAAAGGTATTGCTCGACCTGCGCGACTGCTCGGCAGGCGATGCCTCTGAAGGCCTTCGTCTCGCCAACTTTTTCATCAATCAGGGCACGCTCGCTACCCTTGAGGGACAGCGGTATCCAACCCAGACCTTCACCGCCGATCCCGCCAAATTTATCACCAGTGCACCTCTTGCGGTTCTCATCAATCGCGGCACCTATGGAGCTGCCGAACTCGCTGCCGACGCCATAGAAGGTGCCAAGCGCGGTGACGTGGTGGGTGAGCGCAGCTTTGGCGAGGGCTCAGTGCAGAAGACGATCGAGTTACCCGATGGCGCAGCACTGTTCCTGACCGTCGCCAAATACGAAGGTCCCGATGGCAAGAAGATTCAGGACACGGCGGTGGTCCCAACCGTGCAGGTTGGTCAGAACATCGACGATGAGTTCGAAGACAACCCCTCCCAGCCGAAGAGCGACGATGCGCTCAACAAGGCCTTGGAGTTGCTGAAGGCCAAAAACAGCTAAAACTCTCACTTTCTACTCGTGCACCGCGTGGTTCTTGAGAGAGGCCCAACGCCGTTCTGCAACTTCATATCGTGCTAGCCTAAGTTGAGAAGCGGTTCTCTGCTTGCAGGCCGTTCCTGAGGCGTTTCTCCCTGTCACGTGGGAGAACTGCCCATGAGGCTCATGCTCTTGGCTGCCACCTCCAATCAGCCTTCAAAAAACAGAGGCCTTGGCCGCTCTCACCGGCTGGACCCTGAACCCGTCCCCGTCTTTCGACGCCGCAAACTGGCCGGAAAGGTTGCCCTTGGGGTTCTTGTGCTGCTGGCGATTATTACCGGATCGTTGAGTGGGCTCATGCTCGTCTACTCCGTCAATTTGCCCCAGATTAACGATCTTGAGCGGTATCGCCCCTCGACCACGACCGACCTCTACGACCGCAACGGCAATCTCATCGGGTCGTTTGCTCTGCAACGCCGCATCGTCATCAACTATGACCAGTTCGGGCCCCTGCTCCGCGAGGCGGTCATCTCGATCGAAGACAAGAGCTTCGAGTCGCACTGGGGCGTCAACGTCTTCCGCATCGTCGGCGCCCTCATTCACGACCTCCGCAGCCATGGCCGGGTCCAGGGCGCGTCTACGCTCACTATGCAGCTGGCGCGCAACCTCTTCCTCTCTGACGAGCGCACCGTCACGCGCAAGCTGCAGGAGGCGTATCTCGCCATACAGATTGAACGCAGCTTTACCAAGCAGCAGATTTTCACGCTCTACGGGAACCAAATCTATCTCGGCAGTGGCATGTATGGCTTTGAAGCTGCTTCTGAGTACTATTTCTCAAAGCACGCCAGAGATCTGACGCTCACTGAAGCAGCTCTGCTCGCCGGATTGCCCAAGGGCCCGGTCGCCTATTCGCCGATCCTCTATCCCGAGAAAGCGCTGCGACGCCGCAACCTTGTTCTTAGCGAGATGGAGTCGGACGGTGTGATCACGCACAAGCAGGCAGAAGAAGCGCGCCTGCAGCCGCTGGGTCTGAAGATCACGCAGCCAGATCAATCGGTTGCGCCCTGGTTTGAAGACGAGGTGCGCCGCGAACTCGAGAAGCGATTTGGCACAGAAGAAGTGCACGAAGCAGGCTTGCGCATTGAGACAACGCTCGATCTGAACCTGCAGAAGGTCGCAAACCGCGCCGTGCTTGACGGACTGGCAGCCTATGAACGGCGCCATGGCTGGAAGGGCAAGCTCGAGAACGTTCTTGACTCCGGCCAGACGATCGCTGACTACAAGCATCCTGACTGGGCTGCCGCCAGTGGGCCCGGCGACTACGTGCATGCCGTTGTTACGCGAGTTCTGCCGCTGCAGATTCACGCACGGGTAGGCAAGAATCCACTCATTCTTCTGCCGCAGGACTGGCAGTGGACCGGGCAGCGCGAAGGCAACGCACTGGTAAAACCTGGCGATATCATTTATGTGCAGCTTTCCAGCACGATAGAGGGCTCAGCCCGCCGCGCCACCCTCGAACAGGATTCCGGTGCGCAGGGTGCACTGCTCGCCATGGACAACACATCGGGCGATGTCCTTGCCATGGTTGGAGGCCGCGACTTCGCACTCTCTGAGTTCAACCGCGCCACACAAGCAGAGCGGCAAACCGGCTCGAGCTTCAAGCCGTATGTCTACTCAGCAGCGATGGAAGACGGTATGAAGCCTTCAGACATCATCGTCGACGCGCCGGTCAACTTTGGCGGTTACGCTCCGCATGACTACGAGAACAATTTCAAGGGCCCGATGACGCTCACCACGGCGTTTGCCGAATCGCGCAACGTGCCCGCAGTAAAGCTGGCCGCCCGTGTCGGCATTCACAAGGTCATCGACCTTGCGCACCGCTTCGGCGTCACTACCGACATTCCGCCCTATCTGCCGATCGCTCTCGGCGCCGCTGAAATCACGCTGGAGCAGCAGGTCGACTCGTACTCCGTGTTCCCCAACGACGGAATCCGCGTAACGCCCCGGCTCATCCGCAAGGTAGAAAACTACGACGGCATTACACTCTGGCAGGATCGCCCGGAGATCGATGATGTCATCAGTGAGCAGACGGCGCGCTCGATGATGACGCTCTTTCGCGCCGTGACCGCGCATGGCACCGGCGCTGCGGTTGCCCAGCTCAATCACCCGCTCGGAGGCAAAACCGGAACGACCAGCGATTTCACCGATGCCTGGTTCATCGGCTTCTCGCCTTCAGTCACCTGCGGCGTGTGGGTCGGCTACGACAGCCGCGAGTCGCTCGGTGACAAGGAGACCGGTGCCCGTGCGGCACTGCCCATCTGGATGACCTTCATGAAAGCTGCGATTGCCGGCAAGCCCGACGAGCAGTTCCTCGCCGACCAGGAAGCCGGCAGCGAGAACCAGGCAGAGGCTGCACCCGCGGGAGAAAAGCACCGGCCGGCGTTTCCTGCCGCCACTCCGGCAAAGCCCGAGACCGAAACCAGTCCTTCATCTCGTCCATACATTCGTTGAACCCCACCATCAAAGATGGGTCTGCCCGGGTCGCGCCGCCAGCCGGAAGTACCGCTTTGCTCGCACAACATCCTTCATGATCTGCGCCTTCAGCGCCTCAGGAGACGGCCACTGCATCTCTGGCCGCAGGCGCAACAGGAATTCGAGCCGGAGCGGCGTATCCTCGTTGATCTCGATCGGCTCGAAGTCGAGGATATGCGTCTCAACGCCAAAGCCCGCGCCCTCAAACGTGGGGCGATTTCCAACGTTGGCCACGGCCTGAAAGCAGCGGCCGGCGATCGTGAGCCGCGCGACGTAAACGCCGAAGGCCGGCAGAAGCTCCCCATAGGCGGCCAGGTTCACCGTCGGCACCAGTTGCTTTGTCCCTACACCGCGCCCGCGCTCCTTCGTCGACCACACGCCGAAGGGCCGCCCAAGCATCCATCGAACCCGTCGCATGTCCCCGCCGGCAACTAGTGCGCGCACCGCCGAGCTTGAGACCTCGAGACCATGTGCCCGGACGGCGCGATGGATCCGTACATCAAATCCAAACTCCGCGCCGAATCCCTTCAGTTCTTCGACCCCAGCCTCTGCACGGTGTCCGAATCGGAAGTTGGCGCCTTCGTGCACCGCGCGGACGTTTAGCAGGTCAACCAGGACCTCTTTCACGAATGTCCGCGCACGCATGTCGGCCAGCGCCACATTAAAAGGCAGCACAATCACCGCATCGACGCCGGTGACCTCCAGCAGTCGCACTCTCTCGGGCATCAGCGTCAACAGGCCCGGCGCCTGGGTGGGCCGCAGAAACTTCTCAGGGTGCGGATCAAATGTGATGGCGACGGCCCGGACTCCGAGAGAGCGCGCCTCATCAACAACAGACGTCAGGATTTCCTGGTGGCCCCTGTGCACCCCGTCAAAGTTTCCAATGGCGGCCACAACCGGGCCAAGATCCGCCGGAATCTCTGCCAGCGAGCGGTAGACCTTTGCCTGCCCCCGGCTCGTCTCATTCATAGACTTACCGGAAAGGTCTGCCCGTCGAACGCCAGCGCCATCCCCTTGGGCAGTGACTTGTTCGTCTCCGAGTGGCTCAATTCGTGGGCAATGTGTGTGAACCAAGAATAACGCGCACCAATCCGTTCGGCCCAGGCAACGGCCTGGTCGAGTGTTGCATGACTGGGATGTGGATGATGACGGAGCGCTGTCAGGATGACATGATCGAGCCCCTCGAGCAGTTTGAAGCTCGACTCAGGTATTACGCTGACGTCGGTGAGATAGGCAGTGCGCCCGAATCGAAACGCTGAGATTTCCATCTTGCCGTGTGTCACAGGAATGCGAACAAACTCAACACCGTGAACCGCAGTCCGGTCCTGCAGAGGCTCGATACGCACTCGCGCCCGGGTGGGATAAGTGGCTGCGGGCGAGAAGGTGTAGTCGTAAACACGCCGGAGCACACTCGCAGTCTCATCCGAGGCATACAGCGGAATCGAACCACCCTCTCGCTCTGCAGTGAAACTCAGCGGACGCAGGTCGTCCATGCCGAGGACATGATCGGCGTGCCCATGCGTGTAGAAGACCGCGTCCACGCGTTTGAGCCCGTTCCTCAGAGACTGCTCACGAAAGTCGGGACCCGTATCGATGACCACCACGCGTTCGCGGCCTGCCTCGTTCCAGCGGAGCAGGACCGACGGCCGCAGCCGCCGATCGCGCGGATCTGCCGACGTACATACCGTGCAGTCGCAGCCGATGGTGGGGACCCCCATCGATGTGCCGGTTCCCATGAATGTGAGAATGCCTTCCATCCGCTGGGATTAGCGCTTCCCGGGCGGCGGCGGGGCCGGAACACCCTGCAGTGTGATCATGTTGGTAAGTTCCAAAAAGGCCATGCGAGCTTCGAAGAGTACAGTCTGCAGCGTGCGGTCTTCTGCTTCGGTCAGGTTTCCCTTTGTCTTGTCTGCAAGAACGCCCATTAGGTCGATGGTCTGCCGCGCACCCAGGATGTCGATCCGTGGCCTTTGTCCTTCTTGCGTACCCGCACCCATCTGGATCATGGCGGAAAGATAGAGTTGCTGCACCAGGTTCTCGAAGCCGACCGGCGGCTGAGCACCCATCGCTGGATTCTGCGCACGAACCAGATCCTCGAGCCGCTGCGCCGAGGCATCATAGGCAGATTTCTGCTGACGGCTTTCCTCTTGTGATGGCGCGGGAGGCAGTTCAGGCAGCAACTCTTCCTCTTCAGCATTCTCGACCAGAGACTCTGCCACCGCCTCGGGCTCAGGCACAACCAGCCTCGGTCCGGCCGCGGGCTCTGCGGCTGCAGATGCAGCCACGGTGGGCTGTGGGTGTTCCTTTTCTTCTTCCGCCTTCATCTTTCGGCGATCGATCACTTCGAATTTAGGCGTATCGCTCATGGTTCTATTATGCCAACCCGTCGTCCCTAAAAGGTAACTGGTTCATTCAGCAGCCGCACTGTGCCCGTCCGCCCTCCGGCGACATACGTAAGCTGCGCAGCTGGAAGATCCGCCTCCAAGCGCATCATGGCCAGCGCGAATACTCGGCTTCCACCTGGGAGTGGCAACTCCGCCGCGCTGGTAATCTGGCCGGCTGGCTTACCTTCCAGTATGACCTCAGTGCCCGCGGAAGGCAGCGGCCCATCAAGTTCCAGCTGACGCAGATGACGATGCACATTGCCGCGCGAACGAATCCGCTCAACGATCTCCTGACCCAGATAGCAACCTTTGTTGAAGTGCAGCGCACGCATCTGCGAGGTCTCCTGCGGCAGGTCACGCTCGACAATGTCGACGCCGTACGTGGGAATGCCCTCGGCAACGCGAAATGCCTCGAGTATCTCGAAACCCACCGTGCTTGCCCCCACTGTGCTCAGTGTCCGCCACAGCCGTGTAAGGCCAGCAGCGGGGATCCACATTTCGTAGTGCGGCACAGCAGCTCCATAACCGCGCAGAATGCGTAGATCGAGCCCATTCCACTCTACCCGCGTTGAAGTCATCGGCGCCGAAAGCGTCGGCAGTCCCGAGCGTTCCAGCACTTCTTCGGCCCTGGGCCCGACCAGTCCCAGAGCCGTCTCTGCCGCGCCGTGCTCCTGCCCAAGAGGAACCAGCTCAACGTCATCCATGATGATAAAGTGCTCCAGATGAGCCACAAGCCGGTCATACTGGCAACTATCGATCTCCAGTTCCAGCGTGTCGCCTTCTCCGCGCCACGCAGTCAGGTCTCCCTGGATGCGCCCCTGCGCGTTCAACACAAGGTTCCACGCCCCGCTGTTCGGCGCCAGGTCCTTGACGGCGTTGGTCACCATGCCGTTTAGCCACCGAAACCGGTCTTCTCCGCGCACGGCGATCCGGCGCATCCAGCCAAGATCGTGAACGGCCACTCCAGAGGTGAGTGCCGCTGTTTCTTGGGCTCGCGCGTCCAACTCCCGTGGGGTCAGTACGCATCGATATTCTGCAATCTGTGGTGGTTTGGCAGCGGACGCCAGCAAGGTCGCAAGTGGAGTCGCCACGGCATGGGCCGCTATTGCTGTCTCGGTCATAGGGGAGCATTTCTGCGGTCCGACGTTCACTTTTCCTGTGCAAGTCTGCCGCCGTGCCGCATCCTGATTATAGCCTTGGTATAAGATG
>Ga0335085_10012067_pt1 | contig 12749 bp, 7 predicted proteins | sample Lox_Sample_45_FD_206712 | JGI IMG/M metagenome (GOLD analysis project Ga0335085, IMG submission 206712) | Soil microbial communities from Loxahatchee National Wildlife Refuge, Florida, United States - Lox_Sample_4.5 | ecosystem: Environmental > Terrestrial > Soil > Wetlands | place: USA: Florida...
GGGAGAGCCCCCCCCGCGCGATCATGAACTCAACGCGGATCGGGATCACCCGGGGCCGCGAACATCGCTGGCGGTTCTACCTGAAAAACAATCCGTTCGTTTCGCGCTGATGTCCTTATTTAAGAAGAACCATCCTGTTCGTCTTCGACATCCCCCCGCTCCGCAACCTGTAGAAATAGACGCCCGATGTCACGGGGATATTCCCGCTGTTCCGCCCGTTCCAGACGATCTGATACGAACCGGCGGACTGCACCTCGTTGACGAGCGTCGCAACGTCCCTTCCAAGAACATCGAACACCTCGAGCGTCACCAGACCCCGTTCGCCGACGGAATAGCTAATGCGTGTCGACGGATTGAACGGGTTGGGGTAGTTCTGTTCCAGATCGAACTCGACGGGAACGCCGACCGCGCCGGGATTGATGGAATTGATGCCGGTCGCGGTAGTCACGATCGCCCGTATCCGGTGGTTCGTCGTCACTGCGGCCCAGGTGCTGCCGCTGAATGTCGACGAACGGGTCCCCGTTGTCACGTTTTCTGTCCGGAACAAGAGCGTCTCGGAAGGGGTGGCGATGGAGACGACAATGTGGAAGTCCACGCCCGAAGTGACTGCGACACCCGCTCCCAGCATCTGTATATAATTCGCCGTCCCCGCGTTCAGGCGCGTGAGAGGGAACGCCACGCTTGAACCGATCTTCGTCCCCGGGAGCCCCGAGACATTTGTGTACGCCTCACAGATGATGTTCCCGGTTCCCTGTATCGGATTGTTGTTGGGCGTCGTCACGTTGAGCGTGATGCCGGTAAGCTTCCCGGAGACTGTCGGGGACACCCTGACGGCGAATCGCGACGTCCCCGTGAGCGTCAGGATCAAGTTTGCGCCTGCCCCGTCATACCCGAACTGAGTCCTTGTGACGACGGCGGTGGAGGATATCTTCTTCGCCATCGATTGCAGCGCGTCGAGCTTTCCGTATCCCCACGTCACGTTGGGGACGGCTCCCGTGAGCCCGTCCACGATCGCCCCCCCGGTAAAGAGAGTCTTAATGGACGCCGCCGTGGCCGTCGGGTATGCTCCGAGTATCAGCGCCGACGCCCCGGCGATGTGCGGTGCCGCCATGCTCGTCCCCTGGTCGATGAAGTGCTTCTGCCCCGGGTAGATAATCGAGGCGAGCCCCGTGGTATCCGAAAACGCGGAGAGCGCGGATGCGATCCCCTGTCCGGGTGCCGCGAGATCGGGTTTCTGCCTCCCGTCACGCGTCGGGCCGATCGAGCTGAACGTCGAGATATTCCCGGTCCGGTCCGTCCCGATGTACACGTACTGGGCATTTGCATAGACGGGCCATGACCATTTGGTGACGTATGAGCCGGCCGTGATCGCACCGCTTGACGTGCCTGGCATGGCGACCGTCTCGTTTACGTCTCCCCCCCCCAGTGACACCGCCGCACCTCCGACAGTCCTCGCCGGGTCGAGCCACCCGTCGTACCGGACCGCCGCAAGGGGATTCGTCACTGTCAGCGTCCATATGCCTGCCTTGGGGAAATTCACACCGTCATCCCTCACCCAGAGGCTGACATTCCATGCCCCGTTGTTGGTAAACGAGGGGCCGTTACTTACGGTGAACATGCCGTCTGTAACGCTCGTGCCGGTACCGGATGACCCGGTAACGAGATAGGGGGCCGACGCGACAAAACCGCTGGGAGATCTGGCAGTTACCGAGACATTCGTATTGGAATTCAGCCAGAGGTCAAAGGCAAACTGATTTGTCCCCGTCCCCGAACTCGGTGTGTACGTCGGAACGGTGAACGTGAACGACGTCGTCGGTCCGGCATTCCCGCCGATGTGGATAGGCTTATCTCCCTCGTTTCCTGCAGCGACGGCGACGACGCGCCCTGGATTTGATGAAAATGAGTTGATCGCTGTTTCAAAGGCGCGGGTCCCGTCGTGGGGGCCCTGCTGACCACCGAGACTGAGGTTGACAACGATTGGCTTCCCGAGCGCACTCGCCTTGTTCTGCGCATATGTAATCCCGTCGACTATACGTGATTCGGGAAATGTCGCGTCCCCCCCCTTCACGACGATGATATCCGCATCCGGAGCCATGCCGGAGAATTTTCCGAACTGGGCAAGCCCGTTCCCTGCCGCGGTCCCGGCGACATGCGTGCCGTGGCCGTTAATATCTTTTTCGCGGACGAACCCGGGGGGGGAAGCGCCGAGTTCCGCATTGATCTGCGCCTGTGTGTACTCGACTCCGTAGCCGAACCCGGAGGGGGAGGATTCGCCGGCTCCCGGCGTCAGCGTCTGGTCCCAAATCGAGAGTATGCGGGATTTTGTGGAATCGGCGGGGGAACGGAAATCTTTGTGCTTCCAGTCGATTCCCGTGTCGTAGATGAGAACGATCGCGCCGCTTCCCCTGTACTGCGTGTTGTTCAGGAACCCCCCCTGGACAAGGCTCGCCCCCGTCTCGGGGATACTCACATCATTGGCGGGGTAGTTGAGGGAACCCTCATCGATGTAGCTGACGCCATCCAGACGGGCCAGAGCGAGTATCTGAGAGGCCGTCACCTGTGCGGTCACGAAACCGGGATACACGGAATTCACCAGTGCTCCCGTGGAGCGCACCGTCCCGGGGTCGCTCGTGTACACGATGGCATGGTAGGCATTCTCCGTCCCCGGAGCGCTGACCTTCGCCAGACGGGCGTCGCTCCCGCCTGCCGCCCCCACATCCGTGTACATTTTCGCGAGGAGCGCCTGGAAGTCCGGGTGAAGCTTCGCCCGCTGCTCCGTCGAGAGCGTCCCCGCCGAAGCAAGCGAGAGCGCACACGAGGCCAGGAATGCGAGTGCGAAGAGACGGATCCATTGCTTCATGTGCGGTTCCTCCTTCAGCGTTGTGTGTGGAGTGGTTTACTGCGGGCGGTTCTTCGATCCATTGGTCACGTTCTTCACAGAAGAGAGCTTTACGAGCGAGCGGAGCTGCAGGACCGTAACGCGCACGACCGCTACGTCTCCGAACGCGCTCGTCACGGCGTATCCCGCTTTTCGCACTTCCTCGATATTGTCTGTGCGGACAATGACGCCGAATTGCTCTTCTCCGGACGGCCCCGGCGTGATGTCATAGTCGGTCCGGTCCGGAGAATTTCCCAGGACGAGGCGCTGGAGCGCCGGGTCGAGTTTCTGCTCTTCAAGAGTGGTCAAATGCGCCCCTGTCGTCGCACAACCCGCGAAGAGGGCCGCAATAATGAATGAACGAACGAGCATGGGAGCCTCAGTCTGGATCAATATAGTCCCCCCCGGAAACAGGCGCAACGGGAAAATCGGCGATGAAAGCGTGCTGTGGCCGGCATCACGCGGGGAGAAGAACCCGCTTCAGATATATGCCCGTCACGGAATCCTTCGCCCCGGAGACCTCTTCCGGGGTTCCTTCGGCTATGATCCTCCCCCCCTCCTCCCCTCCGCCGGGGCCCAGGTCGATCACACGATCCGCCGTCTTGATCACGTCCAGGTTGTGCTCTATCACGATCACCGTATTCCCTTTTTCGACGAGCTTGTTCAGCACGGAAAGCAGCATCCGGATGTCCTCGAAATGGAGTCCTGTGGTAGGCTCGTCAAGGATGTAGAGCGTATTCCCCGTCCCCACCCTGGACAGCTCCGTCGACAGCTTCACGCGCTGGGCCTCCCCCCCGCTGAGCGTGGTGGCCTGCTGCCCGAGCGTGATATATCCCAGACCCACGTCGAAGAGCGTCCTGAGCTTCCGCTCGATCCCCGGGATCTCACTGAAGAAATCCACGGCTTCTGTCACCGTCATGTCAAGGACATCGGCGATCGATTTCCCCTTGTAGAGGACCTGGAGCGTCTCCCGGTTGTACCGTTTCCCCTTGCAGACGTCGCACACCACATAGACGTCGGGGAGGAAGTTCATTTCGATCTTCTTCACGCCGTCCCCTTCGCATCCCTCGCACCGCCCCCCCGCGACGTTGAAGCTGAATCTGCCGGCCCTGTAGCCGCGGATCTTCGCCTCGGGCATCTGCGTGAAGAGGTCGCGCACGAGACCGAAAAGCCCGGTGTACGTCGCGGGATTGGAGCGCGGAGTTCTGCCGATAGGCGACTGGTCGATATCGATCACTTTGTCAATATGGGAGACCCCCTCGATCTTCCCGTACGGCAGGGGGACCGCTTTTGCCGCGTAGAACTTCCTCGCAAGCGCGCGGTAGAGCGTCTCGTTGACGAGAGAGGATTTTCCCGAGCCGCTCACCCCGGTCACGGCGATGAATGTGCCGAGGGGGATATCGAGCGTTACATCCCTGAGGTTGTTCCCGGTCGCCCCGGACACGAGGAGCGATTTCCCGTTTCCACGCCGGCGCTCGCGCGGGACCCCTATTTCCCTCTTCCCCCTGAGATACTGCGCGGTGTAGGAGACCGGCTCGAAACCGTGAGTATTCACAGGGATCGTGTCATTCCTGAGCGCCAGCGCGCCGGGAGGGCCCGCGGTCACGAGGTACCCTCCGTGCCGCCCGGCCCCCGGGCCCAGGTCAATGACATAGTCTGCACTCTCTATCATTTCCTTGTCGTGCTCAACGACGATGACGGTGTTTCCCAGGTCACGGAGCTCCTTGAGCGATGCGATGAGCCGTATGTTGTCTCTCTGATGCAGCCCGATGCTCGGTTCATCGAGTATGTACAGGACCCCGACGAGCTGAGACCCGATCTGCGTCGCGAGCCTGATCCTCTGTCCTTCTCCGCCGGAGAGCGTCCGGGCCGGCCGGTCGAGCGAGAGGTATTCGAGCCCCACGTTCAGGAGGAACCGGAGCCGTTCCCTGATCTCCTTGAGGACGGGGGCGGCAATTGTCATCTGGCGGTCGGGCAAGTTGAGCCGGTCGAAGAACGCCACCGCCCCGGTGACCGGCAGTGAGACCACGTCATGGATGTTCCAGAGGCGCCCCGCGGGAGCCTCTTCCAGGCGGACGGCGAGGCTTTCCCTGCGCAGCCTCCCCCCGCCGCACTCGGCGCACGGCTTGACGTTCATGTAGGATTCCACCCACTCCCGGATATTGCCGGAAGAGGTGTCGTCGTAATAGTGCCGGAGTATGTCCATGATGCCGTTGAACCGGTGCCGGTACACGACGGTCCGCCCGCTCGCGTAGCGGTACTCCATATCGAACTTCTCGTCGCCCCCCCCCTCCAGGAGCACCTCGCGCGCCTTTTTCGAGAGCTTCTTCAGCGGGGTGTCAAAATCGAACCCGTACGACTTCCCCACCGCCCTGAACTGGCTGTACGCCCATGTCTGCCGGGGTTTGCCGAAGGGGGCAAGTCCCTCCTGGTTGATCGAACGCTCCCAGTCGGGGATGATCAGGTCGATATCGAATTCCTTGATCTCCCCCATGCCGTTGCAGGCCGGACAGGAGCCGTACGGGGAGTTAAATGAGAATGAGTTCGGCGCCGGCTCCTCGTAGCTGATGTTGCAGAATGCACAGGAGAGGTGGCGGCTGAAGAGTATATCAGCCGGGGCCGCCGCCGCAGGGACCCCCCTGGAGGAGCGGCCCGCACGCCTGGGCGCCGCCGCCGCCGCTCCCCCCTTCTCCGTCGTGACGATGAGCACGCCGGCCCCGAACTTCAACGCCACCTCAACCGAATCGGCGATGCGGGGACGCGCCTCCTTCTTCACCGTGAGACGATCGATGACGATCTCGATTGAGTGCACCTTGTACCGGTCGAGGGCCATCCCGGGGACGATCTCGCGCACGGCCCCGTCGACGCGGACACGCACGAATCCGTCCCGGAGTATTTCGCCGAACAGTTCGCGGTAGTGTCCCTTGCGTCCCCGGACGACCGGGGCGAGGAGCTGCACCTTCGTCCCTCCGGGAAGATTCAGTATGCTGTCGATAATCTGATCCGTCGACTGCTTCTGCACCTTCCTCCCGCAGCCCGTGCAGTACTGCGTCCCCGCACGTGCGAACAGGAGCCGGAGATAGTCGTAGATCTCGGTGACAGTGCCGACTGTCGACCTCGGGTTGGGGCTGACGGTCTTCTGTTCGATGGAGATCGCCGGACTCAGCCCTTCGATATTGTCGACGTCCGGCCGTTCCATGATGTCGAGAAACTGGCGCGCGTAGGCCGAGAGGCTCTCGACGAACCGGCGCTGTCCCTCGGCGTAGATGGTGTCAAACGCAAGGCTCGATTTCCCGGATCCCGACAGCCCGGTCATCACCACAAGCTTCCCCCTCGGAATATCGACATCGATATCCTTCAGGTTGTGCTCCCGCGCCCCGCGTATGATGATGGAATCCCGGTCCTGCATGCCTCAGTCATCAGTGAAAAACGGTAAGATTAAGTATACCACAAATCGGGGGGATTTTCAAACCGGGGAGAGGATCAACGTCGGGGCGTCAGTGGAGCCGCTCCCGGCGTGCCAGATATTCGGTGAGCGCGACATCGAACGGCGTAGCGGTATCCATCATGACGTAGTCGATGGCGTGTTCGCGGCATTCCCGCTTGTATGCTTCAAGGAACCGGGCCATCGCGCCGCGGTACGAAGCCTGGATCTGCCAGGGGAGCGTGGTGATGCGCTCCGCGGTTTCCACGTCGCGGAACACGGCGTCGCTGCCGAATGCGAAGGTGCGCTCCAGGGGATCGAGGACATGCATCACGATGACTTCGTTCTTCTTGTGGCGGAAGTGCTTCAACGCACCGATGACGCCTGCGGGATCGTCAAGGAGGTCGCTGATGACGATCACGAGGCCGCGGCGCTTCATCCTGTCGGCCGCCTGGTGCAGTGACCGCGCCGCGCCCGTCTTCCCTGAGGGACGGGCATTCCTGAGATTGATCAAAAGCCGGCGGAGGTAGGCACGCGTCGTATGCGGGGGGAGGTAGCTCCGGAGTTCCTCGTCGAAGCACGCGAGCCCCACCGCATCCTGCTGCCTGATCATCAGATAGGCGAGAGCGGCCGCAAGCGACGCCCCGTATTCCAGCTTGGAGACCCCGTCCCCGGAGGCATAGCCCATGGAGAGGCTGGTATCGAGAACGATCGTGGAACGGAGATTCGTCTCTTCCTCGTACTGCTTGATGTAGTACCTGTCAGTCCTCCCATAGATTTTCCAGTCGACGAACCTGATCGCATCCCCCGGCATATACTGCCGGTGTTCCGCGAACTCGACGCTGAATCCATGGTAGGGGCTCCGGTGAAGGCCCGTGATGAACCCCTCGACCACAAGCCTGGCGCGCAGCTCCATGTTCGCCAGCCGCGTGACGACACGCGGGTTCAGGAATTGAAGTGCCGGCTCGGGCATCAGGTCGCCGTCTTCTGAGTGCCGTGTTTCATGTGCATCTCCTTCATGTGCTTGTCCGCCGGCTCCGGCGGGATGGGAAGAGCCTCTTCCGGACTCTTCCCGAGCGTGTTGAGCTCGAACCGGGCGGAGCCGGCCATCTCACTCTCCGGGTACTTATCGAGGAACCGCCGGTAGGCCGCCGCGGCGCTGTCAGAGTCGTGCAGCTCATTGTTGTAGAGGTACCCGATGAGGAACATCGCCAGCGGCGTCTGCCTGCCGGCAGGATATTCCCGGCAGTAGAGGCTGTAGGCATCGATGGCCTCCCGCGGCATGTGCAGATTGCTGTTCTTGATGTTCGCGATCTCAAAGAGCGACGCCTCCGCGAGCTGGTGATGCGGATACTCGCGGATCACGCTCTCGAACAGGCCCAGCGCGGGCTGAAACGCCTCACGCACCGCGTCGGGCGAGCGAAGCGTATCAGCCATCGTGGCCGCCGTCTGGGCCTGTTGCTGAGCCCGGGCGAAATACTCCTCCGCGGTCGGCTTGCCGCAACCGGCCGCCGCCGCGGCCGCAAAGAGACAGAGGAAGCGGAACCATGTCATGGGAGTGCTCTCCGTATTGTGTGTCAACCCTGAACTATGCTCGTACCATCACGGCGGCGAAATAGCCGTCCGTCCCCGTCCGGTGCGGGAGCAACTCCAGGAACGTCCCCGCCCCGGGACACCGCACCCCCTGCCGGGGAAGAATCCCGGCGACGGGGAGGAGAGAGAAATCCGGATGCAGGGAAAGGAACTCTTCCACGACATCCTGGTTCTCCCGGCGCAGCAGCGTACACGTGGAATAGACAAAGCGCCCCCCGCTCCTGACGAAGTGCGCGTAGCGCTCAAGAAGCGCGCTCTGCCGGTGAGCGAGGGAGAGAGAATACTCCTCCGTGCAGAGAAGCTTCGCCCCCGGATTGCGCCGGAACGTTCCCGCGCCGGAGCAGGGGGCGTCCACGAGCACCACGTCCGCCGGCGGAACCTGTGGAGGAACGGAGTCCTCCGTCACGACCGCCGCCGTCGCTATCGTGACGCCGGCACGCCTGCTGCGCACAACGAGTTTATCAAGTTTCTTCCCGTCCACATCCAGCGCGATGATCTTCCCCCTGTTCTGCATCATGGCGGCAATATGGAGGCTCTTCCCCCCTGCTCCCGCGCATGCATCGAGGACCGTCATCCCCGGCCGCACCTCCAGGAGCATCGAGAGAATCTGGCTCCCCTCATCCTGCATTTCAAAGAGACCCTGCCGGAATGAGTGGAGTCCTTGGGCGTTGATCCTTTTGGGAAACAGCAGCCCCACAGGGGAGAGCGTGCCGGGGAGCGCGCTTATGCCCTCTCTGTCAAGGGCTGCGCGGCAATCCTCAACCCCGCACTTCAGCGTGTTGACACGTATGGAGACGGGGGGATTGCCGTTGGAGGCCGTGCACAGGGCCTCCGTTTCATCAACGCCGAACCGCTCGAGCCATTCGGCGACTACAAAATCAGGAAGGGAATGACTGAGTGCGATCATGCGCACCCGGTCGCCCCGGATCTCCTCCGGGAGTTCCGCATGGGGGAGTGCCTCGAGAAACTGAGCACACCCGGCTTCAGGCACCGATCCCCTCCAGAGGGGGCCGATATCGGCTTCAAGTGCGCCCGTCTCCCCCGCCGGGCCCATGGCCTCATGGGCGGCCACGAGAACCACCGTGGGGAGTGCCGGCATTTCTGCCGTCCCGGGAAGGGCTGCAAGCGCCAGCCGGGAGCGGGTCAAAAGGAGCCGGTGGTGACGGAGTATGTCGAATGACCGCTCCGCAATAAACCGCCTGTCGCTCCCCCCCAGGTAATGCCTTGCGCGGAAGAATTCCCTGATGACCGCATCAGCCGGCCGCCGGCCCGCCAGGATGATGTCAAGAACCTCGACGACATGACCGAGGAGAGAGGAAGTCTTCACAGGAGGGGGAGGAAAAAGGGGGGATCAGACTGCGGCAATGGGGGCCTTGATCGATGAGGTGATGTACGCGCGCGCCATCCGCCGCGTGTTGTATGCGATCCCCACTCTCCCGGCGGGATTGAGGGCAATCACTCCGCCGTCTCCCCCGGTCCTCTTTTTCAGGAGCCCTACCGCATTCTTCGCAGCCTGTTCCGGGTCACCCCCGTTCGACAGCATCATGTCAATGACGCTCTTTGCGAGCACCACCCTGATAATCCCCTCCCCCCAGCCCGTCGAGGAAACCCCTCCGACAGCGCTGTCTGCATATGTCCCGCACCCGACCAGGGACGAATCACCGACACGTCCCTGTTCCTTGTTCGGCGTCCCCCCCGTGGATGTGCCCGATGCGATCCTCCCCCCTGCGTCAAGCGCCACGGCTCCCACCGTGTCTCCGGGTGCGCTCCGCCGCGCGGCGTTCTTCCGTCGGGCCGGCGTCCGTTCGGCGGAATCCTGGAATTCACGCCAGCGCGCGATCGCCCGTCCGGTGATCAGCGCATCCTGGCCGCACGTCGCAATACCGTGTTCTTTCGCAAACCGCATCGCGCCCATCCCGACCAGAAGCACGGTCTCGCTTCCCTCCATGATCGCACGCGCCAGCGATATCGGATTCGGGACGTTCTGGAGTGCCGCCACGGCACCGGCCCTGAGCGTCTCTCCTTCCATGATGGAAGCATCCAGCTCGATCTCCCCGGCGGCATTCAACGACGATCCGCGTCCCGCATTGAACGTGTCATTGTTTTCCATGACGGTGATCGAATGCTCAACGGCATCGACCGCCGAGCCGCCATCCTTGAGGATCTCCCACCCCGCCTTCAGGGCGGCCAGGACCCCCCTGCGGTGCGCGTCCGCCTCTTCATCGGGAATATCCCAGGCCCCGCCGTGAACAACGAGCGAGACCGGGCGTTGCTGCTTCATGCAGTGCCGGAATCTTGTGTCATCACAAAATACGAAAATGCCGCTCGTTGCGCAAATCAGCCGGCGGCGGGGGCCGCCACGCGCTTTGAAAAACTGATGAGTCCTCTGGCGTCCAGACCCACTTCGACAGTGTCCCCGTCTCCGAATTCACCGGCGAGTATCTTTCCGGAAAGCGGGTTGACAATATGCTTCTGTATCACCCTTTTCAGAGGCCGCGCACCGTATGTCGGATCGTACCCGAGTTTTGCCAGCCAGTCCTTCGCCTCATCGGTGACCTCGAGCGTGATCCCCCTGGCACCGAGCGTCTCCTGTACCCTGTTCAACTGGAGTGTGATGATCCGGCGTATGTCCTCCTGTGACAGAGGCCGGAAGATGATGATCTCGTCCACCCGGTTGAGGAATTCGGGGCGAATCGTCGCCTTCAGCAACTGGAACAGTTCGTTTCGCAGATCCGCAAACACTTCGTCCCAGTGGTCGCCGGGCGAAAAATCAGCACCGACTTTCTGGCTGATGATCTGGGACCCGAGGTTCGAAGTCATGATGATAATCGTGTTCCTGAAATCGACGGTCCTCCCTTTGCCGTCGGTGAGCCGCCCTTCGTCCAGCACCTGCAGGAGGAGGTTGAACACCTCGGGGTGCGCCTTCTCAATCTCGTCGAGGAGGACGACGGAATAGGGCTTCCGCCGCACGGCCTCGGTGAGCTGTCCCCCCTCCTCGTACCCGACGTACCCGGGCGGCGCTCCGATAAGCCTGGACACGGAGAACTTCTCCATGTATTCGCTCATGTCAACCCGGACGAGGGCGCCCTCATCGTTGAAGAGAAATTCCGCGAGCGCACGCGCGAGCTCGGTCTTTCCGACACCCGTGCTCCCCAGGAAAATGAACGAACCTATCGGCTTCTTGGCGTCCTGGAGCCCAGCACGCGAGCGGCGGATCGCATCGCTGACCGCATTCACCGCCTCATGCTGGGCAATGACCCGGCCCCCGAGCCGCTCCTCCAGGTGGAGCAGCCTGTGCCTGTCGCTCTCCAGCATCCGCGCGACGGGGATTCCCGTCCAACGGGCGAGGATCTCCGCGATGTCCTCGGCGTCGACCTCTTCTTTGAGCATTTTCCGGTTCCGCTGGACCTCAGAGAGTTTTCCGGAGGCCGCGGCGATCTTCTTCTCGAGATCCGCGATAACACCGTACCGCAGCTCCGCCACGCGCGCCAGTTCCCCGTCCCGCTCCTTCTTTTCGGCTTCGCCCCTGGCGTTCTCCACTTCCCCCTTCATCGTCCGTATCGATTGTATCAGGCCTTTCTCCACGTTCCAGTGCGCGCTGAGAGCGGTATGAGACTGCCGCAGCTCCGCGAGCTCCGCCTCGAGGGCGGCCAGCCGGTCCTTCGAGTCCTGATCATGTTCCCTCCGGATGGCCTCCCTCTCGATTTCCAGCTGTTTGATCTTCCTCTCGACAGAATCGAGCTCTTCGGGGAGCGAGTCGATCTCGATGCGGAGCTTGGACGCCGCTTCGTCCACAAGATCGATGGCCTTGTCCGGCAGGAACCGGTCCGCAATGTAGCGCGCGCTCAGCTGTGCGGCGGCCACGATCGCGCCGTCCGTTATCCGGACACCGTGGTGCACCTCGTACCGTTCCTTCAGCCCCCGCAGAATCGAAATCGTGTCTTCGACGCTCGGTTCATCCACAATCACCGGCTGAAACCGTCTCTCGAGCGCCGGGTCCTTTTCGATGTATTTCCGGTATTCATCGATCGTCGTGGCGCCGATGGCCCGCAGGTCTCCCTTCGCAAGGGCGGGTTTGAGCATGTTGGCAGCGTCCACGGAACCCTGTGCGGCCCCGGCCCCCACCAGCGTGTGCAGCTCGTCGATAAACAGTATGATCTCCCCGCCGGAGTCCTCGACCTCTTTCAGGAGCGCCTTGAGGCGTTCCTCGAACTGTCCCCTGAAGCTGGTCCCGGCGACCAGCGAGCCCATGTCGAGCGCCACGATCCGTTTCGTCTTCAGCGTCTCGGGGACGTCCCCCTTGACGATCCGCTGGGCGATCCCTTCGGCGATTGCGGTCTTCCCGACCCCGGGCTCACCGATAAGCACGGGGTTATTTTTCGTCCGGCGCGAAAGCACCTGGAGGACCCGCCGTATCTCCTCATCCCGCCCGATCACGGGGTCCATTTTTCCTTTCCTTGCCAGGTCGTTCAGGTCGCGGCCGTACCGCGCGAGCGCCTGGTATTTCTCTTCGGGGTTCTGGTCCGTGACCCGGTGAGTCCCCCGTATCTCTTTCAGCACCGTGAGGACCGATTCCGCGGTCACTCCCTGATCCCGGAGAAGCCTCCCGGCGGCCCCGTCGGGGGAAGCGACAATCGCCAGGAACAGGTGCTCGGTGCTCAGGTACTCGTCGCGGAGCTCATCCGCCTGTTTCTGCGCCGCCTCGATGAGACGTCCCAGGGCGGGGGAAAGTGACTGGCTTGCAATGCTCACGCCGCTCACTTTCGGGAGCCTGCTGAGGACGTCATTGACTTTGATCTTCAGATACCCCACGTTCACCCCGAGCTTTTCCAGCACCGGAACCACGGTCCCCTG
>Ga0335085_10012068_pt1 | contig 12749 bp, 6 predicted proteins | sample Lox_Sample_45_FD_206712 | JGI IMG/M metagenome (GOLD analysis project Ga0335085, IMG submission 206712) | Soil microbial communities from Loxahatchee National Wildlife Refuge, Florida, United States - Lox_Sample_4.5 | ecosystem: Environmental > Terrestrial > Soil > Wetlands | place: USA: Florida...
CGACCGGCTGCAAGCCGGGGCGGCCGGCGTGCTTTTCAAGTTCGTGTCGGCCGACTGGCACTGGCTCATCGTGCAGCTCCACGCCCCCAACGCGACGTACGACCAGGATGGCAACTCCAACTACCGCCTGGAACCGCACCGCACCGGGCGGCACGCGTTCCGGTTCGAGGTGGAGGGGGGGCGCGGCCTCGACGGCCGGCACCGGATCCGACTCGACGGCCCGGGCGCGCGGCGGGCGCCGGTCCTGCCGGGCCTGACGTTCTTCGACCTGGCCAGCAGCCATCCGCTCGGGGCGCGGGTGGAGCCGGGCGGCACCGGGGTCTTGTCGCGCCTGGCGGGGCGCGAACATACCGTCTTCCGTCTCTTCGCCCCGCGGGCGACGGCGGTCGCGGTCGAGACGTCCGCCGGGCCGGATGCGCCCAAGCCCCAGGTGCACGCGATGCGCCTGCTCGAGGACGAGCTGACCTGGGAGGCCCGGGTGCCGGGCAACCTGCACGGGTGGTGCTACCACCTGAGGGTCGAGGGCGAGAATGACGGCGTGACCACGCACTTCGACGGCAACCAGCGGCTGCTGGATCCGTGGGCGCTGGCGACGATGGGCCCGGCGGGCCCCGGGATCGTCATCGATCCGGTCACCCTGCCGCGGCGCGAGTCGGCGGGCGGTTTCAAACCGCCGCACTGGCACGACCTGATCGTGGTGGAGGGGCACGTGCGGGACCTCGTCGCGCACGCGCCGCTGGCGCTGACGGCCGGCGAGCGCCTCGGCTTTCGCGGGCTCACCAAATGGATCGCGCAGGACGGCTCGTACCTGCGCGAACTCGGGGTCAACGCCCTCGAACTGCAGCCGGTGGCGCAGTCGGACGGCGCGGCGCGCGCGCACTACGACTGGGGCTACATGCCGACGAATTTCTTCTCGCCCTCGGCGCACTACGGCGCGGACCCGGCGCGGGCGTCGCAGATCGGGGAGCTGCGCGACTTGGTCGCCGAGTGCCACCGCCGGGGCCTGGCGGTGATCCTCGACGTCGTCTACAACCACGTGGGCGAGCCGGCCGCGCTGCTCTTCATCGACAAGCTCTATTATTTCCAGGTGGGCGACCGCGGCGAGCTGGCGAACTGGAGCGGCTGCGGCAACACGGTGCGCGCCGGCGCGGCGATGGCAAAGCGGCTGATCATCGACAGCCTCGTGCACCTGGTGGAGACCTGCGACGTCGACGGTTTCCGCTTCGACCTCGCCGAGCTGCTCACGGTGGAGGTGCTGCGCGAGGTCGAGGTCGCGCTGAAGGCGGTGAAGCCGGCGGTCATCCTGATCGCGGAGCCGTGGAGTTTCCGCGGCTCCATCGCCTGGCGGCTGCGGTCGATCGGCTGCGCGTTCTGGAACGACGGGTTCCGGGACTTCGTCGCGGAGTACGTCCGCGGCCGGGGCGACGCCGAGGGGTTGCGCTATTTCATGAAGGGGAGTCTGGACCACCTCTCGGCCTGGCCCGCGCAGAGCGTGAACTACGTCGAGTCCCACGACGACCGCTGCTGGCTCGACCGCATCACCGAGCATGCCCGCCACGACGGGCGCCATCCGACGCCGGACGACATCCACCGCACCCATCTCGCCTTCGCCATCCTGCTGGCCTCGATCGGCATCCCGATGCTGGCCGCGGGGCAGGACTTCCTGCGCTCCAAGCACGGGCTGAACAACACCTACCGGAACGGCGAGGTCAACGCCCTCGACTACACGCGCCTCCAGCGCTTCGCGCCGACGCACGCCTACTGCCGGCAGTGGATCGCGTTCCGGCGCTCGACCTGGGGCGAACTGCTGCGCCTCTGGGACCGCCCGGGCCCCGGTTACGTGCGGCTGTTCGCGCGGGAGGGCACCCCGGGCGCCGCGATCCTGTTCAACGCCGACCGCAGCCGCGGGGCGCGGCAGCTCCTGTTCGCGGTGAATCCGCAGCCGCACGACATCGACCTGCCGGTGGACGGGATCAGTGCGGACGGCTGGCAGGAGCTGGCCGACCGGGAGCGGTTCGACTTCCAGGGTCTCAACCGCGGGCGCCTGGCCGTCCACGAGCGCCGGCTCCGCCTCGGACCGATTGATTGTGGACTCTGGGTGCGGCACGGCTAGGGTGAAGCCGAGACCCCGGGGCGCCCCGACCGCCGGCCATGAAACCGATCTTCCACGCGCTCGGCCTGCATTTTCACCAGCCGTTGGGCAACCTGGTCGCGTTGCACCGCCAGGAAAAGGAGCGCTGGGAGGCGCGCCAGATCCTCTGGACCTACGACCGGCCGACGCGCGTCGTCGAGGGCTGGGGCGACGTGGCGCGCCTGCACTTCAGCTTCTCGGGCACGCTGCTGAAGCAATTCGAGGATCCGGGCGTGCGCGAGACCTTCGCCGACACGGTCGACCTCGGGGCGATGCTCGACCGCTACCGGCGCGGGCCGTTCGAGATCACGGGCAGCGGACTGTACCACCCGGTCTATCCGCTGACACCCGAGGCCGACTGGGACGCCCAAACCGCATGGTGGCTCGGGCTGGGGAAGCATCTCCTCGGCCGCGACCGGTTCCAGGGCTTCTGGCCGCCCGAGATGGGCTTCTGCATGGAGATGATCCCGCTGCTCGCCCGCCACGGCTTCCGCTACGTGCTCGTCGACTGCTACTACCTCAAGCCGAAGCGCGCGATGCGCTGGGAGGAGCTCCGCTACCGGCCGTTCTTCGCCCGCCACGGCGGCGCCGAGATCATCGTCATCCCGCGCGACCGCGAGCTGTCCGACGCCCAGCTCTCGGGCATGGACCCCGGGTGGTTTGAGAATGAGGTGGTGCAGCGCACCCGGGGCTGCGATTTCCCGGCATTGGTGACGACGTGGACCGACGGCGACAACGGCGGGTGGTTCCGCACCGCCGACCTGGCCGCGGGATTCTGGGGACACTTCCTGCTGCCGACGCTGCAGCGGGCGCGCGAGGGCCGGCTGGCCTACCAGCCGATCCACATTCCCGAGTATCTCGACCGCTTTCCGCCGACCGAGGAGGTGGAGGTGCACCGCGGGGCCTGGAACACCGGCCACCACTGGGGCGGCGATTTCATGCAGTGGACGGGCTCGCTGCTGCAAAAGAAGGGCTGGGACGAGATTCGCAACGCGAGCCGCTACCACCGCGAGGTGGCGGCGGCCTTCGAGGCCGCGAAGGACACCGTGGCCGACGCCGCCGGCGTGCGCCAGCTGATCGTGGATGCCTACGACTGCCTCCTGCGCGCCGAGACGAGCTGCAACTTCTTCTGGGGCAGCGCCTGGGTCCACCGGTCGTTCGACGACCTGGAGCGGGTGTATCACCTGCTCGACACCGCGAAATCCAAGTTGCCGAGCTAGCCGGGGCGCCGGCCGCTATTTTTGGAGGATATAGGAATACCGGCCGGTCGCGGACTTGACGAAATTGCCCGTGTTCAGGTTCCCGTCGTCAAACATGGCGTCGATCTGGGTCATCTCCTGATCGTCCACCGTGACCGCGACGGTGGAAATCGCGGCGGTGATGCCGTTCTGCTTGTAGTCCCAATCCCACGCTCCGCCCAGCGAGTTCGTGCTCATCCATTCCGCATCGCGCAGCTCGCCGGACATGCCGTTGGGCACGATGCTGCGGTTGGCGTCCGGCGGCCAGGCGCCGCTTTTCAGGGCATAGGTCTCAAAGGCCTGGGAGAAGGCACGGACATCGCTGATGAAGCGCGCGTCCCGGCTGCGGCGCTGCACCCGTTTGACGGTGGGCACGGCGATGGCGGCCAGCAGCCCGATGATGACGACCGTGACCATGATTTCGACCAGGGTGAAACCGGGAGTGCGGCCGGCTTCAGGGCAGACGGGGGACACGGGGCAAACTTGACGCCGGCGCTTGGCCGGCTCAATCGCAATCAGGCCTGCCGACGGATGGCGCACCGCGGGGTGCGGTGGCGTTTCCGCCTTTCCGGCCCCGGGCGCGGGCTTAAGAATTGTCGCGCATTTCGCGGCATTGTCCCCGGATCTTCCGTGGCCCGTCCGGGGCCGCGTCGCACCATCCCGAGAAACCCCGACCGCCCATGAAACGCCGGATCCCGACCGTCTCCCTCTTCCTGATGCTCGCCTGCCTCCTCGCGGCCCTGCGCGGCGCCGAGCCGCTGCAGGTGTGCGGCGATCAAGTCGCGCTTGGCGTGCCGGATTGGATCCGGCACGCGACCGTCTATGAGGTCAACGTCCGCCAGTACTCGGCCGCGGGCAACTTCGCCGGGGTCGAGGCGGACCTGCCGCGCCTGCGCCAGCTGGGCGTCGGCGTCCTGTGGTTCATGCCGATCCAGCCCATCGGCGTGGTCAATCGCAAGGGGCCGCTGGGCAGCCCCTATTCGGTCCGCGACTACTACGGGGTGAATCCGGAATTCGGCACCGCCGCGGAGTTCGCCCGGCTGGTCGCCGCCGCGCACGCCCAGGGGCTCCACGTCGTTCTCGACTGGGTCGGCAACCACACCGCCTGGGATAACCCGCTCGTCACCGAGCACCCGGACTTCTACGTCCACGACGCCCAGGGGCACTGCGTGCCGCCGAGCGGCACCGACTGGAGCGACGTGGTGCAGCTGGATTTCACCAACCATGCGGTCTGGGATTACGAGGCGGCGGCGATGACGCACTGGGTCCGCGACGTCGGCGTCGACGGCTTCCGGTGCGACTTCGCCAGCGGCGTGCCGACAGCATGCTGGGACGCGATCGCCGCCCGTCTGCGGGCCGTGCGCCCCGACGTGTTCCTGCTTGCGGAGGCCGAGGTGCCGCAGGAGCAGCTCCACGCCTTCAACGCGTCGTATTCGTTCGGCATGATGAAGGTGTTCGACGACGTGGCCACCGGCGGCGCCGGCGTTTCGCGCATCGACGACGAGCTCGCCCGCACCGCGGTGCTGTTCCCGCGCGGCGCGGCCCTGCTGCGCTACACCACCAACCACGACGAGAACAGCTGGAGCGGCACCGTGGGGGAACGGCTCGGCGGCGGGGTGCAGTCGTTCGCGGTGCTCAGCTTCATGCTCGACGGCATCCCGCTCATCTACGACGGGCAGGAGGCCGGGCTGGACCGCCGGCTGAAGTTTTTCGAGCGCGACCCGATCACCTGGCGCGAGTCGCCGCTGTTCGACTTCTATCGCACGCTGTGCACGCTGCGGCGCACGGACCCGGCGCTGGCCACCGGCGCGGCCATGCGGCGGGTCGCGACGACGGCCAACGGATCGGTCTACGCGGTCGAGCGCGAGGCGGCGGGCCACCGCGTGGTCGCCTTCTGCAATCTGACGGCGAAGGACGCGACGGTCGAGGCGGCGGATCCGGCGCTCAGCGGGCGCTGGCGCGACGCCTTCACCGGCGAGATGGTCACCTGGCAGGCGCCGGTGTCGTTCCCCCTGACCGCCTGGAAATACCGCGTGCTTGTGTCGGCGGAGTAGGGCCGCCGGGTTCAGGGCGTGCCCGCCACCAGGACCTCGTACGGCGCGAGCGTCAGTTCCTGCGGGTGAACCGGCCGGCGGCCGGCCAGGAGGTCCACCCAGTCGCCGGACAGTCCGGCGGCGGCGATTTCGTCCGCCGGGAACGTGACCGTGGCGGAGGCGGCGCCCAGATTGATCGCCACCAGGGTCCGGGCGGCGTTCTGCTCCCGGAGGAAGCAGACGACATTGACGGCCGCGGGATGGAGGAGAGATTCGCCGCCCCGTTGGATCTCGGGGCGCGCGGTGCGGAGCTGCTGCAGCTGACGGTAGTAGGCCAGTAGGGAGTGCGGGTCCCGGCTTTCCTCCTCGACCGACACGCCGTCGTCGCTGCGGTTGAACCGATCCGTCCACCAGGGCTGCGGCCCCCGGTACCAGATGGCCGATCCCGGGGCGTCGAGGTCATGCGTCCAGCGGAATGCCTCGCGGACCGGAATGTCGTTGGCGTCCGAGCCCCACGGCCGGTGCTGGATCCCGCGCATGCCGATTTCCTGCCCGTAATAGATCAGCGGCGTCCCGCGCAGCAGGAGGTCGAACGCGGCGCCGATCTTTTCCTTCGCGACATTTCCATCGACCACCGAGGCGAAGCGCTCGACGTCGTGGTTCTCGATGAACGTCAGCTGGGTCTTGCCCGCGGGCGTGCGGGCCTCGGTCTCGCGGATGGCGGTGAGTATCGCGGCCGGGTTGAAGCTGGCGATCGCCTGCTCCAGCGGAAAGGCGAACACCATGTCGACCCCGCCCCGCTTGAGGAAGTCGTCGCCGTAACCCCAGTCGGCCTGTTCCGCGATGATCCGGGCGTGGGGGCTGCGCGCGCGCACGGCGGCGAAGATCGGGCCCCAGAAGTTCGCGAAAAGGCCCGTGAGCTGACCCTTGTTGTCGAGGTCGTCCATCATGTGGTCGATGCGAAACCCGTCGACGCCGTCGCGCAGGCTGCCGTCGCCATGGGGGTCAACCCAGGAGACGAAGAGCTTCTGGAAATAGTCGCGCACGGCGGGGTCGAGCAGGTTGACCGTGGCGACCCCGATCCTCCGTCCATCGTAGCTCGCCAGGTCCGGGACGCCGGGAAGCACGGGCTCGGGCCGGGTGTTGCCCGGGCCATGGTAGAGGACGTAGTGGCTGTAGCGGGAGACGGGCCGGCCAAGGGACCGTTGGAGCCAGGCGTGGTTTTGGGTCACATACTGGATCTCCTGGTCGAGGTAGAGTTTCATCCCGCGCGCGTGGCACGCCGCCACCAGCGCCCGGAGATCCCGCATGGTGCCGTAGGCCGGGTCGACCCCCTCGAAACTGTCGGCGAAATAATTGTGGTAGAACGGCGACGGCTGGATGGGGGTCAGCAGGACCGACGTGACGCCGAGACTCTGGAGGTAGTCGAGGTGGGACCGCACGCCCGGGAGGTCTCCGATGCGGTCGCCGTTCGAATCGAAGAAACTGCGGAGGAAGATCTGGTAGAAGATCTCGTCGCGGGGTGGGGTGGCGCCGGGAGCCGGCGCGGCAACCAGCATCCGGGCCGGGATGAGTACGAACAGCGCCGCCAGCAGAACCGGGTGGAGCCGCCGGGGCCGGCGGCCGCGAGGCGCAAGGTGTCCGGGGTTCATCAATGGTGCCAGCGGATGACCGTCACGGTTTCACCCGGCAGTTCGGCCACCGGCGCCCAGTCGTGAAACGAGCCGTCGGCGCCCGGCGCCGGCGGGGCGGCGATGCTTGCGCCGAGGTCGGTCGAGGGCGTCCAGCCGGCCCGCAGTTCGTTCGCGGCGGCCGACACCGCCGGCCGGGCCACGGCGTCCGCGTTGAAGTTCGCCAGGATGAGGACGACGTCGCCGGCGGTCTGGCGCATGGCGACATACACGTTGGGTGCGGTCGTGGTGACGGCGACCGGCTCGCCGCGCCGCAGGGCGGGGGAATCTTCGTGCAGGCGGATCAGGCGGCGGTACAGCGACAGCAGCGAGTGCGGGTCGGCGGACTCGCCGGCGACGTTGACCTGCGCGAAATTGGAATTCACCGCATGCCAGGGCGCGGCGGTGGAGAAGCCGGCTCCGGGGGCGCCGGTCCACTGCATCGGTGTGCGGATGTCGGGATCCGGCTTCCGGCCGGTCATGCCGATCTCCTCGCCGTAATAGACAAACGGCACGCCGGGGGCGGTGAACAGCAGCTCCGCGGCGAACTGCAGCTTGCGGTCGTCGTCCCCCAGCTGGCTGGCCACCCGGTCCTGGTCGTGGTTGCTGAGAAAGGTCGCCCAATCGTCCGGCGAGGCGTAGGCGCGCTGCATCCGCGCGAGCTGCTGCGCGTAGATCCCGGCCAGGTTGTCGCGCACGGACCAGATGGTCGCCCGCGCGAAATCGAATTCAAAGTCGCTGTCCAGCGCGCGCCGGTTGAGGTAGTCGGCCGTGATGGTCGTCGGGGCGGAGACCTCGCCGACCACGAAGCTGTCGGGCTTGATCGTGTGGCAGTAGGCGGTGAAGTCGCGCAGCCAGGCCTTCGTTTCCGGGAGGTCCTGCTGCTGCTCCCCGTCCTCGAAGAAATAGCGCACGGCGTCGAGGCGGAAGCCGTCGACGCCGACCTCGCGCAGCCAGTAGTCGGCGACGCGGCGGTGGTGCGCCGTCACGGCGGGGTCGCGGAAATTCCAGTCGGGCATGTCCGGCCCGAACAGCCCGTAGAAGAATCCGCCGTGCGTGCGGTGCCACACGGGTGTGCCCCACGGTCCCTCGAGTTCCTCCGGCAGCGCGGCGAAACGGAATTCATTGCGTTCCGGTGCCCCCGGCCCGCCGTCCACGGCGCGCCGGAAAAGCGGATGTCGCGACGAGGCGTGATTGAGCACGAGGTCGAGGATCACGCGGATGCCACGGCGGTGCGCCTCCTGCACGAGGAGGCGCAGCAGCGCCGTGTCGCCGTACTGCGGATTCACGGTGAAGTAATCCGTCACGTCGTAGCCGTGATAGCTCGGCGAGGGATTGACCGGCATCAGCCACAGCGCCGTGACGCCGAGGTCGGTGGTGGTGTGCGGATCGCCGTCGTTCAGGTAGTCGAGGTGGTCAAGCAATCCCTGGAGATCGCCGACGCCGTCGGCGGCGAGCGGCCCGGCGGACGCGTCGGCGAAGGAGCGCACAAACACCTCGTAGAACACCGCGTCGCGCCACCAGGCGGGCGGGGCCGCGCGCAGCGAGGCCAGCAGGAGGCCGGACGCGCAGGCCGGGGCAATGAGGCGCCTGAAAAGCATCGGAGGAGTGGTATCTTCCGGCCGGGCCGGGGCCCGTCAAAAGACGGCGGTGGGATTTATCCTAGGCCGGAAGGACAAATCTTGGGCCGCGGCGGGATTGCGGCCGGATGCGATGGAAGCGACCGAAGTTTTTTCCGACTCATTGAGGTTTTCTGGACCTTTCGTGGATCGCGGGCCGGTGGCGCCGGCAACAGCCTCGCCGCATTCAACGGACAGTGTTCCAGCGCCGTCCTCGATACCTCAACCGTAAGTTTCCCGCCGTTCCGCCGCCCGCAGGGCGACGGCGCAGTTTGGCACAGCGACCACCCCAACCATGACAGCAACAAATCACAGCAATCGTTTCCGCGGCGCGTTGTGGCGCCTCGCGGGAGCTCTCCCGTTAGCCATCGTCCTGCCCTTGACGGCGACGGCCCAGACCGCCCCGGCAACCGGCGCGGACCAGCCGGCCACCCCGGCTCCGGCCGCAACCCCGACCACCACCACCGAATCGGTGGTGAAGATGAACCCGTTTGTCGTCGCCGGATCCTATGCGGGCAGCCTCGAGATGGCCGCCCAGGAAAAGCAGAATTCGCCGGCCATCGTCGAGGTCATCGTGCCCGAGGACATCGGCAAGCTGCCGGAAATCAGCATCGCCGACGCCCTGACCCGCCTGCCCGGCCTCACCAGCCAGCGTGTCAACGGCCGCGACCAGCAGATCACCATCCGCGGCTTTGACCCGAACATGAGCGTCGGCACGCTCGACGGGGTCGAGCAGGCCAACACGAACGACAACCGCGCGGTGGAATACGACCAGTATCCCGCCGAGCTCGTCGGCGGCGTGAAGGTCATCAAGTCCGGCCAGGCCGACGTCGTCGGCGGATTGGCGGGCACGATCGACCTGGAAACGACGTCGCCCCTCGCCGTGGACTACAGCGGCTTCGCGCTGAGTGCGTTCTACAGCAAGCCGAAACTTGGCGAACTGACGCCCGGCAACAAGACGACGGGCGAGAGCTACTCGGCGACCTACATCGGCCAGTTCGCCGGGGGCACGGAAGGCGTCTTCCTCGGCTTTGCCCACACGGAGAATCCGTACGAGGGCCAGCAGTTTCAGGCCTGGGGCTATCCCACCGACGCCAGCGGCAACTACGTCCTCGGCGGCATGAAGATCTACGCCCAGAACAACCTGCTGAAGCGCGACTCCGCGCTGGCCGTGCTCGAGAGCAAGCCGACCGACTGGATCCACAGCAAGCTCGACCTGTATTTCTCCTACTACAATGAGAACCAGCTGCTGCGGGGCATGGAGGTCCCGATGGCGTTCTGGAGCAGCGCGGCGCTGCAGCCGGGCTACAAGGTCACGAACGGCCTGATCAGCAACTACACGCTGACGAACGTGCAGCCGGTCGTCCGCAACATGGTCACGGCGTGGACGGACCACCTGGCCTCGGCCATCTGGCAGGTCGACGCGGGCGAAAAATCCGCGTGGCCGGTGCATTTCCTCGGCGGCTTCTCCTCCGCGGAGCGCAGTGAGGAAGTGTTGGAAGAGTACGCCGGCCTCGGCTTCGCCGCCGGGGCGACCGACCCGGATACGTTCAAGGTCACCGAGACCGCCGGGCAGCTGCCCACGGTGGTCTCCAGCACCGACTACTCGAACGCCAGTCTTTTCACCCTCACTGATCCGCAGGGCTGGGGCACGGGCGTGTATCCGGTCACGGGCATGGAAGGCTACCTGAAGTACTTCAAGGAAAAGGATGTCGCGGACTCGGCCAAGGTGTCCACGTCGCACGAGCTGAACGCCTCGATCTTCAAGAATGTCGAGGTCGGCGTGAGCTACTCGGAGCGCTTCAAGCAGTCCGGCCAGAACCCCACCGGGTACCTGGTCAACGCCAACGGCAAGCCCAGCGCGGCCCTGCCGCCGCTCCTGGGGACGACGGACCTGTCCTTCATCGGCAACCTGCACCCGATCGCCTACGATCCGAACGCCGCCTACAACGGTGGCGCCTACATCTTCATGCCCAATCCGAATCCGGGCAGCTGGGAGGGCGACAACTTCAAGGTCTGGGAGAAGGTCACCCGGCCCTATTTCCAGTTCAACCTGAAGGGTGATGCCGGCGTGCCGTTCGAGGGGAACATCGGCGCCCAGGCTTCCTTAGCCGACCAGCACTCCACCGGCTTCTCCGGCAACGGCGGCAATGTCGTCTACCCGGTGAGCGGCGGCGCCACCTACGCGACGTTCCTGCCCAGCATGAACCTGATCTTCAAGGTCACGAAGCAGGACAACATCCGGCTGTTCGTCGGCCGGCAGGAGCAGCGCCCGCTGATGTACGAAATGCGGGCGGCGCGGGACTACGGGTACAATGCGTCCAATGCGTCCTCGACCACCGTCAGCCCGTGGAGCGGCACCAGCGGTAATCCGGGCCTCCGCCCCTGGCTGGCCAACTCGGTCGACCTCGACTATGAGCATTACTTCGCGCACGGCGGCGGGTACTTCGCCCTGGCCCTGTTCGAGAAGCAGCTCCAGAACTACGTCTACCAGCAGAACACGGTGACGGACTTCTCCGGTTATCCCTACACCTCCGCGACGCCCCCGGTGCTCCGGCAGGGCATCACCTCGGAGTACGTCAACGGCCAGGGTGGCAACGTCAGCGGCGTTGAGGCCACCGTGCAGGTCACCAGCGACGTCCTGACCGGCGGCGCGGTCAAGGGTTTCGGCGTCATTCTGAACGGCCTGGTCGTGGACAGCACGATCCAGCCCTGGGGCCCGGGCAACGGCAGCGCGCCGCTCCCCGACATGTCGAAGAAGACCGGCAATGCCACCCTGTACTACGAGAGCCACGGCTTCTCGGCCCGCGTCAACCTGCACTATCAGTCGGAGGCCCGGGAATACATCGTGCAGTTCGGCGCGCCGAACTTCGCCGGCTTCGGCTCGCCCAACGACGGTTACTCGGTGGAAACGGCGTTCCACACCGTCGACGCCCAGGTCAGCTACGCGTTCAAGGATGGCGCCCTCAAGGGCCTGACCCTCTACCTCGAGGGCAGGAACCTGAACAATGCGCCCCTGATCACCTACAACAACGGCGATTCGCGCCAGTTGATGAACTGGCAGAAGTACGGTGCGAATTACGAGGCCGGCGTATCGTATAAGTACTGATTCCGGGGCGTGAGCCCCTCACAGCTCTGTCGTTGCGGCCATCAGATCCACGCTGGTGGCCGCAATTCTTGGGTCATGTTCGCATCCCAGACACTATCCGCCTTCCGGCGCCTGGGCCCGCCGCTGGCGCTGGCCACCGCGCTCGCCGGCCTGCTGGCGGCGCCCGGACTGCGGGCCGCTGACGACGCGGGCCTGCAGCCGATCGGCGCCGTCACCGCCGTCACCCCCGCCGACCGCGGCGTCGCGCTGGCGTGCGCGGACGGTTCGACGGTGCAGCTCACCGTGCTCGCGCCCGACCTGGTGCGGGTCCGCGCCACCTTCGCCGGCCAGGCCGCCGCGCCCGACCACTCGTGGGCGATCGCGCGGACGGATTGGGAGCCCGTGGCCTGGCATCTGGAGCAGGCCGCCGGCGCCGTCACCCTCACCACGGCGGCGCTGGAGGTGGTGGTCCGGCGCCAGCCGCTGCTGGTCGAATTCCGGAACCCGGCCACCCACCGCCTGATCAACGCCGATGAGCGGCCGATGGCGCGCGACGGCCGGACCGGGGAGCTCGAGGTCGCGAAACAGCTCGGGCTCGACGAGCATTTCTACGGGCTGGGGGAGAAGGCCGCCCGCCTCGACCACCGGCGCGGCAAATTCACGATGTGGAATTCGGACACGCCGGGCTACGTGGAGGGCACCGATCCGATCTACCAGAGCATCCCGTTCTATCTCGGGCTGACGGCCGGCGCCGCCTACGGCCTGTTCTATGACAATTCGTACCGGTCGACGTTCGACTTCGGGCGGACCGGGCAGGAGGCCGCGATCTATCGTGCGGACGGCGGGGAGCTGAACTACTACTTCTTCGCCGGTCCGGGCATGAAGCAGATCCTCGGCCGGTACACCGAGCTCACCGGCCGCATGCCCCTGCCTCCGTTGTGGGCGCTCGGCAACCAGCAGAGCCGGTACA